>OLQZ01000002.1_pt1 | contig 364899 bp, 338 predicted proteins | sample 1643191 | NCBI WGS metagenome assembly OLQZ01 (sample SAMEA3136768, study PRJEB25190) | human gut metagenome | biome: human gut; feature: human-associated habitat; material: faeces | place: Austria | collected 2013
TGGTGACCGCCAGCTGAACCTGCTTTTGCCCGGCAGGATAGATGACGCGGGTCGCTCCCAGCGCCACGCCGGCCTGGGCCTGAGCGCTAAAACCGCTGGTGGCGAGCAGTAATAGAGCCGCCAGTAAACCGCGCATCCCGCGCCGGGTAGCCAGTGTGTATTTCATGCTTATCTCTTTCTTTTTCAAAATTATTTCCTGTTACCGGCGCTGTTTACTGGTAGGTCAGGGAGAACCATGCCTGAGCGTTGGCCGCTCCCCCGGTTACCTGATTCCCGGTGGCTCGATATTTAGCGACAAAATGCAGGGTGGTCGGGCCGGTGTGCAGCGGCGACCAGCTTCCTGGCGGCGCATTGAGCGGGATCTGGCTGCCGGTTTTATCAAACAGAGCGACGCCCACGCCGGTCGCGATCCCCGGTCCTTCGCCCACCGAGAGCACGTCCGGGTTTTTACCATCGGCAACGCCGTAAAACGCCACGCCAACGCGCTGGCTGACGGCGGTGCTGCACTCCTGCAGGTGGATATCGAAGGGGACGGGGTTAGTGTCTTCCCCGGCCGAATGAAACCGATTGCTGCTGATTTGTCCCATATTGACCGTCATCTGGCGGTCGCCCGCTTCAACGCGGCACGACTCGGCAATAACTATCCCCTGAAAGCGCATGTTTCCGCCGGGCAGCATAACGTTCCACTGGTTACCGGCCAGCGCCAGCGGCGGGAGCAGGAATATCAACAGACCTGACTTCATCCTTTGCATCGTTATTACCCTCAGTCTTTTTCGGATAACGGGCCTTCCTGGCCCGATGTGCCTCCCTGCCTGATGAAGAAATTACTCGTACTGCACTTTAAAGGTGGCGTCCGCGTTAGCGGTACCGGCAGTCGCGACGCCTGTTGCAAAGTAGCGTGCCTGGAATGGGATGACGTTGGTACCATTGCTAAGCGTGGTTTGTGCGCCGAAAGACGCGCCATCCAGCGCCAGCGGGGTGCCGGTACGGTCAAGGATCTGTACGCCGACGTTAGTCGCGCCGCCTGCGGCAGAACCCTGCAGGGCCAGTACCGTTGGGTTTGTACTGTTAATCGCCGTGCCAGCAAAAGCGATCGCGGCCTTCTCGGAAACGGTGATATCGCAATCATTCAGCTGGATGTTGAAGCCAACAGGAGAGCTGGTACTACCTGCAGTGGCAAGTTTCGCTGAGCGCACCTGGCCTAACTGCACGGTTTGATCGAGAGAACCGGCATCAACTGCGCAGGCCGCATTAACCACTTCCCCTTTAAAATGCACCGTACCGCCGTTCACCGTAACGGTATCGGCCAGAGCCGCAGCAGAACTCAGGGACAATGCTGAAATAACGATAAGTGCTAATTTGTTCATGGTAAAACTCCTGTTTATGAATAATCCTGAAGCTATGCTTCACTTGAAAAGACATTTATTGTTGAAAAATAATTTTTGAAACGTAATCCTGTTTTTACAGCCTAATTTATTCATCAGGTTGCGGCGATGCGTATAAATAGTCTTAAGTTTCACGCCAAACTCTTCTGCGATCTCCTGGTTGCTTTCCCCTCTGCTTAACATGCTTAACATCTGCTTTTCACGCAGACTTAGCCGGAATTTAGTATGGTAATTTCCTGAGGTCTCTTTCTTTAAAAAGAAATTCAGGATACTTCGGGTATTACTTTTCTTATCAAGTACGGTTATTTTTTCAAATAGTTCGGACTTATAAAAAGCCAGGTCGCTGGATGCAAAGGCGACAATGTTCTTATTCGAGAAGTAAATCCACTCCGAACCCGTAAGATCGTTAGAGTCGAGATCTATAATCAAAAAGAAATTGTCAATAAATTCTTCTCCAAGCAGTTCAATCAGGCCCAGAGTAAAATATTTATCCTTAGATAAAATATTAGTTGATAGAGTCATATCTGAACGCGATCTCATCCTTGGGTTGACCTTTAACTCAACGTTAATAAAACCATTCAGCGAATTAAGAGTAATCTAACATTGCCCACCTCAATGAGGCATGCGGTCGATGCTCTAAAAGAGATAACGTCTGTAGATATAGGTTTATTGTGTTTTATTATTCTAGTTTTTGCTGTTTGTTTGGTGTTTAATTTTATGTGTTGCATACAAAATAGATTTTTATAAATTAAAAATGATAGGGTGTACTTATCGTTAAACCCTGAACAATAGTCACACTCTTTGTATTGGAATTTTCTTAGGGAATATTCCTTGAGTAAACGCGATGATTTTTATCTTTAGCGTATCCGGTTTTTTTTAATTGCTGAAAATATCCCGACAAAAGACTCGGGAGGTGACCTCTCCCACTAAATCCAGAACGTTAATCATGAGGGTGATAATATCATCGTAGATAATTTCATACGTCATGAAATTAATTGCGCGAAGTTATCATTCCATTAGCCTTTAAATTTCTCTTTTCTACACCTCCGGAGCATTTTCAGCTCAGATTTCCAGAAACCCCACTCACTCGATACGGTTATTTCTGCGTTCAGTTAATACTGATGAGCCAGGCGCACCGCTGGTTTCGATGAGAGCTATAGTACCATTGTGATTTATTTTAGTTATATGTATTCTGTTTTATCGATTTTTAGGAGCTATAATTTAATTTACAAGTAAAATGCCGTTATATACAGCATAAAATGCTATGTGTGCAGATGTTTTGCGGACGGTGTGCGGCTGAGGATAATTTGTAAGGCTAGTTTATGATGTACAAAATTCAAGGGACGATCTATTTCAGAAGTGATGACGGCCTGATGTGGCTGGATGAGGATGCATCCGTCACGCTAACAGCAACCACCGGTCGCCTGCTTAAGTTCCTTTTAGACCACAGAGAGCATGTGATTTACAGGAATGAGATACTTGAAAAAGTGTGGGACGCACATGGGCTGCGGACGTCCAGTCATAGCCTCAATAAGTATATTTCAGATCTGAGAGCCGTTTTCAGAAACCTGGGCTGCACCGAGGAGATTATCGTTACCGTTCCGCGGGTGGGTTTTATGATATCTGCAGCCATTGTTATTGAAAGAATGGATTATCCTGCTCTCGCGGTAAATGACGAAAGCGAAGGAGAAGCGGCGGTTGTCGGTCGGGGCATCGGTTCAAATGAGGAGAGCGAGACATATTCTGCCGGGGGGGTTAAAAAGGCCCGCTATGCACTACTTGCGCTGTGCGCGTTAGTCATGCTTTTTCTGAGCATTCAAGGCGAACTGTATCGCCCACTCTTTGCCGCAGACGAGGATGAAATCTATTTTCTGGGGAGCGTCGATTCATGCCCGGTCAGAACTTTTAACGTAATACCTCAAGAGCAGAAGCCAAAGATGATGGCCCTGGCTCAGAAGCTTATTAAGAAACAAGGAATGCTGTGCTCAGGCAATAGTGTTTTCTACTTTAATGTATCAGAGTCTGTATTAAAAGCCTCTGAAGCAAGAGTATTTTTAGCCCACTGCATTAACTCAAAAGTTAAGAAAGGTGATTGGTATTCATGTGAAAACTATTACAGGCCAGATTATGAAATACCAGGATAAAATCAGGACCAAAAGCATTTACATTCTATTTCTGGTGTTGGTGATAGTGTTGATTTTTCTCTGGCTGGTAGGGCATCTTTATCGCAAAGACGACTTTGATTGCTCAGCCAACCTGAGAATTGAATCGACTTCATTTGCCTTTGATGCAAAATTTAAAACCTTCTTGCTTATGCGGGAAAATAATACCGGCTATTTTGATGTATCCGGGAAGGTGCTAGTCGATGACGTGAAGTACAACGTTGAAAGGGCGTACCATTTCAACTATGAAAAGAAAGCGAATAATATTTATCACCTAACCAATACCACAGTCTCTAAGAGAAAGGCCGACACCATGATCGAGGGTATGATGCAAAAAGTCTTTTTTAGTCCCGATCCGGATTCAGGACGCTATATCAAGATACAAAAGATGAAAAACGCCTGGATCGTTCAAAGTCTGTATTCCCCTTCGTTTATCTGTGTAACCAATTGAAGATAAAGGTTTTTAGATCATGGTGTTGTTGCCAGGGGAGTGACGCTCTCCTCGTATGCGATCCGCGCTAAGGCGCTTTCATATTAAAGAAGGCCGTTTCTCTGTCAGATATCTCAGAAAGCAAAAAGCCTGCTTCAAAAGCAGGCTTCTTAAATCTGGCTCCTCTGACTGGACTCGAACCAGTGACATACGGATTAACAGTCCGCCGTTCTACCGACTGAACTACAGAGGAATCGTGTGAACGGGGCGCATATTAACGATGCCCTTCCGCCTTGTCAAAGGGTGAATCGGCTAAGGTCGTTTGTTTGCTGACAATTTCAACAGAGTGCCCGTTTTTTCTGCGTCATGCCGCGTCATGCACCGTTGCAGTGCATTTATACCCCTAATGGGGCATACCGCAATCCGCTGACCGGACAAAAAAACGCGCTCTGCTATCACTATCCCTTATTACGCGGCTTACAGCGGCGTTTAGCTCTCCGGCCAAAAGCTGGCAAGCAAATTGCAAAACCTTCTGCATCTAAACGGCCAGTGTTGGTACTGGTGTTCCTTACAGGAGGCAAAATGAACTTAAGACGACTGAAGTATTTCGTAAAAATCGTCGATATCGGCAGTCTGACCCAGGCCGCTGAAGTCTTGCACATCGCACAACCAGCGCTGAGCCAGCAGGTTGCGACCCTGGAAGGCGAGCTGGACCAGCAGTTGTTGATTCGCACCAAACGCGGCGTCACGCCGACCGAAGCGGGCAAGATCTTGTATACCCACGCCCGTACTATTCTGCGCCAGTGCGAGCAGGCGCAGCTGGCGGTAAATAATGTCGGTCAAACGCTAAGCGGCCAGGTATCGATTGGCCTGGCCCCGGGCACGGCGGCTTCGGCCATCACTATGCCGCTGCTGCAAACGGTGCGTAACGAGCTGCCGGAAGTGATGGTCTATCTCCAGGAAAGTAGCGGAACCCTCCTCAACGATAAGCTTATCGACGGTCAGCTGGATATGGCCGTACTTTATGAACGTTCCCCGGTTGCCGGGATCATCAGCCAGCCGCTGCTAAAAGAAGATCTCTACCTGGTCGGTACCCGGGATTGTCCCGGGCAAAGCGTGGATCTGACGGCGGTCGCGGAGATGAATCTGTTCTTGCCGCGCGATTACAGCGCCGTTCGCGCAAGAGTGACCGAAGCCTTCACCCTGCGTCGCTTATCGGCCAAAATTATCGGTGAAATTGAATCCATTACCACCCTGACGGCAGCCATTGCCAGCGGCATGGGCGTCACCGTTCTGCCGGAGTCCGCCGCCCGTTCGTTGTGCAGCGCGGCCAACGGCTGGATGGCGCGCATCAGCACGCCGTCAATGAGCCTGTCGCTGTCGCTCAATATGTCGGCTCGCGGCAGTCTGTCGCCGCAGGCGCAGGCGGTGAAGGAGATCCTGATGTCGCTGGTGAGTCGCCCGTCGCTGGAGAATCGTGAATTACAGTTAGTCAGTTGAGCTATATTCCTGAATGGAATAAGTTGCTGGTTTTTATTATTTGTTAGCAAGGACAACAGACTTTAACAATAGAGCATATGTTATGTCTGATAGCCCGGAGGAAAGGGTGAACTTCCAGCAGCTCAAAATTATTCGTGAAGCGGCCCGTCAGGATTACAACCTGACGGAAGTCGCCAATATGCTCTATACATCGCAGTCGGGCGTTAGCCGCCATATTCGTGAACTGGAAGAAGAGCTGGGGATCGAGATTTTTATCCGCCGCGGCAAACGTCTGCTGGGGATGACCGAGCCTGGTAAAGCGTTGCTGTCGATTGCCGAGCGTATCCTCAATGAAGCCAGCAACGTTCGTCGCCTGGCGGACCTGTTTACCAACGATGCCTCCGGCGTCTTAACCATCGCCACTACGCATACCCAGGCGCGCTATAGCCTGCCGCCGGTGATTAAAGCCTTCCGTGAACTCTTTTCTGATGTCCGTCTTGAACTGGTTCAGGGAACGCCGCAGGAAATTGAAACGCTGCTGCACAACGGCGGCGCGGATATTGGTATCGCCAGCGAGCGTCTGAGCAACGATCCGACACTGGTGGCTTTTCCCTGGTTCCGCTGGCACCACAGTCTGCTGGTTCCCAAAGATCATCCGCTGACCCAGGTGACGCCGTTGACCCTCGAGGCGATTGCCCGTTGGCCGCTCATCACCTATCGCCAGGGCATAACCGGCCGTTCACGCATCGATGAAGCCTTTAACCGCAAAGGGTTGATGCCGGATATTGTATTGAGCGCACAGGACTCAGACGTCATCAAAACCTACGTTGAGCTGGGGCTGGGCGTGGGGCTGGTGGCGGAACAGTCGGGAGATGAGCGGGAGTCTGATACCTTTACGCGTCTTGATACCCGCCATCTGTTCGATGCCAATACCGTCTGGCTGGGCCTGAAGCGCGGACAGCTACAGCGAAATTACGTCTGGCGTTTTATTGAACTCTGTAATGCAGGCCTGTCGCTGGAGGAGATTAAACGCCAGGCGATGGAGCCGGAAGAGGCGGCAATCGATTATCAAATTTAGCAGGATGATAAATCAGATATGACATAGCAAACGAAGCTATAATTCATTCACGATAATCGCCACAGAGGAAGGGAAATTGTGCGGCGCGTGAAACTGCTTTGTTCTTTTATTATGCTTCTCACCAGCCAGAGCGCTCTGGCGGTGAGCTACCCGCTGCCGCCGGAAGGAAGCCGTCTGGTAGGCAGCCCGTTGACCATCACGATTCCGCAGAACAATACCCAGCCGCTTGAGGCCTTTGCCGCTCAGTACGGCCAGGGCCTGAGCAATATGCTGGAGGCCAACCCGGGCGTCGATGTGTTCCTGCCCAAATCGGGCACCACGCTGGTGGTGCCGCAGCAGCTTATCCTGCCCGCCACGGTTCGTAACGGCATTGTGATCAACGTTGCTGAAATGCGCCTTTACTACTATCCGCCTGAAGGCACAACGGTCGAGGTTCTGCCGATTGGTATTGGCCAGGCAGGGCGTGAAACCCCGCGTAACTGGGTGACCGCCGTTGAGCGTAAGCAGGAGGCGCCAACCTGGACGCCAACCGCCAATACTCGCCGGGAATATGCCAGCCGGGGCGAAAGTCTGCCGGCATTTGTGCCAGCCGGGCCGGATAACCCGATGGGACTGTACGCCATTTATATCGGCAGGCTGTACGCCATTCATGGCACCAACGCCAATTTCGGCATTGGCCTGCGGGTGAGCCAGGGCTGCATTCGCTTGCGCAATGACGACATCAAGTACCTGTTTGATACCGTTCCGGTAGGCACGCGGGTGCAGATTATCGATCAGCCGGTGAAATATACCGCCGAGCCGGACGGTAGCCGCTGGGTTGAAGTTCATGAGCCGCTGTCGCGAAACCGCGCGGAGTATGAATCGGACCGCAAGGTACCGCTTCCCGTCACGCCGGCGATGCAGGCTTTTGTGAAGGGCGAGGGCGTTGATGTGAATCGCGCCGGGCAAGCGCTTGAACGCCGCTCCGGTATGCCGGTGGAGATTGGCCGTTCAGCGTTGTAAGCCAGCAGCGGCTGGTCGCCTTTTCCTGCAAACTCGCAGCAACAGAACGCGCCCGTGGTTTTCGGGCGCCATCGGTTGTCGTGAATAGCGCTCTTTATTATTTCGCTTTAACTCATCTCAGCGATAGGGATGTTTTTTAAACGCAGCATGATTTTCAAATAATTCGGCAAGCGACTGAATGTGACGAAACTCTTGCGCATCAACAATATCGGGGATCCTGGCCTGAATAAAGGTCCAGATAACCGTACTCGTCACGGCAACCTGATCGGGGTCCGTGGCAATCGGACGATCTTCCAGTAGCGTATTCCATTCCCTGCAGGCCGCTAGCAGTTGACGGGTAATGCGCTCTATCCACGGATGATGCTGTTTTTCCGTCGGGCGAAGTTGATGTTCATACACATTTTGCACCGCCTTCTCACCCGCGGCGAGCATAAAGCCCAGTACCTGCAGGTCTCTTGCCAGCGCATCCGCAGCGATCGGCAGGAGTTTTCGCTCCCCGGCTGCCTGTGCTTCGAAATAGTCCAGTATCAGCGATGAATCCATCAGGCGTATTCCGTTATCCAGCACCAACGTCGGCGCTTTGACCGCAGGGTTGATCCGCGAAAACGCGTCAAAGCTGCTGAATACCGACAGCGGATGGCTTTCAAACTCGACGCCGTAAAGTTCAAGAGAAATCGCCACGCGCCTTACATAAGGAGAGTCCATCATGCCAATAAGCTTATTCATGATTCCTGTTTTCCTGTGCTGGTGAAATATGCTGGGGATTAACGCTTCATTACTGACGATGAAAAGACAGTACAGTAAATTCATTCAGGCGAATATCTTCAGTATCTTACGGGTTAGGTTAGTATTACTGACAGGTTATGGGTCACCTTTTAAGCGTCACGGTGAGGGAGTAGTAACATGGCGGATTTTCCCCCAATTGCGAGTTTACGTAGTTTTGAAGCCGTGGCTCGTCTTGGCAGCGTTACGCTGGCGGCGAAAGAACTACACGTTACGCACTCAGCTATCAGTCAGCAGATTAAAGTGCTGGAGGAGAGGGTCGGCTTAAAGCTGTTTATTCGTCACGGTCGCGGCCTGCAGATTAATGAAGAGGGACGACTCTACGCCTTGCAGGTACGCGAGGCCCTTAACCATATCGCTGACGCCACCCGACTGGTGCAGGTAAAGCCCCGCAGACAGGAGCTGACGATAGCGGTGGTACCCTCTTTTGGAGGCCACTGGCTTTTGCCTCGTCTTGAGCGGTTTCGGGTGAAATACCCTCAAATCACGCTGCGAATACAGGCAAACCTGGCGGTCACTCATCTGCAGCAGGAAGGGGCAGATTTGGCCATCCGCATGGGAAAAGGGGACTGGGAAGGCACGGAGAGTCATTATCTTTTCTCCGATGAACTTATCGTTGTGGCTGCTCCATCTTATAACGGCGGTGAGCTACCCCGTACGCCGTCAGAGATAGCGCAGAGCAAGATTATCTTTTCCATGGAATCGTGGAAAACCTGGTGTATCAAGGCTGGGCTTGAAAGAGAGATTGTGCCCGGCGGGCTATGCATAAACGACTCAAATCTGGTGCTGGAGGCCGTCCGGCTCGGTAAAGGTGTTGCGCTGGAACGCCGCTCTTTAGTCCAGGATGCTATTGCCCGAGGAGAGCTGGAACAGCTTACCCCTTTCACCGCGCCTTATCCGTGGCCTTACTGGCTGGTCTCATCGCAAGTTGCAGAAAAGAAAAACGAAGCTGTGCTTTTTAAGGACTGGCTTAGTGAGGAGGTTGTCGCCTGGCGTCAGCAAACGGCAACGGTAGAAGAGAGATAAGAGACGTTTTTTGGTAAACAGTGAAGGTGAGTGTTTTTCTGACGGCTCCCGCAACATCATTCCGCGTAAGTGAGCTTTCACCTTCAGCTGCGCACAGCGCTACCCTTCCGGATGTATGACACTCCAGGACCTCGGTCATTATGAACTATGTCGTGGTTATCTGTTCCTTGCTCAAGAGCACTCCTCATAACGAAAAAAGTTATTGATATCGCGACTTTCAATAATTTACATCTGAGTGAGTGTAACATGCATTATATGTCTTTTTGGTAATTAAATTTGAAAGCAGACAAACATTATTTATTTATCTTATTGTTTTATATCGATTTAAGTTTGTAATCTATGAATTTTGATTTCTTTTTTGCAATTACTTTCGCTGGTGGTATAGTTATTACAGACCACAGATGGTAAAAGGATTACGCTCATCATGCGACCGAAAGAAGTTCAGGCATCGGCAGTCAGTACGATGTTCAGAGATGAAAGTAGAGGTTTGCTTTCCAGTAAAGTCGTTATTGTTCTGGGTTTACTTAGCGCCGTTGCTGCATTATCCACTGATATGTACTTGCCTTTATTTCCAGCTATCGCCAGCGATCTGCATACGACGCCTGACAAAGTTCAGCTTAGCATTACCGCTTTTATGGTGGGCTTAGGTATTGGGCAGCTGTTTATTGGACCATTATCCGATCATTACGGCAGACGTAAATTATTGCTGGGCGGGATGGCCCTATTAACCATCGCTTCATTAGCAGGCGCTATATCTACGAACATTCAGCTGCTCATTGTTACACGGTTCTTTCAGGGACTGGGAGGAGCTGCTGGTATCGTTCTTTCCCGAGCAATTATTTCTGATCTGTGCCCGGGGACTAAAGCCGCTCGATATTTTAACCTGGTGCTAGCGATACAGGGGATCGCCCCTGTTATTGCACCATTACTTGGTGGAGTGGCTGCATGGTTTATCTGGCCGGTAGTTTTTGTTTTTATGGCTACAATATCATTAGTCTCCACTCTGCTCAGTAGTCATTTTATTAGCGAAACCTTACCCCGTCATCAGCGATTACCTTTCAATCTGAATGAGTTTATCAGTCAGTTTATCGAGTTGCTAAGCAACAAGAAATATATTGGTTATACTCTAATTTTTTCAATCCAGTTTGGGGCGCTATTTGCTTATATATCAGCATCACCATTTATCTATCAATCGGCATTCGATTTATCCTCAGGAATGTTCGCTGTAATATTCTCTATCAACGCCGGAGCAATGATGTTTGGTAGTATAGTCAGCGCTCGCTATGTTATGAAATTTGGTGAAGATAACCTCATAACAATGGGGGTGATAAGCACGCTGGTGATATCTATATTGCTTTGTATCGTTGACAATATTTCTCATTTCCAGTTTGAGATCGCGGCGGTACTACTGTTAATGATGATGTTTACTATGGCTTTGACATTTGGCAATGCCGCGAGTATGGCCATGGCGGCATCCTCTCACTTAAAGGGAACGGGTTCTGCTATTTTAGGGGCTTTTCAGTTTGGTATCGCTGCGATAACCCCGTCACTGCTTGGATTTGGAGACCCGTTGTCATTACTGCCGATGTCGCTGATTATCGCGGGATGTTGTTTAATTGCCATCATGGCATTGTTATTGACAGGTAAAAAAGGATAGTGTGATGAAAACCCATGACGCTATAAAAATCATTGGTGCAAGGCAAAATAATTTGCAAGATATTGATGTAGAGGTCCCTAAAAATAAAATAACAGTTTTTACCGGTGTTTCCGGATCGGGAAAAAGTTCTTTAGTATTCGGAACTATAGCAGCGGAATCTCAGCGACAGTTAAATGACACGTTTCCACCTTTTATTCGCCATCGCTTACCACATTATGGTAATCCTGAAGTCGATGAAATTGAAAACCTGTCGGTGGCCATTATTATTGACCAAAAACGTATTGGTGGCAACGCACGTTCGACGGTGGGCACCGCATCAGATATTTATACCCTGCTACGGCTACTCTTTTCTCGTGTCGGCGAACCTTTCGTAGGTTATTCGAATGTTTTTTCATTCAATCATCCTGCGGGGATGTGTGCGACATGCGACGGGTTGGGCATTGCCAGTACTATTGATATCAACCATCTGATTGATTCAAATCTGTCGTTAAATGAAGGCGCTATTCGTTATCCTTCTTTTGCGCCAGGCTCATGGCGCTGGAAACGTTATGTTTATTCAGGGCTTTTTGATGCCGATAAAAAAATCGCGGATTATTCAAAAGAGGAGCGAGAATTATTACTTTATGCGGATAATCTCACTCCTGAAGCGCCGTTAGCCGGTTGGCCTAAGAGTGCAAAGTTTGAAGGCGTCATTACGCGCTTTACGCGAAGTTATTTAAAACAAGAAACTAAAGATACTAAAACTGAGGAATTTCAGCGCGTCGTTAGTTTGCAGGTTTGCCCTTCTTGTCAGGGGATGAGGCTTAACGAGGAAATACTTTCCTGCCGGATTAGAGGGAAAAATATTGGCGAATGCGCAACGCTGCCTGCCACAGAGTTAAAGCTGTTTGTAGAAAAGCTCGATTACCCTGAAGTCAGGCCGCTGATCGAAGCATTACTGGAAAGGTTGGATGCCATGTGTGCAGTAGGCTTGGGATATCTGGATTTGAACCGTACGACCCCTAGCTTATCGGGCGGTGAATCCCAGCGGTTGAAAATGGTCCGACATCTGGGAAGTAGTCTGACCGGGATCGTTTATATAATTGATGAACCCAGTACCGGCCTGCATCCAGCAGATATAGTGAAATTGAATGTTTTAATTGGAAAACTACGCGACAAAGGCAATACCATTCTGATGGTGGAGCACGACCCGGACATGATAGCGATAGCCGAGCATGTTATTGATTTAGGGCCAGGAGCGGGTAAGCAAGGCGGGAATATTGTCTTTGAGGGCGACCTGTCGGCACTTAAGCAATCCCAAACCTTGACGGGTCGATATTTCTCTTCACGGGCAGAGATAAATAAGAAACCGAGATGTGCCAAAGGTTATATTTCGGTAAGAAACGCCACATTGCATAATCTGCATAACTTATCGGTAGACGTGCCTTTAAGCGTTATGGTTGCTGTGACGGGAGTCGCTGGATCGGGCAAAAGTTCATTCGTTATGGGGGCCCTGGCGCCACAATGTCCGGAGGCGATCGTTATCGATCAAAAACCGATACATACCTCAATTCGATCGCATATTGCTTCCTGGTGCGGTGCATTTGATACGATCCGTTCGCTGTTTGCCGAAAAAAACCATGTGTCAGCGTCGTGGTTTAGCGCTAACGCCAAAGGGGCTTGTCCGGAATGTAATGGGCTAGGGGTAATACAAACCGATCTGGCATTTATGGATACGGTTACGTTGCCATGTGAGGCCTGCCAGGGGCAGCGCTATAACCCACAAGCGCTGAAATATCGTTATCAGGGAAAAAGTATTGCTGAGGTATTATCCCTGTCGATTAATGATGCCGGCGAATTTTTCCTGAATGAGCCACAGCTCAGGCCAATTTTTCGTAGCCTGGTCGAAGTCGGGTTGGGATATTTACGCTTGGGTGAATCGTTAAATCATCTTTCAGGCGGTGAATGCCAGCGGCTGAAGTTAGCGTCACAATTAAATCATGATAGTGACATGTATATTTTCGATGAGCCAACCACGGGTCTTCATCCCAGTGATGTGGCCTCGCTGTTGAAACTATTTAACCGACTGGTAGCGCGCGGAAACACCGTCATTATTATTGAACATAATATGGAGTTGATCGCTCAGGCTGACTGGATTATTGATATTGGACCTTATGCCGGGCAAGAAGGGGGGGAATTATTGTTTAGCGGTACACCCGAATCGATGCTGGCCTGTCGCCATTCATTAACCGCAGAATGGTTGCGCAAACATTGCCGGATAGAGTGAGAAATGGTGGTCGGGACAGCCAGTAGAGACTGGCAATAATGTGATGCATGCCCATTATTATACTGATGTATTGTCCCGTTAATCTTATTCGTCTAAAGGCCAGTGGTAATCGCGATCCAGCCAGCCATCCAGGTCATAATCCATCATACATTGTTCGGCGAAACCTTTATATTCTTGTACCTGCCCCGACATCTGTGCGGCGAGTAACAGCTCGATACGAACATTTTCATGACTACCGGTATAATTTCGTTCATAGAGTTCGTGTCTGCTGGCGAATTCTGTTCCTACGGAGTCCCAGATTAGCTTCATGAGCTTGACGCGTTCAACGGCATCCATACCGTTGGAGCCCCGCATATATTTTTTCAGATAAGGTTCCAGTTCCGGCGCAGCGAAATCTTTGGCATGCGAATTGATATAAATAAGCGCGCTGCCAAGATCTTGTTCAATAATTTCTTTGATCCGTGGATAGCCGAGACTCATAAACCAACGGTAGGCTAAACCATAATCCAGGTTAGGCAGGAGGGCGCCGTTGTGCCAGGGGTTCGGCGATTTAGCCATAGCATCACTTATGGCCCAGAAGAGGTTGCGCCAGGCCAGCATTTCCCCGACGCGCGTCTGTATGCCGCGGAAATCGGCTACGCCGGTGGCTTCCACGCCTTTAATGAATAAACCACAAATAAAATCAATTTTTACCGCCAGACGCGTCACTCCGTGGAAGGTTGAGCGGTGCAGGAAGCCAGAACTGGGTAAAAACGTGGCCGCTTTAGCGGTATCGCCGTAAATAAAAATGTTTTCCCAGGGAATCTTCACCTTATCCAGAATGAAGATCATGTCATTCTCGTCATAGCGTGAGGATAGTGGATAGTCAAAAGGACTGCCGACCTTTTCGGCGGCTAAGGAGTAAGAGGGGCGGCAAACCAGCTTCAGTCCTGGGGCATTCATGGGTAATGTGCATACCAGGGCAAATTCTCTTTTTTTGACAGGTAAACCGTAATGCGCGATGAAATTGTAATGCGTCAAAGCTGAGCCGGTAGCAACCACCTTGGCACCGCTAACAATTACGCCATCATCACACTCTTTTTCGACGTGAATGCAGATATCTTCAATCTGGTCGGGCGGGAGATTGCGGTCGATAGGGGGGTTAATGATGGCATGATTCCAGTAAAGTAGCTCCTCTTGCGAACGTTTGTACCAGTGCCTGGCGTTATCCGTATATTCGCCGTAGGCCTCGGGATTGGCGCCCAGAGTCGTAAGAAACGACGCTTTGAAATCAGGGCTTCTTCCCAACCAGCCATAGCTAAGCCGTGCCCACTGCGCGATTGCGTCGCGATCGCGTATCAGATCCTCAACAGAATGAGGAACGCGGAAGAACGGATGAGTGACACCACCGCTGCCGGTATCACAAGGCGTGGTTAATATAGCCTGATACTTTTCGTCATGGAGCGCGTCGTATAATTTAGCTATGGACAGTGCTGAATTGCGAAACGCTGGATGTGTAATAACATTGTCCACCTTTTCACCATAAGCCCATATTTCTCGCCCATCATTTAGACCCGCTAAAAAGTCATTACCGGTAGGTAATGATACTGATTTATTTTCCATGTCAGCTCTCTCCGAATGTCGGTTTTCAACACTTCCTTTTAAACGGCATCTTGTTGGCTAAGAGTTGCCGTTGTTGTTAAGGCGTTCTGTATCAGCCATTGATAAATAGAAAATGCGTCTTGCGTCAGGAATGATTCGTTATGAAATTGTATGGAGGCAACGTTGCCTGACGATAATGCGACAATTTCACCGGAAGGAAGTCGCTCCAGCTGGACTGTTTTGTCATGCTCCGGGCTGTACCAGCATGGCCGCTGATGTAGTGCGGAGAAACTGTTATAGAAACCAACGGTATGAGGTTTCCCCTGAATGGATATCTGATGTTGGCTACCCTGACGGTTATTGACCAGCCGCTCGATCGGAATGCCTAATTCGGCGCAAATTAACTGATGTCCCAGACAAGTTCCGATTAGCGGACGCTGCTCCCGGAGCCGTTGCGCAATAATTTTTCGGCCCACGCGTATTTTTTCGAGTTGTATATTGGTTGGATCGCCAGGCCCGGGACCAATGAATAGGATGTCGCGATCGGTGAGTTGCGTTAGCTTGCTCGGACAGTCATACCAGGGAATGAGGGTGACGGCGCAACCCGCGCTGCGTAACTGATAGGCAATCATGGCGGTGAAGTTGTCCTCCATGTCGATCAGTGTGATGGCATGATGAGAGAGTAGAGTGCGCGGGCCCAATTGCGAGTTATCCAGCCAAAAGGCGGAGGTGCGTGCATTCCGTTGTGCCAGTATCTGGTCAGCCCGATGGCAAAGTTCTGCAGACAATCCTGTCCGGTTTGGCGTCCCGGCGCTTGGTTCAGAGAAGAACGAATGCATTAGCCCTTGTAATTTGGCGCGTGTTTCACCGGCTTCACTTTGCGCGATGGAACTTCTGACGATGGTTGAACCCGCCGTAAGCCGAAAATGTCCCTGAGCGGAAATATCGGCCGTGCGGATCATGATGGCCGAGTCCAGATAGCGTTTACCTTCTTGCGCACCCGTTATAGCAACGATGCCGCTGTAATAACCGCGTCCGCGGCGTTCTCGCCGGGCGATAACTTTACAGGCGCTTTCTATTGGGCTGCCGGTCACTGTTGGCGCAAATAGCGATTGCCTGATGATTTCTTTCAGACTGCGATCTGATTTTCCATGGATAAAATATTCGGTATGCGCGATGTGCGACATAGCCTTGAGCTTCGGCCCGGATACCTGAATATCACGTTGACAGATGCTACTCATCATTTTGAGTTCTTCATCTACCACCATAAATAGTTCGTCGCGCTCTTTTTTATCCTGCAGAAAATCATCCAGCACGTGCGCCATATTCCCGGTATCGGGGTATTTTAATGTGCCGCTGATAGGATTCATCGCCACGTTCTGCTCATCAACCTGGATATGCTGTTCAGGCGTACTACCCATGAAATAGCGGCTGCCGGTAAAGATCATCCATGTCCAGTATGATCCGCATTCAGATTGCAGCAGCCGTTTGTACAGCGTCAGCGCGTGGCGGATACTAAAGTCGATTATATCGCCCTCCAGGCTGCGTGAAATCACAAAGTTGCTGCCTTCCCCGGAGCTGATTTCCTGATCAATCACGGTATCAACAATGTCGCCATACGTTTGGTCATCAAGATCGAAGTGCAGGTTTCGTGGCTTGATATCATGGTCATTAATGGCTGCGATAAATGAATCTATAGGATAATAGTCTTGCCGCTCAATGTGCATTACGATCGTCTGTTCACCATCGTCAATGCAGGCATATCCTTTTTCTTTCAGCTGATTAAATGGCAATAATATCAATTTGTTAAATGAGCATTTGCCCGTCGCGTCCAGGGGAGGATCCAGCGCTAATTCTGAAAGGGACTGGCTTAGCTCAATATCCCCTTCAAGAAACAATACTGCGTTGATAGGTTCGCATTGGGGGCGGTAAATACAGGCAAAGGGTCTATCAAGATTGGCCAGATGAGCCGAAAGCTCGTCGGGATTTGCTGAATCTTTAGATAACATCATCATCTCCTGAAGTGCCGTGAGGATCTTTAATGTTCCAATGCGTCGATAGCTTGTCGGGTTGACAGCACGACTGAGCTGGTTTCCGCAGCTAGCTCAAGCGCTAGACGATGCTTTTCTTCGGAGAAATCGGCGAGCGCATCGGCAATAAAAAATGTCTCGATATCATTGGAATAGGCCTCTTGCGCTGTGCACAAACAACCGATATGGGCGTAAACGCCGCAGACGATCAGCTGATCGCATTTGAGTTCGTGCAAAGTACTCAGAAGAGGAGAGTTAAAGAAGGCGCTGTAACGCCACTTCGTTAATACCCACTCATTTTCCAGAGGCGTCAACGGAGGAACAATCTGTTTATGTTCCTGGCTGCCGTTCATGCCTGAACCCCATAGACTGTGCAGCAAGCCGCGCTGTTGTGGCGTCATGTCGCCGGGTTGGGCAGTATAAAATACTGGAATATGCAGACGTCGGGCGACGCTAAGCAAGCGGTAGATGTTGTCGATGACCTGCGCTATCGGCGAGGCGTCAGCAGTGTAAAAATCGAGAAAATAACGCTGCATATCATGTATGAGTAGCGCCGCTCTTGAACTGTTGGGTCGCCAGTCTGCAATTGATTTGGGTAATTGACGTTCTGTCGGCAATGGATAGGGCCGTATCTTTTCCATGTTATTCTCCTTGTACGCTTAGCAGCTGCCGAGTGCGGCACCACCGTCGACCAATAACGTTGATAGCGTGGTTTGCCCTGATTCTTCGCACAGGTAAAAGCAGACCGCGGCAGCAATTTCTTCCGCCGTAGCGACTTTGTTGAGTGGAATACCAATGCGAAATTGTTGTGGGTTACCGTTGAGCGTGTTTTGCTTGTCACTTTCGCTATGCCACATGCCGCGCAGCATCGGCGTATCGGTTGAGCCGGGAGCGACAACATTACAACGGATCCCATACGGAGCGACCTCCAGCCCCAGAGCATAGGTAAATGCCTGGGCAGCGGCTTTTGAAGCGCAGTAGGCGGCCATCGTCGCCCGCGGCACGCGCGCTGCATTTGAGGCGATAGTTACGATGCTGCCTTTACGCTGAGCCATCATCAGATTGGCCGCATGGCGGCTGGTGTTAAATACGCCAGTCGCGTTGACGGCAAATGTTTTCGCCCAATCCTGAGGTTGTGTTTCGGCCACGCTGGCGTGGCACAGTACGCCGGCGCCGTTGACCAGATACCCTACCGGGCCCAGTTGATGACCGACTGCGGTAAAGGCCTCTGCTACGCAGCGGTCGTCGGCAACGTCTACAGTAAAGCCTGCAATGGGCTGCGGATGGTTATCTTGTAGTGTGGCTACAAGGGTTGCCAGCTGAGTGGCGTTATTATCAAGAAGCGCTAGTGACAGCCCTTCTTTCGCCAGCGCGTGGGCAACGGATTCGCCAATGCCACCGCATGCGCCGGTAATAACGGCAATATAATCTTTATCAAAAGTCATGTTGTCCCTCTTTCCAGTGAGTTAATAACATCTGCGTTTGCGCTACGTTCAGGCGTGGGTCGCAGAGAATTTGCTTAAGTTCATGTTCTTCAGGGTGATTATTTTCACTGAAGCATTCGATGACCGGGTTCGGCGTTGCTTCCAGATGGAGTCCTGCGGCGCAGGCGTTATGTGATTTCACCTGCCTCAGGAAACCGGAGATTTCAGCCATCATGTCGCTAAGCTCGCGGCGTTTATTGCCCGCCCGTGTTTTCCCGGTATTCCCATGCATTGGATCGCACATCCATAACACCGGCGTTTCGGTTGCTTGCGCGGCCTGAATCAACGCGCCCAACCGATGAATGTGTGAACGGCCAAAACGCGAAATAAAAGTCAGACGCCCAGGAATACGCTGAGGATTGAGCTGTCGGCAAAGTGACGCGATGAACGATGGCGTTACGCTGGCGTCAAGCTTGCAGGCAACAGGGTTGGCGATATTCGCCAGCATGGCGATATGTGGGCTGTCAGGCGCAAGAGTACGAATGCCTATCCAGGGCCAATGGGTGCTGGCTAAGTATGATTCTCCGTAGGGATTAGTGCGGATTTGAGTGGTTTCATAGTCCAGCAACAGCGCTTCATGGCTGGTCCAAATGTGATGAATATCGCGGGGATATTCCCGTTCGTAACGTTTAATTTCGGCCAGCGTTTCCGCAGCAGCACGATAGCTCAGCAGCATCCGTTGCGGATCGTTACGCCTGGCTTCTGGTGTCGCTTCGGGCCGGTTGACTGAATCACCGCGCCACACGGGAAGTACCCTGTCGCCATCGACTTCGTTTTGTTGCGAGCGGGGTTTAGCATATTGACCGGCAATTCTACCTACCGTCAATATCGGCAGCCCCGTCAGTGTTGAGAATTCGCGGGACATTTGCTCAAGGAAGATCAATTTTTTCCGTACATGTAACGCGCCAGATTCGCAAATTCTTTCAGCGCAGTCGCCGGCCTGAAATATCATTGTTTTTCCTGCATAAACGGCGGCTAATGCTTTATTGAGTTCACTTATTTCTGCAAAACTTAATAATTCTGGAAGATTGTCTAATTCACTTTTGACCAGGGCAAGCATGTCCTTATCGCTCCAGAACGGCTGTTGCCAGTTGGACTTATTGCCAGGAAATGATGTCATTTCTAATCTCTCACTCGAAATTTAACAGGTTTTTCGTTTGTTTTTTAACAAAAAAGCGATGAGAAAGTGCTATTCCTTGTCTGTTTACTGGACATGAAAGACGATACGGTTTGCACAAATATTGCACGCCAATGAGTGCGTTATGTCAATCAAAAAAATTTATATTTGATTTATGTTTTTTCATGTTATTGATTTTTATGGTTATTATTTTTGTTTGTTTTTTATTTTTTGCTATATGATTTTTTTTTGGAAATCAAATTGACTGAGGGTGAGGTTCGAAGATAGACTATTGAAAGCAACGCTTAGTTATGCTTGTGTTGCTTATATGTTGCTTGTTTTGCGGTGTTTGCTTAGATGCATCTCACGATAAGCTGGCGGCATTTCTTTAGATCTTTAATTTCTTCTTCAAGAGAAGATTTTATGCGTGTGAACGTTCCTAATTCTCCAGGAGAGAGTGATGACGCATTCAGCATATGTCTATCAGTTAAAGGCTGTCCCTGATATATTTGATGAGATTTCGCAACGTTTTCCGGACAGGGTTGCGTTAATTTTCGATCAAAGAAAAATAACCTATCGAGAACTTGCTGAGCAATGTTCAGCGCTGGCTGCAGTGTTGCAAAATAATTGCCTGATAAAAGGCGATATCGTTGCAATAAAAATAGAACGTAGCCCGGAGTTATATATTTTTATGCTGGCGCTCATGAAAATAGGCGCTGTTATGGTTCCCGTGAATTCGAATAGTCCCGAACGCTATATTGGTGAGGTTTTAAGTGCGGCGGGAGCCAGATACCTGATTAGCGATGATGTAACAAGCGTGCCCGGCGGAGCATGGCACGTCTTGTCGAGCAGGACGCTGATACAAAACTGCACTCAACAAAGAAGCGGGAATTACCCGGTATTAAGCGCTGATGATCCGGCGCTCATATTGATGACCTCTGGTTCAACAGGAAAACCGAAAAGCGTACTGATTGCTCATCGCGGGATTGCCAGACTGGGTCTGCCGGTACCGGCGTTGGGGAATAGCGAGCGGGACTGCTATTTGCAAATTGCAGATATTTCTTTCGCTGCCTCAGCTAATGAAATCTGGATGGCTTTATTGACCGGAGCATGTCTCGCGATTGCGCCGCCTGGTTTGCCGGATTTAATGGCCCTGGCACGGCAGATCGAATCGGATAACGTGACGATGCTATTCCTCTCAGGCGGGCTGTTCCGGCTATTTGTCGAGGTTTCGGTCGAAACACTGCATATACCTGATTGTGTGGTGGTGTCGGGAGACTTTGTCAATCCTCGCTTATTTAGCGTGGCGGTGGAGGCCGGTAAAGCCAAAATATTTAATGGATTAGGATGCACGGAAAATTCAGCGATCTCGTCTCTCTATCATATTCAGTCGGAGGAGCAATTATCCAGTGAATCTCCTGTGCCGGTTGGTACTCCACTCCCTCTGGTTGAGATGGTGGTATTCAATGAACGGTTGCAACCCTGTACCTGCGGTGAATATGGGGAATTATTTATCGCAGGGGCTGGAGTGGCTCTGGGGTATTCCGATCCGCAACTGACGGCGGAAAGGTTTATCACCATACCGTATCAAGGCACTGACGTGCTTTTCTATCGTACCGATGATCGGGCAACTTACGACCAGGATTGCAATATCGTCCTGGTCGGACGAGGCAACCATATTTGTAAAATACGTGGCTTCCGCATCAATATCGCCGGTATTGAGCACCTGTTGCGCTTACATCACGCTGTAGAAGATGTGCTGATTGTGGTAGAGGAGACGCCGGATGAACCGCGATTACATGCTTGTTATGTCACGCAGGATGACGGGCTATCCGTAGCGGATTTAAAGAATCACCTCGCAATGCATGCTCCTGCCTGGATGATACCTGAAAAATTTAGCCGTCTGGCGGTACTGCCAATGACCGCTAACGGTAAAAAAGATCGTTTACGGTTAAAAAATTCTTTACTGGAGCAGGTGTAAATATGGACAACGTTGAGCAACAGCTACTCTCGATTTGGCAGGCGATTATTCATTCAGAGGCGATTAACCCGCACGAAAATTTACTAGACCAGGGTGGTAACTCATTACATTTCATAAAGTTGGCGTCAATGGTAAGCAAGACATTTAATTTGTCTGTCTCGCCGGCGGACATTTTCACTGCCGGAACTATTGCTGCGCTGGCTCAGACCATTCGGCAACGGCAAAAGCTCTAATACCTGGAGTTGGGACTACCAGCAAACAGGAAGGATTTTACAGGGAATTTTAAGAGGGGGATAAAATGCCATCATTCAATAGCGGCGAGTCAAAAAAGGGCTGTTTGAACAAGGAGTGTGGAGAAAGTGCGGTAACGTATCTGCCAGCTACGCCCGGGCAGCAGGCAATGTGGTGGCTGGATAATACGCTGGAGCAGCCCCAATGCTATAACGTGCCGGTGCTGCTGACCGTTAATGCGACACTGGACGCTGATATTATGCAGCGCGCTGTGGCTGAGCTGACCTTGCGCCATGAAATATTCAGAAAGCGTTTTGTTTATCTTGACGGTAAATTACAACAGCGTATCGGCGCTGATGGATATCTCTCTTTTTCCCATCGACAACCAGAGCAGACGGAAACCCCTGAATCCGTCACGGCACAACTGGCGGCTAGCCGTTTATCATTAGCTGAGGGGCCGCTGAGTATCATTAATATGCTCAGTTCAGACTCAGGTACAACCTGGTTAGCATGCTGCTTCCACCACATCATTATTGATGCCCCCTCAGTACGTATTGTCTTGCATGATTTGCTGCGAATCTATTGTGCGCTTGACGAGAAGCGCGTTCTGCCAGCGTTTAACGGCACGGGAAGCTATCAGGAATTTACTCGTTGGCAGGCCGCGTCCCTTGCGGCGGCTGAGTGCGAAGATATGCGGGTTTATTGGCGACAGGCACTGCATCCAGCTCCACCCTTGTCGGACCTCCCGGTCGATTTTCCCCGTCGTCTTCGGGAAGATACCAAAGCCGCCTATACCATGCTGGCGCTGAACGAACAGGAAGCGGACTCACTGCAGCGGCACGCGAGATCGTTGTCAATGACTCCATTTATGTATATGTCCATGTGCTGGCAATTTTTCCTCAGCCGTATGAGCGGGCAGAACGATATTACCGTTGGCGTGCCTTTTACTCTGCGGGATCGCAGCGAGTTTGCCGAAACGCCGGGATATATGATCAATACTCTGCCGGTTCGCGTGCAGGTCAATGAAGATGACACGGTCAGCACGCTGGCTGCAAAGGTACGTCAATCTTTTATTGGCGCACATTTCAATAAGCTGCTCCCTTTCAATGAAATTGTCGCACTGTCGCGTGAAAACGCGGGGCAGGACAGTCCTCTATTCAGAACACTGTTGGTTATGCCCGATACCCGGGGCGATATTTTCAACGACTTGCCTTTTAAAGTCATGCTGGATGACTATTTTAGCCAGATGGCAAAATACGATCTGACGCTGTTCTTTGAAGCGCAACCGCAGTGCAAGCTGACGCTGGAGTATAAGACGGCGTTGTATCACCCGCAGACCATTGACTACTGGTTGAAAATCTTTCGCCATTTATTAAGCGCGATGGGTGAGGACGGCGAGGTATTACTGTCATCCCTGAGGCTGTTGGATGCACCGTTAAGTCGTGAACTGGTTGTTCGATCTAGTCTTAAATCGTGCACGGAGGCCTGGCGATTTGACGCCCTGGCGGCTTTCAATCAGCATGCTATAAGCCACTCTGCGGATACTGCGTTAATTACCGCTAATGGCACACGATCGTATGGTTGGTTAGCGGAACGTTCAGGGCAGATTGCCGCTTACCTACAGCAGCAGTTAAATATCGCACCTGGCAAACGTGTTGCATTATTACTGGAAAGGAATGCCGAGGCGATTGCCACTCTGTTTGGCGTGTTAAAAACCGGCGCGGCCTACATTCCGATCGATCCGCAATACCCGCAAGAGCGAATTGGTTACATGTTGCAGGACGCCAGTGTGGATTGCATCGCTACGACGCGATCGCTGGTAGCAAAATTCCCAGTGTCTGGCTCCGTACCTCTGTTGTTAATCGATGATATTCCCCCGGAGTACCCTGGGGAATACTCTTATATCAAAAGAATGCCCGACGATGAGCTGTATATCATTTATACATCAGGTTCAACCGGGCAGCCCAAGGGAGTACGGTTATTAAATAAAACGCTCAATAACCTGATTAAGTGGCAACGAGATGTTTCTGAGTGCGATCAAGGAGATTGTACTCTGCATTTTATGTCACTTTCTTTTGATGTCTCGGTTCAGGAGATCTTCGGCACGTTAGCTGGCGGTGGGTGCTTATATATTGCCAGTGAAGAAGAACGGAGAGATCTGGATCTTCTGCAAGAGGTTATCCAGGAGCAGGGGATTAATCGTCTCTATTTTCCCTATGTTGCTTTGCAACAGTTCGCGCATTTGAGCGTATTGGCCAACAGGCAATTCCCGAGTTTAAAAGAGGTCTACTCCACCGGGGAACAGCTCGTACTCACCGCGGATATTAAACATTTTTTCAGGCAACCCGTTCGCCTGATTAATCTCTATGGTCCCTCAGAAAGTCACGTCTGTTCCGCGTATGTGCTGCCACCGGAAAGCGATAAATGGGGAGATGCAGCGTCCATTGGTTACCCTCTACCCGGATTTACGTTGTTGGTGGTGGATGAGCATTTGCAGCTGGTTCCCGCCGGTGTCGCCGGTGAACTGCTCATCGTTAGCGATTTTCTCTCTCCCGGCTATCACAATAAAAGTGAAGAAAGCGCTCGACGTTTTATCTCTGCTGAGGGCTTTGCCACACAAAGTTGCCACGCATATCGTACCGGTGATCTGGTGAGGCTGGAGCATGACGATCGGTTCAGCTATCTTGGCAGGATAGACAATCAGTTAAAAATTCGCGGTTTTAGGATCGAACCGTCTGAAGTAGAAGCGGCCATCAATGCCCTGGAAGGCGTGCAGGTTTCAGCGGTAGTTGGCAGGGCAGATACTTCAGGAAGCAAGCAGCTCGTCGCTTTTATTGCTGGCTTAATGGATGATAAAAGCAATCAAAAGGATAAGATCAAACGCGGCCTTCGCCTGGTTCTGCCGGAGTATATGGTTCCCACAGAGTTGGTCTTTCTGGATAAGCTGCCTACTACCCCTAGTGGGAAAATCGATCGTAAGGCGTTGCTTAAGGTGGATATTATCGTTGAATCATCCGCGCAGATGCCAGAACGGTCTCTGACGAAAACGCAGGAGCAGGTCAGGGCGCTATGGGAAACGCTATTTCCGGGTCGTCACATCGCACTGCACGATGATTTTTTCGCCATTGGCGGACATTCCTTGTTGGCCACACAGCTGGTTTTTCTGCTGCGTAAGGCATTCAATTGCGATATTCCTCTACGTTTGTTATTTAATCATCCGACGTTGTTGGCTATGGCAGAGTGCATCGACGGCTATGTTGTCAGTGAAAAGGGGCCCGTCGATACCGTTGATCGTTCCTTTGTTCAGGATGGATACGAACGCATACATTGGCAGGGGGGAGAGTGTTCAACCCCTGGGCTGACGTTGCTCACCGGGGCGACAGGATTTTTAGGCATCTACCTGCTGCGTTCACTGCTATTGGCCGGGACCCAATCCGTGATTTGCCTGGTAAGAGCCAGGACAGATAAGCACGCATTGGCTCGTTTACGTGAAAATGCGATGCGCTACGGAATCGCCGATGAGATTGATTTTTCCCGGGTTGAAGTTTGTCTCGGTGATATTGGTCAGCGCGATTTAGGATTAAGCCCTGACGCGTATAGTCGGTTGGCAGAGCGAGTGGACACGGTATTCCATGCAGCCGCACAGATTAATTTTTTGCTCTCTTATTCTTCTGTTAAACAGTCAAATGTGCAGGGTACGCTAAATATTTTAGCTTTCTGCGGTTGTGGCGGACGAAAAACGCTCCACTATTTATCCACTATCGCCGTATTTTCTCCACGCTATCCTGAATCGCCTATCGTGGAACATTGTGTGCCGGGGCATCCGGAAGCACTGTCGATTGGTTATACGCAAAGTAAGTGGGTGGCTGAACGCTATGTTATACAGGCCAGAGAACAAGGACTTGATGCTAACGTATTTCGCATCGGACGTATTGGCGGAGACAGCCGAACTGGGGCCTGCCAGAGCGATGATTTTTTGTGGCGACAGATAAAAAGCTTTATCCAGATGGGATTGGCGCCCGATCCGTCTTCCCTGTCAACGGACCTGCTGCCTGTCGACTTTGTCGCTGAAGCGATAGTTGCTTTAGCGCGTTCAGAGGCTACTCGACAGGAGAACTTCCATATTTTCCATCCTCAGAGCATCCGGTTTGACCCGGTGTATCGGGCGATTCGTTCTCTGGGCTATCCGTTAGAAACGACTTCTGACGGCGAGTGGTTGCAACAACTTGAGCTGTGTGTCACCCAAGGGCGCGAGGTTGCGCTGGGGCCGGTCATTCATCTCTTTAAAGAGAATTTGTTGGATACTGGCGATAACGCCTATGGTAATCCAGAGACGACTAAGCGTATTACACAACTGGGCTTGCGCTTTCCTGAACTGTCGGAGGAGACTTTCAAACGTATGATTGTTTATTTCCAGCGGCAGAAAGAAATTGTCTAGCAAACCGTTTATCAATTTCATCAAGAGGATAATACAATGGTTCCAGCACTATTTGATAAATATATTTCGGCAGTGATGGAGAAGTCATCGGATAAGCTGGCATCCCTTTTCTCTGTTAATGGACGTTTGTCGTTGCCTTTCCGTCGCAATAGAGAGGTGATTGTTGGCCGTGAAAATATTCGCTTACACTATGCTAATGGCTTTGGCGTTGCGCCCTTACGCTTTACCTCTATAGAGGATGAACGATTCCACTATACGAATAATCCCGATGTCGTCATTGTTGAATATAAACTACATGGGAATACTCTGCCAGATGGGAAACAGTTCTCTTTGTTATATGTTAATGTGATTGAAATAAATGATGGCAAGATAACTGAATTAATAGATTATGAGGATGTTTTGAACAGAGAATATATCTTTCAGGATTAGCAGGATGATTCTTATGTTATTAATGGGGGCGAAGGTTATGATAACTTTTCATTCCTTGAAGGGTTATGGTAAAATGGTAAGCTTAACTTATTGTATACGGCATCAGGAGAATGTATGGAAATGAATAAAAAAGTGGCTAGTGGTTCCGAGCGCGAAATATCATTGAATCGTCAATTTGAAGATGCTTTAGGGAATTTGCAATGCGTACTTGTTGCACGTCGATCGTTGATTAATCCTGATGGTATTAACTGGCCGCAATACGATACGTTGTATATTTTACGTCAGTTCCAGCCGATGACTCCAAGCGCAATTGGTGAAAAGCTCGGATTTGCGCGTAGTAAAATGTCCAAGATCCTGCGGATGTTGAAAGATAAGCACTTTGTTGAGCAGGAGTCGGCAGAAAGCGACAAGCGAGAAATGCTGACGAGGATTACGGAAAAGGGTATTGAATTCCTGAATTCTGCAGAGTCCAGCAGGCGCATAATGGCTGAGCAGGTGGCATCCTGTATGTCGCAGGGAGAGATTGCTATTTTCGCTGAGCTTTGTACAAGGGCTGCCAATATATTACACGAGAATATTAAAGGTAAACTCGAAGATACCAGTGAAAATTAATAAAGTTTATGGTGATGAAGCGTTAAACGGAGCGCTGGCGTGGTATTCTCTTTGCCGAATATGGAATCGAATATATGGCATTGGAATTTTGCTAAAATGTTGCTATGCGACGATGGTGAAAGTGGACCCGATACTCCGATACTAAGGAAAGATTTTTACCGCAGATGGTAAAAAAATGCTGATTCGTATCGTTAATATTTTGTTTGCTAAAACCTTGTCTCATTGCAACGTGCGTTGATGTGCCCGAAACAGGCTTGAGCGGATAGTTTTCTGTCAATATAAAATCAAAGCTGTCTGGCATACTGGCGATAATGGGAGCAGGCCATTGCTCGGATCATGGCCGCAGTTTTTATTTTTCACATAATAGCCTTCAATCGTATCCTCTCGTTTAGCGTATTCTCGCACTACGTCTGGTGAGCACAGGAGTTTTGGCGAATACCTGTAGCAGATATTTCTTTACTTTCAATATATCGATGAATAAATGTGAAAGTAGCAGGTATGCAACTGGTGCATTTTGTTCTCTTCCTTCATTGCCCCCGCAAAACAGACAGCCGAGTAAATGATTGCCCCTGCTGATAATGATCGATTCAGCTCTTGCGTACAGAGAAATGATCCCGCTACCGGGTGCATCTGAGGTGCTCAAGCACGGAACGGCCACTCGATGCAGATCTGCCGTCAGGATTAACCAGAAGATAACGTTCGTGCTATGTGAAAATCTTCGCAGGCTTCAGGCTGACAATTGGCGTGTTGTTAAGGGAGAAGTGGGACATGCTATGCGCAACAAAGATAGTGCCCGCATTTCCCGGCACGGAGGAGAAAAAACCAGAAATGCACCGAGATGTGTTCCCATGCTAGCCTGTTGAATCAATATCTGAAAAAGATTCGCAAGGATAGCTGAAAACAGGAATTTGGCTCCTCTGACTGGACTCGAACCAGTGACATACGGATTAACAGTCCGCCGTTCTACCGACTGAACTACAGAGGAATCGTTGTGGAGTCGTATCTTAGCGGCGAAAAAACTTTTGTCAAACATCAATTCGCCTTCCGCCGCGCAACTGGCGCATCCATCAACAAATTGTTGTTATTAGCGACAATCTATCGGGAAAAATGCTTTGCAGGATTAGCTTTTCTCTATCATCATTTGAAATGTAGTTTCAACTTTTCTCACTAAGGTCTCCCTTGAACGTCACCTCCGCATTACGCCAGTCCGTCGAACGCACGTCCTGGTTTAAAAAACGCAAGACCTATCGCGTCCTCTACTGGCGTGAAATCAGTCCTCTTGCGGTCCCGATTTTGCTGGAAAACGCCTGCGTGTTGCTGATGGGCGTGCTGAGTACTTTTTTGGTCAGCTGGCTCGGTAAAGAAGCGATGGCGGGCGTTGGCCTGGCCGATAGCTTCAACATGGTGATCATGTCCTTTTTTGCCGCCATCGATCTCGGTACGACCGTGGTGGTAGCCTTCAGTCTGGGCAAGCGTGACCGGCGGCGGGCAAGGGCGGCAGCGCGACAGTCGCTGGCGATAATGACCCTGTTCTCGATTATTCTCGCTGCGGTTATCCATGCTTTTGGCGCGGAAATTATTAATTTTGTCGCCGGAGATGCGACAGAAGAAGTGAAAGGCCTGGCGCTGACCTATCTTGAGCTAACGGTATTGAGCTATCCGGCAGCGGCAATCGCCCTGATCGGCAGCGGTGCGCTGCGCGGAGCCGGAACCACTAAAATTCCGCTGTTGATCAACGGCGGGATGAATATTCTGAATATCATTATCAGCAGCATCCTGATTTACGGCATTTTTTCGTGGCCCGGCATGGGGTTTGTCGGCGCGGGTCTGGGATTAACCATCGCCCGCTATATTGGCGCGGTGGCTACTATCTGGGTATTAATGATCGGCTTTAACCCGGCGCTGCGCATTTCGCTGAAGAGCTACTTTAAGCCGTTCAACTTCGCCATTATCTGGGAAGTGATGGGCATTGGTATTCCCGCCAGCATTGAATCGGTTTTGTTCAACGGCGGCAAGCTGCTGACTCAGATGTTCGTTGCCGGGATGGGGACTAACGTGATTGCTGGCAACTTTATCGCCTTCTCCGTGGCTGCGCTGATTAACCTGCCCGGGAACGCCCTGGGTTCCGCATCGACAATTATTACCGGCAGGCGTCTCGGAAAAGGTCAGATCGGCCAGGCTGAACGTCAGGCGTGGCACGTCTTCTGGCTATCGACGATCGTATTGACGCTGATCGCCTGGGGAACCGCACCGTTTGCTGGCCTGATCGCTTCGTTCTATACCAGCGAAGAGGATGTCAAGGTGGTGGTGAAAGAGCTGCTGTGGCTCAACGCCTTCTTTATGCCGATTTGGGCGATGGCCTGGACGCTGCCGTGCGCCTTTAAAGGCGCACGTGACGTGCGCTACACCATGTGGGTATCCATGCTCGGCATGTGGGGCTGTCGCGTCGTGGCAGGCTACACGCTGGGGATTGTGCTGGGTATGGGGGTGATTGGCGTCTGGTTGGGGATGGTGCTTGACTGGGCGGTGCGCGGCGTTTTGTTTTACTGTCGAATGGTCAGCGGGCGGTGGCTGTGGAAATATCCGCGTACCAAAGCGCAGGAAGAGGAGAATCAGGCGCAGGCTGAATAGGCGAGTGATAAGCGGATAAACGCTACTTTTTGCGCAAAGTGGAGGATTTTTCGGCAAACGATTTGAAATGTGCAAACAGCCTTTGACAAGATCGGGCGTCATCGATAATATGCGCCTCGTTCAAACGATTCCTCTGTAGTTCAGTCGGTAGAACGGCGGACTGTTAATCCGTATGTCACTGGTTCGAGTCCAGTCAGAGGAGCCAAATTTAAGAAGCCCGCTTAAGGAAACTTAAGCGGGCTTTTTGCTTTCTCTTGCATAGTCACGATTGTGGCAACGCCGGGGCCTTGCCTTCGAACACGGTTTTAAAACCAGGATACCACAAGGGAAACGAGCCCGATCGCGACCGTCCAGAAAAATATAGTTGCTATTAAAATAAACAGGCGGATATTCCCTATGGTTAATTTCATAAAACTGTCTTCCATACTTTTACGAAAATAGTACATTGCTGATGGCGACCGATAAGCTTATCCATGATTGCATATTGGCGACATGTGCAATTTTATCTGTTGTGGTTGAGTAACAAGATATTTGTTGTAAGTAACCTGACGCTATTAAATGATGATTCGATAGCAGAGTAGCGGCCATAGATAACTCTTTGATTATTTTGATCTCTCTTGAGCGCTGCCTGTTCTGTATGGCAGTTTTGTTACACATAAATTTTTTAATTAATTTAAGGGGTTATGAGACGTAATTCAAGTGTTACCCAGTCTGCTATTGTGCGTTATATGACCATGCAGCAATTGATATAGATATGTTAATGGAATATTTACTTTTATAATCGGCGTGGCAGTTTTTAATTGCGGAAGTTAGCACAATAATATTTTGAGACAAGCAGTGTGGCTACGGTCAGAGAAATGGTTAGCACTAAAGAAATAAATGTTTTAATTTATAGCGAAAGGGTAATGGTGATTATCCCCTGGTCCGAATGACTCTCTTTCTCTAACGCTCAGTCCGGCGGGTGGCCGCATAAATATGTCACGCCATCCGGACTGAGTTTATTCTGCTCGTGTTATCTATACGCTTAACGGAACGGCGGTTCGTTGAAGGTTCTCAGCTTGCGCGAATGCATATGGTCGCCTTCGGCGCGTAGTAGGTCAATCGCCCGAATACCAATCTGCAAATGTTCGGAAATCGCCCCTTCATAGAAGCGGTTAGCCTGTCCCGGCAGCTTGATCTCACCGTGCAGCGGCTTATCGGAGACGCACAGTAGGGTACCGTAGGGAACGCGGAAGCGATAACCCTGCGCGGCAATGGTCGCGCTTTCCATATCGATAGCCACCGCGCGGCTAAGGTTAAAGCGCAGCGCCGAGGCCGAGTAGCGCAGTTCCCAGTTACGATCGTCGGTGGTAACCACCGTTCCGGTACGCAGCCGCTGCTTAACCTCTTCGCCGGGCATTCCGCTAACCTGCTTGGTGGCGTCGTAAAGCGCGCGCTGAACTTCGGCGATGCTCGGAATAGGGATATCCGGCGGTAGCACCGCATCCAGCACATGGTCATCGCGCAGATAGGCGTGAGCCAGCACGTAGTCGCCAATGGTCTGGCTTTCGCGCAGGCCGCCGCAGTGGCCAATCATCAGCCAGACGTCCGGGCGCAGCACCGCCAGATGGTCGCAGATGTTTTTAGCGTTAGCCGGGCCTACGCCAATGTTAATCAGCGTGATCCCCTGACCCTCTTTAGTGATCAGGTGCCAGGCCGGCATCTGATGCTTTTTCCACGCCAGATCGGAAATTGCCTCTTCCGGGGCCTCTGTGTCCGCCGTTATCCAGATACCGCCCGCGCAGGAGAGGGCGATATAGGGGCTATCGGGATCGAGAATTTGGCTACAGCCCCAGCGCACGAACTCATCGACGTAGCGGGTATAGTTGGTAAATAGCATATACGGCTGGAAATGCTCAACCGGCGTGCCGGTGTAATGACGCAGGCGCGCCAGCGAGAAATCGACGCGGCGGGCGTCGAAGTGCGACAGGGGATAGTATTCCGTGGAATGGAACAGGCCATCGGCAGTCTCATCGCCAATTTGCGACAGCTCGGTGGTGGGAAAAAAACGCGTTAAGCCGGCGCTCATTGAACGGTCGAGCGTGAGCTCGGAGCCATCAATCACGTACGGATAGGGGATCTCATGCTGCGATAGCCCGACGGTAATGCAGGCATCGTAATCCTGATACAGCATGGTGAGCTGTTCCAGCAAATAGGCGCGAAACAGTTTAGGGTTGGTAATGGTGGTGGTATAGCAGCCGGTATGGGTAAAACGGCCCCAGGCCCGGGTTTTTAAGGCTTTATGCTCCGAGCCGTCCCACGATACCGACAGCTCCGGGTAAACGAACAGTCCTTCCGCACGGGCGCTATTATCGGGAAGCGTATTATGGTGAATATATTCGCCGATAGCTTTACGCAGCGCATTGACCGATTTTTCATAGAGCGCTTCGAGCTGCGTGAGCGCTTCTTCTGGGGTCAGCCTGGCGGCTTTCTGGTTCATGACCTACTCCTTATTTCTGCTCTGCTGACGTTGTGCTTAGTATGTCACAGACTGAAACAGGCGTCGGACAATTTACCCCGCTTAGCTAAGAAAGTACTGAGATTAGAACCCGTTGAAGCTGGATACTATCCATTAACCGGTGGAGGCATTGACGATAGCGGCCCAGCGATCGGCGCTAAAATGGGTGGCGTTGAGCACCTTTACGGTGAGGGTTTTATCGTTATTAATGCAGTAAAGCGCGTCCGCCAACGGCGTCAGCTTATCGCCTTCCTGTAGACGCCGGGCGCAGGGAGTCAGTTCCGCCACAATCGTTAACTGGCCGCTTTGCAGAACCGCGTAAGTATGTGTAGACGTTGTGGCCTCGCGTAGTTTTTTAATCCACCATTCCATTTGTTAATTCCTGACCGGTTACCCCCGGCGATAATTCCTGTTTGCATCTCATCTGACAATAAGAACAGGCAGTTGGTTTAGTCTATGTTTAAAAAGAGAATCGCAGGATCTGCTGCGCTCTGGGTAATAATCCCACCCGGTGGATAAAGAGATAATTCGGACAGAAATATGGCAATGATGCGTTTTACCCGGCTGCTGAATAAGTCGGGCTTAAGAATGGTCTCGATGGCGAAAAAAGCCATCATTGGTCTACTGGTGGTGGTGGTGGTCTTTTTTATTGGCCGCATTTACGAATCGCAGCGCGGCCCGGCGCTGCACCGCTGGCACACCTGGACGGCGAATGAAATGACCGCCAGCGAGATTGACCACGCCACTTTTGCTGACTACCAGACGCGGGAAGCGACGATTTTCCGCGATATGAAAAGCCACATTACCGATGCGCTGAGCGACGATGAAAAAACGGCGATTAACCGTTTTTACGCACAAAGCCTGGTCTATCCGGATAAGTTTCATCCCGACTGGAATCGCTCCTTTATTTTGCTGCCGCAGGGCAAACCGCGCGGCGCGGTGGTGCTGCTGCACGGCCTGACGGACTCTCCCTATAGCGTGCATTATCTGGCGCAGCGCTATCAGCAGCAGGGATTTGTCGCTGTCGCCCCGCGGCTGCCCGGGCACGGTACGGCTCCGGGCGCGCTCACCGCCGTGGACCGCGAGGCGTGGATAGCGACAACCCGTCTTGCGGTGCGCGAAGCGACGCGCCTGGCCGGGGATAACGTGCCGCTGCACGTGGTTGGCTACTCCAACGGCGGGGCGCTGGCGCTAAAATACGCTCTCGATAGTCTGGAGGATAAAGCGCTGCGCCGGCCGCAGCAGATAATCCTGCTGTCGCCGATGATTGGCGTCACCGCCTTTGCGCGTTTTGCCGGACTGGCCGGTTTACCCTCGGTATTTCCGGCTTTTGCCCGCGCGGCATGGCTGAATATCGTCCCGGAATTCAATCCCTATAAATACAATTCGTTCCCGGTTAAGGCCGCAAGGCAGTCATGGCTGTTGTCGCAGGCGCTGCAGCAGCAAATCGTGCAGGAGGCGCAAAATCATCGGCTTTCCGAACTGGCGCCGGTGTTAACGTTTCAGTCGGTGATGGACTCCACGGTGAGCACCCGGGCGGTGGTAGAGTCGCTGTATCGCTATCTGCCGGATAACGGAAGCGAGCTGGTGATTTTCGATATTAACCAGGCGGCGAATCTACGCGCGCTATTCCGTCCCTCGCTCTATTCGGCGGTGAATACGTTATTGCCGCCGGCGCCGCGGCCCTATGCCACCACGGTGATTACTAACGCTGCCCCTGACACCTACGAGACGGCGGCCCGCACCACGCTTGCCGGAACGCGAAGCGAAACCGTGACGCCGCTGCATCTTGCCTGGCCGCAGGATATGTATTCGCTGTCGCACGTGGCGGTGCCGTTCCCGCTGACCGATTCGCTCTATGGCCGGGAACCGGCGGAGAAAAATCGCTACGGGATCAGCATCGGCACGATCTCTTTGCGTGGGGAAACCTCGACGCTGAGCGTCGGGCTGGATACGCTGATGCGCGTGACCTCCAACCCGTTTTTCCCCTGGATGATGGTGAGAATTGACCATCATATTGCCTGCAGCGAGCAGGCTGATGTCGCTGCCTGCCTCCGTCCGGAGCCGGTGGCATCAGAATAGCGTCAGGTGCATCACGGTGCGGATGGCGATCCCGGCGATAGCGCCGGCGGCGGCGAAGCGGAACAGGCGCACGAAGCGCGAGCTGACGCCCAGAAAGATACCGATACCCGGGAGGTCAAACGTCTGTACTAACAGACCTGCCGAGGCGTTGATCTGGCTGATGGTCACTTTTCCCTGCTGCACGAGTTCAGAGATCACGCCGAAATAGGCCGTCCCACCAGCCACGCATTTGACCAGTGCCGGGAGCACGAAGTTAACCGGGATGTTCAGCCACAGCAGCAGCGGCAGGAGCAGACGCTGGAGCATCTCAATCAGGCCCGCCGCCTGCATAAACCCGACGATAGCCAGCGACAGGATCAGCATGGGCACCGCGCCGAGCGCCAGGCGAATCGCGTCAGAGCCGGCGCTGTTAATCACGGCGATAATCCCTTGGCTGTTCTGTTCCGCCTCGGGCAGCGCTTCGGCCCGCGCGTTTTCAACCATCGATAGCCTGCGGCCGGTGATATGCCAGGTCACCGCGGCGGCGCACAGTCCGCCGACAATGGAGATAACGATAGAGGCCAGCCAGTGCAGGCCAAAGGGCGTTAATGGATAGAATACGTTGCCTTGCCCCATGGCAAACAGCATTGCCAGCGTAGCGGCCATTTGCCGGTCCGAGGCGCCGCGTTTATCCATAATGGCGAGGGTCGCCAGCGGGGCGGCAAAGCTGACAAAATTCATCTGAATCAACGCAAATGCGCTCATTCCGGTTAAGCCGAACGGCTTAAGCAGCGGCGCGAGCCAGCGCACGATGACATCCAGCACCCCGCGTACTTCCAGATATTTCATTACGATGAGCATGACAACCATGATTGGCAGCAGCGTATAAAGGGCCACATCGACGGAGGTTTTTCCCGCCGACATAATAATGCTGATGAAATCCATCTATTTCTCAATCACTGCGGACAGAAAGGATAATTAGCGTCATCATAATCCCACCAGCAAGGAAATGAAATCACCGCAGCGGCTCTCTCTGTCCTGAAATGGGGCCGCAACTGGACTTGCCATTATCGCCAGCCAGCGCACAAAATTTCTTGGCCGATATTTGCAAAGCCTGTTTTTTGTTCTCAAACTGAATTAACACCGGGCGGTTTTCTTTAAGGATAAAACTATGCAACGTTGTCTACGGGTAGCGTGGGGAATTGTGTTTATTTTCGCCTTTTCGGTACAGGCTGAAACGAAGATATATGGCGAGCAGCGCATCAGCGGCTGGTGGAGCTGGTTAAAAGACGATGTCTCGCAGACCTGGAATGAGCCGCAAAACTACGATCTGTATCTTCCGTTTCTCAGCTGGCATAACCGCTTTATGTACGATAAAGAGAAAACGGATAATTATAATGAAATGCCGTGGGGCGGGGGTTTTGGCGTTTCCAGATATAACGCAGAGGGCAACTGGAGTTCTCTCTACGCCATGATGTTCAAGGATTCGCATAACGAGTGGCAGCCGATAATCGGCTACGGCTGGGAGAAGGGGTGGTATCTTGATAGTCGCCGCGATTTTCGTCTGGGACTTGGCGTTACCGCCGGGATCACCGCCCGCGATGACTTTGCCAACTACGTACCCCTGCCGATTATTTTGCCGCTTTTTTCCGCCAGCTATCGCCGTCTGAGCGTGCAGTTCACCTATATTCCCGGCACCTATAATAACGGCAACGTGCTGTTTGCCTGGCTGCGCTACGGTTTTTAAATGCGCTGGCGGTCATGGCCTGAATCGGCGAACGTCAAATGGTAATCACTTTTTTCACCACCGAATTTGACAGCGCCAGCATTGAAATCAGTACCGAAGTGATAAACGTGAGAACAATCAGCATTAATTTGGTGCCCAGTGAGTTAATCGGGATAAATGCAGTGAGCAGGTGAAAAATGGAGTAGTGGAGAATATAGACGCCGGTCATCGTTTTGCTGATGGTGGCGAGAACGGCCTCTTTAAACTCGCTGTTTTTACGAAACCGAACGCCGTTGGCCGCAATCACCAGCGCGACGACCAGAATATAAATTTGTGAACCGGTAAGAATGAAGGCATTTCTGTCGGCCTTAAACAGGGCGAAAAAGAAATGGCGCTCGTAAAACCAGGTGAAAAGATAAATAAACGGGATGGCGATCATCGCCCCTTTAACCACTTTTTCGCGCCTGAGCCAGCCGGCGACGAGCGGATCGCTGAACAGCTGACCGGTCAGATAAAACAGCAGCCATGTCCATAGCCGATACTGCGGCGCCAGGCTCAGCGCATGGATATCAGGGTACAGCGCGGACAAAAGATCGTACCCATACGAGAGCAGCAGCAGCGAGAAAACTGCAGCAAAAAACAGTTTACGCCGCTGGCTGAGCCACTCGATGACCGGGTGAAAGGTGTAAATCACGATAAACGCAAAGACAAACCACGGCTGGATAAGATAGCCGCGCTGATAAGGCTCCCACAGATAGTACACCGTCATCCAGAACAGAAAGACGATAACCACGCTTTTGATTTTGCCCATTTGCCACTGCGAATCGTGGCGGGACTGCGAGTCGAGATAACCGGCCACCACAAAAAACAGCGGCGTGGCGATAGTCGAAATAAACGTCAAAAACCCGAGGATCCAGTGATAGTCGTAATCATAGCTATCCCAGGTGTTGTAGATGGTGAAGAAGGTCACCGCCGTCATGCATCCCAGCGTTTTGATAATATTTAACCCGGTACTATTCATGGTTGTCGCTTCATGTCCTTATTGTGGAAACAGGCGTAAATTACCGGCAGAACCAGCAGCGTCAGAATAGTAGCAAAACCCAGACCAAACATGATAACAACCGCCATGCTCTGGAAGAAAACGTCCAGTAGTAAAGGCGCCAGGCCAAGCACGGTGGTAAACGCCGTCAGCAGGATAGGGCGCAAACGCGACGTGGCGGCATAAATAATCGCCTCCTGCTGCTCTTTTTCCTGCTTCTGCTGTTCAATCTCCTCAACCAGCACGATGCCGTTACGGATCAGCATTCCACTCAGGCTGAGCAGACCGATCAGCGCCATAAAACCAAAGGGGATGCCGGTGATTAAAAAGCCCGGCGTTACGCCAATCAGCGCCAGCGGTACGGTCAGCCAGATGGCAATCGCATTTTTCAGCGAACTGAACATCAGTACGGTGATGATAAACATCACCAGGTAACCCAGCGGCAGGGTTGTGAACAGTCCCTGCTGCGCCTCGCTGGAGTTTTCCGCATCACCACCCCACTCGATGCTGTAGCCGTGCGGCAGCACCAGCGCATCGATCTGCGGTTTCACGCGGGAGAGGATATCCCCGGAGGTCTGGTTGCTGAGCGGGTCGGGATCGGTCTGCACCGTCAGCACGCGGCTGCGGTCGCGGCGCAGGATCAGCGGATCCTCCCATTCAAGGTGAAAGCCGCTGACCACGTTACTGAGCGGAATATACTGCTGGCGGCTTTGGCTCCAGACCAGCACGTTATTTAAGTGATTCGCATCCTGGCGCTCGGCGGCGGGTGGGCGGACTATCACCGGCAGCAGGTCGGCACCCTCACGGTACAGTCCCGCGCGGCTGCCGGAGAAGTTCATCTCCAGCGCGTTATCGATATCCTGTTTATCGACGCCCAGTTCGCGCCCAAGGGCGGTGGAGTACTGGGGACGGATAACTTTACTGCGGTTTTGCCAGTCGTTGCGAACGCCATCGGTGGCCGGGTCTGCGGAGAGGATATCGCCAACCTGGCTGGCGATCAGGCGCAGTCTGTCTGGGTCGGGACCTTTGATCCGCACCTCGATGGCGCTGTCGCCGGAAGGGCCGAACATCACGCGTTTTGTGCTGGCGTTCACCTGCGGATAGTTACGCGCAATATAGCGATCTACATGCTGCGTCAGGGCGGCAATGCTGCGCTGGTCGTCCATTCGCACCATGATCTGCGCATAGTTGCTGTACTGCCGTTGCCCGCTGTAGGTCAGGATAAACCGCATACTGCCCTGGCCGACGGTAGCCACGGTGGTGACGACTCCGGGCTGGCCGTTAATGGCAGTCTCAATATCGCTGGTCATCTTTTCAGTGGTCGCAATATCGGTACCGTAGGGAAGCCAGAGATCGACAAAGAAAATGGGCGTGTTTGAAGAGGGGAAAAAGTTTTGTCGCACCGCACCAAACCCCCAGATAGCGGCGGCCAGCAGCGCCGCCATGACGGTCAGGGTGACGGTTTTGCGCAGCAGAAGGGCCTGCAGAGTCAGCTGATACAGGCGGTAAAAGCGTCCGCCGTACGGGTTAGCATCGGCCTGCGCCACCGGCTGAGATTGAGGCTTAAACAGCCACCACTTAATGAGCACCGGGGTAATGGTCAGCGCCGAGAACCAGCTCAGCATGAGCGAAATCAGCAGTACCTGGAACAGCGATTTACAATATTCCCCGGTCGAGTCCTGCGATAGCCCAATCGGCGCAAAGGCAAGAATCGCAATCACCGTGGCCCCCAGCAGCGGCAGGGCAGAACGGCGAATCACATAATTAATTGCCGTAAGTAGCGTCGATCCCTGCTGGCGGGCGATCAGCACGCCTTCGACGATAACGATAGCGTTATCGACCAGCATGCTCAGGGCGATAATCAATGCCCCCAGCGAAATACGCTGCAGCTCGATCCCCCACAGATACATAATCAGCAGCGTGCCGAGTACGTTGAGCGCCAGCGACAGGGCGATAATAATACCGCTGCGTACGCCCATAAAGATCAGTAGTACGCCAACGACAATCGCCAGCGCCATCAGAAAGTTGGTGATAAAACCGTTGACCGAATGGGCGACTTCCGCCGCCTGATCGTAGAACAGGTCAATGTTGATCCCGGCCGGTTTTTCCGCCGACATCTGCGCCAGTTTGTTTTGCAGCGCACGGCCAACATCAATCACGTTAACTCCGGGGATAAACGACACCCCCATGGTGACCGCCTGGCGACCGTTGGCGTGGTAAATGCTGGAGGGCGTTTCGCTCAGCCCGCGCGAGAGCGTGGCAATATCGCGCAGCCGCGTCGCCGTTCCCGAACCGTGCGGGCTGATTAACAGATCGCCCAGCTCGTCGAGGTTGGCAAACTCGCCCGTGGGATGCAGGCGGATCGATTCGCTGCCGGATTTAATTTCTCCGGCGTTAGAGACGACGTTCAACCGGCTGAGGATCGCCGCCAGCTGGTTGAGCGTAATCCCGCGGGCGGCCATTTTCGCCAATGAGATATCAATGTTGATTTGCTGGGGGATCGCCCCGCCGATGGCGACTTTACCGACCCCGGGCACCAGCACCAGTTCACGGCGCAGCTGCTCGGCATAGCGAACCAGCTCAGGGTTGGTAAAGCTCTCGCCGGAGAGGGCGAAGAAGAAGCCAAAGACATCGCCAAAATCGTCATTCACGAACGGAGAAGCGACGCCGGGCGGGAACTGGCGAGCGGCGTCGCCAACCCGGCGGCGCAGTTCATCCCAGATTTGCGGCAGCTCGCTGGAGTGGTAGTGCGAGGCGATGTTGACGGTAATTTGCGACAGGCCGTTAGAGGAAATGGAGCTGACGTTATCGAGATAGGGCAGCTGCTGCAGCGCGTTCTCCAGCGGCAGGGTGACTTCTTCTTCCACCTGCTGCGCTGAAGCGCCGGGATAATGGGTAACCACCACCGCGGTTTTGATGGTAAACGCCGGATCTTCCAGCCGGCCGATGTTCAGCAGAGCGAAGATCCCGCCGATGCCCAGCAGTAAAATAGTCAGCCAGACGCGGATTGGATTGTTAATAAACTGGCGGGAGATATCCATTACAAACCTCGTTCACGCGTCCAGATTCGAACCGGTTGTTGCGCATGTAATTCGCTGACGCCCGCCGCCACCACGCGTTCGCCGACGCTGAGCCCTTCGGTAATCACCACGCCCTGTGAGGTGATCTGACCCACGCCAACTTTGCGCTCTTCCAGATGGAGCCGATCGCCGCTGCCCTGAACCACCCACACGTGGGGTTCGTTGCGCGGGCGATTATCCGGATTAAACACCGCTTCGACAGGCACCACGACCGCATTTTTGCCGGCGCTGGCGGGCAGGTTCGCCAGATTAACCGTCACCGTTCCGCTCACGCCGCCGACCGAGGGGAAGTCGGCAGGTCGCGGCATGGTCAGTATGATTTGCCAGGTGAGCGTGCTGCTGTCGCTGCTGCCGGTATGTTCTTTGTATTCGGCGGTAAACTGGCGATCCGGCATGGCGTTAATTTTAACCACCGGACGGTACTGCGCGTTGCGAATATCCAGCGCGGTAAAGAGGTTTTCCGGAACGCTAAACACCACGTCGAGCAGATCGGTTCGCGTCAGGGTGACAATCGGCTGTCCGGCGGCGACCACCTGATGGTTACGTACCGGAACGTTGGCGGCTACGCCGCTGAACGGTGCGGTTAGCGTCGTTTGCGACAGCTCTTCCCGGGCTATTTTTAGCGCGGCATTAGCGGAGTCGCGGTTGGCTCGCTGGATATCCATTTCCGCTTTTGAAATCGCCTGACGACCGGCCAGGGTCTGGAATCGATCGAATTGCCGCTGGGCGAGGGTGGCGGCGGTTTGCCGCTCATTCACCCGCTGCTGCGCTTCCCGGGCGTTAAGCCGGGCAAGTGTCTGCCCCTGAGTCACATTAGCTCCCTGGCGCACATCAAGAGATTCAATCTGGCCGCCGCGTTTGAAAGAGAGGTCAGTGGAGTCTCCGGACTCAATGCGGGCGGGGAATACGCGCTGCTGTGACTCGCCGATAGCCACCACCTCAGCGACCTTAACCATCCGCGGTAACGGCGTAATTTCTGGCGCTTTCCGATCGCAAGCCGTTGTTATTAAAATAACAAGCGGGATGAGAGAAAAATAACGGTTCACTGTATTCCCCTCGAAGTAAAAGGCTATCTTTTACATATTATTCACAATCGCTGTGTTTATTCAGCGAGGGCCGAAACAACCCAATAAGTAATTAACCCGGTAGCCGTACAGGCGATTATTGCCAGGGCAATAAACAGGCTCAGGCGAAACAGACTGTAACCGAACATTGTTCCTCCTTTAGCTCTAATGCTTAGCTAAGTAAATTCTTATCATAATAATTATTGTGGGGCGGCAGAAAGTGAACAAGCCACTGATAATGAGGATAGTCGCAGTAAAACAGAAATGTTAAAAAGAGCAAAAATTACGGTGATGGCGACGATTTTACCGGGTTGGCAGTTGAATTGTCTGGCTGTGCCTGACTCTGTGATATTTTTCAATATATTAATTGGCGGGTTAATCATGTTAACCGTGGTGTGCTACGTTTAATTATACCTACACGTCCAGCAAATTTTGTTCTTGAGATTTCCTCCTCAGTACCAGCGCCAGTGCCTGGGCTGTTTTCACCACCTTTTTTATAGGTAATAAAAGGATTGTCTCTATGTATAAAAATATCCTCGTGCCGGTTGATGTGTTTGAAATCGGTCTGGCGGACAAGGCCTTGTCCCACGCCCAATTCCTAGCACAAAGCTCCTCCGGAAAGATTCATCTTCTTCACGTGATTCCCGCTTTTTCTCCAGTGCTGACGCGCGGCTTTATTTCCGATGCACGGAAAATGGAAGATTATCTGATGAATACTTCTAAGGAAAAGCTGGTTGAACTGGTTGAAAAACTCACGCTGGCGGAAAACGATATGCAGATTCACATTCGCAGCGGCAACATTCGCGATGAAGTGACCAAACTGGCCGATGAGCTGAAGGCGGATGTGGTGATAATCGGCTCGCGTAACCCGAATATTCAGACGCATCTGCTGGGGTCGGAGGCGGCAGGGATCGTTCGCTATGCCCATGTTCCGGTTTTTGTGGTGCGCTAAGGACGGCCTGAGGCTGTCCTGATTTCCGATACAGGAGTGAGGAGATAACTATGAATACAGAAAAACCGGGCGGCCCGTTCTATCAGCTCTCCGTCGAAGAAACCCTGACCAGCACCAACAGTACCCCGGACGGCATCAGCGGTGCTGAAGCGGCAGCGCGCTTGCAGCAGTACGGCGAGAATGCTCTACCGCAAAAAGCAGGAAAGCCGGCATGGCTGCGCTTTCTGGCGCATTTTAACGATGTGCTGATCTATGTGCTGCTGGCGGCGGCGCTGCTGACGGCGGTCATGGGGCACTGGGTGGATACCCTGGTGATCCTGGGCGTGGCGGTGATTAACGCCCTGATCGGCCATATTCAGGAGAGCAACGCGGAAAAATCGCTTCAGAGCATTCGCAACATGCTTTCCAGCGAAGCGGTGGTCGTTCGTCAGGGCAACCATGAAACGATCCCGACAACCGCTCTGGTACCCGGCGATATCGTCGTGATCCGCGCCGGCGATCGCATCCCTGCTGACCTTCGGGTTATCGAAGCGCATAACCTGCGGGTGGAAGAGGCGATTCTGACCGGCGAATCGACGGTGGTGGAGAAAAGCACCGAGGCGCTTAGCGGCGAGCTGCCGCTTGGCGATCGTACCAATCTGCTGTTTTCCGGCACCACGGTGAGTTCGGGCGGCGGAAAAGGTCTGGTGGTGGCCACCGGCGGCGATACCGAGCTGGGTCATATCAACCAGATGATGTCGGATATCGAAAAACACCGAACGCCGCTGCTGGTGCAGATGGATAAGCTCGGTAAAGCCATTTTTATCATCATCCTGGTGATGATGGCCGCGCTGTTTGTCTTTAGCCTGCTGTTCCGCGATATGCCGGTTTCTGAGCTGATGCTGTCGTTGATTAGCCTCGCGGTGGCGTCGGTACCGGAAGGTTTACCGGCAATTATCTCCATTATTCTCTCGCTCGGCGTGCAGACCATGGCCCGTCAGAAGGCGATTATCCGCAAGCTGCCTACGGTGGAAACCCTCGGGGCCATGACGGTGATCTGCTCGGATAAAACCGGCACGCTAACCATGAACGAGATGACGGTGAAAGCCGTGATAACCGCCGATAGAATCTATCGGGTGGAGGGTGACAGCTACGAGCCGATAGGGAATATTCACCCGATCGATGAGCCTGCGCCGGTAACCGTTGCGTCGGGCACGCTGCTGGAACGTTATCTGCGCACTATCGATCTGTGTAATGACAGTCAGCTTATTAAAGATGAAAGCGGGCTGTGGAAAATTACCGGCGGCCCGACCGAAGGGGCGTTGAAAGTGCTGGCGGCGAAAGTCCCGCTCCCGGCGGTCAACACTGAGCTGCGCAGCAAAATTCCCTTCGATTCACAGTATAAATATATGTCGACGCTGTACCGCATCGGCGATGAAGAGATGATTTTGATTACCGGCGCGCCCGATGTCCTGTTCCGCCTGTGCCAGCATCAGCAAACCGACCATGGCCTGGAGCCGCTCGACCAGCCTTACTGGGAAGGCAAAATCGAAGAGTATGCGCGGGAAGGGCTGCGGATGGTGGCGGCAGCGTGGAAACCCGCCGCCGACGGTCAAACGGAACTCACCCATCAGGATTTGCAGCAGGGCGTCATTCTGCTCGGGATTGCCGGGATGATGGATCCGCCGCGGCCGGAGGCGATTACGGCCATCGGCGACTGCCTGCAGGCGGGGATCCGCGTGAAGATGATCACCGGCGACCATCCGCAAACCGCGATGAGTATCGGCAAGATGCTGGGGATTGGCAATGCGGAAAACGCCATTACCGGCAGAGAGCTGGAGGTGATGGACGACATTCAGCTCAGCGAAGCCGCGCAGAAATTCGATATCTTTGCGCGTACCAGCCCGGAGGATAAATTCCGCCTGGTGCAGGCGCTGCAAAGCAAAAAAGAGGTGGTCGGGATGACCGGCGACGGGGTGAACGACGCCCCGGCGCTGAAGCAGGCCGATGTCGGTATTGCGATGGGGATTAAGGGCACCGAAGTGACCAAAGAGGCCGCAGATATGGTGCTGACCGATGATAACTTCGCCACCATTGCCAGCGCCGTCAGGGAAGGCCGCCGGGTGTACGATAACCTGAAAAAAACCATCCTCTTTATTATGCCGACCAACCTCGCGCAGGGGCTGTTGATTATTATTGCGCTACTGGCGGGAAATTTAATTCCGCTGACGCCGGTGCTGATCCTGTGGATGAACATGGCGACCTCCGCCACGCTGTCGTTTGGTCTCGCTTTTGAGGCAGGTGAGAAGAACATCATGCGCCGGCCGCCGCGCGACCCTAAGCTGCACGTGATGGACGGCTTTGCTATCTGGCGGGTGATTTTTGTCGGGTCGATGATTGCCGTCAGCGCCTTTGTTCTTGAAGCCTGGCTACAGCCGCGCGGCTATTCGCCTGAGTTTATTCGTACGGTGCTGTTACAGACGCTGGTTACTGCTCAGTGGTTCTATATGCTCAACTGTCGCGTGGCGGATGGCTTCTCGCTGAGTAAAGGATTGCTGGCGAACCGGGGGATCTGGATTGTCAGCGGCGTGCTGCTGGTGCTGCAGCTGCTGATTATCTATGCGCCATTTATGCAGATGCTGTTTGGCACCGAAGCGCTGCCGTTCCGCTACTGGGTTATCACTTTTATTATCGGTTTTGTGATGTTCCTGATTGTGGAAGTCGAGAAGCCGCTGACCCGGAGATGGCGTACGGCCTGATATTGACCAGAAAGCGGCACTCTCGGTATCCCGGCTCAGTGCGGCGCGAGCCGGGATATTCCCGAATGGCGGCTATCGCCTTAGCCGAATGACAAAACTGTCCGGGTGCCCGATGATGTGATGACTGGCTATCCCGGGCAGGCACAACGCTGCGCCTGCGAGGCTAATCGCGTAGCTTGCAATTGAGATTGATATTAGCAATCATTATCAATAACGATAATGTGCCGGAAAAATTAACCGATGTCGCTTCGCAACTCTTGTTTCGCTTATCCGCCGAAAGGGCGGATTTTTATCGCCGCGCTGGTTACCACCTTGTATGCTCTTAACGCTTACGCCAAACCCGATATGAGCCCGCTGGGGCCGAATATCGCCGACCGCGGTTCCGCGTATTATCATTTCAACGTCACGACCTTCGATTCTTCCGATGGTGAACGACATTATAAGGTCTGGACGGCGATACCGAATACGGCGCCGCCCGCGCAGGGGTATCCGGTTGTGTACGCCCTGGACGGCAACGCGGTGATGGACCGGTTGTCCGACACGCTGCTCGAAAAGCTGACGCAAAAAGCGCCGCCCGTCATTGTGGCCATTGGCTATCAAACGAATTTGCCCTTCGATCAAACTGCCCGAGCCTATGACTATCGGACGAAAGTCGAAGAGGATCCCGCCGATAACCGCTGGGATCGGCGGAAAAGCGGCGGTAGCGGGGCGTTTCGCCGCCTCTTAGAGGATACCATTATGGAAAAAGTTGAGCGTGGGATCGCTATCAACCCGCAGCGACGGGCTATCTGGGGGCACTCCTACGGTGGATTATTTGTTATTGATGCCTGGCTGACGTCATCCCGCTTTCAGCTCTATTTCTCTGCCAGTCCTTCTCTGGGAAGAGGTCAAGCCGCGCTGTTAGACAGAATGGCCGGGGCAAAAGGCGAGGCGTTTAATCGGAACGCCTTATTCCTGATGGAGGGCGCGGTTGCGACGCAGCGCGGTTCTTCCGCCGGGGCAGTGGATACGCGCAGTAAAGTTCAGCAGACGGTTTCCCGGCTCAGGAAAAATGGCGTTGCGGTCAGCTGGTGGCCTTATCCCGGCCTGTCGCACGGGGCAATGTTCAGTGCCTCGTTGCAAAGCGCGCTGCTGACGATAAGCGGGACCGAGAATAACCAGGCGTTACTGCAGATAAAACAGCCTGCTGTTGAACAGAGATGACAAACCTGTTTGATCTATTCAGGCCACACATCTGCCGGGTGGCGACTTACCCGGCTTACGAAAACCGGCAATTTCACCATGGGCTCAATCCCGCAAATCTGCGGATTCGCTATCATCTGTCGATTCACATCGCCAACTTAGGCTTACCGGGTTGTGACGATAGGCCGCCAGCTTCGCGTGCATCCCGCTGCTGCTGTTATTGACCGCGCTTACCACGCCGGTGGTAGCGCCGCCAACCTGGAATAGCGCTGAGGCTTTATTTAATTAGCGGAGGAGATTTACCCGAGCGAACCAGCAGAGTTTAGTCATGAATAGGCAAACTCTGCAGTTTCGTTGCTTAAGGCAGTTGGCGGTAGGCTTCGTCGGTCACCGGCTCCAGCCATTCGTTAGATGCGCCTTCGACAGGGACGGCAACGGCAATATGGGCAAACCAGCTGTCGGCGGCCGCGCCATGCCAGTGCTTGACGCCTGCGGGAATATTCACAACATCGCCCGCGGTTAGCTCTCGCGCCGGTTGATTCCACTCCTGATACCAGCCGCGTCCGCCCGTCACCAACAGGATCTGCCCGCCTTTATGGTGAATGTGCCAGTGGTTACGGCAGCCGGGCTCAAAGACCACGTTACCGATATTGACCCCTTCCGTGGAGAGCATATTCAGGTAGCTGGTGCCCTGAAAATACTGCGCATAGGCCTCATTTTTCTCGCCTTTAGGAAAAATGCCGTTACCGTCAAATTGTTCGTTCATAGTATCTCCACATTTCAGTTTCGGGCGTTTAAGCAGCCCATCTGGACTGGCAGAACAAAGTGTAGAGAAGGTTTGATTAAATGATAAGATGGTCAAATATGAATACACTGGTGCAAAAAATTCACCAATGATGAGCAAAGAAAAACTCAACGATCTGCAGGCCTTTGTCACCGTAGCTCAGGAGCGAAGTTTTACCCGGGCGGCTGCAATGCTGGGGGTTTCCCGGTCGGCATTGAGCCATACGCTGCTGGGTCTGGAAGAGCGTCTGGGGGTGCGGTTGTTAATCCGCACCACGCGTAGCGTGTCGCCCACCGATGCCGGAAATCGCCTGCTGGCCGTACTGGCGCCGCGGCTGAATGAAATAGAAAATGAACTGGCTTCGCTGCGCGCTTCACGGGATAAACCCGCCGGCACGGTACGCATCACCGCCAACGATCATGCCATTGTCACCGTGCTATGGCCCCGCCTGCATCCATTATTAAATCGATATCCGGATATCCATATTGAGTTCAGCGTTGGCTATGAGCTGACCGATATTGCCGCCGGGCGCTTCGATGCCGGCGTGCGGATGGGCGATCAGGTGGACAAAGATATGATTGCGGTGCGCATTACGCCCGATGTGCAGATGGCGGTGGTTGCCGCGCCTGGCTATCTTTCCGGCAAAGCGGCGGTGGCAAGGCCTGAAGATCTGATGGCACACAACTGCATCAATTTGCGTTTGCCCACCCACGGCGCGCTTTACGCCTGGGAGTTTGCAAAGGGCAGCCAAAAAACCAGCGTTCGCGTCGAAGGGCAAACCGTTTTTAATAATACTTTTTTGATGATTCAGGCCGCTTTGGACGGGGCAGGGATTGCCTATGTTCCTCACGACCTGGCGGCGAAATATATCGCTAACCGACAACTGGTGCCGCTGCTGGCCGACTGGTGCCCGGTTTTCCCGGGGTACTATCTTTATTATCCTGGCCGGAATCATCTTCCGACGGCGTTTGCGCTGGTGGTTGACGCCCTGCGCTGGCACGCAGAGGGTAAGTTGCGCAGCAAAAGGGTGAAGTAAGACGGGGTTATTGCCAGAAAAGCAAAAAGCCTGCTTGAAAGCAGGCTTTTTAGAATTTGGCTCCTCTGACTGGACTCGAACCAGTGACATACGGATTAACAGTCCGCCGTTCTACCGACTGAACTACAGAGGAATCGTGTGAACGAGGCGAATACTACTGGTCTCGTATTTTTGTGTCAACACTAAATTTAACTTGCTGATTCAAATGGCTAAATTTAGTGCAGGTCGTTGTTTTAGTGTACTGCCGGGCTATCGCCATCCTCCTGCGGGCTATTCTCACGTAATCTCTCCAGCGGATCCTGGCGATAGAAATGGCAGAAACGCTGCCAAAGCGCGGGAAAGCGTGGGGCAAACAGCTCAGGGGCGCTGAAGAAGTATTCAGAGAGCACCGCAAAACATTCGGCAGGGTCGCTGGCCGCGTAAGCGTCAATACTGGCGGCGCTTTCGCCGACCAGATCGATCTCATCCTGAATATTGTTCATTGCTGCATGGAGATCGTGTTCCCAGCCAGCGACTTCGCGTAGCGGAATGAAGGGTACGCCGCTTGCGCGATCGCCATTGCGGGTATCCAGCTTATGCGCCACTTCATGGATAATCAGATTGAAGCCAGAAGCGTCGAAGGAGTCCTGAATATCCAACCAGTTGAGAACGATCGGCCCTTGTTGCCAGCTTTGCCCTGATTGTACGATTCGCTGGCTATGCACCAGGCCGATATCATCTTCCCATTCGTCGTCGACAACGAACGGAGCAGGGTAGATGAGCACCTCGTGAAAACCATCTAACCACTCGATCCCCAGTTCGAGAACCGGCAGGCAAAACAGTAGCGCAATACGCGCGCTCTGCAGGTGAGTGAGCTCAAGCCCCTGTAATGCAACCAGACGCTTTTGCTGCAAAAAGCGCGAAGCCATTTGCACGAGCTGCTGCTGCTCATGGTCGGAGAGGTTGGCTAACACAGGGATGGCAAGCGCCTTTTCCCAGGGGATTTCCGCGTTGCCGGACTCTTCATCTACTTTCCAGGGCCATTTAAACATCATATTGCTCGCAAAGTCGTCACTTGAACTGATTTAAAGAGACAGGAACTATTAAAATGCCAAAGAACCTGGCATTATAGCAACCTCAACAGCGGAGAGATGCCGGAGCGGCTGAACGGACCGGTCTCGAAAACCGGAGTAGGGGCAACTCTACCGGGGGTTCAAATCCCCCTCTCTCCGCCACTATTCAAACACTTACGTGATTTCCTTTCAACGACTCCCGTCACAAATGGTATCGTGCCTTTTTAAGACTACAATCATCATCTTCCTGGTTTACTGCTCTGGCAATCGTTAGAGATCGCAACATTGTGTGTTTGACTCGTCGCGATGCCAACGGTTTACAGATGAGGTTCGCCGTTAAAAAACAAAAAACCCGCACGAGGCGGGCTTGAGATAAATGCACTAAACAATCTTAGAACTGGTAGGTGATACCTACAGCGAACTGATCGTCAGTTGATGCGCCAGTGATATAAGAATCTTCGTCATCCACCAGGTTGAATTTGTATGCGGTGTAAACGTTGAAGTTCTTGTTGAAGTAGTACCAGGTACCCAGTTCAACGTAGTTCATGATATCGGCATCACGGTTACCGTTCAGATCTTTGCCTTTGGCATAGACGTAGCCCAGGGACGGACGCAGGCCAAAGTCAAACTGATACTGAACAACGGCTTCAATATTCTGAGTCTTGTTAGCAAAGCCACCAGACTCCATGTGAGTCATGTTATGGGACTCACCGTACATGACAGATGCGTAGACGTTATTAGCATCATATTTAGTGGCGAGGCTCCAGACTTCAGCGTTTTCGCCTCTGCGGTCCGCAGCCTGTTCATCAGTACGGTCAGAGTTGCTGTATGCGCCAACGAAACCGAAGCCGTCGATGTTATAGTTAACGGAGAAACCGAAGCCGTCGCCGTTGGCTTTAGCGCGGTCAGTGTCGTTGTTTTTACCCTGATACTGCAGAGCAAAGTTCAGGCCATCTACCATGCCGAAGAAATCGGTGTTGCGGTAGGTTGCTACGCCGTTGGTACGCTGAGTCATGAAATTGTCAGTTGCGATCAAACCATCGCCACCCCATTCAACCAGCATGTCGGTGTAACCTGCCGCGTCATAAACCACGCCGTAGTTACGACCATAGTCAAATGAGCCGTAGTCGCTGAATTTCAGACCAGCAAACGCCAGACGGGTATCATCAGCCTGCTGGCCTTCTGGTTTGTCTGCTTTGATATTGTATTCAAACTGGCCGTAACCGGTCAGTTCGCTGCTGATCTGGGTTTCGCCTTTAATGCCGAAACGCGCATAGGAGGTATCGTCGGAGTTGTTGTTGTCGCCATCATGGGTCATGATGTGCTCGCCAACCATTTTGCCGTAGAAATCGAGTTTGTTGCCGTTCTTATTATAGATTTCTGCTGCATTAGCCGCGCCAGCGACTAATAAAGCTGGAACCAGAATTGCCAGTACTTTTCTTTTCATTATATATTCCCTTTTAATCATAATTAATATGAATTGTGTCACTCCCTCCGGGTTGACTATTTGATACTAGCGATTAAGTTCATTTTTCTTTAAGTGAAATATGTAAGTAAATTATATCTAATATTACAAAATGTTTCTGTTATATTCATTATATTTAAATTCTATCATTTTGTGATGACTTATATTTTGTTTTTATGCTTATCAATAACAATAGCTTATGTGTTTTTGTTGAATTATTCCTGTTACAAATAAGTTGCGTGAGGGCTATGATTGGTTTTTTTGTATTTATATATTTAATGTATTATTTAAATGACTCGCAAGGAGCAATTTCGTGCAACGAGAAGGCGTTTTCATGTGCGTGGTTTAATAAAATTAAATATGGTAAATGCAATGCAGATGCCGGCAAAAATGACCGCGAGAATGTATTTTTTATCATTATTTTGTATTATTTCAACAGGCAACAAATTGATTAAGTATATATAGCGGCCCCCTGATATTGAACAAAACTCGCGCGCTCGGGCGTCCCGGTCAGTAAGATCTGCTACCTTGCAAGAATTTTGATTATATAATGTGATGAATATCACTAATTTTTACTACGTCCGTGATGTTAGTTGTTGAATATATGGAGAACAAATTAATGGAAGAGAAAGCGAAAAGAAGCCCTGGCGGGAAGCTGGCACTATGGGCGTTTTACGCTTTTTGCGGCTATTTCCTGTGGGCGATGGCGCGTTACTGGTGGGTTGTCGGGCAGATCCAAAGCGTACCCGGCGCGACGATTGACGGTGAGCTCGGTTCAACGGCAGGGAAATGGATCGGCGCGCTGCTGGGATTTCTGGTATTGGGCATTGTCGGCGCTATTCTCGGCGCAATTGCCTGGTATACGCGTCCTGATCCGCAGATGTATGAACATCACGAGTAAAGTTGCTATGCTCGTTGCTGACCTGATCTCAAAGGAGCGCGCATGGATCTTTATCAATGGCAGCAACGATTTGAAGCCTGGCTAAGTGAACATCACTCGCAAGGGGATGCCGCTCACGATATTTCACACTTCCGCCGGGTATGGGCCACCGCGCAGCAACTGGCCGAAGAGAGTGATGCTGATCGGCTGGTGATCCTCACCGCCTGCTATTTTCACGATATTGTCAGCCTGGCGAAGAACCATCCTGAGCGTAGCCGCTCTTCGGCGATGGCTGCGGAACAAACGCTGACTATCCTGCAGTCAGATTTTCCCGATTTTCCGCCGGAGCGCTACGCGGCGGTTCTGCACGCCATCGAAGCGCATAGTTTTAGCGCGGGGATGGCTCCCCGCAGTGAAGAAGCGAAAATTGTCCAGGATGCCGATCGGCTGGAGGCTTTGGGAGCGATTGGCCTGGCGCGCGTATTCGCGGTATCCGGTGCGCTGAACAATATCTTGTTTGATGCCGACGATCCCTTTGCCGATCGGCGTGAACTGGATGATAAAAAATACGCGCTGGATCACTTCCAGTGCAAGCTGCTGCGTTTACCGGAAACGATGCAGACAGAAAAGGGTAGGGCGATGGCGCTGCACAATGCGCGCTTTCTGGTTCAGTATATGGCCAAGCTCAGCGCCGAACTTCGTGGAGACCCGATGTCCCTTGATGACAAGGTTTTGCAGCGCTTTGATCCACTAGCATAAAACTGCCCGCGCTATTTATGGTAACCTCTGCAAAAATAGTCGGGCTGGTTGAGGTTATGGCGCAAAATTTATCCAAGGAAAATCCCCCGTCTTTTAAGGTTGAGCATACCGAAGAAGACGCGCAGACGTTATTGCGCCAGCTAATGGCAATTTATGACGTTAAAACGCTGGTGGCGCAGCTGGTTGCCGTCGGTGAGCAGCACTGGAGCCCGGCTATCCTCAAACGCGTTGCGACGGTATCGCGCGCGGCAGGGCGCATAAGCGCGCAGGAGCAGGCACATCTTCGTTCGCTCCTGCCGCAGCCTCCAGCGCATCATCCCCACTATGGATTCCGCTTCGTCGACCTGTTCGCCGGCATCGGTGGTATTCGTCACGGTTTTGAGGCGATTGGCGGGCAATGCGTGTTTACCAGCGAATGGAATAAACATGCGGTGCGCACCTATAAAGCCAACTGGTACTGCGATCCTGAGCAGCATCGCTTTAATGAAGATATCCGCGATGTCACGCTGAGCCATCTCCCTGAGGTGAGCGATGAAGAAGCCGCGCAGCATATACGCCAGGCAATCCCGCAGCATGACGTATTGCTGGCCGGCTTCCCCTGCCAGCCTTTTTCACTGGCCGGCGTCTCAAAGAAAAATGCCCTTGGGCGCGCTCATGGTTTTGCCTGTGAAACCCAGGGAACGCTGTTCTTTGACGTGGTAAGGATCATCACCGCCCGCCAGCCGCCAATTTTTGTGCTGGAGAACGTCAAAAACCTGAAGAGCCACGACAAGGGGCGGACCTTTCGTATCATTATGCAAACGCTCGATGAGCTGGGTTACGAGGTTGCCGATGCGGCGCATACCGGAGCGGACGATCCTAAGGTGATTGATGGACGCCATTTTTTACCTCAGCATCGGGAACGGATTGTGCTGGTGGGTTTCCGGCGCGACCTCCAGCTCCATGAGGGTTTTACCCTGCGCGATATTGCCCACCTCTATCCTGCCAGCAGACCTACTTTTGGCGAGCTGCTGGAACCCACGGTTGACGACAAGTTTATCCTCACCAGGGTGCTGTGGAAGTATCTCTATCGCTATGCGCGTAAGCATCAGGAGCGAGGGAACGGTTTTGGCTACGGGCTGGTTGATCCAACGAATCCGCACAGCGTGGCGCGCACGCTCTCTGCCCGCTATTACAAAGATGGCGCGGAAATCCTCATCGATCGCGGCTGGGATCGGCCATTAGGCGAAAAATATTTTGATGACCCGGAGAATCAGTTGCGTCGTCCGCGCAGGCTGACGCCGCGGGAGTGCGCGCGTCTGATGGGTTTTGAGACGCCGCAGGGGTATCGTTTTCGTATCCCGGTCTCGGACACTCAGGCCTATCGCCAGTTCGGCAACTCGGTCGTGGTGCCGGTATTTGCTGCGGTAGCGAAGCTGCTGGCGCCGCGAATCGAAAAAGCGGTAGCCATGCGTGAGCAAGAGATTAACCATGGCCGACGTCCACGATAAAGCCACCCGTAGTAAAAACATGCGCGCGATCGGCACCCGCGATACGGCAATTGAGAAACGGCTGGCGGGGCTGCTGGCGCGTGCCGGTTTTTCCTTTACCGTACAGGACGCTGCGCTCCCCGGCCGCCCGGATTTTGTGGTATCAGACTATCAGTGCGTAATCTTTACTCACGGCTGCTTTTGGCACCATCACGACTGCTATCTGTTTAAGGTGCCCGCGACGAGAACCGAATTCTGGCTCGACAAGATAGCCAAAAACGTGGTGCGCGATCGCCGGGATATCGGGCGACTGGTGAAGCAGGGATGGCGGGTGCTGGTGGTCTGGGAATGCGCGCTGCGCGGGCGAAAGAAGCTTAACGACGAAGCGCTGGGCGAACGACTGGAAGAGTGGATCTGCGGCGGCGATCGGTGCGCGCAGATCGATACTCAAGGCATAGGTCTGTTAGACGTTACTTCTGCGCCTTACAGGACGTAATCTCGCGACGAACCGGGAACAGGTATTTGCCGAGCGTCACCAGAATGACCGCAAAAATTATGATGCCGAGCGCCAGCCACTCTACGGGAGATAAGCTTTCCCCGGCAAAACCGGTGCCCAGCAGGACGGCGACTACCGGGTTGACGTAGGCATAGCTGGTCGCCACGGCTGGCGTCACGTTACGAATTAAATACATATAGGCGTTGATGGCGATAAGCGATCCGAAGATAGCCAGATAGGCGACGGCAAAAATGCCGGACCATGATGGCATCTGGGTTAACTTTTCCCCAGTCAGTGAGGACGCTATCATTAGCACGATCCCTGCCGCCAGCATCTCAATGGCGCCCGCCATCATTCCGGTCGGTAGCTCGATTCGCGAACCGTAGACGGAGCCAAAGGCCCAGCTCATCGAGCCGATCAGAATCAGCAGCGCTCCCCAGGGGTTACCATTCAGGTTGCCGCCGCTGTTAAGCAGAACAATACCTGCCAGACCTATCGCGATCCCTAACCACTCAAGCTTGCGGGTGGCAATACCAAAAAAACGGCTAAAACATAGGGTAAACAACGGTACCGTCGCGACCATGACTGCCGCAATACCTGAGGGGACGTGCTGGTGTTCGGCAAGCGTCACAAAACCATTGCCTACGGCCAGCAGCAAAACGCCGATCAGCGCCGCGTTGAGCAGCGGTTTGCGCGACGGTAGCTTATGGCCCGTGGCCAGCAACCAGGCGAGCAGCACCGCGCCAGCGGAAAGAAAGCGCACGCCAGCCATCATCAGCGGAGGCCAACTGGCGACGCCAACGGCGATAGCGAAATAGGTGGAACCCCAGATGATATACAGCGCAAACAACGCCCCGATGAGCGGCAACAGCTGACGGGTAGACATACTTCCTCACGACGGTGCAGAGATAGAAAGGAGACGTATAGTAAACGTGAAAACTATCGTGCTGGCGAGCGCTTTAGTTAGCCTGCCGCGGTTAAATTTATGTTGACTAAGGACGCCAGTGGGCGAAAAAGCGCTTTTGCTTCATACTTCATGAGGAACAATCATAAATGAAGGAATGCAATTTTGGCGGGAAGTAGTCTATTAACCTTATTGGATGATATTGCCACTTTACTCGATGATATTTCGGTCATGGGGAAACTGGCGGCAAAAAAAACGGCAGGCGTATTGGGTGATGATTTATCGCTTAATGCTCAGCAGGTAACCGGCGTGCGGGCCAACCGTGAATTGCCGGTGGTATGGGGCGTAGCTAAAGGCTCATTGATCAATAAAGTGATTCTGGTGCCGCTGGCGCTGTTGATTAGCGCTTTTATCCCGTGGGCGATTACGCCACTGCTGATGCTGGGTGGCGCCTTCTTGTGCTTTGAAGGCGTCGAGAAGGTGGTGCACACTCTGCAGGCGCGTAAACATAAAGAGGATCCGCAGGTTCGCCAGCAGCGGCTTGAAGCCTTGGCCAATCAGGACCCGATGGCGTTTGAACGAGATAAGGTAAAAGGCGCGGTGCGCACAGATTTTATTCTGTCTGCGGAAATTGTCGCGATTACCCTCGGGATTGTAGCTGAAGCGCCGTTATTAAATCAGATTCTGATTTTGTCCGGCATTGCGCTGCTGGTGACGGTGGGGGTGTACGGTCTGGTGGGGGTTATCGTCAAGCTTGATGATATGGGCTACTGGCTGGCGGAAAAAAGCAGTGCGCTGGCGCAGTGGACAGGGAAAGCTTTACTGGCGATTGCGCCTCGTCTGATGAAGGTGCTGTCCATCGTCGGCACCCTGGCGATGTTCCTGGTCGGCGGCGGCATTGTGGTCCACGGTCTCACGCCGCTGCACCATGCCATTGAAAATCTGGCTCAGGGGCAGAATGGCGTCATTGCCTCGCTGCTGCCAACGGCTGCAAATCTGGTGCTGGGATTCATTATTGGCGCCATCGTGCTGGCCGTGGTGAAAGCGATAGCCGCTCTTCGCGGTTCTACGGAGTAAATGTGCTATCTATCATGCAAAGTGGTTCACCTTCGTCTAAGGTAAATCTGTTTCTTCCTGATACCGGAGGCAAAAATGGTCTTGTTGGTCAGTGATGAAGTGAGACGCAAAAACGGCGGCCCCCGCATGGTCGTTACCGGATTCGCCAGCGGCATGGTGGAATGTCGTTGGTATGACGGTTACGGCGTAAAGCGCGAGGCATTTCGTGAGGATGAACTTATCCGTGGAGGAGGAAGGAAGCTGAACCGCACCTGACCCTCCATCAGCGCCCGGCATCCGTCGGGCGTTTTCATATTGTGAATTATTTTACCAACAGGGAGCGTGGATGAAGTTTGCTTCTTTAACCGTGCTGCGAGAAAACGATGGATAAGCTGATGTGGGTGAAAAAGCTGCGCCAGATTTTAAGCCCCGGATATGTGGTTAACCTCTGTTTTTTTATCGTCTTCTGCTTCTCTACGCTGTTGATATGGCGTGAGATCAAGGTTCTGGAAGAAGCCTACGTCGCTAACCAGCGCAACAACCTTGAAAACGTGGCACATGAATTTGACAGCCTGCTGCAATTTAATATCGACAGAATGATTTTTTTTCGTAACGGCATGCATTCCGCGCTGGAGACGCCGTTAGATTTTGCCGTGCTGCGCAAGGCCGAAGAGAGTTATTTAGCGAAGCGACACGATCCGATCTGGTCAGTTGAGATTCACAATCGACGAACGCTGCCGGTCTACGGCGTTGCCGATGCCTTTATCGACGGCGACGAACTTCTTTCCCGCGACACTCCCTTTTCCGGGAACGAGCTGATGGCTACCCTTGAACTCGGTTATATGCTGCGCCTGGCCAATAACAACCGGGGTTTCGCTAAGCGTATGATGTACGTGTCGCGCAGCGGCTTTTTTATCACCACTGAGCCGCTGAAAAATTCGACGCAGGCGCTCGCGCTCTATTCCCAGGCTACGAGCGATGCCTGGTTTACCCGCCAAACGCAGCGTAATAACCCTGCTCGCGGTATCGTATGGCAAACGGTTCCCGGCGATGAATCGCCGCGTGAAATACCGGTGATAACGGCGTCTATTCCGCTTGATTTCCAGCGTTTCTGGCTCGGTGTCCTGGCGATGGACTTCTCGGTACAGGAGATGAAGGCGTTTCTGGTCAATGCGATAAAGACGGGTGAGGAAGGCGAGTATCAGCTTTATGATAATCAACTTAATTTGATAGCTTCTTCTGCGCCGGGCAACGTGCTGACGCTGCTGTCTACACATGAACAGGAGATGCTGAAGCGCGCTTTTGCTGGTGAGAATCAGGGGGGGATTCGCCTGGTTACCCGTTATATCAGCTGGGAGAAGATCCGCAATTTTGATGGGGTGCTAATCCGTATTCACACTATTCAGGAGGGGGTACGCGGCGACTTTGGCAGCATCACTATTGCCCTGGTGTTGATGTGGTTAATGTTCACCCTGATGTTGATGATCTCGTGGTTCGTTATTCGGCGAATGGTGCGCAATATGAGTATGCTGCAGACCTCCCTCGAATGGCAGGCATGGCATGATGCGTTGACCCGCCTGTTAAATCGGGGGGCGTTATTTGAACGCGCCACGGCAGCTGCTCGCCAGAGCGAACGCCTGAAGCGTCCAGTGGCGGTGATTCAACTCGATCTTGATTACTTTAAAAGCGTTAACGATCGGTACGGGCATCATGCGGGGGATCGCGTGCTGACGCTGGTGGCCAGTACTATCGCCAGCCATATTCGCGAAGGCGATTTTGCAGGGAGGGTTGGCGGAGAAGAATTCTGCATCGTCCTGCCTGGTACCAGACTAAAAGAGGCGACGGCCATTGCAGAACGGATCCGTATACGGGTCAATAGTCGTGAAATTTTACTCGGCAACAGCGCCTCTTTACGTATCACCGCGTCGTTTGGAGTGAGCTGCAGTGAGGATTCCAGTGACTACAGCTTTGAGAACCTGCAGTCGGTCGCCGATCATCGTTTGTATCTTGCCAAGCAAAACGGGCGCAATCAGGTATGCGCGGACGGGTGATGTATCATTTATCGTGTGAATAAAATGAATTTAAATCATCCGTTTTGGCTATTTTAGTGAGATTATTCTTAAAAACGTTGAGCGATGCGCAAACGTTCGTGGAAGAATAAATAACGAGAGTCCTTGCCTGGCGAGCGTTGCCAGCGCAGGCGGCTTTCTTGACCCCATTTTTCAATAATTTACTCCATGAATGTTTGTTGTCATGCAAAATAATTGAGGGTAATGTTTGTAGCGCATCGGATATCCTGGTGTAACGAATTTTCAAGTGCTTCTTGCATTAGCAAGTTTCATCCCGACTCCTGCGAGTCGGGATTTTTTTCGCGCAACGATCATCGATTAGCTTCGGTAACGCTAAAGTCATGGATATCGAGTTCAAAGGCCTCGGCCAGCTCGCGCAAGGTATGGTAACCCCGGCCATCAATGCTGACGTGATGAGGATCGTCTTGCGTTCGCTGGACTTCACTTTCGCTGATTTCATTAATCGCCGCCAGCAGGGCGTCAACATCAACGCTTCCCGTGCCTTTGTGCTCTTTGGCGATTTTCATTTCGGCTACCTCGATTAACTCAGACAGGGCTCCTTAAGTATAGACGGTCTACAAAAACAGCAGTTGCCCGGCCGGACACTGCGCGATCGGCAGTTTTGTTCTACACTGGCTCAAAAATAGAGGAGATGAGTTATGCAGGTAAACGATCGTGTCACGGTGAAGACCGATGGTGGCCCACGTCGGTCGGGCGTTGTGCTGGCAATAGAGTCGTTTAGCGAAGGGGTCATGTATCTGGTTTCGCTGGAGGATTATCCGCTGGGGATCTGGTTTTTTAACGAGCACGGCCATCCTGACGGTATATTCGTTGAGCGGGAAGAGTGATTCGCCGCGAGTGAACTGGCGGCAGCGGCCGCCAGCGTTTTTCAACGCAGGTTGACGTGAATTCCGGATGTGATGTTTTCGGTCAGGCGGACGATGTGATAAATCACCTGTTTATTGTGGGTTTGAATCTTCTTTTTAATATTGCCCTTGTGCGAGGACACGGTCTTGGCCTTAATGTTCATCTGCGCTGATATGTGCGAGGTTCCGTGTCCGGCCATCCACATCTGAAGCATATTTGATTCGGTCTGGCTTAAGGTCAGCGTGGGAATATTAATCCGGGCAGCACGATAGTTCTCATATTTAAGACGGTTGGCGAGAATGTCATCAAGGTCTTTTTCGGTCAGCGATTTCGAGCACACGAGTAAGTTTTTGCGCACCAGCAGGTAATGGTCGAAATGAATATTGGCCAGCGACATAAAGATAATGAATAGCGTGGCGGGATACTGGCTGATGATTTGTCGGACAAGCTGGTTGCTCTCTTCATGATGAATAAAACAATCTTCATTGATAAATACTACGGCAGGGCGGCTGGCTTCACACATTGCCTTCAGGTTTGACGCACTCTGTACTTCTGCGATCTCACGCTTCTTTACCCCCCTGCTTGTCAGGTACCCGGTTAATCCCAGCCGGGTGAAGCTGCATAAATCCATGATAATCGTTGACATGACCCATCCTCAATCAACACGTAACGATAATTTATCCCTCGCCGACAAGCGCGATGAAGTCCATTTTGTTAGCAATTAAAACGACCGCTGCCGTGGAACCATTAGGCAGCCTGAACTATTCCTTAATATGCCCCTAATTTGCCAGGAATATTCTCAAAGTAAAGACTACAAAAGGCTATGTGGAGGAAATAAAAACATTAAATACCCGTCATATATAAGTTTGCCATTTTTACGCTATTTTAAAATAGGATTATCCTTATATTGAGTGGTTAAAATAACGTCTTCGAATTAATGGCATTAATGGGATGGATGAGAATAACTTAACATTCCATGGCTATTTTTTGCCATATAACGCGGTGCAGGCGGGCGCTCTGCTTAGCCTGTACTCGATTCCGGAAGAGTGGCGGGCTTACCGCTTTAATGCCACAATGCTTTTTTTATCGGTTTGTGGGATGAATGATGAAAAAGATGGTACTGGCTGGCGCGCTGCTAGCCCTGACCGGGTGCGTGCAGGTTGATAGCTACAGCGATGTTGTTAAAGCGCCGGCGCCTGCAGGGCTGGAGGGATACTGGCAAACGGCAGGCCCGCAGAGTGAAATGATGAGTCCTGACGCGATAGCGAGCCTTATCGTGACCAAAGAGGGTGATACGCTTGACTGTCGACAGTGGCAACGGGTGATCGTCCTGCCGGGGAAATTAATGAAGCGTGATGATGTGATCTATAACGTTACCTCCGCGTTAGATGTCTATCCGCTTGAGCGTGAAGGCAATACGCTGCGCTACGATCGTATGACGCTTAAACGGGTGGATCGCCTCACTCCGGAGTGTGAACTGGCGTGGAAAAAAGCGTCGGCTGATAAAAGCGGACGGTAAGCTTGATGCGGGCTGAATCCTTCTCAGCCCGCGAAGTTTTATAGTGCTTCCTCAATCACCCACACGCTTACGCTGCCGCCACTACAGGTGAAAGTCCCGTTTCCTTCATCGTCGGTTTCAATAACCTCATCGCGGTTGCCGAGAAAATCTCGCCAGCGTTTATTGCAGTAATTTTCGCCCAGAGGGAGCGTTTTTTCCCCATCGTCGCCGTTGGAGAGTACGACCACGCAGCCCGGATCATCCTCGGTGCCGCTCCGGCTGAAGGCAATACAGTTCGGATGATCGAACCAGAGCGTTTGTACACCGTGGGCAAAACGCTGGCGGGCGTCGATCAGTTCGTGTAGTTGTTCGATTACCGGCATCTCAATAGCGTAGCTCTCGCCATCGCCACCGGTATCTTCATAGCTGGCGCCGAAGAGATCGGCATAAAAGACCGAGGGAACGCCGTTTTCACGCAGCAGAATCAGCGCATACGCCAGCGGCTTGAACCAGGCCTCAACCGGCGCCTCGAGCGCCTGCAGCGGCTGAGTATCATGGTTGGTCACCAGGGTGACGGCGTGGAACGGGTCGGCTTCAACCAGCGTGCCGCTAAAAATCTGGCTCATGTCGTAATCGCGACCCTGCCGCGAAGCTTCATGAAATTTCATCTGCAGAGGGGCGTCGAACAGCATCGTCTTGCCGTCAACCATGGCGATATACTGCTGAAGCTTATCAACTTCGTGCGACCAGTATTCCGCGACGATAAACAGCGGTTTTGTCGCCACCTCCTGGACGTGTTCGATCCACTCTTTATAAAACCAGGCGGGGATATGTTTAACCGCATCAAGGCGGAAGCCATCGCACCCGGTCTGCTCCATTACCCAGCGCGCCCAGTATTTAATCTCCTCGGTAACCGCCCGATTGCGAAAATCGATATTTTCGCCCATCAGATAGTCGAAGTTGCCCATTTCATCATCGACCTGATCGTTCCATCCGTCGCCGGTGTAGTCATTGACGAGTTTAAACACACCATCTTCATCAGGATTCTCTATATGATCGATCCCGCTGAAGCACTTATAGTCCCAGATGAATTCAGAGTATTTACCGGCGCGGGCGGGGAAGGTGTAACGCGTCCAGGCCTCGCACTCAATAATCTCATCAGAGATTTGCGTACGATCGTTTTGATCAACGCGCTGAATGCGTACCGGCTCTTTTTCATCGGCCCCCATTTTGTGGTTAACCACAACGTCAAGCAGCACGGCGATATCGTGCTGGCGCAGCGCGGAGATCGCGGCGAGGAGCTGGTCTTTATCGCCATATTTGGTGGCGACTGAACCTTTTTGGTCAAACTCGCCGAGGTCAAACAGGTCGTAGCAATCATAGCCGACAGAGTAGCCGCCGGAGGCGCCCTTGTAGGCAGGAGGCAACCAAACCATGTTGATGCCGATTTCGTTAAGGTTTGGCGCGAGGGCTTCAACTTCACGCCATAATTCGCCGCCGGTTGGGTAGTACCAGTGAAAGCACTGCAGTAACGTGGGGTTTTTCATCTTCCTTGCTCCAGACGTCATCAAGCTGACCATTGCAGTATGAGAGATATCCAGCAAAACGGAGATGTTTTCGATACGTTTTCGCTATGCCCTAAACGGCACCATATATAATAATTCGGAATAAGATGTAGCATATCGATGTTGGTGACTGAGGCTAAACGCCTTACACTGCAGCAAAATATCACTCTGTTAGGGGTATCTAATGAAATTAGCACTTCTGGGTCGTCAGGCGCTGATGGGCGCAATGGCCGTCGTTTTAATGGCTGGCGTCAGCGCAAAAACCTTTGCGGCTGAAAACCTGCTTAATCAGGTCAAAGAGCGTGGCACTTTACGCGTGGGTCTGGAAGGGACTTACCCGCCGTTCAGCTATCAGGGAGATGACGGTAAGCTGACCGGTTTCGAGGTGGATTTTGCCAACGAATTGGCGAAACATCTGGGCGTAAAGGCTGACCTTAAACCCACCAAGTGGGACGGCATGCTGGCTTCGCTGGATTCTAAACGTATCGATGTCGTGATAAACCAGGTCACCATTTCCGATCAACGTAAGAAAAAATATGATTTCTCGACGCCCTATACTGTTTCAGGGATTCAGGCGCTGGTGAAAAAAGGGAACGAGGGCGTGATTAAAACCGCCGCTGACCTGAAAGGTAAGAAAGTCGGCGTGGGTCTGGGCACCAACTATGAAGAGTGGCTGCGTCAGAACGTCCAGGGCGTCGACATTCGTACTTATGATGATGATCCGACGAAATATCAGGATCTGCGCGTGGGCCGTATCGACGCCATCCTGGTTGACCGCCTGGCGGCGCTGGATCTGGCGAAGAAAACCGGCAATACCCTTGCCGTCACTGGTGAAGCCTTCTCCCGCCAGGAGTCCGGCGTCGCGCTGCGTAAAGGTAACGAAGATCTGCTGAAAGCGGTTGATGGTGCCATTGCAGAGATGCAAAAAGATGGCAGCCTGAAGGCGCTATCGGAAAAATGGTTTGGCGCTGACGTCACGAAGTAACGGTCGGCGGTGAAAAAAGGCGCTCCTGATAGCGCCTTTTTTTATTTCGCGCCTCACAGCGTGCATAATTAAGGATAATTCAGTCAGGAGGTTTTATGTCACTGCAAAATTTAACCCTTTTCCCGCGTCTGGAGCTGATCGGCGCGCCGACGCCGCTTGAATATCTGCCGCGCCTTTCCGATTATCTCGGTCGTGAAATCTTCATCAAGCGTGATGACGTCACCCCGCTTGCAATGGGCGGTAATAAGCTGCGCAAGCTTGAGTTTCTCGCGGCTGATGCGCTACGGGAAGGTGCGGATACGCTGATTACCGCCGGAGCCATCCAGTCGAACCATGTCCGTCAGACGGCAGCGGTGGCGGCAAAACTTGGCCTGCACTGCGTGGCGCTGCTGGAAAACCCAATGGGTACCCGGGCTGAGAACTATCTGACTAACGGTAACCGATTGCTGCTTGATCTGTTCAATACCCAGGTCGAAATGTGCGACGCGCTGACCGATCCTGATGCTCAGCTGGAAGAGCTGGCGACCCGCATTGAAGCTCAGGGCTATCGTCCCTACGTGATTCCGGTGGGCGGTTCGAACGCGCTGGGCGCGCTGGGCTATGTGGAGAGCGCGCTGGAAATCGCCCAGCAGTGCGAAGGGGCGGTTGAGCTTTCCTCCGTGGTCGTCGCATCCGGCAGCGCCGGTACGCATGCCGGTCTTGCGGTGGGACTTGAACAGCTGATGCCAAATGTCGAGCTTATCGGCGTAACGGTGTCGCGCAAAGTAGCCGACCAGCTGCCAAAAGTCGCCGCGCTGCAGCAGGCAGTGGCAAATAGCCTGGAGCTGGAAGCAAAGGCCGGTATCCAGTTATGGGATGATTACTTTGCGCCGGGTTACGGGATACCGAACGACGAAGGAATGGCGGCGGTCAAGCTGCTGGCGCAGCTGGAAGGTATCCTGCTGGATCCGGTCTATACCGGAAAGGCAATGGCCGGACTGATTGATGGTGTCAGCCAGAAGCGCTTTAAGGATGAAGGCCCAATCCTGTTTGTTCATACCGGCGGCGCGCCTGCGCTGTTCGCCTATCATCCTCATATCTGATGCAGAACACATAGAATGCAAGAGAGTATCCAACTGGTTATCGATTCCGCGCCTTTTTTGCTTAAGGGCGCGGTATTCACGCTACAGCTCAGCATCGGCGGCATGTTTTTTGGCCTGGTGCTGGGGTTTATCCTGGCGCTGATGCGCATGTCACCCGTCTGGCCGATTAAATGGCTGGCGCGGATGTATATCTCCATCTTTCGCGGAACGCCGCTGATTGCGCAGCTGTTTATGATCTATTACGGCTTGCCGCAGTTCGGTATTGAGTTGAATCCTATTCCCGCAGCGATGATTGGCCTGTCTTTAAACACCGCGGCCTACGCGGCAGAAACGCTGCGCGCGGCGATTGCCTCCATTGATAAAGGACAGTGGGAGGCGGCGGCGAGTATTGGTATGACGCGCTGGCAGGCGATGCGCCGCGCGATTCTTCCCCAGGCCGCACGGGTGGCGCTGCCGCCGCTTTCCAACAGCTTTATCAGCCTGGTCAAAGATACCTCTTTGGCCGCGACTATCCAGGTGCCGGAGCTGTTCCGCCAGGCTCAGCTAATCACCTCGCGCACGCTGGAAGTTTTCACCATGTACCTGGCTGCTTCGCTGATTTACTGGGTAATGGCGACGGTGCTTTCCACGCTGCAAAACTATTTTGAAAATCAGCTGAACCGCCAGGAGCGTGATCCAAAATGAGTGCGATTGAAGTAAAAAACCTGGTGAAAAAATTCCATGGCCAAACGGTGCTTCACGGTATCGACCTTGAGGTTCAACAGGGCGAAGTGGTGGCGATTATCGGACCCAGTGGTTCAGGGAAAACCACGCTGCTGCGCAGTATTAATCTGCTGGAACAGCCGGAAAACGGTACCATTCGCGTCGGCGACGTGACCATCGATACCGCGCGCAGCCTCGGTCAGCAAAAAGCGGACATCCGCCGTCTGCGTCAGCATGTGGGCTTCGTGTTTCAGAACTTTAATCTTTTTCCCCACCGTACGGTGATGGAGAACATCATTGAAGGGCCGGTGATCGTCAAAGGGGAGGATAAAAATGAATCCATCGCCCGGGCGCGTGAGCTGCTGGCCAAGGTGGGGCTTACCGGTAAAGAAAACAGCTACCCGCGTCGTTTGTCCGGTGGGCAGCAGCAGCGCGTGGCAATTGCTCGCGCGCTGGCGATGCGCCCCGATGTCATCCTGTTTGATGAACCAACCTCGGCATTGGATCCCGAGCTGGTGGGGGAGGTGCTGAACACCATACGTCAGCTGGCGCAGGAGAAGCGTACGATGGTTATCGTTACCCATGAGATGAGCTTTGCCCGCGACGTAGCGGACCGCGCTATTTTTATGGATCAAGGGCGTATCGTTGAACAGGGAGACGCGAAATCTCTTTTTGCCAATCCTCAGCAGGCGCGTACCCGCCAGTTCCTCGAAAAATTTCTGATGCAATAATCTCAGTGCCCAGGCCGCTTCCGCTAAGGCTGAGGGGAGCGGCCTGCTAAACGACGCTTAACCGAGTTTCGGTAAAAGTTAAAAGTCCAGCCTCAGGACATAATCAACGCCGATATATCTGTCAAGGTTTTGTGCCACAACTGCGGGCATACTTTTCACGCATCAGGCGCTGTTGCCAGTCGCCATCTAATAAATGCGATGGCTACCATATTTTATACATATAAGCAGGATTTATGTGTTAGTTTTATGTATTTATAATAATGATTATCACTCAGGAGTTATTTGGTCAGTTATGAGGGACAATGATTTTTTCAGCTGGCGGCGGGAAATGCTGCAACAATTTCAGTCAGCTTCTGCAGGCGAAGGAGTTTTTCATCTACTCCAGCAGCAGGCACAAGCGCTGGAATATGACTACTTCGCGCTCTGCGTACGGCATCCCGTGCCTTTCACTCGCCCCAGGGTAACCCTGCAATCGACCTATCCTCCGGCCTGGATGTCGCATTATCAAGCCGAGAATTATTTCGCGATTGACCCGGTACTGCGCAAGGAGAATTTCCTTCGCGGGCATCTACCCTGGAACGATAAGCTATTCCACGACACCCCTGAATTATGGGACGGTGCGCGCGATCATGGCTTACGCAAGGGGGTAACGCAGTGCCTGACGCTGCCTAACCATGCACACGGATTCTTATCCGTCTCAGGAACCAGCCACAGCCAGGGGCCCTTTGAGGAAGATGAACTGGAGATGCGCTTAAGAACCCTGACCGAACTGAGTCTGCTGACGCTCTTGCGGCTGGAGGACGAAATGGTTATGCCGCCGGAAATGAAATTTAGTCGACGTGAACTGGAGATTTTGAAATGGACAGCGGAAGGCAAAACCTCGGCTGAGGTCGCAATGATTCTGTCTATCTCAGAAAATACCGTCAATTTTCATCAGAAGAATATGCAGCGAAAATTCAATGCGCCAAACAAAACGCAAATTGCCTGCTACGCGGTAGCGACGGGATTAATTTGATCTTATAGGTTGTTCTGCGTGCCAGACGTAAGACCGGCTGTTAGTCATACCTTCAGCCGGCGAATCATTACTGACGATATGCCTGCTTAATTTGCTTAACGGTGCTGGAGAATACGGCAGCCTGAGCCACATCTTCCATCTGCGCAATTTGCTTTTCCATTTTAATAATCACTCGGCCTGCATCCGCCTGACCCATGGCCTGCAGCATCAGCGTCATCATCGCTTTCAGGCACGAAACTTCCTGTGCCAGTTCTTGATTATTTTCCGCAGTGGAAAAATCTGGTGTGCTCATCGATATCCTCGTTTGCTTTCTGCGCAAATGCGCATGTCTAAAAGTGAAGGCGGCGCAGTATACCACAAGCAAAGGAAAAAAAAGGAGTGCTTGATTTTCGTTCTCTCATTTGAATGGTGAATGTTTTAATTGGCTGAATAATACGTAATCATGAGAGGTAAGCAGCTTAATTTTTTCCATGACGCCGTTTCATTGTTAATATTTGTTACATATTCAGGCGCGTATTTCTCATCTACGCAGAGTGTTGTGTTTTAACGTAATCTGTGTGATGAATGTTAAAAAACAACCGTTTCGCAACTCTATGTTAAGTATGGCTTTCCAGCAGGTGTGCAGGCAGATTTCCATAATTGTCTAAGAAATCTTTTCCAGGACATTTTTTGACTTTTAAAGTTACGCTAAAACCCGGTAATATGTAGGAGATAAGCTATCAGTGGCGTTATCCCTAATTCTGGAGAATATTCCTTTGATCAACGTCCTTCTTGTTGATGACCACGAACTAGTGCGCGCAGGGATACGACGCATTCTGGAAGATATAAAAGGGATTAAAGTTGCCGGCGAGGCCTGCTGCGGTGAGGATGCCGTGAAATGGTGCCGCGCAAATCCCGTTGATGTAGTCCTGATGGATATGAACATGCCGGGAATCGGCGGCCTTGAGGCTACGCGAAAAATTGCCCGTTCCGTTGCTGATGCCAAAGTGATTATGCTGACCGTGCATACGGAAAATCCGCTGCCGGCGAAAGTCATGCAGGCCGGCGCCGCTGGCTACCTCAGTAAAGGCGCTGCGCCGCAGGAGGTAGTCAATGCGATTCGCTGCGTGGCTTCGGGTCAGCGTTATATCGCATCCGATATCGCTCAGCAGATGGCGCTCAGCCAGATTGAACCGGAAAAGGCCGAATCGCCGTTTGCCAGTTTGTCTGAGCGAGAATTGCAGATTATGCTAATGATTACTAAAGGTCAGAAGGTCAACGAGATATCAGAGCAGTTAAATCTGAGTCCCAAGACCGTGAACAGCTACCGCTATCGCATGTTCAGTAAATTGAACATTCACGGCGATGTGGAGCTGACGCACCTGGCAATTCGCCATGGCCTGTGCAATGCGGAGTCGTTAGCAAGTCAGTGAGTGATGTTTTTGATGCAAAAGCTTTCCTGAAAACCGTAACCAGCCAGCCGGGCGTCTATCGTATGTATGATGCTGGCGGTACTGTTATCTATGTAGGCAAAGCAAAAGATCTGAAAAAGCGGCTTAGCAGCTATTTTCGCAGCAACCTGGCTTCGCGTAAAACCGAAGCGCTGGTGGCGCTTATTGCCCAGATTGACGTTACCGTGACCCACACCGAAACGGAAGCGCTGCTGCTTGAGCATAACTATATTAAGCTTTATCAGCCGCGCTATAACGTGCTGCTGCGCGATGATAAATCCTACCCCTTTATTTTTCTTAGCGGCGATACGCATCCCCGCCTGGCGACGCATCGTGGAGCCAAGCATGCGAAAGGCGAATATTTCGGTCCGTTCCCCAACGGCTACGCCGTTCGCGAGACGTTAGCGCTGCTGCAAAAGATCTTTCCTGTCCGCCAGTGCGAAAACAGCGTTTATCGCAACCGCTCGCGGCCGTGCCTGCAGTACCAAATTGGCCGTTGTCTCGGGCCATGCGTTGCCGGGCTGGTGAGTGAGGAAGAGTATGCTCAGCAGGTCGACTACGTACGCCTGTTCCTGGCGGGTAAAGACGATCAGGTACTGACTCAGCTGATTGCCCGCATGGAAAAAGCCAGCCAGGCGCTGGAGTTTGAAGAGGCTGCGCGGATCCGCGACCAGATTCAAGCCGTCCGTCGGGTAACGGAGAAGCAGTTCGTCTCCAATACCGGGGACGATCTCGATGTTATCGGCGTGTCGTTTGATGCCGGAATGGCATGCGTCCACGTGCTGTTTATACGCCAGGGGAAAGTCCTTGGCAGCCGCAGCTATTTCCCCAAAGTGCCGAATGGTACCGAACTGGGTGAAGTGGTGGAAACGTTTGTCGGGCAGTTCTATTTACAGGGCAGCCAGATGCGGACGCTGCCAAGCGAGATCCTGCTGGATTTCAACCTCGGCGACAAAACCCTGCTGGCAGATTCGCTCTCAGAACTGGCCGGACGCCGGGTTAACGTACAGACCAAACCTCGCGGCGATCGCGCCCGCTATCTGAAACTGGCGCGGACTAACGCCGCGACGGCGCTGACCACCAGGCTTTCTCAGCATTCAACGATAACTCAGCGCCTGCAGGCGCTCGCGACGCTACTCAAACTCCCCGCCGTCAATCGGATGGAATGTTTTGATATCAGCCATACGATGGGCGAACAGACCGTCGCGTCGTGCGTGGTTTTCGATAGCAACGGACCGCTGCGTGCGGAATATCGCCGCTACAATATCACTGGCATCACGCCCGGGGACGATTATGCGGCGATGAATCAGGTACTTCGTCGTCGCTACGGCAAGGCAATAGAAGAGAGTAAGATCCCCGATGTCATCCTGATCGACGGCGGTAAAGGCCAGCTTGGCCAGGCGAAAACGGTCTTTGCCGAACTGGACGTGCCGTGGGATAAAAGTCATCCGCTGTTATTAGGCGTGGCAAAAGGCAGCGATCGCAAAGCGGGCCTGGAGACGTTGTTTTTCGAACCGGAAGGCGAGGGCTTTAGCCTGCCGCCGGATTCCCCCGCGCTGCATGTCATACAGCATATTCGCGACGAGTCGCACGATCACGCCATTACCGGCCACCGTAAAAAACGGGCAAAAGTAAAAAGCACCAGCACGCTGGAAACCATCGAAGGGGTGGGGCCAAAACGCCGACAGATGCTGCTGAAATATATGGGTGGTCTGCAGGGACTGCAGAAGGCCAGCGTCGAAGAGATTGCGAAAGTACCGGGTATATCTCACGGTCTGGCAGAAAAGATCTTCTACTCGTTGAAACATTAGGGGCTCTGTAGCAACATAGGGCTAATTTTTACTTACAACAGATAGTTACCCGTTACCATGCAATTTAATATCCCTACGTTGCTTACTCTGTTTCGCGTCATTCTTATTCCATTCTTTGTACTGGCGTTTTATCTCCCGTTTAGCTGGGCTCCTTTTGCCTGCGCCCTGATTTTCTTCGTCGCGGCGGTGACCGACTGGTTTGATGGCTACCTGGCGCGTCGCTGGAATCAGAGCACTCGTTTCGGCGCTTTCCTCGATCCGGTTGCGGACAAAGTCATGGTAGCGATTGCGATGGTGCTGGTGGCCGAGCATTATCATACCTGGTGGGTAACGTTACCGGCCGCTACGATGATCGCGCGCGAAATCATCATCTCCGCGCTGCGCGAGTGGATGGCTGAACTGGGTAAGCGCAGCAGCGTAGCGGTATCATGGATTGGTAAAGTAAAAACCACGGCCCAGATGGCGGCGCTGGTGTGGATGCTGTGGCGGCCAAATATCTGGGTTGAATGGGCGGGGATAGGGCTATTCCTCGTGGCGGCGGTGCTGACGCTGTGGTCGATGCTGCAATATCTGAACGCCGCGCGCGGGGATTTGCTTGATCAGTGATCGTTTCGGCGCAATTTTCAGCAAACAACACAAGGTTTTGAAAAATATCGTTGACTCATTGCGCCAGGTAAGTAGAATGCATCGCATCGAACGGCAGCACAGTCTGGCAGACGATAACAAAATCAACTAATTAGCAAATTAGCTTGATGATGCGGGAATAGCTCAGTTGGTAGAGCACGACCTTGCCAAGGTCGGGGTCGCGAGTTCGAGTCTCGTTTCCCGCTCCAGTTTAAGACATCGGCAGTTGCGGGTGTTAAAGCATTAAGGCGCGTTAGCAAAGCGGTTATGTAGCGGATTGCAAATCCGTCTAGTCCGGTTCGACTCCGGAACGCGCCTCCACTTTCTTCCCGAGCCCGGATGGTGGAATCGGTAGACACAAGGGATTTAAAATCCCTCGGCGTTCGCGCTGTGCGGGTTCAAGTCCCGCTCCGGGTACCATTGGGATAAAGCAGAATAATCAAAGCAATAAGCAGTGTCGTGAAACCACCTACGGGTGGTTTTTTTGTTTTTGTCCCTTATGAAAAACCGCTTCAGCGCTACCTCGCGATCGTCGGGTACATTTTGTCATAGGACAAAATACTTTTCTGTTGCTATTATCTGCCAGCACTCAATCATTATCTCAATAAGTGGGGATGAAATGTTTACTGGCCTCTGCGCTTTTCCTCTGACTCCGTTACATCCACATGGCGTTGATGAAACGGCATTTGCCCGAATTGTCACTCGTCTCGTCGAATCTGAGGTCGATTCCCTCGGCGTACTTGGCTCCACCGGAAGCTATGCCTGGCTTAGCCGTGAGCAGAGAATGCAGGTGGTGCGCCAGGCAAAATCGCATGCCGGACCCATTCCGTTGATGGTCGGCATAGGGGCGCTGGGGACCGATCAGGTTCTCCGCCTGGCTGAAGACGCGCAGATGGCAGGCGCCAGCGCGCTGCTTCTGCCAGTAATGGCTTATCAACCCCTGACAGACGAGGAGATTTTGACTTTTTACCAGACCGTCACCCAACAGGTCTCCGTCCCCGTCTGCGTTTACGACAATCCCGTTACCACGCATGTGACGACTTCGGATGAACTTAAAGGCGCGATCGCCGCGCTACCCGGGATCGCCTCAATTAAAATCCCTGGCCCCGCGAAAAATGAAACCGTCCGCCGGATTCAGAGCCTGCGGCGCCAGCTACCGGCAGGGGTGAGTATTGGCATTAGCGGGGACGCCTGCGCGGCCGATGGCCTGAATGCCGGCTGCGAAGTCTGGTATTCGGTGTGCGGCGGCCTTTTCCCGCAGGTCGCCAAAGAGATAACCGCGGCGGCAGCGCGAGGGGACGCTGAGCAGGCGACGGCAATCAGCGCCAGGCTCGCGCCGCTGTGGATGTTATTCAGTAAATATGGTGGCAGCCTGCGAGTGACCGCCGCAGCGGCAAGTATCCTCGGGCTGTGCGGGGAGGATTGCTTACCGCGACCGCTGCTCCCGCTTTCGTCGGATGCCTTTAGCGAAATTGCGGAAACACTTCGCACGCTGAAGCTCCTGTAGCCGGGTAGTTTTCTTTCGCTATTTCCGCTACTGTAAGCGCCATTTTTTACGACGATGAGCCTGTTTATGAAAACTGGACCCCTGAACGAAAGCGAAGTGGAATGGCTGGATGATATCCTGTCGAAATACGCGGTAGAAGGCACCATCATGGATGTTGCTGAACTGGATGGCCTACTGACGGCCATACTCTCCGGGCCGACCGAGATTGAGCCCGCGCAGTGGCTGATTGCTATCTGGGGCGGAGCGGATAATGTGCCGCGCTGGGCCAACGATCGCGAGCGGGATCGCTTCGTCAACCTGACGCTGCAGCATATGAGCGATATTGCCGAGCGTTTAAGCGACTATCCCGATCAGTTCGAACCGATGTTCGGCAGCCGGGAAGAGGAGGGGCAGGAGCTCACCATTGTTGAGGAGTGGTGCTTTGGCTATATGCGCGGCGTGGGATTAAGCGACTGGTCAGCTCTGCCTGCCGAGCTGCAGGCAGATCTGGACGCCATCGCTCTGCACGGTACCGAAGAGCGCTTCGAGGCGCTGGATGAACTATCCGCGGAAGAGTTTATCGCCAGCGTTGAGCGAATTCGTCCTGCGGCCCTGGCGCTTTACAACTACTGGACTGAGCACGCTCAGCCTGCACAAGTTCAGCAGCCCATCAGGAATGAGAGCAAGATTGGGCGCAACGATCCTTGCCCGTGCGGCAGCGGTAAGAAATATAAGCAGTGCTGTTTAACGAAGTAACATCAGGGGCCGAATTGGCCCCTTTTTTATCCCACCGCCGGCAGTAATCCTGCGACTATCGCAAACTGAATCACTACGATAGCGATCCCGCAGAGCAGGACAAGCCACAGCGCCGCTGAACCGCCTGCGACCCGCCACGGGGCATCAGGGTGCTGTTGGCGGCTCTTCATTACCAGCAGCGAAGGCAGCATGAGCGCGAGCACGGCCAGCGCAACGCCCGCATAGCCTAACGCCATCACGAAGCCACGCGGATAAAATAGCGCGAAGGCCAGCGGAGGCAAAAAGGTAATCAGACCGCTCTGTAGCCGTCCACCGGCGCTGTTCTGGCGTTGAAACAGATCGGCCAGATAGTCGAACAACCCAAGCGCCACCCCGAGAAATGATGTCGCCAGCGCCAGGTCGGCGAACAGATGGACCGCCAGCTCAACGTGCGACGATGCCACCACTTCACGGATGGCCTCCAGCAGGCCATTGAGCCCGGCATTCTGCGCCAGCAGCGCGGTAAACGCAGGAGAGTCAATGCTGCCCAGCGTCGCCAGCTGCCAGAAAATATAGGCGACCAGAGGAATAAAGCTTCCGATGATAAATACCCGGCGCAGCTTGCGAATATCGCCGCCCAGGTAGCTCACAATACTGGGTATGCTGCCGTGAAAACCAAAGGAAGTAAAAATCACCGGAATGGCCGACAGCGCCAGCCCCTGCTGTAGCGGCAGAGTCAGCAGGTTTATCTGGTGAATGTGCGGCAGCAGAAGCGCGAGCATGATGGCGAGGAAAATAATCTTTGCGCTGAATAAAAAGCGGTTAAAAAGATCGACCAGCGAAGTCCCGATGCAGACGACCGTCCCACCGATAGCGGTAAAGATCAGAACGCCTGCCGCAGGAGGCAGCGTCCAGTCCAGCCACTGATTGAGGCTTGAGGCCAGCAGTTCGCCGGCGCCGCTGATATAGGCTGCCGTGAGCGCGTAAAGCAGAAACAGCATGCAAAAGCCGGTTGCCCATTGCCCGTATCGGCCCAGATAGCGTGCCGCCAGCGAACCCAGACCCATGTCGGCCGGCACGTGCTGATAGACTTCCAGCAGCAGCAAAGCGGTATAACACATTAGCGCCCAAAGCGTTATCAGCAAAGCTAACGTTACGCCGAAACCTACGCCCGCCGATGCCAACGGCATGGCTAACATCCCTGCGCCGATGGTGGTGCCGGCGACGATTAAAATACTACCCAGAGTGCGGTTCTTCACGCTTTTCACTATCCATTACGGCATTCACAATTCATTATGCCGCGCAGAGTATGTGAAATCAGTCGCTTCGTCAAATGAGGGTTACAGGCGTTGTAATGAGAACTTTACAGTAGCAGAGGGTTTGCTTCAAAGCTGCGCTGGCGCAAGAATTCGCCGCCCGGGCTGGTATATTCTGCGGGCTTTACGGGAGAGAATATGCAATCGATTCATGGTCACGAAGTGCTGCAAATGATGATCGCCTCAGGCGAAACTTACACCGTGGCGACGCTTGAAGCGGCGATCGTCGCGCGTTTCGGTAAAGAAGCCCGATTTCACACCTGCTCGGCGGAAAATCTGAGTGCGGCGGAACTGGTGGCGTTTTTACAGAAAAAAGGCAAGTTTATTGCCGCTGAAGAAGGGTTTAATACGCACGAAAGTAAAATTTGCCGCCATTAATACGGCAGCGGGCGCTGGAGCCTCGCTGCCGGCCTAATTAATTTTGCGTGTCGAGCGTTGCCAGCTCTTTATCAATAAAGTACAGACCTTCGCCGCTTTTACCTGCGAGGGTTAATTTATCAATAACCGATTTAAACAGCTTCTCTTCTTCGTGCTGTTCAGCAACGTACCACTGCAGGAAATTAAACGTCGGATAATCCTGACTGGTCATTGCCGCATGTGCCAGTTCATTAATTTTTTGCGTAATTAACTGTTCATGTTCGTAGGTCGCACGGAATAGCTCGTCAAGAGAGGCATACTCAGCAAACGGCGACGCGATAGCCGTGATGCAGGGCAGACTACCGGTATCGGTCAGGTAGTCGAACAGGCGCTGCATATGGGTCATCTCTTCCTGCGCGTGGCGACGAAGAAACGCCGCCGCGCCTTCAAAGCTGTGGTAACTACACCAGGCGCTCATTTGCTGATAAAGCAGAGAGGAATAAAGTTCAAGATTCATCTGCGCATTAAGCTTATCGATCATTTCAGTTTTTAGCATCTGGCTGCTCCGGGAAAAAAGAAATAAGTTTTAGTGCGCACACTATAATTTGTTATTAATTTATTTGCAAAAAGTAAATTAATAAATTCATTTATTAATAATGCAAATGGGAATAACACGCATTGGCACTTTTAAAATAATGAGAATGGTTTTAATTCCTTATTTCGTTCACTTCGCCGTTGGGCCAAATTTCGCCGTGTTAATCCGATCCCCCGCACACAGACCTGGCCTGAGATGACGCGACTTGCCTCAGGATGAGGCGGCGTCCTGGCAGGACGGAAGGCAAAAGTGTGAGGCGAGATGCAATTTATAAAACAACTTTTCATAAAATTTGAAAGTATGTTCGTAAGGTAGTATTGTTCATAGCAACGCTAACGAACTATCGCGGGAAAACCCGCACAGCATTCAGGAGAGTAAAGCATGAAAATCGCACTGATGATGGAAAACAGCCAGGCGAACAAAAACGCCATCATCCTCAATGAATTAAACGCCGTTGCTGACGAGAAGGGCTTCCCGGTTTACAACGTCGGGATGAGCGATGAAAACGACCATCACCTGACCTATATCCATCTGGGCATTATGGCCAGCATCCTGCTGAATTCGAAGGCGGTCGACTTTGTGGTTACCGGCTGCGGCACCGGTCAGGGCGCGCTAATGTCGTTAAATATTCATCCGGGCGTAGTTTGTGGCTACTGCATCGACCCTGCGGACGCCTTCCTGTTTGCGCAGATCAATAACGGTAACGCGCTGTCTCTGCCGTTTGCGAAAGGATTTGGATGGGGTGCAGAGCTGAACGTACGCTTTATCTTTGAAAAAGCCTTCACCGGCCGCAAAGGCGAAGGCTATCCGCCGGAGCGTAAAGAGCCTCAGGTGCGTAACGCCGGCATCCTGAACGCGGTCAAAGCCGCGGTGGTTAAGGAAAACTATCTGGATACGCTGCGTGCGATCGATCCGGAGCTGGTGAAAACTGCCGTTTCCGGCCCTCGCTTCCAGCAGTGTTTCTTTGAGAACTGCCAGGATAAAGAGATCGAAGCGTTCGTTCGCCAGATCATCGGTTAATCGATTAACACATCCTATGCAAGGCCAGCGCTGCTGGCCTTTTCTTTATCTATTTCTTTTTGTTCGACACGCTGCTACCCGCATCTTTTGTCAGATGCAGAGTATCAATCATGCCGACCAGGCAAATCAGCGCAATAAAGATAAACGACAGGCGGAAGCTGATGCCCGGAAGGTGAGAAAGGGTAAGCCATTCGCTGAACTCTTCCCCAATACGAATACCTATCGCTCCAAGCGTTATCCCAAGTCCAACGGCCAGCTGGGATGCGGTGCTGAACAGCGTATTGGCATAGCTCATTTGTCCGGAAGGAACATCGGCAAAAGCGAGGGTGCTGATGCCGGTAAATTGAATCGATCGGAAGACCCCGCCGAGATAGAGAATTACAAAGATGAGCCAAACCGGCGTATGCGGGGTTAAAAAAGCGCAGGCCAGCAGCGATAATACGTTTAATGCGCCATTGATCAGCAGCAGACGGCGAAAACCCAGCCAGCGAATCAGCGGCGTTGTAAGGGGCTTGATGGTGAAGTTGCCGACGAACACCGCCAGCACCAGCAGCCCCGAGTGGAAGGGATCCATGCCGAAGCCGACCTGAAAAAGCAGCGGCAGCAGAAACGGAACGGCGCTGATGGAGGAGCGGAACAGCGAACCGCCGTACATGGTGACCCTGAAGGTGGGGATCTCCAGCGCATCAAGGCGCACCATCGGCCATTCAGCGCGGCGGAAGTGCCGTAACGAGAAAAGCATGCAGCCCAGGCCTAACGCCAGCAGCGCCAGGGTCTGCCAGCCCAGAGGCTGACGATCGCCGAGAAGCTCCATGGCGGCAATCAGGCTAACCATCGCCACCGAGGTCGCAAGAAAACCGGAAAGATCGAACGGGCGGCGCTCTTCTTCCCGAATATCCGGGATGATGCGCAGCGCCAGGGCAATCGCCACAAGCCCGAGCGGCACGTTAATAAAGAAGATCCAGTGCCAGCTGGCGTAGCTGGTGATAAATCCGCCCAACGGTGGGCCAATAATAGGCGCCACCAGCGCCGCCCAGGTCAGAGTGGCAATCGCTTTAATCAGCTGATGCTTCGGTGTGGTGCGCAACACCGCCAGGCGGCCCACGGGCACCATCAGCGCGCCGCCAATTCCCTGAAGAATACGCATGGCGACAAACACATCGACATTGGTCGACAACCCGCAAAACACCGAGGCGAGGGTAAAAATCGCCAGCGCCAGGCTAAAGATTTTCCGCGCGCCGAAGCGATCGGCGATCCAGCCGCTGGCGGGTATCAGCACCGCAAGGGTAATAAGGTAGGCGCTAATTCCAATGTTGAGATCCACTGCCGTTACGCCGAAGTCTTTCGCCATGTCGGGCAGGGCGGTGGCGATGACTGTGCCGTCGAGGAACTCCATAAAAAACGCGCCGGCCACCAGCAGAGCAGGTGCTGAAAAAGAGCGGTCGTCCCTGGAAGAGATGTTTGTACTCATCGTTGTATCGCTGCCATTGCTAAGCGATCCCGGATTCACCTGGAGCCCGCAGCTCTTAACTATCCGAAATAACTCACTTTTGTTGAATGTTTAAATTTATTTTGTAAATAAAACGTGATTTATCGCACATTGAGATTGATTTTTGTGATGCAAGTCATATTATAGCCCTGTAGATATTAACACCTGCATAACAAAAATGGAGCCAACCATGAAACTGCGCAAAATTCTGAAGAGCATGTTCGAAAACTACTGCAAAACCTTTAAAGACGTACCGCCTGGCGCTATGTTCTGATAAAAAAACCTGCTGCGGCAGGTTTTTTTATATCCGAGGAATTAGGGTACTATTACGCTCCTGAAAAAAGGAGTGAAAAATGTCTCAACATCTTACCGAACACGACGAACTGGTCTCTGACGTTGTTGCCTGCCAGTTAGTTATCAAGCAGATCCTCGACGTCATCGATATCATCGCCCCTGTCGAGGTGCGCGAAAAAATGACTACCCAGCTGAAAGCCATCGATTTTGCCAGCCACCCGGCCTCGGCTGACCCGGTGACGCTGCGGGCGGTACAAAAAGCCATCGCGCTGATTGAGCTGAAATTCACCCCGCAGGAAGAAGCGCACTAGCGGCGTGAGCCCCGCCATCAACGCGATAGCGGGGCGTTATTGCTGATTAATGGGACACGGCGGTTTGAATGACGTTCTCCTGCGCATTCTTGAACAGTTTGCTGTTGCCCCAGCACTCTTCATAACGATGGCCCACTAAATCTTCCACGATAAGGCGAACGTCCGGCGCGATGTCGGCAATTTTGCCTCCCGCTTTAATGCGCGCGACTTCCTGTAGCACCACCAGGTGCGCCTTGCGATCGAGCTTCATCTGTTTACTGAACACGATGGCTGCCAGCGCCAGTAAAATCACCCCTGCACAGAATACCACCGCAATCGCGGTGACCGCACTTTCCGGCTGCGTGTGCGCCTTTGACTGGAACCCGTAGAAGCTGAGGATAGCTCCCATTGTAAAGACGATAATCGAGCGCAAAATTTTACCTGAGAAGGTCATGGCGCCTGCATAGATCCCCTCGCGACGGCGGCCGGTGTAAATTTCATCGACATCAGCCAAAAAGGTGTAAACAGTCCAGGGAATGTAGTAGACGCCGCCGGTGCCGAGACCGAACAGCACCGTGATGCCAAACATCAGGATGGTGGCCAGACTTGAAGGCAGGTGGAAGAACCACAGCGAGGTGTAGAGCAGCACGGCAAAGATGACCACGCTCAGCGCCAGAATATACGGCTTACTGAAGCCTTTCTTCACGCACAGGCCGATAAACAGGGCCGTTGATACCAGCTGCAGAATTGAGTTCAGGCTGTTGAGCCCGGCCACCATGGCCGGATCGTGTTGCAGCACGAAGATGACGAAGTAAGTGAAGATCGACGCAAACAGCCATTCGGCGCCGAAACCGCAGAGATACATACCAAGGTGTTTACGGAATACGCGCAGATAAAAGGTTGAGCGCATATCTTTGGCCAGCATAAGCAGCGTATTGAGTAGCCCCTTTTTCTCCCCCGAGCTTTTTTCCTCTTCGCGCGGTCGTTCCCAGCTGCAGTACCACAAACAGGAGATGGCCACGATAAGAATGACACCGTAGGTCAGTCCGGTAAGGAAAAACGGGGTGGCGGATTCTTTGCCATAAAGCAGGATGAACTGCCCGGGGATAAATGCCGCGAGGAAGTTAGCCAGTTTGCCGAATATCGCTTTATAACCGGTGAGCTTCGAACGCAGTGAGAAATCATCAGTCATTTCGGTCGCCAATGTTTCATAGGGGACCATAATCGAGGTATAAATGATTTCAAAGACGACGTAGGTGCACAGGTAGTACCAGAAACCGAGACCTTCTACCCACAGCAGCGGGTAGAACATCATTAGCGGAATGCCTATCAATAAAAAGAAGCGACGGCGGCCAAAGCGTTTACCGAGCCGGGTTTTGCCAAAGTTATCGGTGAGGTAGCCCATCAGCGGGTTACTAATCGCGTCGATAATGCTGGCGACGGAGAAAATAAAGGAGGCTTCGATCAGCGTCAGCCCACAGAAGGTTGTATAAAAATAGAGCAGCCAGGCACCGCTGATCGCCAGTGCGCCGCTTCCCAGCAAATTTCCGCCGCCGTAGGCTAACTGATGGCGTAACAAAATCGGTCTTCCCTGCAGCCCGTTTGAGGCTGAAGCCGTATATCTTGCCATTAAAATAAACTCCGTGTTTTAAATTTTTGAAACGATGTTTTTATATTATCAACCCAGAGTTTTAAACGTGATCCAGATCACCAATACCCTGCTAATTCCTCCGGTTGAGCGGGAATGAGATCTGGTTAAAAGTTTTTAATGCCTTTCAGGAATAAAAACGGCGCCGAAGCGCCGAAAAAGATTGGTTCGCTGAGGGGCGATGAGGGCATTAAAGGCAGAAACACGCCTCTTTTTACGCTTTATCGCGCGCTCTGGTATTTGCCGACATGACGCTGGCGTACTGTTGGCTGACCAGTTCAAGCAGGTGACGATCGGTTTGCTGTTCGCTGGTCCCGGCCTGGTCCGCGCAGCGGACTTCATCCAGAATGGTCTCCAGCAGCATGCCATCCAGCTGCTGTTCTTTCGCCAGCAGCGCGAGGAAGCGTAGGGTGGATTCGTCGCTTTGCGCCTTCGCCTCTGCCGTCAGGCCGGAAAGCATGCTGCTGCGCTGCTGATAATCAGCAACGGTTTTGCTAAACAGGTCTTCAAGAGAGGCGCATTCCGCGCTGCAGGCTTCGTCTGCTTTAACCACGGGCCAGGCGCCGGAACTTTTCATAAAATCAAAGACCCGCATCATCTGCGTTATGCTGGATTGCGCTCGATTACGCAGAAAAGTGGCGGTACCGTTCAACCGCTGCTGAATACACCACTCGCTTAACTGCAGATACAAGTTGGAAGTATGGAACTCAAGATTCAATTGGTTATTCAGCTTTTGCACCATTCCTGGAACGACCATAACAATATCCTTATTTACTGTGCGGGAAGCGCCTGCGTCATATCCAGACGCGATTGTGACCAAGGGAGTTTGCGAAATTAAAACCAGCAGATGAAAAGCTCAGAATAATTTTATTCAGAACTTAAGCCCGAACCATGGAATTAAATTTCTTGTCTCAACGAAGATAGAATAGCGCTATATCTGAATTAAGAAAACTCTCAATGGTAGTTATTTACATTATGTTACAACATCTGGATTTAACTTTATACAGGCTGAAAATGTAATAGTAATCGCTTACTGTAGTACATTGTAATTTATATTAACCTTATGATTTAACACCTCTTTTATTGGCTTCCTGATTAAAAGGTAGTATCTCTAATATTTTTTATTGAAATTGTGTTTTAAAAATAACGATTCAAAATTCCTTTTTGTGATATCGTGCGTCATCAAAGCGAAGGCTGCACTGGTTCATCTTTTCGCCTGGGTAACTGAAAAGATGATGATAATTTAAAAAAAGATGTTTTTTTGTAAAAGGCTTATGACTACCACGCTAACGAAAGGAGACTGAAATGAAAAAAGTTGCGGTGCTGCTGGCGTCGGGTTTTGAAGAGGGGGAGGCGATTGTGGTGGTTGATATCCTCCGCCGTCTGCATCTGGATGTGGAGCTTCTCTCCTGCGCCGAATCGCGCGCGGTGGTGAGCTACCACGATATCCCAATGGTTGCGGATAGCACTTTAGCCGAACGCGCAGGGATGCTGTACGACGCGGTGGTTCTGCCCGGCGGTCCGCAGGGAAGCGTCAACCTCGCCGCCAGCCAGGACGTCGTAGCGTTTATTACGGCCCACGATAAAGCAGGAATGCTGATCTGTCCGATCTGTTCGGCAGCCGCAAGGGTTCTCGGCGGCAATGGGCTGCTCAGGGGGCGACGCTACGTCTGTTCGGGGGAGTTATGGCAGAAAGTGGCGGACGGGGAGTATGTTGATCAACCCGTAGTGGAAGACGGTAATTTGATCAGCGGTAAAGGGTTAGGCCATGTTTTTGATTTTTCTTTTACCGTTGCCGCTCGTTTATTGGGGGATGAGGTGCCGGTACGCAATCATGCGGAGCATATTTATTGCCGCTGGTAATATCGACAAGGATAACTCTGCTGATGATATAGAGAATATTGCTACAGCCCGCGCTAATTGTCTGACAATTAGCGTTTTTTTTATGTCTTTTTCCGCTGTTTTTATGTACGCAATTACTGTAATTCCGCGATGTGATTGCGCTCTCGTATGGAGAAATAATTTCCGGTTAATACTATTTTAACAACGGCGGTCTTGATTGAGACTTTCCTAATGCCTTGTTTTGCGTCCGATAAAAAAATTAACTCTTAATTTCCCCTACATAAAAGCGAATTAAAGCTGGAGTTTACCATGCACAAATTTACTAAAGCGCTGGCGGCGATCGGTCTCGCCGCAGTTATGTCACAATCAGCTATGGCCGAGACGCTTAAGCTGGGTTTTCTGGTCAAACAGCCTGAAGAGCCATGGTTTCAAACAGAGTGGAAATTTGCCGATAAGGCCGGTAAAGATTTAGGTTTCGACGTCATCAAAATTGCCGTCCCCGACGGTGAGAAAACCCTCAACGCCATTGATAGCCTGGCGGCTAGCGGAGCCAAAGGCTTTGTTATCTGTACGCCCGATCCCAAACTCGGGGCGGCCATAGTCGCCAAAGCGCGCGGCTATGATATGAAAGTCATTACCGTCGATGACCAGTTCGTTAACGCCAAAGGCAAACCGATGGAGAGCGTACCGCTGGTGATGATGGCGGCCAGTGAGATCGGCGCACGTCAAGGGCAGGAGCTCTATAAAGAGATGCAAAAACGCGGCTGGGACGTGAAGGATACCGCCGTCATGGCCATCACTTCCGACGAGCTGGACACCGCCCGTCGTCGCACTAGCGGATCGATGGACGCCCTGAAAGCTGCCGGTTTCCCGGAGCAACAAATCTACCGTGTGCCAACGAAATCTAACGACATTCCCGGCGCCTTTGATGCCGGCAACTCTATGCTGGTTCAGCATCCGAACGTCAAACACTGGCTGATCGTCGGCATGAACGACAATACCGTTCTGGGCGGCGTACGCGCCACCGAAGGCCAGGGCTTTAAAGCGCCTGACGTTATCGGTATCGGTATTAATGGCGTTGATGCAGTGAACGAACTCTCTAAAGCGCAGGCCACCGGTTTCTACGGCTCTCTGCTGCCAAGCCCGGATATTCACGGCTATAAAACCAGCGAGATGCTTTATAACTGGGTGACAAAAGATGTCGAACCGCCAAAATTCACCGCGGTGACCGACGTGGTGCTGATTACCCGCGACAATTTTAAAGAAGAGCTGGCTAAAAAAGGGCTGTAAGGCCGGTTGAGCGGGCCTCTTGCCTTGCGCGAGAGGCCCTGTACAGAAAAGCGGAGTCGTTATGCAACAGTCTACCCCTTATCTCTCATTCCACGGCATCACCATGACATTCCCGGGCGTTAAAGCGCTGTCCGATATTAGCTTTGACTGCTATGCCGGACAGGTCCACGCCCTGATGGGAGAAAACGGCGCCGGGAAATCCACGTTGCTCAAAATCCTCAGCGGCAACTACGTACCCACTGCCGGCAGCCTACAGATCCAAGGCCAGCAGATGACCTTTACCCACACCACCGAGGCGCTGAATGCCGGGGTGGCGATTATCTATCAGGAGCTGCATCTGATCCCGGAAATGACCGTGGCGGAAAATATCTACCTCGGCCAATTGCCGCACAAGGGCGGGATTGTGAATCGGTCGCTGCTGAATTATGAAGCCGGCCTGCAGCTGCAGCATCTGGGGCTGGATATCGACCCGGAAACGCCGTTGAAGTATTTGTCGATTGGCCAGTGGCAGATGGTGGAGATCGCCAAGGCGTTGGCGCGGAACGCCAAAATCATCGCTTTTGACGAGCCCACCAGCTCACTGTCGGCCAGGGAAATCGACAATCTATTTCGGGTCATCCGCGAGCTGCGCCAGGAAGGGCGGGTGATCATTTACGTTTCCCACCGGATGGAAGAGATCTTTGCGTTAAGTGACGCCATCACGGTCTTCAAAGATGGTCGCTACGTGCGCACCTTTGACAATATGCAAGAGGTTAACCACGACGCTCTGGTACAGGCGATGGTCGGTCGCGAGCTGGGCGATATCTACGGCTGGCAGCCCCGTGAATATGGCAAAGAGCGTTTGCGCCTCGATCGGGTGAAGGCGCCTGGCGTACGGCAACCCGTTAGCCTTTCGGTGCGTAGCGGAGAAATCGTCGGCCTGTTTGGGCTGGTTGGCGCCGGACGCAGCGAACTGATGAAAGGCCTGTTCGGCGGCAGCAGAATAACCGCCGGTCAGGTTTATATCGACGGCGAGGCCATTGATATCCGCAAGCCGGCTCAGGCGATTCAGGCCGGGATGATGCTCTGCCCGGAAGACCGCAAAGCAGAGGGCATTATTCCGGTTCACTCGGTTCGCGACAACATCAATATCAGCGCCCGCCGCAAGCACATTCTCGCGGGCTGCGTCATCAATAATGCCTGGGAAGCGCAGAACGCCGACCAGCATATTAAATCGTTGAATATCAAAACGCCCGGCGCAGAGCAGCTGATTATGAATCTCTCCGGTGGCAATCAGCAAAAGGCGATTCTCGGCCGCTGGCTGTCGGAGGAGATGAAAGTCATCCTGCTTGACGAGCCCACGCGCGGCATTGATGTGGGCGCTAAGCATGAGATCTATAACGTTATTTACGCATTAGCGGCATCGGGCGTCGCGGTGGTCTTTGCCTCCAGCGATTTACCGGAAGTTCTCGGCGTAGCCGATCGCATCGTGGTGATGCGCGAGGGTGAGATTGCCGGAGAGCTGCTGCATGAACATGCCAATGAACAGCAGGCATTGAGCCTTGCCATGCCAAAAGTGAGCCAGGCAGTCGCCTGAGTAAGGAGTCTATGATGTCATCAGTTACCACTTCAGGTACTTCCCGGTCGGCTTTTAGTTTCTCCCGTATCTGGGATCAGTTCGGCATGCTGGTCGTTTTCGCGGTGCTGTTTATTGGCTGCGTAATTTTTGTGCCCAATTTTGCCTCGTTTATTAATATGAAAGGTCTGGGGTTGGCTATTTCTATGTCCGGAATGGTCGCCTGTGGGATGCTGTTTTGCCTGGCGTCCGGCGATTTCGATCTGTCGGTCGCCTCGGTTATCGCCTGCGCTGGCGTGACCACGGCGGTGGTGATTAATCTGACTGAAAGCATGTGGGTTGGCATCGGCGCCGGTCTGCTGCTTGGCGCAGTGAGCGGCCTGGTCAACGGTTTTGTCATTGCCCGCTTAAAGATTAATGCTCTGATTACCACCCTCGCCACGATGCAGATCGTCCGCGGTCTTGCCTATATCATCTCCGACGGTAAAGCGGTAGGGATTGAAGATGAGCGCTTTTTTACCCTCGGCTACGCCAACTGGTTTGGTCTGCCTGCGCCTATCTGGTTAACCGTTGCCTGCCTGATTGTATTCGGTCTGCTGCTGAATAAAACCACCTTTGGCCGAAACACGCTGGCGATAGGGGGTAATGAAGAAGCGGCTCGTCTGGCCGGCGTCCCGGTTGTGCGGACAAAAATTATTATTTTCGTCCTTTCAGGGCTGGTTTCCGCGGCGGCGGGCATTATCCTGGCATCCCGTATGACCAGCGGTCAGCCGATGACGTCCATTGGCTATGAGCTGATTGTCATTTCGGCCTGCGTGCTCGGGGGCGTATCGCTGAAGGGCGGGATCGGCAAGATCTCCTACGTGGTAGCCGGGATCCTGATTCTGGGAACGGTGGAGAATGCGATGAACCTGCTGAACATTTCGCCGTTCTCGCAGTACGTTGTGCGCGGCGTGATTTTGCTGGCTGCGGTGATCTTCGACCGCTATAAACAGAAAGCGAAGCGAGCGGTTTAATTCGTCCAACTTTTCAGTTTAATCCTAAACCCTCGCCAGCGCCCGTTGCGCTGGCGATGACTATCAAAAATGGCGATGCTGGTCACACTGTCTATACTTACATGGCTACAATAATTTAACACCCAGCATGTTGCTGGCCATGATAAGGAGGAAACAGGGTGGCTGACCAGATTTATGTACCGCCTGCGTTAACCGGAAACTACGCTTTTTTCTTTGACCTCGATGGTACCCTTGCCGGTATCAAACCCCATCCCGATCAGGTGGTCATTCCAGCCGATGTTCTGCAGTCGCTGCGCCAGCTTGTGCAGCAGCAAAACGGCGCGGTGGCATTGATTTCAGGGCGCTCAATGGTTGAGCTGGATGAGCTTACCCGTCCTTACCGGCTACCGCTTGCCGGTGTCCACGGGGCTGAACGCCGTGACATCAATGGTAAAACGCATATTGTCTCTTTACCGGATTCACTTCTGAAGGCGCTCTCTGCGCAGTTGACGACGGAACTGGATGCTTTGCCGGGATGCGAACTGGAAAGTAAGGGGATGGCTTTTGCTTTGCACTATCGACAGGCGCCGGAGCAGCAGCAAGCGGTGCTGGCGCTGGCGCAATCTATCGTCCAGCGCCATCCCATTCTGGCCCTGCAGCCGGGTAAGTGCGTGGTGGAGATCAAACCGCGTGGAGTGAATAAAGGTGAAGCGATAGCCGCTTTTATGCAGGAAGCTCCATTCAAAGGACGCAAGCCGGTGTTTGTTGGTGATGACTTAACCGATGAAGCTGGTTTTAGCGTTGTGAATCAATTGAATGGCGTATCGGTCAAAGTGGGCGGCGGCGAAACGCAAGCGCGTTGGCGTTTGCCTGACGTGCCCGCCGTCCATCTTTGGATTAGTAACATCGCGAATCATGGGCAACAACCAGATGCGCTAACCGACAGGAGAGATGGCTATGAGTCGCTTAGTCGTAGTATCTAATCGTATTGCCCCGCCGGATGACAAAAAGGCCAGCGCCGGTGGCCTTGCCGTGGGGATTATGGGGGCATTAAAAGCAGCCGGAGGTTTGTGGTTCGGCTGGAGTGGGGAAATCGGTGACGACCAACAGCCGTTAAAAAAAGTGACTCAGGGCAATATCACCTGGGCCTCTTTCAATCTTAGCGAGCAGGATCACGACGAATATTACAACCGCTTTTCCAATGCCGTTTTATGGCCCGCATTCCACTATCGTCTTGACCTGGTTGATTTTCAGCGTGAAGCCTGGGAGGGCTATCAGCGCGTTAATGCGACCCTGGCGGATAAATTGCTACCGCTGATTGAACCTGACGATATCGTCTGGATCCACGATTATCATCTGCTGCCGTTGGCCAGCGAACTGCGCCAGCGCGGCGTCAATAATCGTATCGGCTTCTTTTTGCATATTCCGTTCCCGACGCCGGAAGTGTTTAACGCGTTACCGCCGCATGCGGAACTGCTTGAACAGCTTTGCGATTACGATTTACTGGGTTTCCAGACCGAAAGCGACCGACTGGCGTTTCTGGATTGCGTATCGATGCAAACCCGCCTGACGACGCGCGACGGCAAAAAGCATGTGGCCTGGGGAAAACCTTTCCAGACCGAAGTCTATCCGATCGGTATCGATCCGGAAGAGATTGCGCGCAGTGCTAAAGGGCCGCTGCCGCCGAAGCTGGCGCAGCTGAAGAGCGAGCTCAAAAGCGTCCAAAATATCTTTTCCGTTGAACGGCTGGACTATTCGAAAGGGCTGCCGGAGCGTTTTCTTGCTTATGAAGCCCTGCTGGAGAACTATCCGCAGCATCACGGCAAGATTCGCTATACCCAGATTGCGCCGACGTCACGCGGGGACGTTCAGGCCTATCAGGATATTCGTCATCAGCTGGAAAACGCAGCCGGCCGTATCAATGGCCAGTATGGCCAGCTGGGCTGGACGCCGCTTTACTACCTTAACCAGCACTTTGAACGCAAGCTGCTGATGAAAATCTTCCGCTACTCCGACGTTGGTCTGGTTACCCCGCTGCGCGATGGTATGAACCTGGTGGCGAAAGAGTATGTCGCCGCGCAGGACCCGCAAAATCCGGGCGTGCTGGTGCTGTCGCAGTTTGCCGGCGCGGCCAACGAGCTCCCGACGGCCTTAATCGTTAATCCTTACGATCGCGATGAGGTCGCTGCGGCGCTGGATAAGGCATTAACCATGCCTCTGGCCGAGCGTATTGCCCGCCATTCGGCCATGCTGGCGGTGATTAAGGAAAACGATATTCATCGCTGGCAGGAGCGGTTTATTGCCGATCTAAAGGAGATTGAGCCAGGGAGCGAGGAGAGCCACTTAGAGCGCAAGGTCGCCACTTTCCCTAAACTCGCCTGAGGCCAAGACGGTTAGCGCCTCCCCGGCGCTAGCCTTTTTCCAGACAAACCAGCAGCACATCGACGCCGCTACTGCCAACAATATCTTTTGCCGAACAGGTGGCGCGAGAAAACAGACTCTGGTTGTGGTTACCGCAAATCACCAGGTCAACGCGATGCTGTCGGCAAAAATCCTGCACGTGGTGAGCAATTCCGCCGCTGGCAATGGTCATTTTCTCTATAGGATAGTCGGCGTGGCGGGCCAGCTCGGCCAGAAATCCGCGCGTCTCCTCCTGCATCACTTCGCGTAAGTTTTCCATCATGGGCGCCGCAAACTGATTATACAGCTCAGGATCCGTCGCCAGCGTAATCAGGCTGACTTTTGCATTGACCGGACGTGCGATGGAGACGGCTTTTTGAATGAGGACCCGGCTTTCCGGGGTTGGCGCCACGGCGACCAACAGATGTGAGTAGGGCATCAAGCCTCCTTGATATACGCGAAACAACCCTTTTCTTATTGTCTTTACTCCCATTCCTTAGCATTCGCAAGGTTTATCCGCAGCGAAATACAGTGCCCAAATTTCATTCCACGACGCGCCGTTTCGGTGGCCATATCTCAGTTTTTGGTCCGATCTTTTGTATTAAAAGAAACGCTGTTTTATAAATCAGTGAAGCATGTTCATCGACTCTTTGTGTTTTTGCCATTGAACGCTTTTGGCTGGCAAAAATGAAAAGGTAACGCCGTTCCCATGTTCTTACTGTAGCCATGTATCAACCCCCTTTTGGCGGAATGAGCCAAAAAGCGGTTCGGAGTTCTCAAAAAAAAGACACAGGATTTACGGCGATGAAAACACGTAAAATCGGTTTGGTTAACTACCTTGCCTATGGATCGGGCGATTTTCTTGGTGCGGGAACAACTGCACTCACGGCAGCCTGGCTGCTCTACTTCTACACCACCTTTTGCGGACTTTCGCCTATCGAGGCGACGCTCATTTTTGCCACTGCCAGAGTTCTGGATGCGGTAATCAGCCCGCTGATGGGCTTTCTGACGGATAACTTTGGCTCGACCTGGCTGGGAAAACGTTTTGGCAGGCGTAAGTTTTTTATCCTGCTCGGCATCCCTTGCGTGTTTAGCTACTCCATTATGTGGGTAGGGGATATGGGGTTCTGGTACTACCTGCTGACCTATCTGCTGTTTGACATCGTCTATACCATGATTCTGGTGCCGTATGAAACGCTGGTGCCGGAAATGACCGACGATTTTAAACAGAAAACCAAATTCTCCGGCGCGCGTATTTCTATGGCGCAGATGTCGGCGATCCTGGCTTCTTTCCTGCCGGGCATTCTGCTGACCATCTTCGGCAAAGACAACGCCGTCTCTTTCTTCTACGCCAGCCTGGTGTTCTCGGTGCTGTGCGCAATGATGTTAACTTTTGTCTGGTTCTTTACCTGGGAGCGCCCGCGTGAAGAGTGGACCGAGGCTGCGCTGCGCGCCGAAGAGGAGAAACAGAACCTGAGCTTGTCTCAGAGTCTTAATCGCCTGTTTATTGAATTAAGTTCGACCCTGCGCATTAAAATTTTCCGTCAGCATTTGGGGATGTATCTGGGGGGCTATATCGCCCAGGATGTCTTCAATGCGGTCTTTACTTACTATGTGGTGTTTGTCCTGATGCAGGAAGCCTCAATGGCCTCCAACCTGCTGGGGACCATGGCGATCTTCCAGTTTATTGCGGTTATTGCGATGATCCCGCTGTGTATTCGCTTCGGTCCGGCGCCATCGTACCGCATGGTGGTAGTGCTGTTCGGGCTGAGTTCGCTCTCTTACGCGGTGCTGTACTACGCTGGCCTCAGCGATGTTTATTCGCTGCTGCTGCTGATTTCCGCAGTGGCGGGTCTGGGCCGCGGCGGCATCAACTATGTTCCGTGGAACACCTATACGTATATTGCCGACGTGGACGAAGTGATCACCGGCCAGCGTCGCGAAGGCATCTTTGCCGGGATTATGACTCTGACGCGTAAGGCTTCCCAGGCCGGGGCGGTGATGCTGGTAGGGATCATCATGCAGATGTCCGGCTTTGTCTCCGGGCAGAAAACGCAGCCTTATGAAGTGAGCCATACCATTCTGCTGATCCTCAGCGTCGGCACTTTGCTGGTGCTGGCCTGCGGCTTCCTCGTTTCCCTGCGCTTTAAGCTCAATCTGCAAACCCACAGCGTCCTGCGTGCGGAAACGCTCAAAATGCGTGAATCCGGACGCGCTCAGCCGGAACTGGCCAGCGCCCAGGATCGTGAAGTAGTCGAGATGCTGGCCGGGATGCCGTACGACTCCCTGTGGGGAAACAACAATATTGGTTATCTGAATCGTAATAAACCCGCCGCGCCATCGCTGAAACAGCGTTCTGCCATGAATTCGACATATAACAGAGGTTAAGGATATGAAAGTTTGGCCTGTCAAACATAGCCCACTACTGCGCCAGCCTGAGCGCTTTATCGCCCGCAATGAACTGCAGGCGCTGATTCAGAAGGTCACGCAAAATCTGGTCAACATTAAAGATGAAAGCGGGCAATTTTTACTGCGGCTGGACGACGGGCGCATCATTGATACGAAAGGGTGGAACGGCTGGGAGTGGACTCACGGCGTCGGCCTGTACGGCATCTGGCAGTATTACCAGCAGACCGGCGATACCGCAATGCGCGATATTATCGATAGCTGGTTTGCCGATCGCTTTGCCGAGGGGGCGACCACCAAAAACGTCAACACCATGGCGCCGTTTCTCACCCTCGCTTATCGCTATGAAGAGACGGGCAACGCCGCGTATCTGCCCTGGCTCGATAGCTGGGCCGAGTGGGCGATGAACGAGATGCCGCGCACGGAGTCTGGCGGCATGCAGCACATCACGCTGGCGGAAGAAAATCATCAGCAAATGTGGGACGACACGCTGATGATGACCGTTCTGCCGCTGGCGAAAATCGGTAAGCTGCTTAATCGCCCCGAATACGTAGAGGAGGCGGTGTATCAGTTTCTGCTGCACGTGCAGAATCTGATGGACCGCGAGTCCGGTCTGTGGTTTCACGGCTGGAACTATGAGGGGCGACATAATTTCGCTCGCGCCCGCTGGGCGCGCGGCAATAGCTGGCTGACGATCGTGATCCCGGATTTCCTGGAGCTGGTGGATTTACCCGAACACAGCGCGGTGCGACGTTACCTGGTGCAGGTGCTGGATACGCAGATTGCGGCGCTGGCCCGCTGTCAGGACGATAGCGGCCTGTGGCATACGCTACTTGATGACCCTGACTCCTATCTGGAAGCCTCGGCGACCGCCGGTTTTGCGTATGGGATCCTCAAGGCGGTGCGCAAGCGCTACGTGAGTCAGGCGTATACGGAGGTTGCGGAAAAAGCGATTCGCGGCATTGTGGCGAATATCTCTGCGCAAGGGGAACTGCTGCAAACGTCCTTCGGTACCGGGATGGGGTCGGATCTCGATTTTTATCGCGACATCCCGCTGACGTCGATGCCGTATGGCCAGGCGATGGCGATCCTGTGTCTGACGGAGTATCTGCGGAAGTATTTTTGAATCAGGTGAGAACAGCCGGGTGAGGCGTCAGCCGCCGCCCGGCAAACCCGGCGTTAAGCCGGGTTCTTTCGACATATTACATCCGTTCTACGGTTTCGATACCCAGGGTATCAAGACCCAGCTTCAGCGTTTTCGCCGTCAGCAGAGCCAGTTTCAGGCGGCTGTTGCGCGTCTCTTCGCTTTCAGCGCTCAGGATCGGGCAGTGCTCATAGAAACCGGAGAACAGACCCGCCAGATCGTACAGGTAAGAACACATAACGTGCGGCGTGCCTTCACGGGCAACGACCGTAAGGGTTTCTTCAAACTGCAGCAGACGGGCCGCCAGCTGGGCTTCGCGGTCTTCGGTGATGACTACCGGCGCCGCCACTAGCGCACTTTCATCAATATCCGCTTTGCGGAACACGGAGAGCACGCGGGTATAGGCATACTGCATATAAGGCGCGGTATTGCCCTCAAAGGCCAGCATGTTATCCCAGTCGAAGATATAGTCAGTGGTGCGGTTTTTTGACAAGTCGGCATACTTAACCGCGCCAATCCCGACCGCGTTCGCCAGTTTTTCCAGTTCATCGGCGGGCATATCCGGGTTTTTCTCCGCCACCAGACGGCGGGCGCGTTCCAGCGCTTCGTCCAGCAGGTCGGCGAGCTTCACGGTACCGCCGGCGCGGGTTTTGAACGGTTTGCCGTCCTTGCCGAGCATCATGCCGAACATGTGGTGCTCCAGCGGTACGGACTCCGGCACGTAGCCGGCTTTACGTACGATAGTCCACGCCTGCATCAGGTGCTGATGCTGGCGAGAGTCGATGTAGTAAAGCACGCGATCCGCATGCAGATTCTCGTAGCGGTATTTTGCGCAGGCGATATCGGTAGTGGTGTAAAGGTAGCCGCCATCCTTCTTCTGGATGATGACGCCCATCGGTTCACCTTCCTTGTTTTTGTACTCATCAAGGAATACCACCGTCGCGCCTTCGCTTTCTACCGCCAGCCCTTTGGCCTTCAGGTCGGCCACGATACCCGGCAGCATCGGGTTATAAAGGCTTTCGCCCATAACATCATCGCGGGTCAGGGTGACGTTCAGGCGGTTATAGGTTAACTGGTTTTGCGACATGGTGATGTCGACCAGCTTGCGCCACATTTCGCGGAAATATTCGTCGCCGCCCTGCAGCTTAACGACGTAGCTGCGCGCGCGCTCGGCGAAGGCTTCATCTTCATCGTAGTGTTTTTTCGCTTCACGATAGAAACCTTCGAGGTCGGCCAGCGCCATTTCACCGGCGTTCTCCTGCTGCTGTTTTTCCAGGTACGCGATAAGCATGCCGAACTGGGTACCCCAGTCGCCCACGTGGTTAGCGCGGATCACTTTATGCCCGAGAAACTCCAGCGTACGCACCGCGGCATCGCCAATGATGGTGGAGCGCAGGTGGCCTACGTGCATCTCTTTCGCCACGTTCGGCGCAGAGTAATCGACCACCACGGTTTGTGCCGGCGGCTGAGCCACGCCCAGACGTTCCGATTTCAGCGCGCTGCTGACATTTTCCGCGAGGAAGGCCGGATCGAGGAAAATATTAATAAAGCCAGGGCCGGCGATCTCTACCTTATTGGCAATCCCGCTCAGATCGAGATGAGACAGTACCTGCTCTGCAAGTTGTCGCGGCGCCATGCCCAGTTTTTTGGCAACGGCCATCACGCCGTTGGCCTGATAGTCGCCGAACTGGACTTTTGCTGACTGGCGGACCTGAGGTTCGCAATCGGCAGACGCGCCTGCTGCGATCAGGGCCTGACTGACTTTTTCTGAGAGAAGAGCCTGAATATTCACCGAAACACCTTACGTTAACACGCCGTCACCCTGATGGGGCGGCGCGGGAATGTGGACAAATTAGGGCAGGAGTATACTGCATTTGCACCCACGCGTCAGCACCGCACGGAGGTTGCTGAGCCTCGCGCTCAACGAATAACCGTTCGCCGGACGTCGCCGACGATTGCCGGTTGGTCGGATGCGGAAAACGCGATAGATTAGCGCTTTTTAGCGCGTACCGAGGCTTACGATGGCGAACTGGCAGCAGATTAATGAATTAAACGATATTTCCGCGGACCTGCCGCGCTTTACCGAGGCGCTAAACGCGCTTGCTCATCGGCTTGGTCTCGATATTACGCCACTTGATGCCGACCATATTTCCCTGCGCTGTCACCAGAACGCCACGGCGGAGCGCTGGCGTCGCGGCTTTGAGCAATGCGGCACGCTGCTGTCGGAAAATGTCATTAACGGCCGCTCCATCTGCCTGTTCAGGCTGGATGAGCCGGTGGTCGTGGCGCACTGGCGTTTTAGCATTGTTGAACTGCCGTGGCCGGGCGAAAAGCGCTATCCGCATGAAGGCTGGGAGCATATCGAAATCGTTCTGCCTGGCGAGCCCGAAACGCTCAATACCCGCGCCCTGGCGCTGCTTTCCGATGATGGATTGAGCCAACCGGGCATTTTTGTAAAGACCAGCGCGCCTAAAGGAGAGCATGAGCGCTTGCCGAATCCAACTCTGGCGGTTACCGATGGCAAAGTGACGATCAAATTTCACCCGTGGTCGATTGAGCAAATTGTCGCCAGCGAACAATCAGAACGATAACAGTGTGAAGCTACGCGGCGTCTGTCGGAAGAAATCGTGACATTCTGTCGTGCCTGCCATATCGACGGAGAGAAGAATGAGCTTACTGGAAGTCTGTTGTTACAGCATGGAGTGCGCGCTGGAGGCCCAGCGCTGCGGCGCCGACCGCATCGAGCTATGCGCCGCGCCGCAGGAGGGAGGGCTGACGCCTTCCTTGGGCGTCCTTAAAACGGTGCGTGAGTCGGTGACCATCCCCGTTCATCCAATTATTCGTCCGCGCGGCGGTGACTTTTGCTATACCGCTGGCGAATTTGCCGCAATGCTTGATGATGTGGCTGCGGTGAGAGATCTCGGCTTTCCCGGCATGGTGATCGGCATCCTGGACGCCGACGGTCAGGTAGATAGGGCGCGAATGAAAAAAATAATGGCGGCGGCGGGAACGATGGCCGTCACCTTTCACCGTGCCTTTGATATGTGCGCCAACCCGCGCCAGGCCAGCGTTGAGCTGGCTGAGCTCGGCGTTCAGCGGATCCTGACTTCGGGCCAGCAGCCGTCTGCCGAAAAAGGAATTTCATTAATCAGGGAACTTATTTCCCAAAGCGACACTCCTATTATTATGGCCGGCGCAGGAGTGCGTGCCGCCAACCTGCCGCTGTTTTTGCAGGCTGGGGTAAAAGAGGTCCACAGCTCGGCAGGTCAGTGGCTACCGTCCCCGATGCGCTTTCGTAATCCCGGGTTGTCGATGTCTACGGATGCCGATGCTGATGAATACTTACGCTACGCCGTCAATGGCGAAGCGGTAGCGGAAATGAAGAAGATTATTTCCGCACAGAGAGATTAAAACCCTAAATAATTCGAGTTGCGAGAAGGCGGCGACGCAGGGAGTCCCCAGGAGCTTACTCAAGTAAGTGACTGGGGTGAGCGACAAATCTGTCTGGAACAGATTTGAACGCCGTATCCCGGCGGCCCGTAAGGGCGAGGCTCATGGATGAGCCGAGTAACAAAGCCAACGCACATGCAACTTGAAGTATGACGGGGATAAACCGTTTTTTGCTGCACATCATGTCGCCCAATATGATGATTGCCCGTACCAGGCCCCTGCCCATTAAACAGGGGCCTTTTTTTATGCTAAAAACGCGTCAACCGGCCCGCTTGTCGGCACGTTTTTTCGCTGCCAGAGACTGTTCCGTTTCCGGTTTGGTGGCAATAATCACCGCGCGCAGCGGGGCGGGATAGCCTTCGCGGGTTTTGCTACTGTCCTCGGGATCGAGGAAGTCGGCCAGCGACTCGGTGGTCATCCACTCGGTGCGGCGCTGCTCTTCGGTCGAGGTCACGCACGCATCGACAATGCGTACATCGACAAATCCGCACTTCTCCAGCCACTGCTTCAGCGCGGCGGCAGAGGGAATAAAGTAGACGTTGCGCATCTGCGCATAGCGATCGCCCGGCACCAGCACGGTATTTTCGTCGCCTTCAACGACCAGCGTCTCCAGCACCAGCTCGCCGCCGGGAACCAGCTGATCTTTTAGCTGCCAAAGGTGATCGAGCGGGGAACGACGATGGTACAGCACGCCCATCGAAAAAACGGTATCAAAGGCGTTCAGCGCCGGAAGCTGTTCAATTCCCAGCGGCAGCAGATGCGCCCGCTGGTCGTTGCCCAGCAGTTTACGTACGGCTTCAAACTGGCAAAGGAACAGTTGGGTGGGATCGATGCCTACCGCCAGATGAGCGCCGGCGCCAATCATCCGCCACATGTGATATCCGCTGCCGCAGCCGACATCAAGAATAGTCCGTCCGGTCAGGTCGGAAAGGTGCGGCAGTACGCGCTCCCACTTCCAGTCGGAACGCCATTCGGTATCGATATTCACGCCGTAAAGGGAGAAGGGCCCTTTACGCCAGGGCATCAGATTCTTCAGCAGGTTTTCAATGCGCAGGCGCTGGCCTTCACCGAGCGGCGTTTCGCTCTCGGCGGTGACGCTATGCAGCAGGTCGAGGCGGTAGGGCGCAAACTCGGGCAGAAACTCGACGGCCCGTTCCCACCCCCGGTATTTGCCGTGCAGCGCTTCACGTTGCCAGGCCGCGACCTGAGCGGGTAGCGTCTCCAGCCAGTGTGACAGCGGGCTTTTGGCAATCAATTGATAAAAGTTGCTGAAATCAATCATGCCGGTTCCCCGGATTTTACGGCGATTAACGATCCGAAGTTAAAGCACTGGAACCACAATTCGGCATGTTCGAAACCGGCCTTGCGCAGGCGGGCTTTGTGGGTTTCCACGGAATCGGTGAGCATGACGTTTTCCAGCATGCTGCGCTTCTGGCTGATTTCCAGCTCGCTGTAGCCGTTGGCGCGCTTGAAGTCGTGATGCATGTTGAACAGAAGTTCGCCGACGTTGTCATCCTCGAAGCTGAATTTTTCTGATAGCACCAGCGCACCGCCCGGATTCAGCCCCTGATAAACCTTATCAAGAATGGCCTGGCGTTCGCCCGGCTCGAGAAACTGAATGGTGAAATTCAGCACCACCATCGAAGCATTTTCGATAGTGACGTGACGGATATCGCCTTCAATAACTTCGACCGGCGTCGGCGCTTTATAGGCGTCAATATGGCGACGGCAGCGTTCGACCATCGCCGGTGAGTTATCAACGGCGATAATTTTACAGCCGGCATGGGCAATGTTGCGGCGCACGGACAGCGTGGCTGCGCCAAGCGAGCAGCCGAGATCGTAAACCTGGGTATCCGGCTGAACGAAACGTTCCGCCAGCATGCCGATCATTGAAATAATGTTGGAATAGCCGGGAACAGAGCGCTGGATCATATCCGGGAAGACTTCAGCAACCCGTTCATCAAAGGTCCAGTCGCCGAGACTGGCAATCGGCGCGGAAAAAAGCGTATCGCGGTGAGACATAACGTTAAACCCGAAAAATCGAAAACGGCGTATTGTGCGCTAACGGACGGAGAAAACCAACTCCCAGGGCATATACCAGAAGTTCGCCAGCACCATCAGCAACAATGAACACCACGTCGCGCTCATGCCGGAGCGGCGCCAGCGATACAGGCGATGATGGAAACCATAAGAGTGCATCAGGCGCCCGACAATCAGCAAAATACCGCAGACGTGGACCATCCAGGTTTGCGCGCCGTTCATTTCCATAAACAGCAGCAGAATCAGGCCAATGGGAACGTATTCCACCGCGTTGCCGTGCACGCGAATAGCAACCTGCAGCTCGCTAAAACCACCGTCGCCGTAGCCAACGCGATATTGCGTCCTCAGGCGTACGACATCGTAAGAAAACTTTATTAGCAATAACGCACCTAAAACCGCATACAGCGCGCTGACCATACTCAAAACTCCCTTTTATTCCATCCGGTGGCTCAGTTGAGGATAGCAGGATATCAGAAAAGAGAGGTTTGCTGCGGAATTGACGGCGCATCACCTATTTCCGGTAGGGCGGCGCGCAGATCGCTCCACAGGATGTCGACCAGCTGCGGAGCCTGGGCGATATCCGGTGTGTGGAGGAACAGGTAGGGCGTTGTGGTTTGCGCCCATTTTGGCAGCGTCCTTATCCACACGCTAAAAAGCTCGCGATTTTGCGCCATATCGTCGCTGCCAATAAAGCGCACCATCGGGTGCCGGGCCGTCACCAGCGCATGGACGGGGACTTTGGGCTTTTTGTTTTGTGCTTCGATCATTGCCTGACTGCGGGCGATGGCGCTGTGAACCGGGCGGCTATCGAGGATAACGCGGTTGACGTTTCGCTGATGCAAGCCGCGATTAAGCTGCTGTTCCGCTTCCCCCTTGGCGAAAAATTCCGCATGCCTTACTTCGACGCCGTAGCTGAATTCACGCGGCAGACTATCAAGAAAGTGCCAGAGGGCGGGAAGGTCTCGGGGGCCAAACGTCGCCGGCAGCTGTAGCCAGTATTGGCCGATGCGCGAAGACAGCGGCGCCAGACGAGTAAAAAACTCCTGGCTTAAGTCGTCGCAGTTGCGCAGCGCCGCCTGGTGCGAAATGGTGGCCGGAAACTTGAAGCAGAAGCGAAAATCGTCGTGGGTCTGTTCATACCATCGGCTGACAATCTCCGCTTTTGGTAACGCGTACAGGGTGGTGTTGCCCTCCACGCAATTAAAGTGGCGGGCATACTCTTCAAGGCTGGTGATACCCAGGCGCACCCACTTCGGGTGCGCCCATTGGGGAAGCCCAATATAGATCATAAGGCGGCAAGTACCTCCTCGGTACTGCGCACGCGAGCAATACGCGGGAAGATGTGCGTCATGCTGCCCTGATGCTGTTCGGCCGACGCCGCGCTGCAGGCATCTTCAACCAGAATCAGATTAAATCCCAGCTCCCAGGCGTTGCGCGCCGTGGATTCGACGCCGATGTTGGTGGATATTCCGCACAGAATGATGGTGTCGATGCCGCGACGGCGAAGCTGCAGCTCGAGGTCAGTGCCGTAAAAAGCGCCCCACTGACGTTTAGTAACTTCGATATCGCTTTCCTGTTTTTCCAGCGCGAGCGGGTAGGTCCACCAGTTTTCCGGTAGCGTATGGGCGCCAGCCTCGGCATCGACCGGCTGTTTCAGCGCTTCGGCGAAATCCGCTGACCAGCCGACGCGAACCATCACTACGGGGGAGCCCTGCTGGCGACACTTTTTCGCCAGCTTCGCGGCCCGCTCAACCACTTCATCAGCACGATGAGGGCCGCCGGCAAACGGTAAAATACCTTCCTGCAGGTCAATAATGACCAGCGCGGTGTTTTTTGCATTGAGTTCTAACATAATATCCCCGTATCTTCTCCAGGTGGTCAGGTCGCTACAATACCGTTGCCGATTCTGCCCAAGGGTAACAATTTTTGTTAATTTTTGTGAGTGCAGGCACTAAGCGCACAGCAAAGCAACGCTGCGCGCTGCGCCGGGCTTATCGTGCGGCATAATTTCCAGTATAATAGCCGCCTTTTTTCATTCAGTAGTGACATCAGCTAAAGCTGCGACCTCGTCGCCTGCAAGGCAGGCAACAATCCGCCTGCGGCTAAGTTAAGGGATATCTCATGCGTACAGAATATTGCGGACAGCTCGGTCTGTCCCACGTAGGGCAGCAAGTGACTCTGTGTGGTTGGGTCAACCGTCGTCGTGATCTTGGTAGCCTTATCTTCATTGATATGCGCGACCGCGAAGGCATCGTGCAGGTGTTTTTCGATCCGGATCGCGCGGATGCATTAAAGCTGGCCTCCGAACTGCGTAATGAGTTCTGCATTCAGGTCACCGGTACCGTGCGCGCGCGTGACGAAAAGAACGTCAATAATGATATGGCCACCGGCGCCATTGAAGTGCTGGCAACCGACCTGACGATCATCAACCGTGCTGAAGCGCTGCCGCTGGATTCCAACCACGTCAACACCGAAGAAGCGCGTCTGAAATACCGTTACCTGGACCTGCGTCGTCCGGAAATGGCGCAGCGCCTGAAAACCCGCGCGAAGATTACCAGCCTCGTTCGCCGTTTTATGGACGACCACGGTTTCCTCGATATCGAAACCCCGATGCTGACCAAAGCGACCCCGGAAGGCGCGCGCGACTATCTCGTGCCTTCTCGTGTGCATAAAGGCAAATTCTACGCGCTCCCGCAATCTCCGCAGCTGTTTAAACAGCTGCTGATGATGTCCGGTTTTGACCGCTACTATCAGATTGTTAAATGCTTCCGCGACGAAGATCTGCGCGCTGACCGCCAGCCGGAATTCACCCAAATCGACGTCGAGACTTCCTTTATGACCGCCCCGCAGGTGCGCGAAGTGATGGAAGCGCTGGTGCGTAATCTGTGGCAGGAAGTGAAGGGCGTGGATCTGGGTGATTTTCCGATCATGACCTTTGCCGAAGCTGAGCGCCGCTATGGTTCTGACAAACCGGACCTGCGTAACCCGATGGAGCTGGTGGACGTCGCCGATCTGGTGAAAGCGGTGGAATTCGCCGTCTTTGCGGGCCCGGCTAACGACGCCAAAGGCCGCGTTGCCGCGCTGCGCGTGCCTGGCGGCGCTGCGCTGAGCCGTAAGCAAATCGACGAATACGGTAAGTTTGTCCAAATCTACGGCGCCAAAGGTCTGGCATACATTAAAGTCAACGAACGGGCAAAAGGCCTTGAAGGTATTAACAGCCCGGTGGCTAAATTCCTCAACGCCGACATCGTTGAAGCGATCCTTGAGCGCACCGGCGCGCAGGATGGCGATATGATCTTCTTCGGCGCGGATAACAAAAAAGTGGTTGCCGATGCGCTGGGCGCGCTGCGTCTGAAGCTGGGTAAAGATCTGAACCTGACCGATGAAGAGAAATGGGCGCCGCTGTGGGTGATCGACTTCCCGATGTTTGAAGACGACGGTGAAGGCGGCCTGACCGCGATGCACCATCCGTTTACCTCGCCGAAAGATATGACCGCCGCAGAGCTAAAAGCCGCGCCGGAAGATGCGGTAGCTAACGCTTACGACATGGTGATTAACGGCTATGAAGTTGGCGGCGGTTCCGTGCGTATTCACAGCGGTGAGATGCAGCAGACCGTATTCGGTATTCTGGGAATTAACGAGCAGGAGCAGCGCGAGAAGTTTGGCTTCCTGCTGGATGCGCTAAAATACGGTACTCCACCGCATGCGGGTCTGGCTTTTGGCCTTGACCGTTTGACCATGCTGCTGACCGGCACCGATAATATCCGTGACGTTATCGCCTTCCCGAAAACGACGGCGGCGGCCTGCCTGATGACCGAAGCCCCGAGCTTTGCGAATCCTGCATCGCTGAGCGAGCTCGGTATTCAGGTGGTGGCGAAAGAGGCAAAAGAGTCTCCGGAGAATAAGTAAGATGTCATTCAAGCTCCCCGTTTCCGTTCTGGTGGTGATTTATGCCGAAGATACGAAGCGGGTGCTGATGTTGCAGCGTCGCGACGATCCCGCCTTCTGGCAGTCGGTTACCGGCAGCCTGGAGGAGGGGGAAACCGCGCCGCAAGCTGCCGCGCGTGAAGTAATGGAAGAGGTCGCCATTGACGTTGCCTGCGAGCAGCTGGCTTTGGTTGATTGTCAGCGAACGGTAGAGTTCGAGATATTTTCTCATTTACGTCATCGCTATGCGCCGGGCGTTGAGCGCAATACGGAGTTTTGGTTCCGTCTTGCGCTCCCCCATGAACGCCAGATTGTCTTTACGGAACATCTGGACTATCGCTGGGTTGATGCTACGGAAGCCGCCACGTTGACCAAGTCCTGGAGCAACCGGCAGGCGATTGAAGAATTTGTAATTAACGCCAACTAATTTCCCCCAGAATTTTAGTTATCAGGAAGGCGGCCAGTTGGGATATCACCCGGAGCTTACTTGCGTAGGTAATGGGTGTGAAACAACGCAGCCAGTGCTCCTGAGAGCTAAGAGGCGCCGGGAAAAGGCTTTTTTGGAGATATTATTTTATGGCAGGTCATAGTAAATGGGCCAACACCAAACACCGCAAAGCGGCACAGGATGCCAAACGCGGTAAGATCTTTACGAAAATTATTCGCGAGCTGGTCACCGCGGCCCGTCTTGGCGGCGGCGATGCGGGCTCAAACCCGCGTCTGCGCGCAGCGATTGACAAAGCGCTGAGCAACAACATGACCCGTGACACCCTGAACCGTGCTATTGCCCGCGGCGTCGGCGGCGATGATGATGCGAACATGGAAACCATCATTTATGAAGGTTACGGTCCTGGCGGTACGGCGGTAATGGTTGAATGTCTGTCCGACAACCGCAACCGTACCGTTGCTGAAGTACGTCACGCGTTCAGCAAAACCGGCGGTAACCTGGGCACCGACGGCTCCGTTTCCTACCTGTTCAGCAAAAAAGGCGTCATCTCCTTCGAGCAAGGCGATGAAGATGCGATCATGGAAGCGGCGCTGGAAGCGGGCGCGGAAGACGTGGTGACCTATGACGACGGCGCAATTGACGTCTACACCGCCTGGGAAGAGATGGGTGCGGTACGCGATGCGCTGGAAGCTGCCGGTCTGAAAGCGGACGCCGCTGAAGTCTCCATGATCCCCTCAACCAAAGCGGATATGGACGCGGAAACTGCGCCGAAACTGCTGCGTCTGATCGATATGCTGGAAGATTGCGACGACGTGCAGGAAGTTTATCATAACGGCGAGATCTCTGATGAGGTCGCCGCAACCCTGTGATACCCGTACACTTTCAGCCCACAGCGGTGTTGGCGCTCCTCGCTTACCCCGGTCACGTAGTGAATCTACGTGACCGGGGATGCGCTGCGTGGCCGCCTGGCTGTGAACTGAAATCTTTAGGGTCTCACGAGTTAGTTATGACCGGGGGCGCGTGATGGCTATTATTCTCGGTATTGACCCGGGGTCGCGCGTCACTGGTTATGGCGTTATCCGTCAGGTTGGACGCCAGTTGAGCTACCTCGGCAGCGGCTGTATACGCACGAAAGTGGATGATTTACCGTCCCGCCTGAAGCTTATCTATGCCGGTGTTACGGAAATTATCACCCAGTTCCAGCCGGACTACTTCGCCATCGAACAAGTTTTTATGGCCAAAAACGCCGACTCGGCGCTGAAGCTCGGCCAGGCGCGCGGAGTGGCCATCGTCGCGGCGACGAATCAGGACCTGCCGGTCTTTGAGTACGCCGCCAGGCAGGTGAAGCAGACCGTTGTCGGGATTGGCAGCGCGGAAAAGAGCCAGGTGCAGCATATGGTGCGCACGTTGCTCAAGCTTCCGGCCAACCCACAGGCGGATGCGGCGGATGCTTTAGCTATCGCCATCACTCATTGCCACGTCAGCCAGAACGCAGCTCAGATCAGTGAAAGTCGCCTGAACCTGGCGCGCGGACGCCTCCGCTAATCTACACCGCCCCGGCGCTTGTTGCCCGGGGCGTTTTACTTTCCTCACTGACATCGTTAACTAAAAAGAGTAAGGATGCAGATTATTCGGCATAGCGTTGGATAGTCAGTTGAATGATGAAAATCCGGGTGGTGGAATCTCTCTTTTTTATGCTGCTAACTATCGTCAGTGGATATTATTTACTGACCGAATATCAGTATTACCATAAGAGTTCGACGGTTTTCGGCACAGTCGTCAATACCCGCACTGTCAGCAGCGCAGAGCGGCGCCTGGCCGACGCCTGCACCACATTTCGCGGACGCGAAGATTGTTCCGCGCTCTTTGAGTATGATATTACCTGGCTGTCAGGCGGTCACTCCTACCGCTATCACGTTGCAAAGGCCTGGTCTCCGCCCGCAGACAGACTTTGTATGAATATCGTGCAGGGAAAACCCGCTATTGCCAAACCATGTGACGCTCTCTTTTTTAACGTCAGCCGACTCCCGGGTCTGATAGCAATCTGGGTTATCGTGGCTTTTATTGCTTTGACGCTATTTTTATACCGTAAGCGTTACGCTATTTCTCGTCAGTGGCCTGCGCAGACGCTTTATCGGATTTATCACCGCAGGCACAGGCTGATGCTGGAAACCCCGGATGAACAAGAAGCGCTAAAGTTCATCAACAGCGGTTATCGAATAAGCGAAACTTTCCACCATCAGAAAGTCGTTGGGTCGGGTCGTCAAAGACGCGTCATTCACTACATCATCTACCTTGTGCGGGGTAAAAAGAGCGCATAAAAGCGCAAGCCAGGCTCGCGCTCCACCGATGTACGGGAATTACGTGTTTTTCATCTGGATATCTATCCAGCCTTTTTTTATGATACCGCATTAGACTTTCGGCCCTTAATCCAGGAGCTCCATGTGATAGGCAGACTCAGAGGCATTATTCTCGAAAAACAACCCCCGCTGGTTTTACTCGAAACGGGAGGCGTAGGCTATGAGGTTCATCTGCCGATGACCTGCTTCTATGAGCTGCCGGACGTGGGCAAAGAGGCGATCATTTTCACCCACTTTATCGTTCGTGAAGATGCGCAGCTGCTGTATGGCTTTAACAATAAGCAGGAGCGCACGCTGTTTAAAGAGCTGATTAAAACTAACGGCGTCGGTCCAAAACTGGCGCTGGCAATCCTTTCCGGCATGTCCGCTCAGCAGTTTGTCAATGCCGTTGAGCGTGAAGAGCTGGCGGCGCTGGTCAAACTGCCGGGGATCGGTAAGAAAACCGCGGAACGCCTGATTGTCGAGATGAAAGACCGCTTCAAAGGACTGCACGGCGATCTGTTCACTCCGGCAGCCGATCTGGTTCTGACGTCGCCGGCCGGGCCGTCTGACGATGATGCTGAACAGGAAGCGGTTGCTGCGCTGGTGGCGCTGGGCTATAAACCTCAGGAAGCCAGCCGGATGGTCAGCAAAATCGTGCGTCCGGATGCCAACAGTGAAACGCTAATTCGCGAAGCGCTCCGCGCCGCGTTGTGAGGTAAGGGATGATAGAAGCAGACAGGCTGGTATCGGCAGACAGCAGCGGCTTTGAAGAGGCGGCGGACCGCGCAATCCGCCCCAAACTGCTGGAAGAGTATGTAGGCCAGCCGCACGTCCGTTCGCAAATGGAGATCTTTATCCAGGCGGCGAAACTGCGCGGCGACGCGCTCGATCACCTGCTGATTTTTGGTCCTCCAGGGCTGGGAAAAACCACGCTGGCGAACATCGTCGCTAACGAAATGGGCGTTAACCTGCGCACGACCTCCGGCCCGGTGCTGGAGAAAGCGGGCGATCTGGCGGCGATGTTGACCAACCTTGAACCACACGACGTTCTGTTTATCGACGAGATTCATCGCCTTTCACCGGTTGTCGAAGAAGTCCTGTATCCGGCAATGGAAGATTACCAGCTGGATATCATGATTGGTGAAGGGCCTGCGGCGCGTTCAATCAAAATCGATCTTCCGCCGTTTACCCTGATTGGCGCGACCACTCGCGCCGGCTCGCTGACTTCGCCGCTGCGCGACCGCTTCGGTATCGTCCAGCGCCTGGAGTTCTACCAGATCCCTGACCTGCAGCATATCGTCAGCCGCAGCGCTCGCTATATGGGGCTGGAGATGAGCGAAGAGGGAGCGCTGGAAGTTGCGCGTCGCGCGCGCGGTACGCCGCGAATCGCTAACCGCCTGCTGCGCAGAGTGCGCGATTTTGCCGAAGTCCGCTACGATGGACGTATCTCAGAGGATATTGCCGCTCAGGCGCTGGATATGCTCAACGTGGATGCCGAAGGATTTGACTATATGGACCGTAAGCTGCTGCTGGCGGTCATCGATAAATTCTTTGGCGGGCCGGTTGGGCTGGATAACCTGGCGGCGGCAATAGGTGAAGAGCGTGAAACCATCGAGGACGTGCTGGAACCGTATCTGATTCAGCAAGGTTTTCTACAACGCACCCCGCGCGGACGTATGGCGACGGTACGGGCCTGGACCCACTTTGGCATTACGCCGCCTGAAATGCCTTAATCCTTGTCGGTGTTTAAAACAACAGACCGCAAGGGTCGGTAGCCCGGCTAAGCGCAGCGCAAGCCGGGGAAATCGTTGGAGCGGTATTGCAGTTGATGTCCCGGCTTGCGGCGTGAACGCCTCAGCCGGGCGACAAAGTCCGCAGACAGCTGTGACCCCATAGCAATCTGCCGAGTTTTGATGGCGGTTGAGGCGGGCGCATAAGCGTCAGGCGGCCGGCTTCTTGCTCATGCTGATGATAAACAGTACCGCAGCGCACAGCACCACGGAAGGCCCGGCGGGCGTGTCGTAAAACGCTGAAAAGGTCAGTCCGCCGGTGACGGCAATTATCCCCATTCCTACCGCAATACCCGCCATTTGCTCCGGCGTACGGGCAAAGCGACGCGCCGTGGCTGCGGGAATAATCAGCAAAGACGTAATGATCAGCGCCCCGACGAACTTCATCGCCACGCCGATGGTCAGCGCGGTGACCAGCATCAACAGCAGTTTAACCCTTTGTAGCTTAACGCCGTCAACGAAGGCCAGATCCGGACTAATGGTCATCGATAGCAGATTACGCCACTGCCAGAGCAGGATCGCCAGCACGATCGCTACGCCAATCGCGATGGATATTAAATCCTCCGGCGTAACCGCCAACAGGTCGCCAAACAGATAGGCCATCAGATCGACACGCACGTTCGACATCAGACTGACTACCACCAGGCCCAAAGACAGCGCGCTGTGGGCCATGATGCCGAGTAGCGTATCTACCGCCAGATGGGGACGTTTTTCCAGCCATACCAGCCCGCCCGCCAGCAGCAGCGTCACCACGATGACCGCATAAAAAGGATTAACGTTCAGCAGCAAACCAAAAGCGACGCCGAGCAGAGAGGCATGGGCCAGGGTATCGCCAAAGTAGGACATGCGGCGCCAGACGACAAACGATCCCAGCGGACCCGCCGCACAGGCGAGCATCATCCCGGCGAGCCAGCCGGGGAGCAGTAATTCAATCATTAACGGTCATTTCCCCGACGCAGTACAATCCGCCCCTGCAGGTCGTGGCGGTGATTATGATGATGGCGATAAATACCCAGCTGTTCCGCGCCGCGCTGGCCGAACATTGAGATAAATTCCGGATGCATGGAGACCACTTCCGGCGCGCCGGAGCAGCAGATATGCTGATTGAGACACAGTACTTCATCGGTTTTCGCCATCACCAGGTGCAGGTCGTGGGAAACCATCAGAACGGCACAATCAAGCTCCTGGCGCAGCTGATTAATCAGATCGTACAGCGCCACCTGACCATTCACGTCAACGCCCTGCGTTGGCTCGTCGAGCACCAGCAGCTGCGGTTGATTGAGCAGCGCGCGCGCCAGAAGTACCCGCTGAGTCTCGCCGCCGGAAAGCTTTTGCATAGGCGCGTCAATCAGATGACCGGCCTGCACGCGCTTCAGCGCCGGCAGTATGTCGCGCTTGTGCGTTCCTGGCCGCAACAGCATAAAGCGGCTGACGGTGAGCGGCATCGTGGCATCAAGGTGCAGCTTTTGCGGGACATAGCCTATCCGCAGATGTCCCTCGCGTTTGATAACCCCTTCTGTAGGTGCTACCAGCCCAAGAACGACTCTGACGAGGGTCGATTTACCGGCGCCGTTGGGGCCCAGCAGAGTTAAAATTTTGCCCGGCTTAAGCGTGAGCGAAATGTCAGACAGCACGCGCCTTTGGCCATAAACGACCGCGACGTTTTCCAGAGTTACAAGATTTGTCATATCAAATTAGAGGTTGCACAAGCCAGTGAATGTTATAATATCACATCTTTCTCATTCATTACGATGATTAGACGCATTATGTTACATAAAAATACGCTTCTTTGCGCTGGACTAAGCGCCGCTTTTTTGTTCGCTCATGCACCGCTGGCAAGCGCCGCGGTCGTCACCTCGCTTAAACCGCTGGGCTTCATCGCATCAGCCATTGCTGATGGGGTAACCGAGACCCAGGTACTGCTGCCTGACGGGGCATCGGAGCATGATTATTCACTGCGTCCATCGGATGCAAAACGCTTACAGAACGCAGACTTAGTGGTCTGGATTGGTCCAGAGATGGAGGCGTTTATGGATAAGTCAACGCAAAGCATTGCGCCGAACAAAAAGGTGACGATTGCCGAGCTTGACGGCGTGAAACCGTTACTCATGAAAGGCGTCGACGACGACGATGACCATCACGGTCACGATCATGGCGCCGGGGAAAATAGTGACGACGATCACCATCATGGCATCTATAACATGCATCTATGGCTTTCCCCAGAGATAGCGCGCCTTTCGGCGGTTGCAATCCACGATAAATTATTGGAACTTATGCCGCAGAGTCGAGCCAAACTTGACGCCAACCTGAAGGATTTTGAGGCAAAATTAGCCGCAACCGACAAGCAGGTTGGGACCGAGCTGGCACCGCTGAAAGGGAAGGGGTATTTCGTTTTTCATGACGCCTACGGCTACTTTGAAAAACACTACGGTTTGACCTCCTTAGGTCATTTTACTGTCAACCCTGAAATCCAGCCTGGTGCGCAGCGTTTACACGAAATCAGAACACAGCTGGTTGAGCAAAAAGCAACTTGCGTTTTTGCTGAGCCACAGTTCAGGCCAGCGGTTATAGAAGCTGTTGCCAGGGGGACGTCCGTGCGCATGGGAACCCTGGATCCACTTGGAATCGGAATTAAGCTGGGTAAAGAGAGTTATCCGCAATTCCTGAGCCAGATGGCAAATCAGTATTCAAGCTGCCTGAAAGGAGAATAACGAGGAAGTGAATACGTGCAACAGATAGCCCGCGCTGTCACTCAGGCATTTAACAATCTGCCACGACCTCACCGCGTTATGCTGGGGTCGCTTAGCGTTCTTACCTTAGCGGTCGCCGTCTGGCGACCCTACATTTACCACCATCCCGAAACGGCTCCCATCTCCAGAACCATCGAGCTGGAACAAAGCGAAATTCGTTCTCTGCTGCCAGAGGCCTCGGAACCTATCGATCAGGCGCCTCAGGAAGAAGAAGCCATCCCTCAGGATGAGCTGGATGATAAAGCGGACAGCGATTCCGGCGGCCATGAATATGTGGTGTCGACCGGGGATACGCTCAGCAGCATTCTTAATCAGTACGGTATTGATATGGGCGATATCGCCCGGCTCTCCTCGGTGGATAAAGAGCTGCGTAATCTGAAAATCGGCCAACAGCTCTCCTGGACGCTGACGGCGGATGGCGATTTACAAAGCCTGACTTGGGAGATGTCGCGCCGCGAAACCCGTACCTACGACCGGGTGGCCAACGGTTTCAAAATGAGCAGCGAGCTGCAAAAAGGCGACTGGGTCAATAACGTACTGAAAGGTACCGTGGGCGGAAGCTTTGTCGCCAGCGCTCGTGATGCCGGCCTGACCAGCACTGAAATTAGCGCGGTGATCAAAGCCATGCAGTGGCAGATGGACTTCCGTAAGCTGAAAAAAGGCGATGAGTTTTCCGTACTGATGTCGCGTGAAATGCTGGACGGTAAGCGCGAGCAAAGCCAGCTGCTTGGCGTACGCCTGCGTTCGGATGGCAAAGACTATTACGCGATCCGCGCTGAGGATGGCAAATTCTACGATCGCAATGGTACAGGGCTTGCGAAGGGCTTCCTGCGCTTCCCGACCGCCCGCCAGTTCCGCGTCTCATCAAACTTTAACCCGCGTCGTTTGAACCCGGTCACCGGCCGCGTCGCTCCGCATCGTGGCGTCGATTTTGCGATGCCGCAGGGCACCCCAGTGCTCTCGGTTGGCGATGGCGAAGTGGTAGTGGCGAAACGTAGCGGTGCGGCAGGTTATTACGTTGCCGTCCGCCACGGTCGTACCTATACCACCCGCTATATGCACCTGCGTAAGCTGCTGGTCAAACCCGGGCAGAAGGTGAAACGCGGCGATCGCATCGCGCTGTCGGGCAATACCGGCCGTTCGACCGGTCCGCATCTGCATTATGAAGTGTGGATCAACCAGCAGGCGGTCAACCCGCTGACGGCGAAACTGCCGCGTACGGAAGGGCTCAGCGGTTCCGACCGTACCGATTTCCTGGCGCAGGCCAAACAGGTGATTCCGCAGCTGCGGTTTGACTAACCTCACGCCAGTTAAAGCCGGTGCCTTCTGCGCGCCGGCTTTTTCTTTTGTACGTTACTCCACGTATCGCTAAACTAACCCATTATCTTTACTGAGCGGAAATTCTGCGGATTGGGCATGGAAACGAAAAAAAATAATATTGAGTTTATTCCAAAATTTGAAAAATCCTTTTTACTGCCGCGCTACTGGGGCGCGTGGTTCGGCGTTTTTGCCTTCGGCGCAATTGCCCTGACGCCCGCGTCTTTCCGCGATCCGATCCTGGGTAAACTGGGGCGTCTTGTTGGTCGTCTGGCAAAGAGTTCGCGCCGCCGGGCGCAAATTAACCTGCTGTACTGCTTTCCGGAAAAAAGCGAGCAGGAACGTGAAGAAATAATTGATGCCATGTATGCCTCCGCGCCGCAGGCGATGGTGATGATGGCCGAGTTAGGCCTGCGCGATCCGCAGCGGATTCTTTCCCGCGTCGACTGGCAGGGCAAAGAAATCATCGATGAGATGCAGCGCAATAACGAGAAAGTGATCTTCCTGGTTCCTCATGCCTGGGGAGTGGACATCCCGGCGATGCTGATGGCGTCCGGCGGGCAAAAAATGGCGGCGATGTTTCATAACCAGGGCAACCCGGTATTCGATTACGTCTGGAATACCGTGCGTCGTCGTTTCGGCGGTCGTATGCACGCGCGCAACGACGGCATCAAACCCTTTATTCAGTCGGTACGTCAGGGATACTGGGGCTACTATCTGCCGGATCAGGATCACGGGGCCGAACACAGTGAATTTGTTGATTTCTTTGCCACCTACAAGGCGACGCTCCCGGCAATTGGTCGTTTAATGAAAGTATGTCGCGCCCGGGTTGTCCCGCTGTTCCCGGTTTACGATGGCGAAACGCATCGCCTGACGGTGCTGGTGCGCCCGCCGATGGACGATCTGCTGGAAGCGGACGACAATACCATTGCCCGACGGATGAATGAAGAGGTAGAGATTTTCGTTAAGCCGCATACCGAGCAGTATACGTGGATCCTTAAACTACTCAAAACGCGCAAACCCGGCGAAATCGAACCGTATAAGCGCAAAGAGCTGTATCCGAAAAAGAAATAGTCCGCGTAGACGCTGCGGGCAAAAAAAACCTGCCGACAACTGCCGGCAGGTTTTTTTATGGCGCAGCAAATTACTCGACGGTCAGAATACGGGTGGTATTGGTGCTGCCGATGGTGCTCATTACGTCGCCCTGAGTGACGATAACCAGGTCACCGGTCACCAGATAGCCTTTATCACGCAGCAGCGTTACCGCATCGTGCGCGGCGGCGACGCCGTCGCTTGCGCTATCGAAATAAACCGGAGTCACGCCGCGATACAGCGCAGTCAGGTTCAGCGTACGCTCGTGGCGAGACAGCGCGAAAATCGGCAGGCCGGAGCTGATACGGGAAGTCATCAGCGCGGTACGCCCGGATTCCGTCATGGTTATGATAGCGGTGACGCCCTTGAGGTGGTTCGCCGCGTACATAGCCGACATCGCAATGGCTTCTTCAACATTATCGAACTGAACGTCCAGACGGTGTTTGGAGACGTTGAGGCTGGGGATTTTTTCCGCGCCAAGGCAAACGCGCGCCATCGCGGCAACGGTCTCAGACGGATACTGGCCCGCGGCGGTTTCTGCAGACAGCATGACGGCGTCGGTACCATCCAGCACGGCGTTCGCCACGTCCATCACTTCGGCGCGGGTTGGCATCGGGTTGGTGATCATCGACTCCATCATCTGCGTCGCGGTAATGACCGAGCGGTTGAGCTGACGAGCGCGGCGGATTAATGCTTTCTGGATGCCGACCAGCTCCGGGTCGCCAATTTCTACGCCGAGGTCGCCGCGGGCTACCATGACAACGTCGGAGGCCAGGATCACGTCATCCATCGCGTCCTGATCGCATACCGCTTCCGCACGCTCTACTTTGGCCACGATTTTTGCATCGCAGCCCGCATCGCGCGCCAGACGACGCGCGTAGTTCAGGTCTTCGCCGCAGCGCGGGAAGGAGACGGCCAGATAGTCGACGCCGATTTTGGCGGCGGTGATGATGTCTGCTTTGTCTTTTTCAGTCAGCGCTTCGGCAGAGAGGCCACCGCCCAGCTTGTTGATACCTTTGTTGTTAGACAATGGTCCGCCGACGGTGACTTCGGTGAACACTTTCATGCCCTGAACTTCCAGGACTTTCAGCTGCACGCGCCCGTCGTCCAGCAGCAGGATATCGCCAGGAACCACGTCAGCCGGCAGGCCTTTATAATCGATGCCGACTTTTTCTTTATCGCCTTCGCCTTTACCCAGGTTCGCGTCGAGCAGGAATTTATCACCGATATTGAGGAAAATTTTGCCTTCTTTGAAGGTAGAGACGCGAATTTTCGGCCCCTGAAGGTCACCGAGAATAGCGACATGACGGCCCAGTTTTGCCGCAATCTCACGGACTTTATCCGCACGGAGCTGGTGATCTTCCGCGGTGCCGTGAGAGAAGTTCATACGTACCACGTTAGCGCCTGCGGCGATAACCTTTTCAAGGTTGTTATCGCGATCGGTAGCCGGGCCTAAGGTGGTAACGATTTTGGTTCTGCGAAGCCTTCTGGACATGTAATACTCCGTTGACTGAAACAACTTTGGTGTTGCGTGAACATGGATTCGGTAGCGCCAGCGAGCAAAGCCGCTATACCGGAACATTACCGACGTTGTAATAGGATACTGCTTTGTTTCTACTTTTATTGGTCATTACTGTGTAAGCTGAGCTCTTTATCAAAGCGCGATTCCTTCAGCGCTTCCTTGACCCTCTTCAAGTTATCTCTGAATTTCGCTCCCCGACGAAGGGTAAAGCCGGTTGCCAGTACGTCAATCACCGTCAGCTGCGCTAAGCGGGAAACCATTGGCATATAGATATCGGTATCTTCCGGGACATCCAGCGTAATGGCCAGCGTCGACTCGCGGGAAAGCGGGGTGCCCGGCGAAGTAATGGCGATCACCATCGCATCATTTTCGCGCGCCAGCTGCGCCAGCTCTACCAGGCTTTTGGTCCTGCCGGTATGCGAAATAATCACCACCACGTCATCGTCATTACAGTTCATACAGCTCATGCGTTGCAGGACGATGTCGTCGGAATAAATCACCGGCACATTAAAGCGGAAAAATTTGTTCATCGCATCGTGGGCGACGGCTGCCGATGAGCCCAGGCCGAAGAAGGCGATTTTCTTGGCCTGAGTGAGAAGGTCCACTGCCCGGTTGATCGCCGACATATCGAGAGAATGATGGACCTGATCTAAACTGGCCATAGCCGATTCAAATATCTTACCCGTATAGGACTCAACGCTGTCGTCTTCATCGACGTTGCGGTTAACATAGAGGGTACCGTGCGCCAGGCTTTGCGCCAGATGCAGTTTGAAATCCGGGAAACCGCGGGTTTCCAGACTGCGGCAGAAACGGTTGACCGTAGGCTCGCTGACGCCGGCTTCCAGCGCCAGGGCAGCAATACTTGAATGAATGGCCTGCGCGGGGGTTGCAAGAATGACTTCCGCCACTTTGCGTTCAGATTTGCTAAGGTGTTCCAGTCGGGACTGGATTTTTTCCAGCATATTCATGGGTAATCAGGCGCTCATCAATGGAAACGATTTCATTAATGGGTGAAATCATCAGGCGTTTTAGCAAGAATATACCCCTCCGTAGTCGGAAACGGTGAGGAATGACTTTAAAATATGTTGTTTTTTTTCATTACATGATCAGAGTCGTATTTTACTAACTGATAATCGGTCGAAACAACGAACAATACTAGCCGCATGCCCAAAAACTCAGCCCATATTTTCCTGCCTGTGCGATTTAGCCGCGGGAACGGGAGCGGAGGGTTTCGGGAAATTCGTAAACACAGTACGATGCAGTGAAAGAAAATTACAAATACAACTATAGCCTGGCATAAGCACCGGGCTATCAACTAAGGAGAATGACATGGCGGTAACGCAAACGGCCCAGGCATGCGATCTGGTCATTTTCGGCGCGAAGGGTGACCTGGCGCGACGTAAATTGCTGCCTTCCCTGTATCAGCTTGAAAAAGCTGGCCAGATCCACCCTGATACCCGCATCATCGGCGTCGGGCGTGCCGACTGGGATAAAGACGCTTACACCAAGGTAGTGCGTGAAGCGATGGAAACCTTCATGAAGGAGAAAATTGATGAAGGTTTGTGGGAGACCCTGAGCGGGCGTCTGGATTTTTGTAACCTGGATGTCAACGATACCAAAGCGTTTACTCGTCTGGGCAAAATGCTCGATCAGAAAGAGCGGGTGACGATCAACTATTTCGCCATGCCGCCAAGTACCTTCGGCGCGATTTGTAAAGGCCTGGGCGAAGCGAAGCTGAACGCCAAGCCGGCCCGCGTGGTGATGGAAAAACCGCTGGGTACCTCGCTTGAAACGTCCCGCGAGATTAACGATCGGGTGGGCGAGTTCTTCGAGGAGTGCCAGGTCTATCGCATCGACCATTATCTGGGTAAAGAGACGGTGCTGAACCTGCTGGCGCTGCGCTTTGCTAACTCGCTGTTCGTCAATAACTGGGATAGCCGCACCATCGATCACGTTGAGATCACCGTAGCGGAAGAGGTAGGCATTGAAGGTCGCTGGGGCTACTTCGATCAGGCCGGGCAGATGCGCGACATGATCCAGAACCACCTGCTGCAGATCCTGTGCATGATCGCCATGTCCCCGCCGTCGGATCTGAGCGCCGACAGCATTCGCGATGAAAAAGTGAAGGTGCTGAAATCTCTGCGCCGCATCGACCGCACCAACGTGCGTGAAAAAACGGTGCGTGGTCAGTACACCGCAGGCTTCGCGCAGGGCAAAAAAGTGCCTGGCTACCTCGAAGAAGAGGGGGCGAATAAATCCAGCCATACGGAAACTTTCGTGGCCATCCGCGTCGATATCGACAACTGGCGCTGGGCGGGCGTACCGTTCTACCTGCGCACCGGTAAACGTCTGCCGACCAAGTGTTCTGAAGTTGTGGTGTACTTTAAAACGCCGGAACTGAACCTGTTCAAAGAGACCTGGCAAGAGCTGCCGCAGAATAAGCTGACCATTCGTCTGCAGCCGGATGAAGGGGTGGATATTCAGGTACTTAATAAAGTTCCTGGCCTTGACCACAAGCACAATCTGCAAATCACCAAGCTGGATCTGAGCTACTCAGAAACCTTTAATCAAACCCATCTGGCGGATGCCTATGAGCGTCTGCTGCTGGAGACCATGCGCGGTATCCAGGCGCTGTTCGTCCGTCGCGACGAAGTGGAAGAGGCGTGGAAGTGGGTCGATTCTATCACCGAAGCCTGGGCTGCCGATCGCGATTCGCCGAAACCTTATCAGGCGGGCACCTGGGGGCCGGTTGCCTCCGTGGCGATGATCACCCGCGATGGTCGTTCGTGGAATGAATTTGAGTAATCGCCAGCTCCTCCGTCAGGGTTATTTTACCGGTAACATGATCTGACGCAGCAAGTCGCGTAATTTTTAATCTTTTAAGCCCCGGAGGATTCACCCCCGGGGCTTTTTTTATTACACTGGCTGCAGATATTTTGCCCCTGAGCCCCAGTACTTGTGCCTTGAGTCCCAAAAAGTACCGCTAAAGCGCTGCGGCCGGACAGATGAAATTTGAGGAGCCTTTATGAATTCTGAAATGTTACGGGTAACAAATCGCATCATCGAACGTTCGCGCGCTACCCGCGAAGCCTACCTCGCGCGGATTAACCAGGCCAAAACTGACACCGTTCATCGCGCCCAGCTGGCATGCGGTAACCTGGCCCACGGTTTCGCCGCCTGCCAGGCGGATGACAAAGCCTCGTTGAAAAGCATGCTGCGCAATAACATCGCTATCATCACCTCCTACAACGATATGCTTTCCGCCCACCAGCCCTATGAGCGCTATCCGGAGATTATTCGCAAAGCGCTGCACTCCGCGAACGCGGTAGGCCAGGTCGCAGGGGGCGTTCCGGCGATGTGTGATGGCGTTACGCAGGGACAGGACGGAATGGAGCTGTCGCTGCTCAGCCGCGAAGTGATTGCCATGTCCGCGGCGATTGGTCTGTCGCACAACATGTTTGACGGCGCGCTCTATCTCGGGGTCTGCGATAAAATTGTTCCCGGCCTGGCGATGGCTGCGCTCTCCTTCGGCCATCTGCCGTCTATCTTTATTCCTTCCGGTCCGATGGCCAGTGGCCTGGCAAATAAAGAAAAAGTGCGCATTCGCCAGCTGTATGCGGAAGGCAAAGTGGATCGTATGGCGCTGCTGGAGTCCGAAGCTGCGTCTTACCATGCGCCTGGCACCTGCACCTTCTACGGCACCGCCAATACCAACCAGATGGTGGTTGAGTTTATGGGGATGCAGCTGCCCGGATCGTCATTCGTGCATCCCGATGCGCCGCTGCGCGAAGCGCTGACCGCCGCCGCCGCCCGCCAGGTGACTCGTCTGACCGGCAACGGTAATGAGTGGATGCCGCTGGGCAAAATGTTTGATGAAAAAGTGGTGGTTAACGGGATTGTCGCGCTGCTGGCAACCGGCGGCTCCACCAACCACACCATGCACCTGGTGGCCATGGCGCGGGCGGCGGGGATCATCATCAATTGGGATGATTTCTCCGATCTCTCTGACGTGGTGCCGCTGCTGGCGCGTCTCTACCCGAACGGCCCGGCGGATATTAACCACTTCCAGGCGGCTGGCGGGGTACCGGTGCTGGTTCGCGAACTGCTGAAAGGCGGACTGCTGCATGAAGATGTTCACACCGTGGCCGGCTTCGGCCTCTCTCGCTACACCCTGGAGCCCTGGCTTAATAACGGCGAACTTGACTGGCGCGAAGGGGCGACCGCTCCGCTGGACGAACAGGTTATCGCCACCTTTGACAAACCGTTCTCTCGCCACGGCGGCACCAAAGTCCTGAGCGGCAATCTCGGCCGCGCGGTGATGAAAACTTCCGCCGTGCCGGTTGAAAACCAGATTATAGAAGCCCCGGCGGTCGTCTTCGAGAGCCAGCATGATGTGCTGCCTGCCTTTGAAGCGGGCCTGCTCGACAAAGATTGCGTGGTTGTCGTCCGCCATCAGGGGCCAAAAGCGAACGGCATGCCAGAATTACATAAACTTATGCCGCCACTTGGTGTATTATTGGACCGCCGTTTCAAAATCGCGCTGGTGACCGATGGTCGACTCTCCGGCGCGTCAGGCAAAGTACCATCGGCAATCCACGTGACGCCTGAGGCGTACGATGGTGGCCTGCTGGCGAAGGTACGCGATGGCGATATCATCCGCGTCAATGGTCAGACGGGCGAGCTAACGCTGATGGTCGATGACGCTGAGCTGGCCGCGCGTCAGCCCCATATTCCTGACCTGAGCGGTTCGCGTGTGGGAACCGGCCGGGAAATGTTCGGTGCGCTGCGTGAGAAACTCTCCGGAGCTGAACAGGGCGCAACCTGCATCAATTTTTAAGACGATTCGATTTATAGATCTGGCGAGAGAAAATCTGATGAAAAACTGGAAAACAACTGCAGAAGCAATCCTCACCTCCGGCCCGGTTGTACCGGTAATCGTGGTGAAAAAGCTGGAACACGCTGTGCCAATGGCGAAAGCGCTGGTTGCAGGCGGCGTACGCGTACTGGAAGTCACCCTGCGTACCGAGTGTGCGATGGACGCTATCCGCGCAATCGCCAAAGAAGTCCCGGAAGCGATCGTCGGTGCCGGGACCGTCACCAACGTTGAGCAGTTGAAAGAAGTGACCGAAGCGGGCGCGCAGTTTGCTATCAGCCCGGGCCTGACCGAATCTCTGCTGAAAGCGGCGACCGGTGAAGGCACCATTCCGCTGATCCCGGGGATCAGCACCGTATCCGAGCTGATGCTGGGTATGCAGTATGGCCTGAAAGAGTTCAAATTCTTCCCGGCTGAAGCGAACGGCGGCGTGAAAGCGCTGCAGGCGATTGGTGGCCCGTTCGCGCACATTCGTTTCTGCCCGACTGGCGGCATCTCTCCGGCAAACTATCGCGATTATCTGGCGCTGAACAGCGTACTGTGCATCGGCGGTTCCTGGCTGGTTCCGGCGGATGCGCTGGAAGCCGGTGATTACGACCGTATCACCAAACTGGCTCGTGAAGCGGTAGAAGGCGCGAAGTAATCTTCGCGCGCTTACCCGAGGCCCGGTCTGCAGTCCATGCGACCGGGCTTTTTTTATCCTTCGACGACGACCGCTGAAGCCGCCGCTTTAGCCCGCGCAACCGCTTCTTCGACGTTATCGGCTATCGCCAGCGTTACGCCCAGGCGACGTGAGCCGTCAATTTCCGGCTTACCGAACAAACGCAGCTGCAGACCCGCGCCGACCGCTGCCTGGAGGTTGCTGAAGGTGACGTTCTGGCTGCTCATCTGCGGCAGAATGACCGCAGAGGCCGCCGGGCCGTACTGGCGAATCGCGCCAATCGGCAGGCCGAGAAAGGCGCGGACGTGCAGGGCGAACTCGGATAAATCCTGCGAAATCAGTGTGACCATACCGGTATCGTGCGGGCGCGGCGAGACTTCGCTAAAAATCACCTCATCGCCGCAGACGAATAGCTCAACGCCGAACAGGCCGTAACCGCCCAGCGCCAGCACCACCTGACGGGCGATGTCCTGCGCGCGTTCCTGCGCCAGCGCGCTCATCTGCTGCGGCTGCCAGGATTCACGATAGTCGCCATCTTCCTGGCGGTGGCCGACCGGCGCGCAGAAGTGCACGCCGTCCACGGCGCTGACGGTGAGAAGGGTAATTTCAAAATCAAAATTCACCACGCCTTCAACGATAACGCGACCGGCCCCGGCACGGCCGCCCTGCTGCGCATACTGCCAGGCCTCAGCCAGCTGTTCGTGGGTACGAATAAAGCTCTGGCCCTTTCCCGAGGAGCTCATTACCGGCTTGACGATGCACGGCAGTCCTGTCTCGGCGACGGCCTCGCGGAAGGCGGATTCGCTGTCGGCAAAACGGTAGGCGGAGGTCGGCAGCTTCAGTTCCTCAGCGGCCAGGCGGCGGATCCCTTCACGGTTCATGGTGAGCTTCGCCGCGCGCGCGGTAGGGACGACTTTTTGCCCGGCCTGTTCCAGCGCCACCAGGGTATCGGTGGCGATGGCCTCGATTTCCGGCACGATAAAGTCAGGCTTTTCCTGCTCAATCAGCGCTTGTAAGGCTTCGCCGTGCAGCATATTAATGACGTGTGAGCGGTGCGCGACCTGCATGGCCGGCGCATCAGGGTAACGATCGACGGCGATGGTCTCAATTCCCAGGCGCTGGCATTCGATGGCCACTTCTTTACCCAGCTCGCCGGAACCTAACAGCATAACCTTTGTTGCCGCAGGGCGCAGCGCCGTACCTAATACAGTCATAACTCTCTTCCGCAGTAAAAAAACATGCGCCGCATTATAAACGAAAACGTTTGCGCATGTCTTTATGTGCATCATTTGAGTTCGCGGAAGAAATTTGATATACTGTATAAAAACACAGTACTGAGAGGCTGCATCATGGCGGTTGAAATTAAATATGTAGTGATTCGTGAAGGTGAGGAAAAAATGTCTTTTGCCAGCAAAAAAGAGGCCGATGCTTACGACAAAATGCTCGATCTGGCGGAAGTACTGAACGACTGGCTGGTTGAGTGCCCGCTTACGCTCGATGAAGAGCAGCGCGATAGCATGGCGATGTGGCTTGCCGAGCGCAAAGACACCCTCAACCATATTCTGCGTTCCGGTAAGCTGCCGGAAGCTGAGGGCAGCGCCGATGCGCCAGCCGCGCGCGCAGAAGAAGCAGAAGAGGGTGACAAACCCGAAGAGGTCGTCGAATCGGCAGCCTCGGCACCGGCCAGGCCGCGCAAAGCGAAAGCCGCCTGAGCCATGCTGCCGCCGCCACTCGTTCTGGCGGTTGGCTCCCGCGCCGAGCGCCCGGCGCGACATTTGCTCATCTTTAGCTGACGATAACGTTTCCTGACGCCGCGTCGTTTAGGCTGGTGGTATCGCTTATCGCGCAACGAGGAAATGTATGGCTAACTGGCTTAATCAACTACAGTCTTTGCTGGGTCAGCAAGGGCAATCTTCTTCATCTGACGATCGGTCACGCGGCAAAGACTTCCTGCTGCCCGGCGCGCTTGGCGGCCTGGCCGGGCTGCTGGTTGCCAGCAAATCATCGCGCAAGCTGTTAGCCAAATACGGCACCGGTGCGCTGCTGGTCGGCGGCGGCGCGGTTGCAGGCAGCGTATTGTGGAATAAATATCAGCAGAAATTGCGTACCAGCGGGCAGCAGACATCGGCGGCGCCCACGCCCGCAACTGCGGCGTCCTCCGCGCCAGCCGAACTTGATGCCCGCAGCGAAAGGCTGATTATGGCGCTGGTCTTCGCTGCTAAAAGCGATGGGCATATTGACGAACGCGAGCGGGCAAATATTGAAGCGCAGCTGCGCGCGGCGAACGTTGACGTGCAGGGGCGGGTGTTAATTGACCAGGCGCTGGCGCAGCCCCTCGACCCGCAGAGCCTGGCGCAGGGCATCAGCAGCGAGCAAGAGGCGCTGGAAGTTTACTATATCAGCTGCGCGGTCATTGATATTGACCACTTTATGGAACGCAGCTACCTGAACGCCCTCGGCGAAGCGCTGAAGCTCCCGCAGGAAGTGCGTGAAGATATCGAACGGGATATCCAGGCGCAAAAACAGGCCGTAACGCTCTAAATCCGCACGTTTCGCTTGCATCGCTGGCGACTTTTGCCACCCTTATATATTGTGTAGTCACGTCACCCTTCAGGCTGCTGTGAAGCAGCCTGAAAATTTTAGTACTCAATACAAGCCGCAGAAGAATAAGCAGATGCCACCAAAAGCGAAACGGATCCCCCATGCCATGACATTACATGGCGACACGCGAATCGATAATTACTACTGGCTGCGCGATGACGATCGCGCACAGCCGGAAGTGCTTGATTATCTGCGCCAGGAAAATGAGTACGGTAAAAAAGTGATGTCTTCGCAAAGTAGCCTGCAGGACAGGGTACTCAAGGAGATTATTGACCGTATTCCGCAGCGCGAAGTGTCGGCCCCCTATAGCAAAAATGGCTATCGTTACCGTCAGGTCTATGAGCCTGGCTGCGAGTATGCGATTTATCAACGCCAGCCGGTCGTAAAAGAAGAGTGGGATGAATGGGAGGTCCTGCTTGACGGTAACCAGCGCGCGGCCGGCAGCGAATTTTACACCCTCGGGGGGTTAGGGGTTTCTCCTGACAACAACATGATGGCGGTGGCGGAAGACTATCTCTCCCGCCGGCAATATAGCCTGCGCTTCTACCCTTTAAACGACGGCGATGAATTTGCGGAAGTTCTTGAGAACGTCTCGCCTGATTTTGCCTGGAGTAATGATTCGCAGACCCTGTGGTACGTGCGTAAACATCCCACCACGCTGCTGCCGTATCAAGTCTGGCGCCATCGCCTGGGCACGCCGGCCAGTGCGGATGTTCTGGTGTATGAAGAGCAGGACGATACTTTTTACGTCAGCGTACACAAGACGACTTCCCAGCAGTTTGTGGTGATTTATCTGGCCAGCGCGACCACCAGCGAAGTGCTGCTGCTTAACGCGGAAATGACCGACGCCGAGCCGGTCTGTTTTCTACCGCGGCGCAAAGACCATGAATATAGCCTCGATCACTATCAGCACGCTTTTTATCTGCGATCCAACCGTGAAGGGAAAAACTTCGGCCTTTATCGCACTACCCTGCGCGATGAGCAGCAGTGGGAGACCCTGATCGCGCCGCGTCAGGAAGTGATGCTGGAAGGATTTACTCTGTTTACCGACTGGCTGGTTGTGGAAGAGCGCCAGCGGGGGCTGACCAGCCTGCGGCAGATCAATCGTAAAACAAGAGAGTCCCAGGGCATTGCCTTTGACGATCCGGCCTATGTGACCTGGCTTGCCTATAATCCAGAGCCGGAAACCGCTCGTCTGCGCTACGGCTACTCCTCCATGACGACGCCGGATACGCTATTTGAACTGGATATGAATACCGGCGAGCGGCGGGTACTGAAACAGCAGGAAGTCAAAGGGTTTGATGCCAGCCATTATCGCAGCGAGCATTTGTGGATTAAAGCCCGCGACGGCGTCGAAGTCCCGGTCTCGCTGGTCTACCGTCATGAACATTTCCTTAAAGGCGCCAGTCCACTGCTGGTGTACGGCTACGGCTCCTATGGCGCAAGCATGGATGCGGATTTCAGCGCCAGCCGCCTGAGCTTGCTCGACCGCGGTTTTGTGTTCGCTATCGCCCATATTCGCGGCGGCGGCGAACTGGGCCAGCAGTGGTATGAAGACGGAAAGTTTTTGTGCAAAAAGAACACCTTCAACGATTATCTCGACGTCTGCGATGCGCTGCTGGCGCAGGGCTATGGCGATCCGCGCTTTTGCTACGGCATGGGCGGCAGCGCCGGCGGCATGCTGATGGGCGTCGCGGTGAACCAGCGGCCTGAGCTCTTTCACGGCGTGGTGGCCCAGGTTCCCTTTGTCGATGTCCTCACCACCATGCTCGATGAGTCGATTCCGCTAACCACCGGTGAGTTTGAGGAGTGGGGGAATCCGCAGGATGAAGAGTATTACCGCTATATGAAAAGCTACAGCCCGTACGACGGCGTGCAGGCTCAGGCGTATCCGCATCTGCTGGTTACCACGGGCCTGCATGATTCGCAGGTTCAATACTGGGAGCCGGCAAAATGGGTGGCAAAACTGCGCGAGCTAAAAACGGACGATAACCTGCTGCTGCTCTGTACCGATATGGATTCCGGCCACGGCGGTAAATCCGGACGCTTCAAAAGCTATGAAGGCGTGGCGCTGGAGTTTGCGTTTCTGATTGGCCTGGCGCAGGGGACGCTGCCGGGCCAGGCGGAGGTATAGCGCCGGTTACTCCCCGAGATAGTGCTTCAGCGTCAGGCGCAGCTCGGGGCTCATGCGCTCCAGGTTATTGAACAGCCAGCGTAAATAGCCGGGATCGTTTTCCGCAACCTCGGAAACCGGCTTGCCGCGATATTTGCCGAAGGTAAAGGTGGATAGTAGCGCCGGGCGGCCGGTAATGGTCGCCATTTCCTCAGGCGTCCAGCCGGAGGTGTTGATAATATCGAGCAGCAGGGCGGCGGTGATGTAGCAATCATAAAGCGCCCGGTGATGATGCAGTCCCGGTGGCGTCGTGACGCTGAGCTTGCGCGACTTATATAGCCCCATATTGCTGTACTTGATGCCTGGCCACAGGCGGCGCGCCAGCTTCATCGTGCAGATCCATTCGCCCTGCATCTCTGGCAACACCCGACGGTCAAAGCTGGCGTTATGGGCGACATACCACGGACTGCCCATATATAGCGGCACAATCTCCTCGATCCACGGCTTATCGGCGACCATCTCTTCGGTGATACGGTGAATCGCCATCGCCTGCGGACTGATGGGGCGGTCGGGGCGAACCAGATGACTCATGGGATTGGTAATTTGTCCGTCGACAATATCAACCGAGGCGATTTCAACAATGCCTCCCTGCAATCCGCAGGTTTCTGTATCGATTACGCGCAGCATGGCTCGCTCCAGGCCAAAGAAACCAGCGTAATGCAACACGCGGGTCTTGCCAACTCGGATGTCCACAGGGGACGGGAATTATTTCTGTTTCGGTTCATAGGGCAGGCGAGAGAGCGAAACGGAGGCCAGTCGATGGGCAATCAGACGTTCGCGAAACCAGCCGCGCAGATGTTCGGGCTGTTCTCTTTCGACTAAATCGGCAACCACCGGCATATTGTAGCGTTCTTTAAACGCAACGCCCGCCGCGGCGAGATCGACATTCACTTTGTCCATCTCCTCCTGGGATAGTTTAGCCAGGTTCTTTTCCATCGGTTTCTCCTCTGATAACGCCGCAAAAAGTACTAAGCACGCGGCAAAAAGGCAAGTCTCAGACGCTTAGCTCGACTGCGCCATTATACAGGGTTATTCTCTGTGCTACATACATAACAAAAAGGAATGACAACTATGCCAATCATCGCCGGACGCGCGCTGCGTCTGTCTCTGTTTCTCGCCGGTTGCCTCAGCGCAGCAGGCGCATTCGCCCACGCCCATTTGCAACAGCAGCTTCCGGCCGCCGGCGCGGTGGTGGCGGCTTCACCCCAGGCGCTGACCCTCAACTTCTCTGAAGGCATCGAAACGCAGTTTAGCGGCGTGACCCTCACCGGGCCGCAGCAGAAGACCATCACCCTTGGTAAACCTGTCCGCAGCGACAGCAATAAGGCCGAGCTGACGGTACCGGTTGAGCAGGCGCTGACGCCGGGCGAATATACCGTTGACTGGCACGTGGTCTCCGTTGATGGCCATAAGACGAAAGGACAATACCCCTTTACCGTGAAGTAAGCCGATGCTGAGTGGAGTCTATGTCAGCTTACGCTTTATCCATTTTATCTCGCTGATCGTCGCTTTCGGCTGTGTCCTCTATGGGACATGGTGGGCGCCGGTAACCTTGCGCCGCTTAATGATGCAGCGTTTCTACCCGCTAATGCGCCATTTATTGCTGGCGAGCGCGCTGTCGGCGCTGCTGATGCTGATGGCGCAGGGTGGGCTGATGGGCAGCGGCTGGCCGGACGTCTGGCAGCCGGCTATCTGGCAGGCGGTTGCCGGAACGCAGTTCGGTAGCGTGTGGATATGGCAGATTTTACTCGCCCTTGTGGCGCTGGCGGTGGTCTGGCTGAAGCCCCGACGATCGGGACGTTTGCTGCTGGTCCTGTTTTGCGCACAGCTTCTGCTGTTGGCCGGCGTCGGTCATGCCGCGATGAACGACGGCTGGCTGGGGATAGTGCAGCGGACCAACCATGCTATTCATCTGTTCTGTGTTGCCAGCTGGGTTGGCGGTCTGCTGCCGTTTATCTACTGTCTTCGCCTGGCGCACGGTCGCTGGCGGCAGGCGGCGATTGCCACCATGATGCGTTTTTCACGCTACGGGCATCTGGCGGTTGCTGGCGCTATCGCCAGCGGCGCAGTGAATGCGCTGTTGATCCAGGGCGGGCTCATCAGCGCCTCGCCCTGGGGGCGTATGCTGTTGCTCAAATGTGCGCTGGTGGCGGCAATGGTGGTAATTGCGCTGGTGAACCGGTATGTTCTGGTGCCACGCATGTCGGCAGGCGGAACGCGAGCGGAGCAGCTTATCGTGCGGACCACGCAGATAGAAATTGCGCTGGGGGCGCTGGCGCTATTTGCCGTCAGCCTGTTTGCCACCTGGGAACCTTTCTGAATAAACTGGTTAAATCATGAAAAAATCGTTCTGACAATGTTGTTATTGGCAAGTTCTGGCGCTGCGCTGGCGGCGCCGCAGGTGATTACCGTGAGCCGCTTTGAAGTCGGTAAGGAGAGCTGGGCGTTTAATCGGGAAGAGGTGATGCTGACCTGCCGTCCGGGCAACGCGCTGTTTGCCATCAATCCGAGCACGCTGGTGCAGTACCCGTTAAACGACATCGCCGAGCAGCAGATGAAAGACGGTAAGACCAACGCGCAGCCGATTTCTGTGATCCAGATTGACGATCCGCAGCAGCCGGGACAAAAAATGAGCCTGGTGCCATTTATTGAGCGCGCGCAGAAACTCTGCTGATCGATATTTTCATCCTACTGTTTTTACATAAAAATAACCGCCATCTCCCCATTCCGGGGGCGGCGGTTTTTTGTAGGCATACGCAATCCTGAGAGGAATTATTGGTTCCCTTTTGTCACGGACTGGAAAACCTGACACGGTAAACTATTCTTATAAGGCAAGGCGACTTAGCCTGCATTAATGCCAACTTTTAGCGCACGGCTCTCTCCCAAGAGCCATTTCCCTGGACCGAATACAGGAATCGTGTTCGGTCTTTTTTTATCTTTTTTTCAGCAATCGCAGATTCCCTTCTAAAAACCCCAGCAGCTTTTTTCGGGGCTTTTTTCTTATACCACAACAATAATTTCCTAAACATTTCTTTTACAAAAAAATCGCCTGCTAACCTTTTAATAGCTCACCGTCACCAGGACGGTATCGCTGTAGGTTCCCGCTGGCTGGTTGCTCTGGTTCGGGTTAATCTTCAGGGTGTAGCTTGCAGATTGCGCGGCGCCGGAGCCGGTCACGCTGAGATTGTTATTTTCCGTCCAGGCGCTGCCGTTGGGCTGGTAAAATTGATACTGCAAAAAGGCAGTCGGTTGGTTAGCGATGGGCTGGCTCATCTGCCGCCAGTCGCCGACGCTGGCGTTAGTACTGGCGAGATTGACGGTGTAGGCCGCGTTTTTTGTGCAGCGAATGGCAAGCTGGCCGCTGTAGGAACTAAAACCGGACGGGAGGGCGGCAGGGGCAAACTCGACGTCCGGCGCGCTGTCGATATAGCAAAAATTGGTCACCCTCACCGATACGTTGACCGTAGAGACCAGGGTGCCGTTATTCGGAATACATATCTTAATGCCCAGTAGATCGAGCCCGACGTAGCAAAAACGATACACCCAGGTAATGGTTAAGACATCGCTATAGGTTCCGGCGGGCACGTTGGCTCCCGGGGTGGTTCTGAAGTAGAGCGGCATGGTGCCATCGCTCGAGTTAAATAGCCCCAGCAGCTCAAGCAGCGTTGTCCTGGACCAGCTTATTACGCCGCCATCCTGATAGGCCGGCGAGCAGGATGCGTCAGAACAGATGCTGTAAGGGATGGCATCGCCGGCGCCGTTAAGCAGCCGGGGCACTCTGTTGCTCTGGTTAGCCGACGCCAGGGTAGCGCTTAGCGTGTTGGTCGAGTTCAGCGCCACCAGTTCCGGGGTGCAGTAAAACCCCGCGCCCGCCATCACGCCCTGAGGCGCGCTGTAGAGCGTAAAGGAATCGACAGGGCCGATCGCTGGCGCACTGGTTTTGATGCTGCAGGCGGCCAGCGCGTTGCTGGCTTGCCCAAGCGCTAAAAGCATCACGAATACCCGGATAATATTTTTCAATCTTATCTCCGCTATGAAGAGGGACAGCTGACCGGGCCTATCCGCTGCGGAACCGGCGTGGTCTCCGGAAGCTCGAACGGGATGCTGCATCGAAGCTCTCCGGCATTTATTTTGACTTCGTTAATGCGCCCGAGGTGCGAGAACCAGACCACGCCGTCGTAGCCCACCAGGGCGCGCTGTTGACTATTAACTTCCTCCACCGGCGTACCGACCGGTAGCGGTTGTCCCTGAGCATCGACGAAGATGAGCGTTGCCGAGCGCACGCGGTTAACCGGGAAATCAACCAGCGCGCCGCTGCCTTCGCGTACGGCGATGCGTTTTTCCACCGTGACGGCTTCGGTATCCGTGGGCAACGGCAGCGTATCGAGGGTGACCTTTCCCGGATACCAGGCCGAAGCCCAGGGGATCAGCAGATGACCATTTTTATCGGTCACGCCGACTTTGCGGTTTTCATAATTCACCGCAATGTTTGGATAGTTGCCGGTAGAAACGACGATAAAGGCGTCGTTAATTTGCCGGGCGAAAAACAGACTGTTATCCATCAGCACGACCGAGCCTGCGGCCTCAAACCAGCTGTGATGATCGTCACGCGACCCGTAATAGCCACCGCTCAGCGTGGACACGCGATTAATCCAGGTCAGATCCGCCTGACTATAGTTATTGCCGCCGATCGAATGGGCGAGGTTCCAGCCCAGCCCGCCTTCCGCCGGGGCAGAGCGACTAACGTTGATATTTTCCCCCCATTGGCCTGAGCTGGATCGTTGACCGCTTAGCTGCACGGAGCTTTGCGAATCGAAAGGGATAATGATTTGCAACATGCTGGCGTAGCTATTGTCCTGCAGATCGCGGTTTACGCTCAGGTTGAGGCTGCTGCTTTGCCACAGGCTGCGGCTCCAGGAGAGGTTCATGAGCCGGGTATGTGAATTATCCTCGGCTTTGATATCAAAATAGCCAATGCTGAAAGATCCGAGCGCTCTGTCCCATGGACTCAGGCTCAGCGTCGCCTGATCTGACTGACGGCTTAATGCGGCGACAGAACCGTAGGTGCTGAGGTTGTTGTAGTCGGCGCTGCGGCGAATATGCTGATAGTTCACTCCCCAGCTGCTGGCGTAATAAGAGTATCCGGCGGTGAGTTGATTGCCGCTGCCGTCGCCCCGGCTGGCGCTGGTCGACAGGCTGAGGGTGCCCAGGTTCCCCACGCCGATATCGCTGCCTATTCCGGCATTGGTTAATCCTTTGCGGTCTTCCGTATGCGTCGACAGCGTGAGCCAGTTGTTGACTCCATAGCGATAAATTGCGCTCAGCGCGCCGGCGCCATAATCGGCACTCTTGATACCGTAGTTGTTGCGCAGGGCCCCAAGGGTGAAATCAAAATCACTCAGGCCTTCGCGCAGCAGGGTGTTGGAGACATAAAAAGGAATGCTGGTGGACACCTGACGACCCAGGGCATCGGTGGTCACCACGGTAGCTTCGCCGGCGCCGCTGATCCAGGGAACGTTGGTCAGCGTATAGGGGCCACCATTGATTTGCGCGGAGCTGGTTTTATAGCCGTTAATAAACAGATCGACGCTTGAAGGAACCGCCGCGCTGCCGGATAAATTGAGCAGCGGATACGTCACCAGATCCGGGCGAACGCTGAAGTTACGGCTCAGCCGGAGTCCTCCCATTCGTACTGAACTGCTCCAGGTCAGGGCGTTACTGACCACATCCCCGGCCTGGTAGCTAATCATCTGTTCGCTGTCGCTGTATTTCCACAGGGTGTCGTAACGCATAAAGCCCTGCTGCTCGTAGCCCGTCGAAGACCAGTTTTGCCGGATGACGGCATTGTTAGAAAGAACGCCTGGCGGCCCGAAGAGGCGCGTCTCGGTATAGGTGCTGGTGGTTTGCGTTCCGCCGGACGAGAAGAGGCTGTAAGCGTCATAGTTAAATAACATGCCGGGACTGCTTATCGCGGCTTGGTAGTTTTGTCCCGTCGTCTCCCCGATGCGCTGCTCGGGAAGCCAATTGTCCGGCACCCGGAGATTGAGCATTTGCCCCGGCCGATCGTATTCCACTTTAACCGAGGGGATCGTCGTCACGTCAACCAGCGCATCTTGGGTCTGTAAGGGAATATGCGCCTGGCGCAAAACGCCGGCGGCGATCCAATAGCGACCCGCAATAACCTTTACCGGAGCGGCGCTCGCCACGAGATTCCCGTTGACCGATACGCTGAGATACAGCTCATACTCCTGCTTATCGCTGTATGAAGCTGCTGGCGCAGGCAACGAATCATAGGTCGCAGCGCAGGCCGTTACCGACGCTAGTGCCAACAGCCCTCCGGTCGCTGCCCTTTTCAGATCGCGCATTATCAACGATCCGCCGGAATTTCCACCGCCTGGCCGTTATCCGTTAATTTCGCGAACAGGTGCATGCCTGAGGGGACTGAAGCGTTTCCCGCCAGCGGGAAACAGCTCTTTTTCTGCGCCAGCACGTAGCCGAGCAGGCCATTGGCCTGAGCTATCTGGCCCTTGCCACCGGCATTGGCCCAGTAAACCGCGCTGAGCCGGGCATGCTGATTGCCGGTATTGTCGATGCACAGCGTCTGGCGGCTATTTTGCCGCGAGAGCGACCAGCGCAGCGTGGTTCTTACTGCTTCCACGGATCCATTGTTCTTCAGCGGGTTGATGCCCTGTCCGTAGGTAAACAACGGCAGGACATAGCGCATGCGCATTTTCAGCCCGGCGGAATTCTGTTCCTTCTGCGCCGTCGGTTCAGCGGCAGGGATCTCATCGATAACAATACGGTAGGATTGTTCTTTGCCAGCCGTGACGGGGGCGATGCGCATCAACCGTACCAGCTGACGCTGGCCGGGCGCGACGGTGGTAAAAGGTGGGCTGGCGACGACGTCACGCTGATCGGCATAGGCATCGGACGACCCTTTTTGGTCCCAGGAAAAAACGCGCAGCTGTAAATTAACCGGGGTAGCGCCGCGGTTTTCCAGCCACAGCTCTGACCCCTTTTCGTGGCTTTCGATAGTCTGGAAGATGGGCCAAACGAGGACGGAGCTTGCGGCCATAACGGAGCAGGGGAGAGATAAAGCGAATGTAAACAGCGCAAATCTACAGCGAATCATAGTTAACCTGTGATGATTTAATAGGTCAGCGTGACGGTGACCGTGTCGGTATAGGAGCCCACCGCCGGGAAGCCATTCGTGGCAAAAAGGCGGCCATAAACCGTATAGGTTTGCGTGGAGCTCGGAAATGATGCAACGCTCAGGGCCAGCGTACTGTTGCCCCAAACGTTAGCGCGGTTGGCATCCTGATAAAGTTGATAGGCCAGCGTGTTGCCGCCGCCGTTCGACATATAGCGCCGGGTGGCCGAACCGCCGTTTACGCCATAGTCGAGAGCGATTGAGATAGCGGTGCCGGGGGTACAGGTCACGATGATTGAGCCGGCGCCGGAAGTACTGGCGACATCAACATTGTTATAAAGCGATGACAGAGTGCCAAAACTCAAGGCGCCGAAATCCGTCGTTTGGGAGCCATCCCCCGCGCCAAGCGCGCAGCCAGCGGTTATCTGCGCGGAGACTTTGAAGGTCTTCTGGACAGTAGCGGCGTGGGCGCCCGAGGTAAAAAGCAGAATTAATGTAAGCCACTCTGGTCGAAGCATGACGCCCATTTTCCTTATGCGATTACCAGGTTAACGTTGCGGTTACGATGTCGTCATACACATCGGCTGTCGGCGCGTTGACGCTCTGGTCCTCGGGGCGAATACGGGCAAAAACGGGGATAGCCTGCGGGTTGCCTGTGCCTACGATAGCGATTGTTCCGCCGGGTAAAATTTCCTGACTGCGGACGGCATCCGCATAGAGCCGATAAGCAATCTGCTGGTTGCCTGCCGCGTTTTTCATGTAACGCAGAGCAGCGTCGCCATACTGGCCGCCGTCCAGCGTCAGCGTTGAGTCAAGATCTTCGGTACAGGTCACGGTAAGCGCGTTACCTCCGCCGCTTCCGGTGACGCTTGCATCAATGGAGTTGGCTAAATCACCGTAGGCGCCGAAATTAATCGTGCCCCAGCGGTTGTTTTCTCCATTTCGGACGTTCGATACGCTGCAGCCGCTGCCAAGTGTGACCTGAACACTAATCTGGCCGCTTAATGTTCCCGCTGCGGAAGCCGGTTGCGTAAGAACTATGGCGCTCAGTAAGCCGCCCAGGATACTGCGCGATATCGTTTTCACGTTCATCGAAAACCTCTTAGTGGAAAGCCGCTGAAGAAAAACAACAATGTAGCGATAGTCGTGGGTCACCGTTTAACAACCACGGTTTTGTTGGTTAACGTATAGCTACTTCTGTGGGATATGGGTAACTTTGCGTTTATGACTGTGTTTTGGTTGTGAAATAGTTTTTTAGTCTGACTTATTGCTATTCTGTTGAAATAAAATTCCTTATGTTAATATTTTGTTGGTTTTATGTGTTTTCTTTGTTTTTTGAAGGGGCGAAAAGAGAATGCGATTTTTTTAAAATCACAATCGGGCGCAAAGTTTGAAACAAAAAATCTGGACAAAAAGGCGTATGTAGACACTTACCGTGCGGTTGAGTGACAACGAGGAGAAAACACCTGCACGAAATCAGGCCCATAGTGCAGGTGAACTTTACGGGCCAACATCGGAAGTGACCCAGTATACACATTTGTATGACAAATAGAATAATAGATAAGAAAACGCCTCAAATTTTTTGCCTATTATTTTAACGGCGCTTGTCCGAGGTATTGCAAAGAAAGGATAGGCAGCTTAGAGGCGACAAAGAAATAACGCCCAGGGCATTATTCTGGCGTCACAAAAGAGGGGTACAGCGTTGTTTCAAGGTAGCTAACAATGAACCATATTTCGTCACTAAAAATAAACCAGAGAGCAGCGGACAAAATAATCAACAGGATAGCCAGCAGGAGTATTTCTGTTTTGCTCATAACTTCACTAGCCGTCCGCAAGGAGTACAACGAAGTTATGATAGTAACTAAAGCGGCGTAGAAGATGCAAACGCCGCTGTGCTAAACGGCGTTGATGAAACGTTTGCAGCGTTAATCCATGAGAATTGTCATCTGCGCAGCCATATCATCCAGCAGCTGGAAGCGGCGACGATATTCAGCGCGCTTCTTACTGGCAATGCTCTCAAGCGTCTTTCTTCCCAGCTTCAGTGGTAAGCGCCAGCGCCATGCACCGTCGGCTACCCCTTCGATAGATTGCCAGAATTCATCATAGCTGGCGTGGAAATGGCGCCCTTTGCTCAGACGATAGCGCAGCGCGCGGAAGACGTGACCGTTATCGCTGACTCCGTAAATATGTTGAATGCCGCAACGCGCCGCCATTAGCCAGATAAACTCCATCAGCAGGCGTTTCGGGAACAGACCGTAGCAGGCGCGGGTTGCTCGTTTAATCACTTCATGCGAAATATTGCTACGCGGCCCCTGCAGGCCGCCAATAGTCAACTGCCAGCAATCCTGCTGACGGGAAACGCTAAAAGTCGCGCTGGCGAGCACGATCCCATCGCCATCGCGCAGCCATAGGGTCGTTTCACCCTCGCGTTCAGCTTTGCCCGCCGAGGAGGCGGAAAGCGTAAACCGGCTGTCGTCCTTGCCTGCCAGCTCAAGCAGCGGCAGCTCATTCGCTGCGGTCATGGCATCAGCCAGGCGCGATCCGCCCAGCGAGTCGACAAACTGGTAGTGGCTGATAATCGCGTGCGCGCGCTGGCTGGCGTTGAGCCCGCGGGTTAAATACTGACGATGAACCTTGCCCGGCAGAGTCACCTGAGCGGTCAGTAGCTGATTGAAGTCCGCGCGCGCCGACAGGCTCTCCAGCATGCTGCGCGTTGGCGCATAAAATAATGCCGTGCGCAGTAAAAACTTCAGCCGGTAATTACGTTTTTGCCAGATGGGTGCAGGGGTGAGTCGCCCCATCACCAGGTCGGCAATAAGATTGGGGCGTCGTTCAACGACCCCGGCTGAATGCAGGCTGTTATCCGTCACGATGAATACCTCGTTGTTATTTAGCCTCTATTCTAGGGATATATCGTGAGGAGCTTAATGCCCTGGCGGACTATATTTGGCTTTCGTTTAAACTCGATTGAGGTGGCAATATTACGCCCGCTGCAGCGGGAGAATTTTCCTATAATTAGGTCAGGAGGACGAAATATGTATCAGCGTATTAACGGTTCCGCCTGGCGTAATATCTGGCTGGTTGGCGACCTGCACGGCTGCTTTGCGCGGCTGATGGAAGCCCTTCGCGAGCGCAGGTTCGATCCTTACCAGGACCTGCTTCTTTCCGTGGGCGATCTGATCGATCGTGGGCCGCAAAGCGCGGAGTGTCTGGATTTACTGCGCTATCGCTGGTTTTTCGCGGTGCGCGGCAACCATGAACAGATGGCGCTGGATACGCTTGCCGATGGCGAACCGATGCTCTGGGAAATGAACGGCGGTGGCTGGTATACGCAACGCTCAGAACAGCAGAAAGAGCGCCTCGCGCCGCTTATCGCCCGCTGCCGTCATCTGCCGCTGATTATTGAGCTCCACAGCACTGAGCAGGTACATGTTATCGCCCATGCGGATTATCCGGCGACGCTTTATCGCTGGCAGCAGGCGGTGGATGAGCATCAGGTGCTGTGGAGCCGACAGCGTCTTACCGATCATCTCTCCGGGCGTCACGGCGCGATTGCCGGTGCTGACCACTTCTGGTTCGGCCATACGCCGCTTAAACGGCGTTACGACTACGATAATCAGCACTATATTGATACCGGGGCGGTATTTGGCGGGGAGTTAACCCTGGCGGCGCTACAGAGGACGGGCTAAAAGTCACTGTACTCCTGGGCGGGCAGCCAGAAACTATCGATAAAATCCTCTACCGGAAAGCAGCCGCCGTGACGTATTCGCTGATCGTCCATCGCTGCGGTGCACTGCCGTTCGTTATCGTACACATCCACAACGATATCTTCACAGCCTCCGTCGAGGTAACAAATAAACAGCACTAAGGCAAACATCCCGGTCTCATATCCTGAAAAACATAGTTATAAGTGTAGGAGATGTCGGGAAAGCAGGGGGAATAAATAACCCGTCTCAGGCGACGGGTTCCTTTGAATCAGGCGAGACGCATGATCCAGGCATCGGACTGACGATCGTAGTGCTTACGGTAGAGGACGGAATGTTCACCATCAAGTATGGCGGGTACGCTGGTGTCCGCGTCCCATGCATCTAGCTGCATACATAAATCCGGATCGGATTTGCAGGGTATGCTTAACGTTCGCTCTCCCTGCTGTTCGCCGTGCAGTTCGGCGTCGTCTATTTCAAACGCGCCGATACGTACGCTGGTTTTACTCATAAATTCACCCCGTTGATCTGCTGATTTGTGGTACGACCAGTTAAGGCCGCCATTTTTCAGCGTAGACAAAGGTGCGCAAAGCGCCAGTGAAAAAATGCTGTTTTTCCGTTCGTCATCACGCTTTAGTGCTAAAAAGCTTTCCGTCGCGCACCAGTTCACGGGGATAGCTGTTTTTTAAACGCGAGCCGATTTTTTTCGCCAGCCCCAGCGGCGCGCCCTGAAACGTGACAATAACATCATCCTGCTGCGGCGGTACTGCAGGATAGACGTCACGACCGCGGTACCACTCTTCCGCTTCGGCCTGGGTCAGCTCAAAAGGGGCATCAGGCGCGGCAAGCGCAATGACCGCTTCGTGCTGCCAGCGATAGCCTTTGTTGTGGGTTTCGGCAAGACGGATACCGATGCGGGAAAAGCGCACTTTGCCGAATAGCGACTCGAGCGCGTGAGGGAATAGCCAGATTTCTTTATCCCGCTGCCAGAGCGTATGGTCAGCGCCCCAATGCAGGCCAACGGCGGCAGCGGCGGTCGCAATGGCGGCCGATTCGCGGCTTTTAAGCGGGATAAAGGGGAATTTACCGACCTTATAACCCGGCGCCGGCAGCGGTGCGATGGCGGCGGTTTTACGCAGACGGGCGACGAAGAAGCCTTCGCAATCGAAAATCTGCGGGAACACGTGCAGGAAACCCTCTTCGGTTAGCGCCTCGCTGGCCTGCGGGAACAGCGAACCGAGCGGCAGTACCTCTGCCGCCTGCGGATAGCGCGCCAGTAGTCCGTTGACCACGTCTTCGTTTTCTTGTCGGTTCAGGGTACAGGTGGAGTAGACCAGCGTGCCGCCGGGGCGAAGCGCATGAAACGCGCTGTCGATAAGCTCGCGCTGGGTCTCGGCGATACTGGCGTTGCTTTCCGGCGACCAGTTTTTTAACGCATCGGGGTCTTTCCGTACCACGCCTTCGCCGGAGCAGGGGGCGTCGAGGAGAATCGCATCAAAACACTCCGGCAGCGCGGCGCCGAATACGCGCCCATCAAAATGGGTCAGCGCCACGTTGCCGATCCCGCAGCGGCTGATATTGGCGTGTAGCACTTTAACCCGGCTGGCGGAATATTCGTTGGCCAGGATCCCGCCTTTATTGCCCATGCGCGCGGCGATCTGGGTGGTTTTTGACCCCGGCGCGGCGGCGACGTCCATCACCCGGTTCGGCATATTTCCGTCGGCAAACAGCGCGGCGACCGGCAGCATGGAGCTCGCTTCCTGGATGTAAAACAGCCCGCTGAGATGTTCAGCGGTGCTGCCCAGCGGCAGGGCGTCTTCTTCCTCGCGATCGATCCAAAAACCCTCCTCACACCAGGGTACCGGCGTTAGCTGCCAGCCGTAGGGGGCGACCAGCTGCAAGAAGTCAGCCACGCTGATTTTTAGCGTATTTACGCGAAGGCTTCGGCGCAGGGGGCGCTGGCAGGCGGCGATAAAGTCAGCGAAAGAGAGATGCGTCGGCATTGCCGTACGCATTTGAGCGAGGAATTCTTCAGGAAGATAGACAGCGTTTTGAGCCACGGGGAGCGCACCACAACGAAAAAAGGGGGCGTAGTTTACCATAAAGGCTCCGGCGACGGACACCGGAGCCTGTTATGCTTAGCGCGGCAGGGCGGTACCCCATTCGCGCCACTCTTTCGGTTCACTCTCCAGCAGCAGGAAGTGTTTACCATCCTGCGCTTTCGGCGCCAGCGGCGTACCCGGAGGCGTCGCAAAAGCGATGCCGCCGCGAATGAACTGATTGAAGGTACCGGTTTTCACCACGCCGCCGATCAGGCCAAAGTCGAGGCTATAGCCGGAAGCCAGCCAGAACACCGAGTTGTTGCGCACCAGATACTGATAACGTTTACTGATACGCAGCTGTACCATGACGCGATCCGACATCGAACCGAGCATCAGGCCGGTAACCGTACCGACTTCAAGCCCGCGGAACAGCACCGGCGTGCCGATACCCAGCGAACCGGCTTCGGGTACTTCGACGATAATGCTCAGGCCGTCGATATAACGTGAATCGCTAATCGTGGTTTCCTGAATTTCAAAATCACGGCGCGGCGCACCGCGTCCCGGCTCCACGTTAATATAGGCCTGGAAGAGCGTATCCAGATGCTCGACGCCCGCTGCGGAAATCTGCGGAGTAATCACCGAGAAACGCGTGCCGGCGCGGGCGAAGGTGTTGACGTATTCCGGATAGAGAACCGCTTTCGCCTGCACTTCGTTTTTCGCGGTAATTAAATTCAGCGATTGGATCTGCCCAATATCAATCCCCAGGTAGCGGATCGGCATACCTTCGGCGATTTTACCGGCGTCAAAGGCGTGCAGGGTTATCTGGCCACCCACCGCGCGGGCGGCGGTTTCCGACGCATACAGCACGCGTTTATTATCGATACGCGCGCTGGCGCTGGCGCCGCTCAGATTATCAAAGCTTATCGCGCCTTTCAGCGCGCGGGAGAGCGGGGAGGCCTGAACCGTCAGGCCGCTGCCGTTAAGCTGCACTTTCGCGCCGCCTTCGGCCCAGAACACGCTGTTACTGGTGAGCAGATGGCGATATTCCGGTTTGATATGGATGTTGATCTCAAAAGCGTTCTTGCGCGGCTGAACGGTGATGATTTCCCCGACTGCGAATTTACGATACAGCACCACCGATCCTGCCTGGACGTCCGGCAGCGTCTCAGCTGAGAGCGTGAGAGTGGTGGTCGGCAGATCGCTCATGCTGTTTTCCAGCGCTTTTTCCTGGTTGGCGTACAGCGGATAGCGGCTTTGCATCGCCCCTTTGTCGCCCGGAATAATGCGGATCCCGCCGTTGACCCATTCGCTGGCGCTGGCGCCGAGGAACTCCACGCCATCAATACCGACTTTGACGTCGATACGGCTATTGACCACGAATTTGCTGTCGCCGCGCACCAGTGAACGGTACTCGGGCATGACTGCGACCTGGAAAGTGACGCCGTCGGCGTTTAGCTTGCGCTCCAGAACCTGGCCAATCTGAACGCCGTGCAGGATCAGCGGCTGCCCGGCATCAATACCGTAGCTTTCTGGCGCGGTGAGCGTGACGGTTGCGACATCCGGTTCTTCCAGGATGGATTTATCGGCAGGCAGCACCGCAAACTGGTTGCGCGGTTCACCCTCGCCGGGGACCAGCTCAAAGGTGGTACCGGTCAGCAGGGCGCTGACGCTGGGATTATCCAGCGAGATTTTCGGCTTCTTCATCTGAATCAGCGTCTTCTCGCGCAGCAAGCTGACGACGCTGGGATCGACGGTCATTTCGCCGGTGACTTTCCCGTCAGCATTGAGATTTAGTTTACTGAGCTGGCCGACCTCCAGACCCTGATACATCAGCGGTGTAGAGCCCGCTTTTAACCCTGCGCCGTCCGGAAGGTCCAGTTTAACCACCACTCCGCGCTGGCTGTGCGCCAGGTCTTCGTATAAGTGATAATCGGTATTCTGCTGAGCCTGCGGAGAATCATCGGGGGAATCAAAGGCGATAGCGCCGTTCACCAGCGCGGAGAGGCTGTCCAGCTGAACTTTAGCTCCGCTCAGGCTGACGTCCGCCTTTACGCCGGATACGTTCCAGAAGCGGCTCTCTTTTTTCACCAGATTGGTGAAACGCCGCTCGATCAGTACATCAATCGTGACGCCCTGATTGTTCGGATTAATGGCGTAGTCATACACCCGGCCGACCGGAATCTTACGGAAGTAGACCAGCGAGCCGCTGGTTAACGAGCCTAAATCCGCTGACTTGAGATGGATCATCAGCTCGCCGTTATTAATGTGGTACTTCGGCTGGGTATCGAGGGCGACAAAGTGATCCTCGGGCTCGCCCTGACCTGGCATCATGCCGATATAGTTGCCGCCAACCAGCGCATCCAGGCCGGACACGCCGGCAAGCGAGGCTTTCGGCGTCACCAGCCAGAACTGGGTCTCCTTGCGCAGCGCATCTTTCATATCGCCTTTGACGCTGGCAGAAACCTCGATTTTACTCAGATCTTTGCTTAGCGAGATATTCTCGACCGTACCGACTTCTACCCCCTGATAGCGGATAGGCGTCCGTCCCGGAACGATGCCGTTGGCCGACTGGAAGTCGATGACGATCGTCGTACCGCGATCCTGATAGCTGGTCCAAATCAGCCAACCGGCAATCAGCAGCGCGATGACCGGCAGCAGCCAGAACGGTGAAATGCGGCGTTTAGTTTTAATCTTGGCTTCAGTCGGCGAAGCGGGCGTTTCCTGACTCATGTGCGTCCCAAAGTAAGCGGCTGTCCAGCCATTCAACAGCAAGGATAGTTAAAATTACCGCGGCGCCAAAATAGACCGCGGCGGGCCCCATCGTAAACGCGAGGAGCTGATCGCGGTTGATCAGCGACATGGTTAATGCGATGACAAAAAGATCCAACATAGACCAGCGGCCGATCCAGGTAATCAGCCGCAGCAGCAGGATGCGGGTACGTAGCCCCTGTTCACACTTGAATTGTATGCTGACCAGCAGGGTAAACAATACAATAACTTTGGTGAATGGGACCAGAATACTGGCGATGAACACCACCCCGGCGATGGCGACGTTGCTGCTGGCCAGCGACATAATGCCGGAAAGGATGGTGTCTTCCTGACGCGCGCCGTTGACGTAGATGATCGAGATCGGCAGCAGGTTGGCAGGAAGCAGGAAAACCAGTGATGCAATCAGCGCAGCCCAGCTCTTTTGCAGGCTTTGCCGGCGTCGATGGCGCAGAGGCGTGTGGCAGCGGCGGCAGCGCCCGCGCGCATCGCGATGTCCGGTATAATGGCAGCCCAGACAGACCTGAAGATTTTCATCCGGGCGCAGCGCCGGGCGCTGGGGATAAAAACGCTCCCAGAGCTCTTCTACGTTCATATGGATAAGCGTCAGGATACTGAGCAGCGTGAGGGAAATATAGGCGACAAGCCCGATACCCGGCTGCAGGAAGGCGTAATCCTGCACTTTAATGGAGGCGACGCCGATGCCGACCAGGTAAATATCCAGCATTACCCACTCCTTGAGCCGCTCCAGCATCAGCAGTATCGGTCGCAGATTCATACCCAGCACGTTGCCCAACCACAGGTAGGCGATTGACACCACCAGCAGCACCGGCGCGACGACCGCGCAAAAGAGCACCATCGCCGCCGTGAGCGGATCGCCCTGGCCGGTCATTTGCCAGATGCCCTGAAGGACGTTAGCGTCGATACGCACGCCCAGCAGATGCAAACGTAGCAGCGGTTCGCTCCACGCAAAAGGCATCAGCAGCAGCATAGCGATCGCCATGCTGCCCAGCCGGGTAAGCGACCAGTCGCGGCCATCGCGCACTTTGGCGTTGCAGCGAGGGCACCAGGCGCTTTGATTCTTTTTGAGGACCGGTAAACTAAACAGCAGGTCGCACTGCGGGCAGCGCTGATAGTGAGCGTGCGCAACAGGGGCGCTGACCGAGTAGACGATCATCTTTTTTGCTGGCGTAATCCTGGGTGTTTTTAGTGGCATTTATAACTTACAGAAATGAATGTATCTCTCTATCTTAACTCAGGAATGAATTCATCTTGAGCATGAATGCATTTAAAGCTTATTTTATTAGGCTGTAAGTGTAAGGCAGTAAGACAACTAAGCGATCATATAATGAACAAATCAGAATTCTACGCGGATTTAAACCGCGATTTTCAGGCGTTAATGGCAGGCGAAACCAGCTTCCTGGCGATGATCTCAAATACCAGCGCGCTGTTATTTGAACGACTGGCGGAGGTGAACTGGGCCGGTTTCTATCTGCTGGAAGGCGATACTCTCATCCTCGGGCCGTTCCAGGGCAAGCTGGCCTGCGTGCGTATTCCGGTAGGACGCGGCGTATGTGGGACTGCCGTCGCGCAGAATCGCGTGCAGCGGGTCGAGGATGTTCACGCCTTTGATGGCCACATCGCCTGCGATGCCGCCAGCAATTCGGAAATTGTCTTCCCGCTACGGGTGAACAATCAAACCATCGGCGTCCTGGACATCGATAGCACGGCGCATTCCCGCTTCACCGTTGAAGACGAGCGGGGTCTGGCAGAACTGGTCTCGCATCTGGAAAAACTCATTTCTGCTACGGATTATCAAAAAATATTCACCCGCGTCGCAGGATAATCAACGGATAACGTAGCATTTACCGAGGACGTCATTATAATGACGCCTGTTCATGCCTGCGGCTTGTTGGCTACGTCCGTTGTAATCAGGAAATTTCATGGAAAATCAACCTAAGTTGAATAGCAGTAAAGAAGTCATTGCGTTTCTGGCCGAACGTTTCCCTCAGTGCTTTAGCGCTGAAGGCGAAGCTCGCCCCCTGAAAGTCGGTATTTTTCAGGATCTCGTTGAGCGCGTTGGCGGAGAGATGAATCTCAGCAAAACCCAACTTCGCGCTGCTTTGCGTCTTTATACTTCGAGCTGGCGCTATCTGTACGGCGTTAAGCCAGGCGCTGTCCGCGTTGACCTTGACGGCAACCCGTGCGGCGAACTGGAAGAGCAGCATGTCGCTCATGCCCGCCAGCAGCTTGAAGAAGCAAAAGCCCGCGTTCAGGCGCAGCGCGAAGCGCAGCAGGCCAAAAAACGTGAAGCCGCTGCCGCAGCAGGCCAGCCGGAAGAGGGAGCACGTCGCGAGCGTAAACCGCGTCCTCAGCCTCAGGCTCGTCGCAAAGAAGGCGCTGAGCAGCGTAAACCACGCCCGGCAGCAGCAGCCAAAGCGCCGCGCGAAGAGCGTCATACCCCTGTATCAGATGTGTCTGTATTGACCGTTGGCCAGGCACTGAAGGTGAAAGCAGGCAATAATGCAATGGACGCCACCGTCCTGGAAATCACCAAAGATGGCGTTCGTGTACAGCTGACTTCTGGTATGTCAATGATTGTACGCGCAGAACACCTGGTGTTCTGAAACGGAGGCCGGGCCAGGCATGAACAAATTCTTTAAGCTCACCGCGTTGGCGGGCCTGCTGGTAATAGCAGGCCAGTCGTTCGCCGTGGACGATATAACCCGGGTCGATCAAATCCCCGTGCTGAAAGAAGAGCCGCAGCACGCGACGGTGAGCGAGCGCGTAACATCGCGCTTTACCCGCTCTCACTACCGCCAGTTCGATCTCGACAATGCCTTTTCGGCGAAAATTTTCGATCGCTATCTGAACCTGCTGGACTACAGCCATAACGTGCTGTTAGCCAGCGACGTCAACCAGTTTGCCGCGAAAAAGAATCAAATCGGCGATGAACTGCGCAGTGGGAAGCTGGACGTATTTTACGACCTGTATAACCTGGCGCAGAAGCGTCGCTTTGAGCGCTATCAATACGCGCTGAAAGTGCTGGAACGGCCGATGGATTTTACCGGCCACGATAATTTCAACCTTGACCGTAGCAAGTCGCCCTGGCCGAAAGATGAAGCCGAGCTGAACGCGCTGTGGGATGCCAAGGTGAAGTTTGACCAGCTAAGCCTGAAGCTGGCTGGCAAAGATGATAAAGAGATTCGCGAAACCTTAACCCGCCGCTACAAGTTTGCTATCCGCCGTCTGGCGCAAACCAATAGCGAAGACGTTTTCTCACTGGCGATGACCGCCTTTGCGCGTGAAATCGACCCGCATACAAACTATCTCTCACCGCGCAACACCGAGCAGTTCAATACTGAAATGAGCCTGTCTCTCGAAGGTATCGGCGCGGTGCTGCAGATGGACGACGACTACACGGTGATCAATTCTCTGGTCGCGGGCGGTCCGGCGGCGAAGAGTAAAGCCATCAGCGTGGGCGATCGCATCGTTGGCGTCGGCCAGCCTGGTAAAGGCATGGTCGATGTGATCGGCTGGCGTCTTGATGATGTCGTCGCGCTGATTAAAGGTCCCAAGGGCAGCAAGGTTCGCCTGGAGATTCTCCCGGCGGGTAAAGGCGCCAAAACGCGTATTGTGACCCTCACGCGTGAACGCATTCGTCTGGAAGACCGTGCGGTTAAGATGTCAGTCAAAACCGTTGGCAAAGAAAAAGTTGGCGTGCTGGATATTCCTGGCTTCTATGTTGGCCTGACGGATGACGTTAAGGTTCAGCTGCAAAAGCTGGAGAAACAAAACGTTAGCAGTATCGTCATCGATCTGCGCAGCAACGGCGGCGGGGCGCTGACCGAAGCGGTTTCGCTTTCTGGCCTGTTTATCCCCTCCGGCCCGGTTGTCCAGGTTCGCGATAATAACGGTAAAGTCCGTGAAGACAGCGATACCGATGGCGTGGTGTACTACAAAGGTCCGCTGGTCGTCCTGGTCGATCGTTTCAGCGCCTCGGCTTCCGAAATTTTCGCCGCTGCGATGCAGGATTATGGCCGCGCGCTGATCGTCGGAGAGCCGACCTTCGGTAAAGGGACCGTCCAGCAGTATCGTTCGCTGAACCGTATCTACGATCAGATGCTGCGTCCTGACTGGCCGGCGCTGGGTTCCGTACAGTACACTATCCAGAAATTCTATCGCATCAACGGCGGTAGTACTCAGCGCAAGGGTGTAACGCCGGACATCATGATGCCGACCGGAACCGAAGAGCGTGAGACCGGCGAGCAGTATGAAGACAACGCGCTGCCGTGGGATAGCGTCAATGCGGCAACCTTCGTGAAATATGGCGATTTGACGCCGTTTGGACCGGAACTGCTGAAGCGTCACGATGCGCGTATTGCCAAAGATCCTGAGTTCCAGTACATCATGAAGGATATTGCTCGTTATAACGCGATGAAAGACAAACGCAACATCGTTTCCCTGAACTACGCGCAGCGTGAAAAGGAGAACGAAGAAGATGATGCGATTCGTCTGGCCCGCGTTAACGATCGCCTGAAACGTGAAGGTAAGCCGTTACTGAAAAAGCTGGAAGATCTGCCGAAGGATTACCAGGAGCCCGATCCGTATCTTGATGAAACGGTTCATATTGCGCTCGACCTGGCCCATGAGGAAAAGGATCGGCCAGCGGTAGAGCCCCCGGCCAGTAAATAATCCCCCCAACGGGCACAATGATTTGTGCCCGTTTTCTTTCGCTTCTTTCCCAGCGTTCATTGCCTGATTTCAACAAAATGTCAACGCTTTTGCCCAGCGTCAGCAATATGCTACAAAATGTAAAGTTGTGTCTTTCTCGTGACTTAGCGGGGGCTGATGGTTGAAAATTAGCGTTCTACCCATACCATGTGGGTAATCGCATAGTGCGTTTTGTTAAATCGAGGTAAAAAGAAAATTATGATGCGAATCGCGCTTTTCCTGCTGACCAACCTGGCAGTGATGGTGGTGTTCGGGCTGGTGCTAAGCCTGACGGGAATTCAGTCAAGCAGCATGACCGGGCTGCTGATCATGGCGCTGTTGTTTGGCTTCGGCGGTTCAATCGTTTCGCTGCTGATGTCGAAATGGATGGCGTTGAAATCGGTGGGTGGGGAAGTCATTGAGCAGCCGCGTAACGAAACCGAGCGCTGGTTGGTGAATACCGTCGCGCAGCAGGCGCGCCAGGCGGGAATTGCCATGCCGCAGGTCGCGGTCTACCATGCGCCGGATATTAACGCCTTCGCGACCGGCGCGCGCCGCGATGCGTCGCTGGTTGCGGTCAGCACCGGGCTGTTGCAGAACATGAGCCGTGATGAAGCGGAAGCGGTTATCGCCCATGAGATTAGCCACATCGCTAACGGCGATATGGTCACCATGACGCTGATTCAGGGGGTGGTGAACACCTTCGTTATCTTTATCTCGCGCGTTATCGCGCAGATTGCGGCGGGCTTCCTCGGCGGCAACCGCGATGAAGGTGAAAGCAGCAACGGCAACCCGCTGATCTACTTCGCGGTTGCTACGGTGCTGGAGTTGGTGTTTGGTATTCTGGCCAGCATCATCACCATGTGGTTCTCCCGCTACCGCGAATTCCATGCGGACGCTGGCTCAGCGAAACTGGTGGGGCGTGAGAAAATGATCGCTGCGCTGCAGCGTCTGAAAACCAGCTATGAGCCGCAGGAGGCCAGTAGCATGATGGCATTCTGCATTAACGGTAAAGCGAAATCCATGAGCGAGCTGTTTATGACTCACCCGCCTCTGGATAAGCGCATTGAAGCCCTGCGCAGCGGCGAATATCTGAAGTAAACGCCGCTCCCGGCCCTGAAAACAAAAATCCGCAACCTTCGGGCTGCGGATTTTTTTATGTCGATTCTTTGCTTACAGCCTGGCGCGCGGCTGCGTGACGCGTAGCCCGCTGACGGCGGCGGCGACGACGGCAAGGATCCCGGCCAGCAGAAGTGCGGTATGAGTTCCGCTATTGCCCAGCAGGTTAAACAGCAGCGCCACCAGCGCGGCGCCTGTACTCTGTCCAAGCAGACGGGCGGTACCCAACATGCCGCTTGCTCCGCCGCTGCGATGAGCCGGCGCTGAAGAGACGATCGTATGGTTGTTGGGTGACTGGAACAGGCCAAAGCCCGCGCCGCAGAGCGCCATTCGCCAGATAATATCCAGATCCGTGGGTGTGGAGGGGAGCATCGCCAGACCGAACAGGCCGCAGGCCATTACCAGCAGACCAATCGCCCCCAGCAGACCGGCGTGAAATTTCTCTATCAAATAGCCTGCCAGCGGCGCCATTACCATGGTTGCCAGCGGCCACGGCGTCAGGAGCAGACCGGTTTCCACCTCGCTGCGTCCAAGCATCGACTGCAGGAAGAATGGTAGCGAAACCATGGCCAGCATCTGGGCGCAGAAGGAGCATATCGAGGTGCAGATGGACAGGGAAAAAATCGGAATGCGCAGCAGATCGACGGGTAGCAGGGGAACCGGCATTCTGAGCTGACGGCGGACAAAAAAGAATCCAACGACCAGCATCGCAATAACCTCCGCCAGCACCAGCTCGCCGGATTGGCCCTGAGCGAACCCGCCGAGAGCGGTAATTAATAAGCCGAAAGTGAGAGCATTCATGATGGCGCTGGGCAGATCGAAGCGGGTGACCTTGCTCCCGCCGACATTGGCGGGCAGGTAGCGCATCGCGAGAACCAGTGAGATAACGCCCAGCGGAACGTTAATGAGAAACAGCCATTGCCATGAAGCCATCGACAGGATAGCGGCGGCAATGGTCGGGCCCGCAGCGGATGAGACGGCGACAACAAAAGAGTTGATCCCCATTCCGCGGCCGAGAAAGCGGCGGGGATAAATCAGGCGAATCAGCGCGGTATTAACGCTCATTAGCGCCGCGCCGCCAAGACCCTGCGCAACGCGCGCCAGCGTCAACATTTCCAGGCTGCGGGAGAGCGCGCAGGCTAGAGAGGTGAAGGTGATTACGACCAGGCCGATTTTATAAATGCGCCGATAGCCGACCATATCGCCGAGGAAAGAGAGCGGCAGAAGCGCAATAACAATGGCAATTTGATAGGCGTTTACTATCCAGATTGAGGATGCCGGTGACGCGTTTAAATCGCTGGCGATCGTCGGAAGCGCTACGTTGGCGATAGCGCCGTCCAGCACGGCCATCGTCAGGCCTAATACAATGGTCAGGATGGCGCCGTAACGCTGCGGTGCTGGCAGCCCATCGGGGAGGTTTTTATCCATATAAAGTGTATGTCTTATCGGGAACTATTAACTGGATAATGATTTTAGCATTGAATATTCAGCGGCATGTCGCAGATTTGTAACGAATGGGCAGAAGAACGATTGCGGGTAACGGGATGCGAATTTATAATAAAAACCGGTTCTAATTTTTATAAAACAGTTGCGATGAGGTGATAAATGGCAGTTGCAGATTTGGATAAACAGCCAGATTCTGTCTCTTCGGTATTGAAGGTTTTTGGCATCCTGCAGGCGCTTGGCGAAGAGCGTGAAATTGGCATTACCGAACTGTCCCAGCGCGTCATGATGTCAAAAAGCACCGTTTATCGCTTTTTGCAGACCATGAAATCGCTGGGGTACGTAGCGCAGGAAGGGGAATCTGAGAAGTATTCTTTAACCCTGAAACTCTTCGAACTCGGCGCGCGGGCTTTGCAGAACGTCGATCTGGTGCGCAGCGCCGATATTCAGATGCGCGAGCTATCACGCCTGACGAAAGAGACCGTCCACCTGGGCGCCCTGGATGAAGACAGCATTGTTTACATCCATAAAATCGACTCAATGTACAATTTGCGCATGTATTCGCGCATCGGACGCCGTAACCCGCTGTACAGCACCGCGATCGGTAAGGTGCTGCTGGCATGGCGCGATCGCGCGGAAGTTGAGCAGATTCTGGAAGGCGTTGAGTACAAACGCAGTACCGACCGGACCATCACCAGCACCGAAGAGCTGCTGGCGGTTCTGGATAAGGTCCGCGAGCAGGGCTACGGCGAAGATAACGAAGAACAGGAAGAAGGGCTGCGCTGCATCGGGGTGCCGGTTTTCGACCGCTTCGGCGTGGTTATCGCCGGCCTGAGTATCTCTTTCCCGACGCTACGTTTCTCCGAAGAGCGCCTGAACGAGTATGTTGCGATGCTGCACACGGCGGCGCGTAAAATTTCTGAGCAGATGGGCTACAACGATTATCCGTTCTGATTCACTATCCTATTCGGGCTACCGTTGCTGTAGCCCGAACCATGACTAGCCGTTATCCACTACCGTGACGCTTTTTCGCAGAACAGGGCAATCGGTAATGCCGATAATACCGCTGCTGGAGTGAACATATTGTGCGGTGCTGATGCCGCGAGCGGTGAGATATTTGCACTGCAATCCTAACCCACCGGCATTCTCACTGCTGCCTATTAACACGCCGTAGCCGCTTAATAATACGCCAATCCATAAGATAGCCAGCACCACAATGGTACGAATGATCAATCGCATTGTTGCCTCAATATTTGTATTATCCCTGCGTCTATTCTGTCATGCACACGAGTTGAAACAAGTCTATGATTCCTAAACTTGCCTTTCGTATTACAGTTAGCCGCGGTTTAAGATGGTCATGTTATCCTGGCGACATTTGATACTGATGCGGAGTGTGGAGTGAAAAAATTACGGTGGGTTTTGCTGATAGTCGTTATTGCAGGATGTTTACTGCTATGGACTCAGATGCTTAACGTAATGTGCGATCAGGATGTACAGTTCTTCAGCGGCATCTGCACGATCAATAAGTTTATTCCCTGGTAAGACATTTTTTATATGACTGATTTTCTTCTGCCGCGCGGGTGGTAGAATGAACGCCTTCTCTTTGAGGTGGTGAAATGAGTGAGTTACTAAATCCCGGGATTGTAAGCCTGACATCCGTGGCACTGTCTGTCGTGCTGTTGCTTGTCGGCCTGTTATTATGGTTTTTTGTTAATCGCGCCAGTTCGCGCGCAAATGAGCAGATCGCGCTACTGCAGGCGCTTCTGGATCAGCAAAAGCGGCAAAATGCGCTGCTGCGCCGTCTCTGCGAGGCCAATGAGCCAGAGAAGGAGAGTGCAGCAGAACCTTCCATAGCCGAGAAGGGGAAAGGCGACGACGACTTCATTCGTCTGGTCGCAGAGCGCTAATCTGATTGTCAGGCGTGCATCGTAGGGTGTGCGCCTGTATCTCACCCCGGTCTATAACTTATCCTTATCAATAAATCTTCTGCTGACGATTATCCGGCGTGCCGGCAAGCGGACGCTGTGCGTTAATCGCGCCTCTTTAATTAGTTTGTTTAATTAATCAAATAAAAGGACAGAAACGGCCTGACTGTCATCAGGACTTCATTATTGCCGTGCAGTATAGACAATATTTTAAGTTATTCCATTTACGCGCTTCGATATTATGCAATGGTCCTGCAAAGCAATTTTTCAGCTATCGATATGAGCTTTTAAATGCATCTTTATGCAATACTTTTTGTTGCCCCCTAAAATTGGCAGTTTAGCTTTGAGCGGGGCGGGGCACGCCGAAGTTGTTGAGGAATGGCGGATAAACTCTCTTTCCGGAGCCAGTCTCTACGGCACAGACGCGGGGCGGAAAGGATAAGACAGAGGGAGCAAAGTCGCATAAATGTGCAGGTGATCAAATGATTCCCTTATAATTTGTGCGAGCGATCGAGACCCATCTAAAAATGGCTTGCCATTATTAACGTAGTATGTGATAACCCGTTTCGGGTTAAACGAGGTACAGTTCTGTTTATGTGTGGCATTTTCAGTAAAGAAGTCCTGAGTAAACACGTTGACGTTGAATACCGCTTCTCTGCCGAGCCTTATATTGGTGCCTCATGCAGTAATGTGTCAGTTTTATCTATGTTATGCCTGCGGGCGAAGAAAACAATCTAAGGAATTTTTCAAATGGCAAAGATTAAAGGTCAGGTTAAGTGGTTCAACGAGTCTAAAGGTTTTGGCTTCATTACTCCGGCTGATGGCAGCAAAGATGTGTTCGTACATTTCTCCGCTATCCAGGGTAACGGCTTCAAAACTCTGGCTGAAGGCCAGAACGTTGAGTTCGAAATTCAGGACGGCCAGAAAGGTCCAGCTGCAGTTAACGTAACTGCTATCTGATTCAAGACCACTGAATCTTGTAAGAAAGCCTCGCGACCGCGGGGCTTTTTAGATTTTATTGCAAATCATGTCAATTATCCTCCCACCGTTGCGCTTTGTTGCAAAACAACATCCTTATTAGCACTGTTTAGCAATCTGTTTTGTATATATCTGTTAAATCAGGTGGTTGCAAAATAATGATGGAGCTAAGGTGCAAAAGAACAAACTTAAGTCAGCCGCCAACTTTACCCCTCTGCGGTTCGGGTTGCTATGCGTGGCCATTCTTTGCTGTATGGGGCTGCTGCTGGTCCGGGTAGGCTGGCTGCAAATTGTCTCTCCTGACAATTTGGTGAAACAAGAAGACATGCGCTCCTTGCGCGAAGAGCCTATCGACGTGCAGCGCGGCATGATTAGCGATCGCGAGGGCCGCCCGCTGGCGGTTAGCGTTCCGGTGAGCGCCATCTGGATCGATCCGCAAACAACGCTAGCAAAAGGCGGCGTCGGATATGGCCCGCGCTGGCAGGCCATGGCGCAAGCTTTACATCTCAACCTTAGCGAGCTGGCTCATCGTGTGCAGGCGCATCCTCACGCGCGCTTTCTCTATCTCGCGCGCCAGATAAATCCTGAGCAGGCAGAGTGGATCGACAAGCTGCGCCTGCCGGGTATCAATCTGCGCGATGAGTCGCGTCGTTTTTATCCCGCTGGACACGTTGCCGCTAACCTGCTGGGCTTTACCAACATCGATAATCAGGGGATCGAGGGAGTCGAGAAAAGCTTTAATGCTCAGCTGACCGGTCAACCCGGGCGTCGGCTGGTGCGCAAAGATCGTCACGGCAACGTCATCGAAAATATCACGGAAGTCCCGGCAGTCCCGGCCCATAATTTGCAGCTCAGTATCGACGAGCGTCTACAAACGGTGACCGAAGACGCGTTGGATAACGCCGTGCGCTGGAACAAAGCGGAATCGGGGGCGGCGGTATTAATTAAAATTGATACCGGGGAAATTCTGTCGATGGCCAGCTACCCTGATTTCAACCCTAACAATCGCGATGATGCAAAGCTGGATGATTTCCGCAATCGCGCGATTAGCGATACTTTCGAGCCGGGGTCGACGGTTAAACCGCTGGTGCTGATGACTGCCCTCCAGCAAGGCATTGTTCAGCCGGATAGCGTGGTGGATACCCATCCGTTTATCCTCGACGGCCATCGCATTCGCGACGTGGGTTACTATCCAGAATTAACCCTCACCGGCATCCTGCAAAAATCCAGCGATACCGGCGTTTCACATCTGTCGCTAGCGATGCCCATTCAGCATCTCATCGATACCTATAAAGCGTTCGGTTTCGGCGATTCTACCGGCCTGGGATTAACCGGTGAAAGCGCCGGGCTGATGCCGCAGCGCCGCTATTGGGGACAGCTCGACCGGGCGACCTTCGCCTTCGGCTATGGTCTGATGGTCACGCCGCTGCAGCTGGCGCACGTATACGCTACCATCGGCAGCTACGGTATTGAACGTCCACTATCGATCACGCGTATCGATCCGCCGGTCATGGGGACCCGAGTGATGCCGGAGCAGATAGTGCATGAAGTCGAGCATATGATGGAGAGCGTTGCCTTGCCGGGCGGCGGGGGGACCAAAGCGGCGGTGCGCGACTATCGGGTAGCGGTAAAAACCGGTACCGCCAAGAAAATCGGCCCTGACGGGAAATATATCGACAAATACGTTGCCTATACCGCAGGCGTCGCGCCGGCCAGCAATCCGAAATTCGCCCTGGTGGTGGTGATGAACGACCCCAGCAACGGTTCATATTACGGCGGAGCGGTGTCGGCGCCGGTATTCAGTCAAATTATGGGCGATGTGCTGCGCCTGGAAAACGTCATGCCCGATGGAATGCCGGAGGGCTCGGAAAACCTGATCGTCATGCATCACGACGGCGTTCTGCCGCCTGCGCTGTAACGGTGGCCTGGAAGGGCGAATAGCGCTACACTTTCGCCCTTTCAGCACACCGGAGTTGCCATGTCTTACAGTTGCCCTCTTTGCCACGCGCCGCTTGCGCGCCGCGATAATAGCTTTATCTGCCCGCAGCGGCATCAGTTCGATCTGGCGAAGGAAGGGTACGTCAATTTGCTGCCGGTACAGTTTAAGCGCTCCCGCGATCCGGGCGACAGCGCGGAAATGATGCAGGCGCGGCGAGAGTTTCTCGATGCGGGTCATTACCAGCCGCTTCGTGAGGCGGTCAGCGCTTATCTGCACACCTTCGCGCCAACGGATTTACTGGATATAGGCTGTGGGGAAGGCTACTACACTCATGCCTTCGCCGCTATCGTCGGCCGCTGTTGGGGACTGGACGTGTCGAAATCGGCGATTCGCGCGGCGGCTAAGCGCTATCCGCAGGTCAGCTTTTGCGTCGCCTCCAGCCAGCGATTACCGTTTGAGGATGCAAGCCTGGATGCGATAGTGCGTATTTATGCCCCCTGCAACGCGCTTGAACTTGCGCGCGTTGTCCGTACCGGCGGCTGGGTCATCACCGCGACGCCGGGACCTCGTCACCTGATGGAACTAAAAGGGTTGATCTACGACGAAGTGCGTTTGCACGAGCAAAACACGGAAGCGCTTGAGGGTTTCACGCTACGTCATCAGCAGCAGCTGGCCTATCCGATGCGCCTCAAAGGCAGCGAGGCGGAAGCTTTACTGCAAATGACGCCGTTTGCGTGGCGGGCAAAACCGCCGGTTCGGGAAACGCTGCGCCAGCAGGCGCTATTCAGCTGCCAGACCGATTTCATGATTCACTGCTGGCAGCGCGACGCTGAGGGTTAGCCGGCAAAATGGCTCCAGAGTATTTGGGCGCCGATGCCGATCAGCACGATACCGCCGAGGATTTCCGCCCGTTTGCCGAGCAGCGGGCCGATAAAACGTCCTACCATAATGCCCAGCGTTGACATTATCAGCGTCGCGCAGCCGATAGCCAGCGCGGTGGCGATAATGTTGACCTGCAAAAACGCCAGGCCAACGCCGACGGCCATAGCGTCAAGGCTGGTGGCGAAAGCGGTGGTGACCAGCAGCCAGAAACCGTGACGGCGCGGAGCTTCACACTCCTCGCCATCGCCGCCGCGAACCCCTTCGATAACCATTCGGCCGCCGAGAAATACCAGCAATACAAAGGCTATCCAGTGGTTCCACTCGAGCACGAACTGGCTGGCGAGCATCCCCATTCCCCACCCGAACAGCGGAGTGAGCGTTTCGATAGCGCCAAAGATGAGACCGGTGCGCAGGGCTTCGGAAAATTTAGGTTTATGGAGAGTCGCGCCTTTACCAATAGAGGCCGCGAAGGCGTCCATGGACATGCCGAAGGCAAGAAGAATTGTAGCGGATACATTCATGAGAGCGTCCTGACCGGGGATAATCCATATGACACATCGCCGCCCCCAGTAAAAATACGCAGCCCATCCTGAAGATGAGGCGCCGCGTACAGCAGCGATGCGTCTATGGTCTCGCCTGGTTGAAGACGTTCTTCTTCAACCCGCACGTGCCACGTTTTGCAACGAGTATGTTGACACGTACATTTTCCGACAGGCAGAAAATTGGCTACTCCCCAACGACGGGCGCAACCTTAACATAATTTTAGAATATAAAACAATAACAGAATCGCGTTATTTTAATAACCAAATGATAACGATTTTCATTTGAATTTAGAGGTGAATGATTCGTTAATAAATATCGTTGAATTAAGCGGCTGAAATATAGCTATGGCTATGTTTCAGCCGCCGGGAAATCATTAAATATAGCGTAAGCTATATTGTTAACTCATTGAGTGGAAACGAGAAGTTTGTATATCTTTTCCAGGTCGTCGATATTTCGTACGCGGATCAGCAGGCGACGTTGTTCTAATTGCATCACCAGCACCCCGTCTTCTGATAAATTCATCTCTTTAATACGCTTATATTCAATCCAGATATTGGCGAAAAAAAAGCCCTGCTTTTTGAAGATGATTTTGGGCGAACGGATCCAGAAAATATATAACCCCATTAAGGCCAGGGCAGATAATAACCAGGTGGTGATAAGTTCGCCATGATTAGCGATGTTGTTATAAATCAGAATGGCAATAAGACCGACGAAGATAATGCCATCGACGCGATTGCGGCGGAGCAGGGGGATTGCCAGCAAAACGGGGCCATTGCGGCGCGGCATGATGAACTGGTCGTAAACCGCAAACGCGAACAGTACAAGAATAAACAGGATTAACACCAGGTCCGTGATTGTCATCCATCCTCCAAATAAAAAAGCCGGGGGCAAGCCCCCGGCGCACAACGTATTGATTACTGGCCCAGCAGGCCGACTGCGTAGCCTGCAATACCGATGACGAAGAAGCCAACGATGATCCACAGGGCGTTAACTTTCTTACGCAGCAGCCACATACAGGCGAAGGTCAGCAGCAGCGGCACCAGTCCCGGCATCAGCTGGTCAAGGATAGTTTGCACGGTGGTCACGCGCGTCTGGCCATCCTGACCGGTGATGGTGGAGACCACCAGCGGAATGTTGACGTGCGTCCATTTGTTAACCAGCGCCCCCATGACAAACAGGCCGAGAATAGACGCCCCCTCGGTCAGTTTCTGCAGGAAGCCGCCGCCCATATCTTTAACGATGTCGATACCTTTACGGTAACCGTACGCTACGCCGTAATAACGGGTCAGCAGACGCACCGCGTTAAACAGGATAAAGAACAGCAGAGGCCCGAGCAGGCTGCCGCTCATCGCGATACCGGCGCCGAGTGCGGCGAATACCGGACGAACGGTACCCCAGAAGATTGGGTCGCCTACGCCAGCCAGCGGGCCCATCAGGCCAACTTTGATACCGTTAATAGCACCATCGTCAATCTCTGCGCCGTTAGCACGCTGCTCTTCCATCGCCAGCGTAACGCCGAGAACCGGCGCTGCAACGTACGGATGGGTGTTAAAGAACTCAAGGTGACGTTTAATCGCCTGTTTACGCGCATCGTTGTTCTCCGGATACAGGCGACGAATAGCCGGTACCATGGAGAAGCAGAAGCCCAGCGCCTGCATACGTTCGAAGTTCCATGAACCCTGGAACAGGTTAGAACGAATGAACACGCCACGAATATCACTCTGAGTCAGTTTTTTCTCGGTGGTATTTTTAGTCATATCAACCATTTCGCTCACCTGTTAGTCCAGTTCGTTGTCGAGATCGTTATTACCAGCAGCCTGCACAGGCGCACCCGCTACGCGGTTATATTTCGGGCTCAGCTGGATGTAGAGCACCGCCATCACGGTACCAATGACACCCAGAGCGACCAGGTTGAAATCGGTGAACGCGGCGGTAACAAAGCCCAGATAGAAGAACGGCATCAGGTAGCCTGCGCGCATCATGTTGATGACCATCGCATAACCGACAACCACGATCATGCCGCCCGCGATGTTCAGACCGCCGGTGACCACTTCTGGAATGGCGTTCAGCATGCCCTGCACTTCGCTGGTGCCCACGGAAATCGCCACGATAACCGCCGGAATAGCGATACGCATGGCCTGCAGGAACAGAGAGGAAACGTGTAGCCAGGATATGGCCGTCAGGTTTCCGTTCTCCGCGGCCTTATCCGCCGCGTGCTGGAAGGCAACGGTGATGGTACGAACGATAATGGTCAGAACCTGGCCTGCCGCAGCCAGCGGGATGGCCAGCGCGATACCGGCACCGATGCTTTGATGGCCGGCGATAACCAGAACGGTAGAGATAATAGATGCAAGGGCGGCATCCGGCGCAACGGCCGCACCGATGTTCATCCAGCCCAGGGCGATCATTTCCAGGGTACCGCCGATAATAATACCGGTTTTCATATCCCCGAGAACGGCGCCAATCAGCGTACAGGCCACCAGAGGACGGTGGAACTGAAATTCATCAAGTACCGACTCCATACCCGCAATACACGCGACGATGAACACCAGCACAATCTGAAGAAAGGTAATCTCCATTGCACTTCTCCTGTTGATTAAGTCTTAAGTTGAAAATTGCGTTGCGATCTGCGGGGTGACTTATTTCACCTTGGCGATCAGATCCATCATTTTCAGTTTCTGGTCGGTGGAAACTTTGCGGGCTTCCAGTTCGATACCGCGGGCGTTCAGCTTTTTGAACGCTTCGATATCTTTTTCATCGACCGAAATGGCGTTGTTCACCTGCGTTTTGCCCTGACGGAAAGCCATACCGCCGATGTTGACGCTGGTGATTTTCACGCCGCCTTCAACCACGCGCTCAACGTCCGTTGGGTTAGTGAACAGCAGCATAATGCGCTCGCCTGCGTATTTGGGGTTGTTATAGACGCGGATCATTTTCGCGACGTCTACAACGTGGGCGGTAACGCCCGGAGGAGCAACCTGAGTCAGCAGCGTTTTACGTACCGTATCCGCCGCAACTTCGTCGCTGACGACGATAATGCGGGAAACGTTGGTTTCTTTAGTCCAGCGGGTGGCGACCTGACCGTGGATTAAACGGTCATCGATACGCGCAAGCCCGATAACCATGTAGTCGTTTGGACCCATTGGTTTCAGCGGCGCAGCCGCTTTCGGTGCAGCAGCCTGAACCGGAGCAGGGGCGGCCTTTTCCACCGGCTTCGCTTTCAGGGCCTTCACGCCTTCGCTACCGGTTTCCACCGCCAGGGCAACCAGCTCATCGAACGACGGGTTATCGTCGCGCGCCATCAGCGTTTCGACCAGCATCGGAATATTAACGCCCGCGATGACTTCATAATGTTCTTTATCGACGACAATGCGGCTGGCAGCGTTAAACGGACTGCCTCCCCATGTATCGACGAGAAATAACACGCCTTTTGCTGTATCCAGCTTTGCCAACTGAGCGTTGTACTTCTCGATCAACGTTTCTGCGTTTTCGCCAGGAACGAAATCGATCCAGCCAACGTTTTCCTGTTCGCCCAGCAGCATTTCTGCCGTTTTTAACAGCTGTTCTGCAGCCCAACCATGTGTGCCTATTACAATAGCAATCGTCACTTGCTACCTCCTTTATAATCGTGAATGCATCATCTGTTGTGATACATCCTGAATCACTCTTGCGAACAAAATCGATTCAGTAAGGGTGTAAGATATAAAGTAATTACTACAGCGAATTATTTTAGACAGTGAAAAAATAATTAATGTGATGAAGCTCCGCTAATTTTGCATCGGTTGGTAATTATTTTGCAGCGCAAAAAATAGTCTTAGCTATTGCAAAGACAGGTAAATTTTTTCCAATATTGCTCTATATTTTGCTATGTTTACGTTCCGTTTAATCACTCAGGAGTATAGGGCATAGCCCGCTATATGGATCGTCACCGACGCCTTTTCACCTTCCGGCATTCGTCTGCCGCCATCACCTGCTACGTTTTTTCACCAGCAACAAGTGTCTCGTCTGTGCATGACACAGCGATGACTACGCCTGTCGTTAACTGGAGCTGCTCATGGAATTCTTAATGGATCCCTCTATTTGGGCCGGTTTGCTGACGCTTGTCGTCCTTGAAATCGTATTGGGTATCGACAACCTGGTATTTATCGCCATCCTTGCCGACAAGCTGCCGCCAAAGCAGCGGGATAAGGCGCGTCTGATCGGCCTTTCGCTGGCGCTGTTTATGCGCCTGGGTCTGCTGTCGGTCATTTCGTGGATGGTGACGCTCACTAAACCGCTTTTCAGCGTTGCCGATTTCTCGTTTTCCGGACGCGACCTGATCATGCTGCTCGGCGGGATATTCCTGCTGTTTAAGGCGACCACTGAACTTCATGAACGGCTGGAGAACCGCCAGCATGACTCCGGTCATGGTAAAGGTTATGCCAGCTTCTGGGTGGTTGTATTGCAAATCGTGGTACTGGACGCCGTGTTCTCGCTGGATGCCGTGATTACCGCGGTCGGGATGGTTAACCATCTGCCGGTAATGATGGCGGCGGTGGTGATTGCGATGGCGGTGATGCTGCTGGCCTCGAAGCCGTTGACTAATTTCGTCAACCAGCATCCGACAGTGGTGGTGCTCTGCCTGAGCTTCCTGCTGATGATCGGTCTGAGCCTGGTCGCGGAAGGTTTTGGTTTCCATATACCGAAGGGCTACCTGTACGCCGCGATTGGCTTCTCGATTACCATCGAGTTCTTTAACCAGATTGCGCGTCGTAACTTTATTCGCCACCAGTCGACGCTGCCTCTGCGCGCGCGTACCGCCGATGCGATTCTGCGTCTGATGGGCGGCCGCAAACAGAGCGCTGCGGCACACGATAGCGATAACGCCTCGGTGGTGCCGGTGCCGGAAGGCGCGTTTGCTGAAGAAGAACGCTATATGATTAACGGCGTGCTGACCCTGGCCCAGCGTTCGTTGCGCAGCATTATGACCCCGCGTGGGGAAATAAGCTGGGTGAACGCCGAGCAAAGTGAAGAAGAAATTCGCCGTCAGCTGCTCTCTTCGCCGCACAGCCTGTTCCCGGTATGTCGCGGCGAGCTGGATGAAATCATTGGTATCGTGCGCGCGAAAGAGATGCTGGTGGCGCTGGAAGCCGGCGAAAACGTTGCCGCACTGGCGTCGGCTTCGCCGGCGATCGTGGTCCCGGAAACCCTCGACCCGATTAACCTGCTGGGCGTCCTGCGCCGGGCTCGCGGTAGCTTTGTCATCGTCACCAACGAGTTTGGCGTGGTGCAGGGCCTGGTGACGCCGCTGGACGTACTGGAAGCGATTGCCGGTGAGTTCCCGGACGCCGACGAAACGCCGGAAATTATCATTGATGGCGACGGCTGGCTGGTGAAAGGTTCAACCGATGTGCATGCCTTGCAGCAGGCGGTAGGCGTCGACGATCTGGTCGATGAGGATGAAGATATTGCGACGGTTGCCGGGCTGGTCATTGCCGTCAACGGCCATATTCCCCGTCCTGGCGACGTGCTGGAACTGCTGCCCTTGCAGTTCACCATCGTGGAAGCCAACGACTATCGCGTCGATCTGGTACGCGTCGTCAAGCAGCGCCAGTATAACGACGAAGAAGAGTAACCTTTGTGCCCGTCGGTTTCATGCCGACGGGCTGTTTATTACCGCATTTCCCGACGCTTTTCCGCCGCCAGCCACTGCGGAAAGTCCTCTACCGGCATGGGCCGGGCATAATAATATCCCTGCAATAAATCGACGCCGTTGTCGCGCAGATAGGCTTCCTGCTCCTGGGTCTCGACGCCTTCCGCCACCATCACTATCTTCAGCCGATGGGCGAGAGCGATGATCATGTCGGTCACCGTTGCGTTGACGCTATCGACACCAATTGCGCCGATGAAAGACTTATCAATCTTCAACACATCAGGACGCAGTTTTTCCAGCCAGGAAAGAGAGCTGTTGCCGGTGCCGAAATCGTCGATGGCCAGCTTTACTCCCTTAAAATGGAGATGTTCGGCCATATGGTGATCGCCATCCTGGAGCACGTCGCGTTCGGTGAGTTCAACCACCAGTTGCTGTACCGGATGGGCGCTAAACCAGTAGTGATGCAGATCGCGCAGCAGTTCGCCATTCGCGAAATGGCGGGCGGCGACGTTAATGCTGATGTGAAACTGTTTATCCTGCGGAAAGAGGGCTAATTTATGGGCCGTTTGCGAAATAACGTAGCGGGTCAGGGGCAGTATCAGGTTATAACCTTCGGCGATGGGGATAAAGACATCCGGCGAAATAGCGCCTCTGCGCGGGTTATTCCAGCGCAGCAAAATCTCCACGCCGCAGCATTGCCGGGTGCGTAAGTCCTGCAGGGGCTGGCACCAAAGCGTGAACTCATGGGCTGCGATACCAAGGTTAATTTCCCGGGAAAAGCTCATTCTTCCCGCGGTCGCCAGCCATGCAATACCGGTCATCAACAGGCTGATTATCAGCGCCAGGGGCAGTTCGCCCGGTAGCTCATTGAAGGCGACCGCTGAGGCGCCCGGCCCGCTGACGCTAATCGTGAAAGGAAATTCCGTCGAATGCTGGCGATAGATGATTTGCTCGCCTGGCAGCGTTTCGTGATCGACCAGCCCGGTGCCGCTAATAAAGCTTTTTTCACCGACGCTGAGGCCAATTCCGGTAATTAACGCCGATTTTGCATTGAAAATTAACTCGCCCAGCAGCTCGATATTAATCACCAGCAGCACGCCGTCGTCACCGCTAAGCGAAGCGGGATACCACTGGATTAGAACCGGCGTTCCCTTGAGCAACGAAGAGTCGTAGCTGAAAGTAAGCAGCGGGTGACTGGTCGGCAAGGCGGGCTGTAACTGGTGCACCGGAATATTTCGTTGACCAAAAATACTGGAGCAGTACAGCTGTTTCGACTGCACCAGGGCGATGGATCGCACCGTCTGTAGCGACGCCGCCAGCTTACGTAACGTGAGATGAATTTCCTGACAGGGCTGGTTTACCAGGTGCAGCAGGGGGGCGTGCTGTGCCGCCAGAGGCCGCAGGATATTATCCATGGCGGTCACCATTTTATTGGTGCTGATCTGGACGCGCTGCTGATTTAGGCTACGCTGCGAAATAAATCGTATTACTAACGTCGTCGTTAGCGTAAGTAGCGCGACCAGCAAGCAAACCAGAATGCGTTTCCTGCGATAGGTTGTGATAACTTTTTGTGCAGTCTGCATGCGCGACGCCCTGTCGGCTAAAAGTGTTAATGAGAGTAACAGCCGTTATAGAGCAAGTGTAGTGGGCGCAGATAATATCGAGAGGAAAAAGAAGAATGCGCCCGTGGGCGCATTCTGTTGAGCAATGATTAGTCGCACTGAACTTTGATTGCCAGGCCGCCGCGCGACGTTTCCCGGTATTTGGCGTTCATGTCCTTACCGGTCTCATACATCGTTTCAATGACTTTATCCAGCGACACGCGCGGTTCGCTGGTACGGCGCATGGCCATCCGACTGGCGTTGATGGCTTTGACGGAAGCGATGGCGTTACGTTCAATGCACGGTACCTGCACCTGGCCGGCCACCGGATCGCAGGTGAGACCAAGGTTGTGTTCCATGCCGATTTCCGCCGCCACGCAGACCTGCTCTGGGCTGGCGCCAAGGATTTCCGCCAGACCTGCAGCGGCCATCGAGCAGGCCACGCCGACTTCGCCCTGGCAGCCGACCTCAGCGCCGGAAATGGACGCGTTCATTTTATACAACGTACCGATAGCGCCAGATGCAAGGAAGTAACGAATATAGATATCCGGGCTGACGGACTCGATGAAGTGGTCATAGTAAGCCAGTACCGCCGGCACGATGCCGCAGGCGCCGTTAGTCGGTGCCGTGACCACGCGGCCACCGGCGGCGTTTTCTTCATTGACCGCCAGCGCGAACATATTGACCCAGTCCACCACGTTCATCGGGTCGCTGGAGAGTTTATCGCTGGCAACCAGCATCCGCCGCAGCGCCGAGGCGCGACGAGGCACGCGCAGCGGGCCAGGCAGTACGCCTTCGGTGTTCATGCCGCGGTCGATGCAGGCGCGCATGGTCTGCCAGATATTAGCAAAATAGTCTTCAATCTCTTTTTTGCTGTGCAGAGCCAGCTCGTTCTGCATCACCATGCCGGACAGCGACATGCCGGTCTCTTTGCAGTAGCCCAGCATCTCCTGGGCGGATTTGAACGGATAGGGTACGGAAAGTTCGCTGGCGCTCTCTTTGCCGAAATGCTCTTCATCTACGATAAAACCGCCGCCGATGGAGTAATAGGTTTTGCTGTAGATTTCTTTCTCGCCAGCCCAGGCATGAATGGTCATCCCGTTTTCATGCAGCGGCAGGTTGTCGCTACGAAAACGCATGCCGTCATTCTGCGGGAAATCGACCTCATGCTGCCCCTGCGCCAGCAGCAGGCGTCCGCGCGTTTCAACGTCGCGAATAAATGCCGGTATCGCGTCAATATCGACCGTATCGGGCTGATTGCCCGCCAGTCCCATAATAATAGCGATATCCGTATGGTGGCCTTTGCCGGTTAATGACAGTGAGCCGTAGACGTCAACCGCCACGCGCGTCACTGTATTAAGCAATCCCTTTTCGACCAGGTCATCGACGAACTGTTTACCGGCCTTCATCGGCCCTACAGTGTGGGAAGATGAGGGGCCGATCCCCACCTTGAACATGTCGAATATACTAATCACGCTAACACTCCTGACAGGGTTGTCGCGGGTGCGACAACGATGTAATCACTGCGCATAGTGTAAGAGGGAACCGGGTCATCAGCTTATGTATTCACATGAATTAAACTAATGGATAACCGCGGATTTACTAATGCTGTGAACCCGCGCTATTAAGTATATACCCTGGAGAATTCGAGTTGCAGAAAAGCTAGCTTACACGCAACCTGAAGTATGGCGGGTAGCGCTAAGGACGAGCGCCTATCTGCAGCGCCAGCTCGCGAATAATACCGGCGGTCATTCCCCAGACAAAATAATGCTGGTACCAGGATAGCCAGACGCGATGCGAATTGCCGCGGCGATGGATATCCAGCGGGTGATAGCGTCCCAGCCGCAGCGCTTCGGCCAGCGGCATTTCGAAGACCGCAGCGACTTCATCCTGGCTGGCATGATAGTGCAGGTCAGGTGGAATAATCCCTACCACCGGGGTGACCTGAAAGCCGGTGACGCTATCCACCGGCGGCAGAACGCCGATGACCTCAACCGACTCTGGCGGGATCGCGACCTCTTCCTGCGCCTCGCGCAGCGCGGCGGCGATCAGCGTCGCATCGCTGTTATCTACCGCGCCGCCGGGGAAAGCGACCTGACCCGCGTGCTTGCGCATCAGCGGCGAACGCTGGGTTAGCAGCAGCCCAGGCTGCGGGCGACGTACAATCGGGACCAGTACCGCAGCCTGACGCTGGTTAAGCGCGCTGCGCGTGGGCTGCGGGCGCAAAAGCTGAAAACGCGAAAGGAAATCGTCAAGTTCGAGGGCGCTGTCCGCCATGTGCTAGCTCTCCAGTTGCTGCAGGATACGATTAACTTTATCAAAAGTTTCCTGATATTCCGCTGCTTCATCGCTATCGGCGACAATCCCGCCTCCGGCGGAGCAGTAAAGCTGCCCCTGCCAGGCCGTCAGCGTACGGATGGTAATGCTGGTATCCATATTGCCGCAGAAGCTGAGATATCCGATGCTGCCGCACCACGCATTGCGCCGCTGCGGCTCCAGCTCATCGATGATCTCCATCGCTCTGACCTTCGGCGCGCCGGTAATTGAGCCACCGGGAAAGGCCGCGCGCAGCAGGTCGGCGGCGTGCAGATGGGAAGGCAATCTGGCGGTCACGGTGCTCACCAGGTGATGCACGGCAGGGAAGGGCTCCACCACAAACAGTTCGGGCACCCGGACGCTACCGGGAGCGGCAACCCGGCCAATATCATTGCGCATTAAATCGACGATCATCAGGTTTTCGGCGCGGTCTTTTGGCGAGTTCGCCAGCTTTTGCGCCTGCAGCGCGTCCTGCTCAGGGTCGGTCAGCCGGGGGAGCGTCCCCTTAATCGGCCTGGTTTGAATTTCGCCTTGCCGGAGCTGAATAAAGCGCTCGGGCGACAGGCTTAATACTGCCCCTTCATCCAGGCGAATAAAGGCGCTGAACGGCGCGCGATTGGCGCGGTTAAGCTGACGGAAGGCCTGCCACTCATCCCCACGATAGCTTGCCGTAAACCGCTGCGCCAGGTTGACCTGATAGCAGTCGCCGCTGTGCAGCCAGGCCTGGATCTGGCGAAACTTCTCGCCATACTCTTCGCGGCTCATATTTGAGCGCCACGCTGAGGTCAGGGTAAAGGTTTCGGCGACAGGCTCAGCCTGAGCTTCCAGCCACGTCAGGCGCGCCTGCGGATCGTCATAGCTGAATAACGACACCTCTCGACGCTGGTGATCGACGATCAATGCCCAGTCGTAGATCCCCACCGCCATATCCGGCAGCGCGATATCCGCATCCGCTCGTGACGGCAGAGATTCAAAGCGGCGGCCCAGATCGTAGCCGAACAGCCCCAGCGCGCCGCCGAGAAACGGCAGATGCGGATGAGGCTGCGGATGCAGGTTGAAGCGCGCCAGCTGCTGATGCACGAGCGTAAGCGGATCGGCGTCAGAGGTGATGACGGTTTCCCCCTCGTTGATGACGGTCGTTTGACCACGCGTTACCAGCGTGGCGCGCGGCTGGGCGACAACAATATCAAAACGATTATGCGGATGTTCGGCAAAGCCGGAATGCAGCAGCATCGCCCAGGGCCGGGAACTTAAGGAGCTAAAATAGTATTCAGCGGCATCCGGACGCCAGGGCAGGGAAATCATAGCGGGGGACAACATCGTCTTCTTCAATCCTGATCGTTACCGCCCGCTGGTATACGAGAGGACGGCGTGAAATAATTACGCCCCACAATGTAGCAGGAGTCAGTCATGTTTGCAGGTTTACCTTCGCTGAGCCACGAGCAACAGCAAAAAGCAGTGGAAAGAATTCAGGAGCTGATGTCCCAGGGTATGAGCAGCGGCCAGGCTATTGCTTTAGTGGCCGATGAACTGCGCGCCTCCCATACCGGCGATCGGATTGTGGCGCGCTTTGAGGATGAAGACGAGTAAACTCTCCCCAGTTGAGATCAGGTGCCGCTTTCCGCGAAAGGAAAGATCGCATCGGGTCGTTTCCCGGGGGCGTCGTAAAGCGTCACGTGCGTCACGCGCTCGCCGCGCCAGAAGGTAATTTGCGTCCCGACTGGCGTATGATTCACTTGCACTTCCGTCAGCGGTGCGCTGTTGGCAAAATCCCACAGGCAGACAAAACGCGCCTGCGGCAGGTGACTGCGTATGACCAGATACCTGAGATCGTGAGTCGCCGGGTTATCGGGCGCCACTCCCTGCCAGAGTTCACCATCACCGGAAAGCCAGAGCGCAACGGTATCGCCGTCGCGCGCAAAGTGGCGCGGCTGGCAGCCGTTCAGCGGCGCCATGGTTGCATTGGCCATATGCCGCAGCGGTCCGCTGAGCGAAAAGGGCTGCGGCGTGCCGCTCTGATCCAGCGCCTGCGCCGCCAGGTGCAAAGTCCAGTCGAGCTGCTGGCGATGTGGGTTCTCTACGGTAGAGAGATCGATCAGCACCTCTTCAAGCCATAGCAGGCGACGGCGAAAGCGCACATCTCGCCAGGCCGTCGCGTCCCACTCGACGCGGCTATGACTGTCTAGCTCCGGCGGCGGCTTGCCCCAGTCAACCTCGCTGTCCAGCCACAGAGCGTCGCTATCCATATGCCAGCCTGATACCTGCGGATTGGCCGGAGGCTGGTTGGTCTGATTGACGGAAAGCGTATTATGGGTGGCGCTGTTTTTGTAGTAGTCGTAGTGCATTTTCGCGCCGTAGCCGGTTGTGCCCATATCCGGGAGCAGCCAGCCGTCGTGATGCCAGAGCATCAGCCCCAGCCTGTCGTAATGATCGTGTTCGCCGCCCCAGGGACTGTGCTTTATCAGCAGCGCCTGCTGCGGGCGCCGCCAGAGAGTGAGCCCCGCCCCTGGCGCAAACAGCGATTGCTGAGGAATGAGCGCCTGCGTCGTTTCAGGCAGCGGCTGGTTGCGCCACAGCAAGGTCTCGCGGACATCAGGTTCCGTTTCAATAAACTGCAGCACGGCGGCGTAGAGCGGGTCACGCCAGATAAACCAGGCGAATTCGTACAGATCCCGGTGTCGCAGCTTTTCTTGTCCGGCGAGGCAGTCGTTGAGGCGAGGGAAGGTTCCGTCCGGCAGCAGCAGCGACAGCGGGAACTTCAGCATCGGCTGATACCAGGGGCCATCCAGCAGGCTCCAGCGAGTGCCGCGCGCCAGTTTTTCAAAGGCAAAAAAGCCCTGCAGCGCGTAGTAGTGGTAGTGAATCGAACCTTCAAACCATAGCCCCTCCGCCAGCAGGCCCTTTTCCAGCTGCCAGCGCAGGCCGTAAGGCTGGTTAACGGCGAATTCCAGCAGGCTCTCATCTTCGAGAACGAAACCGAGAACGCCAAGTGCCGCGCTAATTTTGACTTCGTGATTATGAATCTGCGCAGTGCGGTGCTCGCGTAGAAACGTTGCCGCGCAGCGCAGCAGGTTGTCGCGAATATGCCGCTCTTCGGCGGAGGTTAAGCCGTCGCGAATAAAGTCATAACCCAGCGCCATCTCCAGAATACAGTTGGCTTCGCACAGCGTCTGGGCGTTCATCTTCCCCGGTCCGTTGTTGGGAATATCACCGTGAATTTGATAGCCGGGATAGACGTCAGCGTAACCCATCAGCAGCGTGCGAACTTTATCGCGATACGCCGTTTCGCCGGTCAGCCGCCATATCAGACCAAGCTGCTGACAGGCGCTGGCGTTACGACCGTTCATTTCTCGCCACCATGCGCCGTCCCACGGCTCACCGCTGAAAATTTCGCCATCAACCGGGCAGGCGTGGCGATGAGGCATATCCGCCCGCCACGTCAGCCGCACGCCGTGATGGGGGCAAAAATAGTAGAGGTTCCAGCTGGCGATCCCCGTTTGTGGAATGAGCGCCGTCGCGTCAAGCTGCGGTTGCGCTTCCTGCACCAGCCGTTCAAGCAGACCGCTATCGCCGGCTGCACGTCTGGCAATGTCGGGCCAGAGTCCAGAAAATTGTTTCATTAGCGGTTATCCCTGACCTCTGACGATGGGGAAAGCGGAACAATGAGCGTGGTGATATCGTCGGGATATTTCGCTCTTAACCATTGCGCTTTTGCGCGGAACAGGGAATCTTCCGGCCAGGCATGCGCGGCGGTGGCCATATTGCGCAGCGCTTTCTTGTCGTCCATCTTATCAAGGTCTTTCCAGGGCCATGGCGTATCGCTGTTAATAAACCCGGCGATGTATTGATAGCCTTTGCGCAGGCTATGGTCGTCGAGGGTGAAGTTCCAGATATCGACGCCCGCCTTCTCGCCCAGACGACCCAGTCGGTTATAGGCTTCAAGGTTGAAATTGCTGTAGTGCCACGGACGCGTGCGCTCCAGCTCGCCCATCTGGCGGCCTTCAATGTCGAATTGCCCGGCAATTCGTCGCAGTTGGGTGATGTACAGGCGCTGTTTCGCCTCGTCAGTTTTACCGCTAAACAGGGCGAAGGTCGCGGCCTGCATATCAAAATAGCTGCCGTGGTTGTTGTGCCAGTTATCTTCTTCGAAACCGTTCTGGCTGGTGGTCATCCACTGGTAATACTCGCCAAACCACTGCTTTAATGCGCTAACGTCGTTTTCGTTCAGCGCCTCTGAGGATTGCAGCAGGGCGATAGCATCCACCACCTCTACCAGCGCGCGGCTATCAATAATGCCGATACCGCGTCCGGTATTAATGCCGGGAATGGCCTGGGCATATTGCAGGTTGGGATTCATGCGCGTTTGTGGATCGATAAACCAGCTCTTCAACTGGGCCGCCGCCTTCTGCGCGTAGCGATTGTCCTGGGTGAAGTACCACGCCAGCGCAAGGGTTGATACGTCGTTACTCATCTTCACCAGGCGGTTTTTATCGGTGGCATCGCTATTGGCATCCGGGTTGGTTTGCCCATCCTTACGAATATAGGGCAGTCCGTCTTTCGTATCAGGGTTCGGCCACCAGTAGGGAGGGAAACTATAGTAGTCGTGCTTATCGCCGCTGGCGGCGACCAGGGTTTTATCCATCACCGAGAACAGCGGATGCTTGAGCGCCAGATCGGCTTTTTTTTGCAAAGCCGCTTGCGCCTGCACGAATAGCGGATCTTTCGCGGCAATCTGCTGGCGGCTAAAGGTTAAATCCTTTCCGTCGAGCGTGTACGGCTCAGCGGCATATGAGGAGGCGCTAAGGCCGGAACAAAACAGCGCAATGCCTAACAAACCTCGGCGAGGTATTGAGATCATAGTGATAACCCTTCTGCATAATATGAGAAAAGATAACAACAGAATTATACCTGTCGCGTATTTTAATGACGCATAAAACAGGCGGTTTAATTAAAGGCGAACTATTTGAATATTCGATGGCGTGCAGTGTAAAAGACAAAGTGATTTTTTTTGTGATATCCATCAAACTTATTGTCATGGATAAATAATGGCGTTTTTAATGCTGCCGCCGTCACACAATTTCGCCTTTTTCCAGATTTTTTGAATGTTTTAACAAAATCAGTAAATTTATAATTTATTGATATTATTCGATATTTTATTTGTGTCACCTTTTTTGTCACTTCTTGATGTGATCTGCTTCTATTTTTTGATTTTTGAAACGTGATTTCTTTTTAGTGTGGTTGTATTGGGAAATACATTTCTATCTAATGAAGGGAAATATTTCTTACGTCTGCTTTATTAACGTCTTAGCGATATTCAAATACCTTGCTGTGTATTAATTAAGAATTTAATTACCTTTGTGCCCTACAATAAAGGATATGCCATCATGTCTGCCAATAAATTACGTTCACTATTACTTCTCACCGCACTCGGGCTCGGCGTTAGCCAAAGCTATGCGGCTACCACCCTCAACGTTTGGATCCGCGCCAGCAACGACTCGAAAAATATCTACAAACAGGAAGCGGAAAAATTTGAAGAATCAACCGGTATCAAAATCGCGTATTTCAACGCCACTACCGACTTTGAACAGCGGCTGGCGCGCGCCACGGCGGGCAACGCCTTACCCGATCTGATTTTTAACGATGCGGCTTCGCTGGGGCAGTTTATCCAGCTGGGTATTGCCGAAGAAATTGACCCGCAAGCGATCGCCGGCGGCGACCAGCTATTCCCGACGGCCTGGAAAAGTACCCGCTATATCGACGGCAAATACTACGGCGTACCGACTTCAGCGCAAACCTTCGCGCTGTTTGTACGCAAAGACTGGCGTGAAAAACTGGGGCTGCCGCAGCCTAAGAGCTGGGATGATATCCAGACCCTGGCGAAAGCCTTCACTACCCAGGATCCCGACGGCAACGGCAAAAATGATACCTACGGCTTTATCGTTCCCGCCTCCACGACACGCGGCTACGCCAGCTGGTTTATGAGCAGCTTTATCTGGCAGGCGGGCGGTGATTTCGTTAAAGAAGAGAGCGGAAAGTTCAGCGCCTCGCTCAATACGCCGGAAGTGGCTCAGGCGATGACCTTTATGCGCACCATGATGTGCGAAAAAGTCACCCAGCCGGGGGCGATTAACGCCACCACCGCCGACGTTATTCCATCCTTCCGCTCAGGGCAAAGCGGCATGTTCTTTAGCGGCCCGTACCATATCGCGCTGTTCGATAAAGATCCCGGTAAAGACAACTTTGAAGTGGTTCCGGTGGCTGGGCCAAAAGGCGAAGCGACTCTCGCGGAGGGCACCACGGTCTTTATGATGAAGAGCAGTAAACAGAAAGAGGCGGCGCGTAAATTTATCGAATTCATGATCTCGCCGGAAGGCCAGGAGATCGGCATGGGTAAAGGCAGCCAGCATATACCGGTGGTGCGCCTGCCGGTGAATAAGAACGTCGACGTTAAGGACGTTTATCAGGACGCGCGCTGGGAAACCTTCGCCCGGCTCTATAATGAGCAGGGACGCTACGTGCCGCAAATTCCTAACTGGACGCCGGTGCGCCAGGTGGCTGCCGACGGTTTTAACCGAATTTTTGCCGACTGCAGCAGCGATATCGCCGGCGAGCTGAAAACTATCGACGGCAAGGTGAACGCTGAGCTGAAAAAACAAAACGTGCTGGCTAACTGAGGACACAAGTGATGACGCTGCATGAGACGAAGTCCTCGCCGATAAAGCAGGCCGCTTCGCCTGACTCAACCGGATGGCTGAGTGCAAAGCGTAAGCGGGCGCTGATCCCGTGGCTATTTTTGGCACCTGCGCTGATTATTTTCAGCTGGTTTAAGTTTATCCCGATGATTCAGGGTCTGGTGATGAGCTTTTACAAGGTCAACTTTAATCAGCCGAACGAGTGGGTAGGACTCGATAACTTCACCCGCGCTTTTGCAGACTCAGAGCTGCATGCGGCGGTGGTGAACACTTTGCTGTACGTGGTGGTAACGATGTTCGCCGCGGCTATCCTGGCCTTCTTCCTCGCCATGCTGCTGGAAGGCCCGGCGCGCCATCTGCGCTTTATTCGAACCGCCATCTTTTTACCCGCGGTCACCAGTGCGGCAATCGTCGCTGAAATGTGGCGCATTTTGTTCAACCCGACGCCCAATGGCGTGGTTAACCACATCCTCAGCTGGTTTGGCGTCGCCGATCAGGGCTTCCTTGCCAGCTCCGATCAGGCGCTGGGGGTCATCATGCTGCTGCATATCTGGAAAGCGGTGCCCTACAACATGGTGATTTTTATTGCCGGTCTGGCGGGGATCAGCCGCGATTTATACGATGCGGCGAACGTCGACGGCGCCAGCTGGTGGAACCGTCTGCGCTACGTCACGCTGCCCGGCATGATCCCGGCGCTTTCGGTGGTGCTGATGCTCTCCTTTATCCGCGGTTTCCGCGTGTTCGCCGAGGTGTACGCCACCACCGGCGGAGGGCCGTCTAACGCCACGGAAATGGTGATGACCCACATCTACAAACTGGGTTTTGAGCAGTTTGATTATGGCTACGCCTCGGCGGTGTCGTTTCTGCTGTTCACCTTCACGGTTGTATTAACCCTCTGTCATCTGACGCTGAAAAAACGTATCGCACGTTACTAAGGAGCCGCGATGTTAAGTAAACGTTGGGATACAGCAGGGCGCTGGTGCATTTACGCGCTGCTGCTGATTGTCTTCGTCGGGCCGTTCTGGGGCATCGTGGCCACGGCCTTCAGCGGTGCGCCGGTGAAGCCGGGCGAGCTGCTGGCCTGGCCGAATCAGTTCTCGCTGGAAAACTTCATCTTTGCGTGGATGGATATCGGCGTCTGGCAGTACCTGCTGAACTCTATCCTGGTGGTGTTCTTCGGCACCGTTCTACAAGTGTCGGTCAGCGCGCTGGCGGCGTATGCCCTGGCGCGGAAAAAGTTTCGCGGCGTGGCGCTGGTGAGCCTGGTGATTTTGTCCACCATGATGCTGCCGGAAGAGGTCATCGCCATTCCGCTGTACATGATTATTAACTGGCGACTGCCGCTGATCGATGCCTCGCTCTACAACAGCTACCTCGGGATGATTTTGCCGGTGGTTGGCTGGGCTTTCTCCATCTTTGTCCTGACCGAATTTATGTCGGCGATACCGAAAGAGCTGGAAGAGGCGGCGCGGATAGACGGCGCCAACGAATGGCAGATTTTCTTCCATGTGATTCTGCCGCTGGTGAAACCGGCGCTCGGTACGGTAGTGACGTTCGGCTTCATTATGATTTGGGACCAGTACCTGCTGCCGCTGATTGTGGTTAACCAGGACAGCCTGAATACTATTCCGGTGATCCTCGGCACGCTGCGTACCGATGAGAGCATCACGCCGAACATTTTTATCGCGATTACGCTGCTGGCGATGCTGCCCAGCATCATCGTCTATCTGGGTCTGCAAAAACATTTCAACCGCGGGATTATGTCCGGCGCAGTCAAAGGATAAGGAGTGACCAATGGGATCTGTTGTACTGAATAGCGTGCGTAAATCGTATGGTGATGCGCACGTCATTAAAGACGTGTCGCTGACTATCCCGGACGGTGAATTCTGCGTTCTCGTTGGCCCCAGCGGCTGTGGGAAATCAACCCTGCTGCGCATGATCGCCGGCCTGGAGGAGATCTCTGGCGGCGAGGTGCATATTAACGAGCGCAACGTTACCGAGGTAGAACCGAAGCTGCGCGATATTGCGATGGTGTTTCAGAGCTATGCGCTCTACCCGCAGATGACGGTGCGTGAAAATATGGGTTTTGCCCTGAAGATGGCGCGCCTGCCGAAAGCGGAGATTAATCAGAAGGTTAATGAAGCCGCTGCGCTGCTGGGGCTTGAACCGCTACTGGAGCGCTTGCCGAAGGATCTCTCGGGCGGCCAGCGCCAGCGGGTGGCGATGGGGCGGGCGATCGTGCGTAAGCCGCAGGTGTTTTTGTTTGACGAACCGCTCTCCAACCTCGACGCCAAGCTGCGAACCCAGGTGCGCGGCGAAATTCGCGAGCTGCATCGCCGGCTGAAAACCACCTCGGTGTACGTCACCCACGATCAGATTGAAGCCATGACCATGGGGCAGATGATCGTGGTGCTGCGCGATGGGCGCATTGAGCAGGCGGGGACGCCGCTGGAGTTGTACGACCGGCCGGCGAATCTGTTCGTCGCTGGTTTTATCGGTTCGCCGGAGATTAATCAGCTGTCGGGCGTCGTGGTTTTGAACGGCAGCGCCACCAGCCTGCGTCTGAAAGATGGCTCGCTGCTGGCTTTGCCCGCTGGCCTTCAGGTGGCCGACGGTCAGCAGGTGGTGTACGCCATTCGCCCTGAGCAGGTCAACGTCGTCCACGAAGCGCGCGACGATGCGCTGGCGGCGAAGGTGACGGCGGTGGAGAACACCGGCTCGGATATGCAGCTCTTCTGCGATACCGGCGGCGGAGCGTTTACCTCGGTGTTCAAACAGCGTCTGGCTGTAAAAGAGGGCGATAAGATCTGGCTGCAGCCGAAGCTCTCCGGCGTGCACCTGTTCGATGGACAAAGCGGCCAGCGCATAGCGTGCCGGGAGGAAAACTAAGGTGGCGATGAAGCTGTACACCCTTGACGAAACCTGCCTGGAAAACGCCCGGGCGGGCTTAAAGCAGCCGTTCTCGCCGCTGCAGCTGGCGTTAAGCAAGCTGGTGTCGGAGGCCGACATTCTGCGTCGAGAGGCGCCGGAAAGCGTGGTGCATAAAAAGCTGCGCCCGGCCAGCGGCGACGCGCACGATTACTACAGTCTGGGTACCTACTGGTGGCCGAATCCGCGGCGGCCCAACGGGCTGCCCTATATTCGTCGCGACGGGCATATCAATCCGCAATGTGAAAACAACGATACGGACACCTCGCGCATTATCCGCATGTGCGAACGGTGCCTGACCCTGGGGCTGGCATGGTACTTTACCGGCCAGCGGCAGTATGCGCAGGCCGCGGCTACGCAAATACGCTGCTGGTTCCTGGATGCCGACACGCGGATGAATCCGCATCTGAACTACGGCCAGGCGATCCCGGGGATTGTATCCGGTCGCGGCACCGGGCTTATCGATACTCGCTTAATGTGGATGGTGGTGGATACCATTGGCCTGATCAACACGGCGAGCGTGCTTGATACCGATGATATTATCGGCCTGCACCAGTGGTTCCGCGACTTTAACCACTGGATGTACTACAGCGAAATCGGCCACTCAGAGTACGTCTGGCACAATAACCACGGCACCTGGTACGACGCCCAGCGGACGGTTAACGCGTTATTCTATGGCGATAAAGGGCTGGCGGCGCGGATCATTGAGCAGGGAATTACCCAGCGTATGGCGGCGCAGATTGACCAGGATGGCCGACAAACGATGGAGCTGGAACGCACCATCCCGTTCCACTATTCGCTATTTAACCTGGAGGCGCATCTGCTGCTCAACCGCTACGCCGAACACGTTGAGTTCGATCGCTGGAACACCATCCGCGACGGGCGAGGGGTGAAGCAGGGCATCGACTATCTGGTGCCGTTTATTCGCGAGCCGGAGCTCTGGCCGTACAGCGATCTGCAGGGGATCGTGTGGGATAGCGCGCTGCGCGTACTGCTGCAGTCAGTGCGGGGTTATGCAAAGCAGTCTGCCAGCTATCGTGATGCGCTGAAGTGTGTGCCCCAGGAGACCTTACAGTTAAAGGAGCAACTGATGTGGTGTCCGGGCTGATAGAACAATGCTTCTTGCCTCCCGACGGCGCTGTGCCTGGTCGGCCTGGCTGATATGTAGCCCGATAAGGCGTTTACGCCGCTATCCGGGGAATGCGCCGGAGAGCGGCTTTGGCGCGGCTTCTTCCCGGGCGGCGCTACGCTTGCCCGGGATACGGGGCCTCGGCTGTCTTACACTGCGGCGATGATTTTTATCTCGACTTTATACTTCGGATTCATCAGTTTCGCCTGTACGGTACAGCGTACCGGCGCATGACCGGCGACGACCCATGCATCCCAGGCCTGATTCATCGCTGCAAAGTCTGCACCGTCGGCGAGGAAAATAGTCGCATCAAGAATACGTGATTTGCTGCTGCCCTGTTTCTCCAGCACCGCATCGATCTGCGCCAGAGTATCAGCGGTTTGCGCGCAGGCATCGGCATCGAGGTTGGACGGTACGCCGGTGTAGTACAGCGTCTGGTTATGAATCACCACATCAGACCAGCGGGCTTCGGCATCAATACGCGTAATGGTCATGTTTATTTCCTCTCTGTTCCGGTTCATTAAGCTGCGGCAAGACTGCCATAATGTTTCATCTGCGTCACTACCTGCACTGGCGAAAACCCCTCCACCCTGACATAATCACTGTCCAAATAACCAGGGGGTAATGTGATCGACGATTTTGCAGCAGACGGCCAGCTGGCCAGCGCGATTGCCGGATTTAAGCCGCGCGAGCCGCAGCGCCAGATGGCTTTCGCCGTCGCCAGTGCAATTGAAGAAACTCGTCCGCTGGTGGTGGAGGCGGGCACCGGGACCGGGAAAACCTACGCCTACCTGGCGCCTGCGCTACGCGCCAACAAGAAAGTCATTATTTCCACCGGCTCGAAAGCGTTACAGGATCAGCTCTACAGTCGGGATTTACCCACTGTCGCTAAAGCGCTGAACTTCACCGGTAAACTGGCCCTGCTGAAAGGGCGTTCGAACTACCTGTGCCTGGAGCGTCTGGAACAGCAGGCGCTCGCCGGTGGCGACCTGCCGGTGCAAACCCTCAGCGATGTCATTCTGCTGCGCTCGTGGTCTAACCAGACCGTCGATGGCGATATCAGCACCTGCGTTAGCGTGGCCGAAGATTCCCAGGCCTGGCCGCTGGTCACCAGTACCAACGATAACTGCCTCGGCAGCGACTGCCCCTTATATAAAGACTGTTTTGTGGTGAAAGCGCGGAAAAAGGCGATGGATGCTGACGTGGTCGTCGTCAATCATCATCTGTTCCTCGCCGATATGGTGGTCAAAGAGAGCGGCTTTGCCGAACTGATTCCGGAAGCGGAAGTGATGATCTTCGATGAAGCGCATCAGCTGCCGGATATTGCCAGTCAGTACTTCGGCCAGTCGCTCTCCAGCCGCCAGCTGATGGACCTGGCGAAAGATATCACCATTGCTTATCGCACCGAACTTAAAGACACCCAGCAGCTGCAGAAGTGCGCCGATCGCCTGGCCCAGAGCACGCAGGATTTTCGTCTGCAGCTGGGGGAGCCCGGCTATCGCGGCAACCTGCGCGAGCTGCTGGCGGATAACAATATTCAGCGCGCGCTGCTGCTGCTTGATGATGCGCTCGAACTCTGTTACGACGTGGCAAAGCTGTCGCTGGGCCGCTCGGCGCTGCTCGATGCCGCTTTTGAGCGGGCCACCGTATACCGAGGCCGCCTGAAGCGGTTAAAAGAGACCAATCAGCCCGGCTTTAGCTACTGGTATGAGTGTACTTCCCGCAACTTCACCCTGGCGCTGACCCCGCTGACGGTGGCGGATAAGTTTAAAGAGGTGATGGCGCAAAAGTCCGGGAGCTGGATCTTCACCTCGGCGACGCTATCGGTCAATGACGATTTGCACCACTTTACCGATCGTCTGGGCATAGGCGACGCGCAAACGCTGCTGCTCCCCAGCCCCTTCGATTATGCCCACCAGGCGCTGCTGTGCGTGCCGCGCAATTTGCCGTTACCGAACCAGCCCGGCGCCGCGCGACATCTGGCGGCGATGCTCAAACCGCTGATTGAAGCCAACGACGGGCGCTGCTTTATGCTCTGCACTTCGCACGCCATGATGCGCGACCTGGCGGAACAGTTTCGCGCCACCATGACGCTGCCGGTTCTCCTGCAGGGAGAAACCAGCAAAGGCCAGCTTTTACAGCAATTCGTCAGCGCCGGAAATGCGCTGCTGGTGGCGACCAGTAGCTTCTGGGAAGGGGTGGACGTGCGCGGCGATGCGCTTTCTCTGGTGATTATCGACAAGCTGCCGTTCACCTCGCCGGACGATCCGCTGCTGAAAGCGCGGATGGAGGATTGTCGCCTGCGCGGCGGCGATCCTTTTGATGAGGTCCAGCTACCGGACGCGGTCATCACCCTCAAACAGGGCGTGGGGCGTCTGATTCGCGACATCGACGATCGCGGGGTCCTGGTTATCTGCGACAACCGTTTGGTTATGCGCCCCTATGGCGCCGTCTTCCTCGCGAGCCTTCCGCCTGCGCCGCGCACGCGCGATATCCGTCGGGCGGTGCGTTTTCTTGCGGTACCGTCGGCGAGGTAATCCGGCGCAAAATGTGGTAAGCTGCGCGCCATTTTGTCAATCTGCTAGAGCGAGAGCGCGACAACCCATGCGAATTTTAGCTATCGATACCGCCACGGAGGCCTGCTCCGCGGCGCTGTGGAATGATGGCACCCTCAGTGCTCATTTTGAAATCTGCCCCCGCGAACATACCCAACGTATCCTGCCTCTGGTGCAGGATGTCCTCAATGAAAGCGGCACGCTATTAACCGAGCTTGACGCGCTGGCCTTTGGCCGTGGGCCGGGCAGCTTCACCGGCGTGCGCATTGGTATCGGGATTGCACAGGGACTGGCGCTGGGGGCCGAACTGCCGATGATCGGCGTGTCCACGCTGGCAACTATGGCGCAGGGCGCATGGCGAAAAACCGGCGCCACCCGCGTGCTGGCCGCCATCGACGCCAGAATGGGCGAAGTTTACTGGGCGGAATATCAGCGCGATGAACAGGGCTTCTGGCACGGCGAAGAGAGTGAAGCGGTGCTGAAGCCGGAAGCGGTTCGCGAGCGTCTGCAGCAGATGGAGGGCGAGTGGGCTACCGTCGGCACCGGCTGGCAGGCGTGGCCGGATATGGCTACCGGCTGCGGCTTAACGCTTGCCGACGGCGAAATTGAGCTTCCTGACGCGCAGGATATGCTGCCGCTGGCTTGCCATCTGTTTACGGTGGGAAAAACCGTGGCCGTTGAACACGCTGAACCAGTTTATTTACGCAATGAAGTGGCGTGGAAGAAACTTCCTGGCCGCGAGTGAATCTCAGTAACTATATGTCTGAGAAGAAGGAAGGAGTCGCGTCATGGCGGGTCAAAAAACGGTAGTGCGTTGGTTAGTCGCGGCAGCAGTGGTTGCTGCGCTGAGCGGGTGCGCTTCGGTACCGGATGCCATTAAGGGCACCACCCCGACGCCGCAGCAGGATTTAGTCCGCGTGATGAACGCGCCGCAGCTGTATGTCGGTCAGGAAGCGCGCTTTGGCGGGAAGGTCGTCAGCGTGCAGAATCAGCAGGGTAAAACCCGCCTGGAAATTGCCACCGTTCAGCTTGACGGCGCCGCGCGTCCGGAGCTGGGCGAGCCGTCGCGAGGTCGTATCTTTGCCGACGTAAACGGTTTTATCGACCCGGTGGATTTTCGCGGGCAGCTGGTCACCGTGGTTGGCCCGATCGTCGGCGTCGTCGACGGTAAAGTCGGCAATACGCCGTATAAATTCATGCTGATGAACGCTACGGGCTACAAGCGCTGGAACGTTGTCCAGCAGGTGGTCATGCCGCCGCAGCCGATGATGGACCCGTGGATGTTCGGCCCGCGCCCGTGGGGCTACGGATACGGCGGCTGGGGCTGGTATAATCCCGGTCCTGCCGAAGTCAGAAACGTTGTAACTGAATGATTTTGTAGTTTTTGTAAGTTCAAAGAAACAGCGGCTGGTCCGCTGTTTCTTCGTTTTCAGTCAAATAAGAAAAATAAATAGTGACGCGCTTCGCAACCTGTAAAACGCCTAATTAATAAACTGGTACGCTGAGTTAATATAATGTTAACAAAATGTTTGTTGATCAGGGGTTGTGATGACGACGAATAACTATTTCAGAGGTGATGCAGTGAAAAAGGTTTGGCTAAACCGTTATCCCGCAGACGTTCCTGCGGAGATAAACCCTGACCGCTATCAATCCCTGGTTGAACTGTTTGAACACGCCGTCCGCCGCTATGCTGACCAGCCGGCCTTTATTAACATGGGCGAGGTGATGACCTACCGCAAGCTGGAGGAGCGCAGCCGCGCGTTCGCCGCTTATCTTCAGGAAGGGTTAGGCCTGCAAAAAGGCGACCGTGTCGCGCTGATGATGCCTAATCTGCTGCAGTATCCGGTGGCGCTGTTTGGTATCCTGCGCGCTGGCATGATTGTCGTGAACGTCAATCCGCTTTATACCCCGCGCGAACTGGAACATCAGCTTAACGACAGCGGCGCCGCCGCCATTGTGATCGTTTCCAACTTTGCGCATACCCTGGAAAAGGTGGTTGATAAAACCCAGGTCAAGCACGTGATTTTAACCCGCATGGGCGATCAGCTTTCCACGGCGAAAGGGACGCTGGTTAACTTTGTGGTGAAGTACATTAAACGGCTGGTGCCAAAATACCATCTGCCGGACGCCATCTCGTTTCGCAGCGCGCTGCAGCACGGCTACCGCATGCAGTACATTAAGCCGGAAATCGTCTCTCAGGATCTCGCTTTTCTTCAATATACCGGCGGCACAACCGGCGTGGCGAAAGGGGCAATGCTGACCCATCGCAATATGCTGGCGAACCTTGAGCAGGTGAACGGTACCTACGGGCCGCTGTTGCATCGCGGCAAAGAGCTGGTTGTTACCGCGCTACCGCTGTATCACATCTTTGCGCTGACCATGAACTGCCTGTTGTTCATTGAACTGGGCGGGCAAAACCTGCTGATCACCAACCCGCGCGACATCCCAGGCCTGGTCAAAGAGCTGGCGAAATATCCCTTCACCGCCATGACAGGAGTCAATACCCTGTTTAACGCGCTGCTTAACAACAAAGAGTTTCAGCAGCTCGACTTCTCTTCACTGCATCTCTCCGCCGGCGGCGGAATGCCGGTACAGCAGGTCGTTGCGGAGCGCTGGGTTAAGCTGACCGGGCAGTATCTTCTGGAAGGCTATGGCCTGACGGAGTGCGCGCCGTTGGTGAGCGTCAATCCGCACGATATCGACTATCACAGCGGCAGTATTGGCCTGCCAGTGCCGTCCACCGAAGCGAAGCTGGTGGATGATGACGATAATGAAGTTGCGCCGGGAGAGCCGGGGGAGCTGTGCGTGAAAGGGCCACAGGTGATGCTGGGCTACTGGCAGCGCCCTGATGCTACCGCTGAAATCATTAAGGACGGCTGGCTGCATACCGGCGATATCGCGGTGATGGATGACGAGGGCTTCCTGCGTATCGTCGATCGCAAAAAAGATATGATCCTTGTCTCGGGCTTCAACGTCTATCCGAATGAAATCGAGGATGTGGTAATGCAGCATTCCGGGGTTCAGGAGGTTGCTGCGGTTGGCGTACCGTCCGGAAGCAGCGGTGAGGCGGTGAAAATTTTCGTGGTGAAGAAAGAGCCGACGCTGACGGAAGAGATGCTGATCGCTTTCTGCCGTCGCCAGCTGACCGGCTACAAGGTTCCGAAGCTGGTTGAGTTTCGCGATGAGCTGCCGAAATCCAACGTCGGGAAAATTTTACGTCGAGAACTGCGTGACGAAGCCCGTGCTAAAGTAGACAATAAAGCCTGAGCTAAGAGTGAATCGCCAGACGCCGGCTAAGCCGGCGTTTTTTATGGGCGCAAGTTAAGAGAGTATGATTTGAACTATCAGATGATCACCACCAACGATGGCCTTCGCGCCGTCTGTGAAGCGGCAAGCGCGGTTTCTGCCATCGCGCTGGATACGGAATTTGTCCGTACTCGTACCTACTACCCGCAGCTCGGTCTGCTCCAGCTGTTCGACGGCAACCAGGTCTCGCTGATTGACCCTCTGGTTATCACCGACTGGGAACCGATGCGTGAACTGCTGCTGAATAAAGATGTGACCAAATTTTTACATGCTGGCAGTGAAGATCTGGAAGTATTTCTTAATGCCTTTCATTTGATGCCTCAGCCGCTGATCGACACGCAAATTCTTGCCGCTTTTTGCGGTCGTCCGATGTCCTGGGGCTTTGCGTCGATGGTAGAAGAGTATACCGGCGTGGCGCTGGACAAGAGCGAATCTCGTACCGACTGGCTGGCGCGCCCGCTGACCGAACGCCAGTGCGTTTATGCCGCCGCCGACGTCTGGTACTTGCTGCCGATTGCCGGAAAGCTGATGGCTGAAACCGACAGCGCGGGCTGGCTTTCCGCCGCCCTGGATGAATGCCAGCTGATGCAGCAGCGTCGTCAGGAAATTCAGGATCCTGCAGAGGCGTGGCGCGACATTGGTAATGCCTGGCAGCTGCGCACTCGTCAGCTGGGCTGCCTGCAGCTGCTGGCGGAGTGGCGGCTGCGTAAAGCGCGCGAACGCGACCTGGCGGTCAACTTTGTTATCCGTGAAGAGCATTTGTGGAACGTGGCGCGCTATATGCCCACCAGCCTGGGGGAACTTGACAGCCTCGGACTCTCGGGCAGCGAGATTCGTTTCCACGGTAAGACGCTGATCGCCCTCGTCGAGAAGGCGCAGGCGCTGCCGGAAGAGGCGCTGCCAGAGCCGCTGCAAAATCTGATCGACATGCCCGGTTACCGCAAGCTGTTTAAGGATATCAAAGCGTTAGTTCAGACCGTAAGCGCCGAGAAGGGCGTGAGCGCGGAGCTGCTGGCTTCAAGAAGACAGATTAATCAGCTGCTGAACTGGCACTGGGGGCTAAAAAACGGCAACGGGCAGCCTGAACTGGTTTCCGGCTGGCGCGGTGAATTGATGGCCGATCGCCTGAATGCGCTATTAAGCGACTACCCGCGCTAGCGCCGATCGGCATAGTGAAAAAACCGGCTGCGCACAGCGTTGCCGGTTTTTTTTATACCTCAGGCTCAGGGCTTCGACTCTTCAGTTTCCGGCAGGGTCACGTTCAGCTCCAGAATCGAAATATCACCGTCTCTCTGCTCCAGCTGTACGCTGACCATCTCCGGGTCGATTTGCACGTATTTGCAAATCACCTCAAGAATGTCTTTACGCAACTGCGGAAGATAGTGCGGTTCAGCGTCGCCGCGACGGCGCTCCGCGACGATAATTTGCAGGCGCTCTTTCGCAATATTGGCCGTGTTCTTTTTCCGCGAGAGAAAAAAGTCGAGTAATGCCATAATTTATCCTCCGAACAGGCGTTTGAGGAAACCTTTCTTCTCTTCTTCTACGAAGCGGAAAGGGCGTTCTTCTCCGAGCAGACGTTCAACCGTATCAGCATAGGCTTTACCCGCGTCCGAGGCGTCATCCAGAATCACCGGCTCGCCCTGGTTTGACGCGCGCAGCACGGACTGATCTTCCGGAATCACGCCCACCAGATTGATGCGCAGAATTTCCAGCACGTCTTCCATGCTCAGCATGTCACCCTTGTTTACGCGGCCTGGGTTATAGCGCGTCAGCAGCAGGTGCTCTTTAATTGGATCTTCGCCCCTTTCCGCGCGACGGGATTTGGAGGCCAGGATACCAAGGATACGGTCGGAGTCGCGAACGGAGGAGACTTCCGGGTTGGTGGTGATGATGGCTTCATCAGCAAAATACAGCGCCATCAGCGCACCGGTTTCGATGCCTGCAGGGGAGTCACAGACGATAAAATCAAAATCCATTTTTTTCAGTTCTTCGAGAACTTTGTCTACGCCTTCGCGGGTCAGGGCGTCTTTGTCACGCGTCTGGGAGGCCGGGAGAATATAGAGATTCTCCGTACGCTTATCTTTAATAAGCGCCTGGTTCAACGTGGCATCGCCCTGGATGACGTTGACGAAATCATAAACGACCCGGCGTTCACAGCCCATGATCAGGTCAAGGTTACGCAGGCCGATGTCGAAGTCGATAACGACCGTTTTCTTTCCCTTCTGGGCCAAACCAGTAGCGATGGCCGCGCTGGAGGTGGTCTTGCCAACGCCTCCTTTACCCGAAGTCACAACAATAATGCGTGCCATAGAAATTCCTTGTTAAAAAGGGATTAATTCAACGATTGAATCGTCAAAGCGCTGTCGTCTAAACGTAGACGGGCCGCTTTGCCATAAAATTCGGCCGGAATGTTATCACTCAGCCAGTATTCCCCCGCGATGGAAACCAGTTCCGCCGAGAGGTTGGTACAAAATATTTGGGCGTCTCTGTCGCCGCCTGCGCCAGCAAGCGCGCGTCCCCGCATCATGCCATATACATGGATGTTACCATCGGCGATAAGTTCAGCCCCGGCACTCACATGGTTTGTAACAATTAGATCACAGTGTGGCGCATAAATACGCTGACCGGAACGTACCGGCTGATCAATCAAACGCGTTTTTGTGATCTGATTAACAGCTGGAGGTGGGGCAACGGGTTCAGGCGCAGCCTGGCGAGTCACTTTTTCTTTCCCTTCGGTTAATAAAGGGATCCCGGCGCGGTCAATTTCCGTTTTCAGCCGGGGAAGTTTACATCCGCTTACGCCCATAATACGCAGGCCGGTAGCCGCGATCGCCTCATGCAGAGGGCGCCAGTCGACGTCATCTTCAATGCTGCTGATATTCACCACCACGGGAGCGTGCCGTAAAAAGGCGGGAGCCTGGGCGATTTTGTCTTCTAACGCCTGACGAATAACCTCGGGATTTGCATCGTGCAAATGAACCACAGATAAGGTGAAGCTACTGCCCTTAAGTTCGATTGGCGTATTTGACATCCTGGCCTTACTCAATTTGCTGTTTATCACTCGCTGAAGTGCGGTGATATTCCGAAGACTAAAAGGCATGTTATAGTCACTCATATATTGAGGCAAGTGACCACAGGTCTAATTCCGAGTAAAACTATGTTTTGTGTGATCTATCGAAGTACTAAACGCGAGCAAACCTATTTATATGTCGAAAAAAAGGACGATTTCTCCCGCGTTCCTGACGAATTAATGTATAGCTTCGGTACGCCCAAACTGGCAATGATTCTACCGCTCGATGGACGAAAAAAACTCATTCACGCCGATTTGGAGAAAGTGAAACAGGCGCTCACCGATCAGGGCTATTACCTTCAGCTGCCTCCTCCGTCTGAAAATTTACTCAAGAAACACCTGGCGGAACAGGGGAATAAATCTGATTAACCCACAGAGGGAATATAATGTACCAACATCATAACTGGCAGGGTGCGCTACTGGATTATCCGGTAAGCAAAGTGGTTTGCGTTGGCAGCAACTATGCAAAACACATCAAAGAGATGGGCAGTGCGACGCCGGAAGAGCCGGTGCTGTTTATTAAACCTGAGACGGCGCTATGCGACATCCGCCAGCCGTTGGTGCTGCCTGAGGGGCTGGGGTCAGTGCACCATGAAGTTGAGCTGGCGGTACTGATTGGCGGTACGCTGCGCCAGGCGACGGAAGATCATGTGCTGAAAGCCATTGCCGGCTATGGAGTGGCGCTGGACCTTACCCTGCGCGATCTGCAGGGAAAACTGAAAAAGGCCGGTCAGCCGTGGGAGAAGGCGAAAGGCTTTGATAACTCCTGTCCTGTTTCAGGCTTTATTCCCGCCGCCGAGTTTCACGGCGACGCGCAGAGTACTCCGCTGAGTCTGAAGGTGAACGGCGAAGTGCGCCAGCAGGGTTCGACCGCCGACATGATCCATAAGATTGTGCCGCTCATCGCCTATATGTCGCGCTTTTTTACCCTGAAAGCCGGGGATGTGGTGCTGACCGGTACGCCGGAAGGCGTAGGGCCGCTGAGCAGCGGAGAAGAGCTGGAAGTCGGTTTTAACGGCTTTTCGCTGACTACCCGCGTGCTGTAACGTCCGCTTGCCGCCTTCTCCGGGCGGCAAAACTTGCATCGGCGTGCCAGAGTGGTTATAAGGTGCACCCTGAACTGCAATGACGGACATCCCAATGAGCGAACAACCTTTCTGGCAACAAAAAACACTGGATGAAATGAGCGATGCGGAGTGGGAATCACTTTGCGATGGCTGCGGTCAGTGCTGCCTGCATAAGCTGATGGATGAAGATACCGACGAAATCTACTTTACCAACGTCGCCTGCCGTCAGCTCAATATCAAAACCTGCCAGTGCCGTAACTATGAGCGCCGTTTCGAGTATGAGCCGGATTGCATCAAGTTAACTCGCGACAATCTGCCTACGTTTGAATGGCTGCCGCCGACCTGCGCCTATCGTCTGCTGGCGGAAGGCCAGCCGCTGCCGCACTGGCATCCGCTGTTAACCGGTTCGAAGGCGGCGATGCATGGCGAACGCATCTCCGTTCGCCATATTGCGGTGAAAGAATCCACCGTGGTTGACTGGCAGGATCATATTTTAAATAAACCAGACTGGGCGCAGTAAGGCGCGCAGTTAGCCTTTCTTCGCGTGGAATAGTCCGCTTTCACCGTCGGCGTCATCTGCAACCCAAAAGTTAATATTGAACTGCGCGTCGTCGCTTAGCTCAATGCGGTGCCAGTACTGCGGCGGGCTGGTTGCGAACTGGCCAGCATTGATAACGACTTTTGCCTCAGGCTCTGTCGCCTGTTCATCGGCGAAACCATAGTAGGTTACCGTCCCTTCCATTACGCAAAGCTGGCCGAAAACACCCGCTGCGGTGTTGTGGTGCGTCAGCAAAGCGGCGGGTACGTTCTGTTTGGTAAAGAATGGGGTGGAGCGTTTTACCTTCCAGCTAGCGGGAATACGCAAATGAGACATCATGTGCTCCTTAGTTAACATTTATAAGATGTATTTAATATGCAACTTTATGGCGGCAACGTCAACGCGCAGGCAAAAAAACGCTCCCGGAGGAGCGCTTTATGAACAATCGGTCTTAGCGACCAAACAGATCGCGCTTTTTAGGTTTAAACGGCTGAGCGATAAGCACCAGTACACCGACCACCAGATAGGCTGCGAAGATGCCGACCAGCCACTGCGGCATTTCCAGCGTCAGGAATTCCCACTGGCGTACGGAGCAGTCACCGGTAGCGACAAACACCTGAGGCAGCCATTTATCCAGCGGCAGCCACGTTGGGAAACGAGCGGCGAAATCGCAGGTCTGGAAGGGGGAAGGGTGAAGCTGAATCATGGTGTGTTCCCATGACAGCTGCAGCCCGCGCAGGGCGCTGTAGAGCCAAATCACAATCGCGACGTAGCGCAGAGGGGTTTTTGGCGCAATGGCGCCGACGATACCGGCGCCCATCACGCCAAATAGCGCGCAGCGCTCGTAAATACACAGTACGCACGGCTGCAGCAGCATCACGTGCTGGAACCATAACGCCACCAATTCAAGAATAAACGCGGTTAGCGCCATCAGGAGCCAGGCACCGCGTCCCCTTGAGCACTGGTTTAAATATCGCAACATAATCATTTCCCTGGAACATGCTAAATCATGGCAGTGTAAACGAAAACCGTAGCGACGCCAGCAGCTAGTCTGAAAATATTACGTAAACGAATATGGAATGCCCGGCGTTTTGAGCCGGGCATGGATGATTTTATTTCAGCAGCTGCGGCGTCACCAGCCAACCGTGCTCCAGCATCCACTGGGTGGCCGGCATCAGGGTAAACTCGACGCAGGCCAGGCCGACGAGGGTCAGGACGAGAGTATAGGGCAGCGCCATCCACACCATCCGGCCATAGGAGAGGCGAATCAGCGGGGCCAGCGCGGAAGTCAGCAGGAACAAAAAAGCAGCCTGGCCGTTCGGCGTAGCGACCGATGGCAGGTTGGTGCCGGTATTGATCGCCACCGCCAGCAGCTCGAATTGCGGCAAACTGATGGTACCCTGCTCCAGCGCGGACTTGACCTCGTTGATATAGACGGTTCCGACGAAGACGTTATCAGAAATCGACGACAGCAGACCGTTAAACAGATAAAACAACGATAGCTGGGCGTGCGGGGATGCCTGAAGAACGAACTCGATCACCGGGGCAAAAAGGTGCTGGTCAATAATAACCGCCACCACGGCAAAGAAGACCGTCAGTAGGGCGGTAAACGGCAGGGCTTCGGTGAAGGCTTTGCCGATAGCGTGTTCATCGGTGATGCCGGAGAACGTTGTCGCCAGCACAATCACCGACAGGCCGATCAGGCCGACTTCCGCAAGATGCATCGCAAGGGCGATAATCAGCCAGACGCCGATAAGTCCCTGAGCGATAAGACGCAGGCGATCCTGACGACTGCGGCTCTGGCGGCTGCGATCGTCAAAATCCTGTAGCACTTTGCGCACGGTTGGCGGCAGCGGTTCGCCGTAGCCAAACAGGCGGAATTTCTCCAGCAGCAGACAGGTGATCAGTCCGCATACCAGCACCGGCAGGCTAACCGGCAGCATACGCATGAAGAATTCGCCGAAGTGCCAGCCTGCCGCCTTGGCGATGATCAGGTTCTGCGGCTCGCCGACCATGGTCATCACGCCGCCGAGCGCGGTGCCGACCCCGGCATGCATCATCAGGCTGCGCAAGAAGCCGCGGAACTGCTCCAGGACATCGCGATAGTGCTGCTCAATATGGCTGTCGTCGAGCATATTGTCATCATCCGGCCGCGCCGAAGCGACTTTGTGGTAAATACCGTAGAAGCCGACGGCAACGCTTATCACCACTGCGACAACGGTCAACGCGTCGAGGAAGGCGGAGAGGAAAGCGGATGCGATGCAAAACGCCAGCGACAGCAGCATCTTGCTACGAATGCCAAGCAACAAGCGGGTGAAGATGAACAGCAGCAGCTGCTTCATGAAGTAGATCCCCGCGACCATAAACATCAGCAGCAGCAGGACTTCAAGATTACTGGCCACCTCTTCGCGGATATGCCCCGGGGTGGTCATGCCGATAAATACCGCTTCAATGGCCAGCAGGCCGCCCGGCAGCAGGGGATAGCACTTGAGCGCCATCGCCAGGGTGAAGATAAATTCGATAACCAGCAGCCATCCGGCAATAAACGGATGCAGATAAAAGACCAGCGGATTAACAATTAAGAAAATGATGAGAGCGAGTTTGTACCAGTCCGGGGACTGGCCAAGAAAATTGCGCCACAGGGCGCGGCCATAAGACATTTCCACGACAGACATCCTTTCTCCGTCAAATTCTGAAACATGATTTTATGCGTAACTATACGCAAGATTACCAGTTGCGCAAAACGAGACGCAACTTTCTTCGCATCACATTCTTTAGCAACAGAAAATGTGAAATGAAAAGTGGAAAATGAAACGGCGATCCCTTTTTAATTACTTTCTGGCGCTATCTGCCTTATGGCCGCTCTGGTATGATGAGTCGAATAGCAACGCTGTGTAATGGAAATCTTATTATGGTCATTAAGGCGCAAAGCCCTGCGGGTTTCGCTGAAGAGTACATCATTGAAAGTATCTGGAATAACCGTTTTCCCCCTGGTTCAATTCTTCCCGCTGAACGTGAACTTTCTGAACTGATTGGTGTTACCCGTACAACCTTACGTGAAGTGTTGCAGCGTCTGGCCCGCGATGGCTGGTTAACCATTCAGCATGGTAAACCGACAAAGGTGAACAATTTCTGGGAAACTTCAGGTTTGAATATTCTCGAAACCCTGGCGCGTCTCGACCATGACAGCGTACCGCAGCTGATTGATAATCTGCTGTCCGTGCGTACCAATATTTCGACCATTTTCATCCGTACCGCTTTCCGTCAGCATCCGGATAAGGCGCTGGAGGTACTGGCGAGCGCGCGTGAAATTGAAGACCACGCCGATGCGTTTGCCGAGCTGGATTACAATATCTTCCGCGGTCTGGCGTTTGCCTCAGGCAATCCCATCTATGGTCTGATCCTCAACGGTATGAAAGGCTTATATACCCGCATCGGTCGCCACTATTTTGCTAATCCGGAAGCGCGCAGCCTGGCGCTCGGCTTCTATCATCAGCTGGCTAAAGTTTGTGAAGAGGGCCTGCATGAGCAGGTTTATGACATCGTACGCCGCTACGGCCGCGACAGCGGTGAGATCTGGCATCGTATGCAGAAGAATCTACCGGGCGACTTAGCGATTAATATGCGTTAAGCCCACGGAATGAATAAAAAACGCCCGGTGCTTTTACCGGGCGTTTTGCTTTTCAACGGCTACAGCGGGTTCTGCCGCGGCGGGGTGCGTTCCAGCAACTCGACGCTGCCATCGGCGTTTTGCTGCTCCAGAAGAACGTCAAATCCCCACAGGCGGTGAACGTGCTTAAGCACCTCACGGCGGCCTTTATCCAGCGGCACGCGGTTGTGCGGCACGTAGCGCAGGGTGAGCGAGCGGTCGCCGCGCAGGTCCACATTCCATACCTGAATGTTTGGCTCGAGGTTGCTCAGGTTGTACTGCGCTGAAAGTTTGGAACGAATCTCACGATATCCCTCTTCATTATGAATTGCGGATATTTCGAGATAGTTGTTGTGATCGTCATCCAGCACGGTAAAGAAGCGGAAGTCGCGCATGATTTTCGGCGACAGGAACTGGCTGATAAAGCTTTCATCCTTAAAGTCGCGCATCGCGAAGTGCAGAGTTTCAAGCCAGTCAGAGCCGGCAATATCCGGGAACCAGTATTTGTCCTCTTCCGTCGGCGACTGACAAATACGTTTGATATCCTGGAACATGGCGAACCCCAGCGCGTAGGGGTTAATACCGCTATACCACTGGCTGTTGTATGGCGGCTGGAACACCACATTGGTGTGGCTGTGCAGGAACTCCAGCATAAAGCGCTCCGTCACTTTACCTTCATCATAAAGGTGATTCAGGATGGTGTAGTGCCAGAAAGTCGCCCAGCCTTCGTTCATCACCTGAGTCTGCTTCTGCGGATAAAAATACTGGCTGACCTTGCGCACGATGCGCAGGATCTCACGCTGCCACGGCTCCAGCAGCGGCGCGTTTTTCTCCATGAAATAGAGCAGATTTTCCTGCGGTTCAGAAGGGTAGCGACGCGCGGCTTCGATGGTTTTTTCCTCTTCTCGCTTCGGCAGCGTGCGCCACAGCATATTCACCTGGCTTTGCAGATACTCTTCCCGGCTTTTTTGCCGCGCCTTCTCCTCCTGCAGCGAGATTTTTTGCGGGCGTTTATAGCGGTCAACGCCATAATTCATCAGGGCATGACAGGAGTCGAGCAGTTTTTCAACTTCATCAACGCCGTAGCGCTCTTCACATTCGGTGATGTATTTCCGCGCGAAAATGAGATAGTCAATGATTGAGCTGGCATCGGTCCAGCTGCGAAACAGATAGTTATTTTTGAAAAACGAGTTATGCCCATAGCAGGCGTGCGCCATCACCAGCGCCTGCATGGTAATGGTGTTCTCTTCCATCAAATAGGCAATACAGGGGTTGGAGTTAATGACGATTTCGTAAGCCAGCCCCTGTTGGCCGTGCTTATAGGCCTGTTCGGTCTCGATGAATTTTTTACCGAACGACCAGTGCGGATAGTTAATCGGCATCCCGACGCTGGAGTAGGCATCCATCATCTGTTCGGAAGTAATGACTTCGATTTGGTGCGGATAGGTGTCAAGACGGTACAGTTTCGCCACCCGATCGACTTCTGCCAGATAGGTCTCCAGCAGCTCAAAAGTCCAGTCGGGTCCATCGCTTAAACGGGTTGTGTCCTTGTTCATGGAATCAATCGTAGCCATTAGCGCGCCCTCGTTGTTGATGGTTCTCTCTGTACGGAAAACCTCTAAACAAGCATAGAACACGGCGTCGCAAACTGCGTCTATCCGCATTTCCTTTCTTCGCGATTTCACAATCTTAAAGGCGCTGTTTTGCGTTTTAATCAGAATTTTATTCTGTAGAAAAATGAGGCGCAGCAGGAGATGGTAAAGCGACGGGGTCAGCGCTGGCGCAGAATCCTGTGAGATAAGTCACCATAAATAAAGCGTATGTTGAATAATATTTTCATCTGAGTTATCAATTTGTAATCAGATGATTGTTCTTTAACGATTACGGAGCCGCTATGCGCGTCGTCATACTGGGAAGTGGGGTTGTAGGAGTCGCAAGCGCCTGGTATTTAAGCCAGGCAGGACATGAAGTGACGGTTATCGACCGTCAGCCGGGACCGGCCGAAGAGACCAGCGCCGCTAACGCCGGGCAGATCTCCCCCGGCTACGCCGCGCCCTGGGCGGCGCCGGGCGTCCCCTTGAAGGCGATTAAATGGATGTTCCAGCGCCACGCTCCGCTGGCTATCGGTCTGGATGGCACCCAGTTCCAGCTGAAATGGATGTGGCAGATGCTGCGCAACTGCGACACTCGCCACTATATGGAAAATAAAGGACGAATGGTGCGCCTGGCCGAGTACAGCCGCGACTGCCTGAAAGCGCTGCGCGAGAGCACCGGTATTCAGTATGAAGGGCGCCAGGGTGGTACGCTCCAGCTATTCCGCACCGACAAGCAGTTCGGGAACGCGACCCGCGATATTGCGGTGCTGCAGGATGCGGGCGTGCCTTACCAGCTGCTGGAAGCGAATCGCCTGCTGGAAGTTGAGCCGGCGCTGGCAGAAGTGAGCCATAAGCTCACGGGCGGTTTGCGCTTACCTAATGATGAAACCGGCGACTGCCAGCTCTTCACCACTCGTCTGGCCCGAATGGCGGAGCAGGCGGGCGTGACTTTCCGTTTTAATACTCCGGTGGATGAACTGCTCTATGAAGGGGATCTCATCTCGGGTGTGAAGTGCGGCGCTGAAATTATTAAAGCCGATGCGTACGTTATGGCATTCGGATCCTATTCGACGGCCATGCTGAAAGGGCGGGTGGATATTCCGGTCTATCCCCTGAAAGGCTATTCGCTGACGATCCCCATCGCGGAAGAGGACGGCGCGCCGGTTTCGACTATCCTTGATGAAACCTACAAAATCGCCATCACCCGTTTCGACAGGCGTATTCGCGTTGGTGGAATGGCGGAAATTGTTGGATTTAATAAAGAACTGCTGCAGCCGCGGCGTGAAACCCTGGAGATGGTCGTGCGCGATCTGTTCCCGCGCGGCGGCCACGTTGAACAGGCAACCTTCTGGACCGGACTGCGTCCGATGACTCCGGACGGTACGCCGGTGGTGGGGCGTACGGGGTATAAAAATCTGTGGCTCAACACCGGCCACGGCACGCTGGGATGGACCATGGCCTGTGGTTCAGGGCAGCTGATTAGCGACCTGATCTCCGGACGCACGCCGGCGATCCCGTATGACGATCTTGCCGTCGCCCGCTACGGACGCGGCTTTACGCCGGCCCGCGCTCAGCATCTGCATGGCGTTCACAATTAACAAGGAGCTTTCATGTCTCGTCCTGTAAAGGCCAGCATTGATATGTCAGCCTTACGCCAGAATCAACAAATTGTTCGCCGCGCGGCGCCCGGCTCGCGCCTGTGGGCGGTGGTCAAAGCCAATGCGTATGGCCACGGTCTGGCAAGGGTCTGGAATGCGCTTAGCGCCGCAGACGGTTTCGCGATGCTCAATCTTGAAGAGGCGATACTGCTGCGTGAGCTGGGCTGGAAAGGGCCGATACTGATGCTGGAAGGCTTTTTTCATGCCGATGAGCTGGCGTTATTTGATAAATACCGCTTGACCACCAGCGTGCACAGTAACTGGCAAATTAAGGCCCTTCAGCAGGCGAAGCTGCATGCGCCGCTTGATATTTACGTCAAGGTGAATAGCGGGATGAACCGGCTGGGGTTTATGCCGGATCGTCTGCAAATCGTCTGGCAGCAGCTGCGAGCGCTCAGCAACGTCAGTGAAATGACGTTGATGTCGCATTTTGCCGAAGCGGAAAATCCGGATGGCATCGCGGAGCCGATGCGGCGCATTGAGCAGGCGGCGGAAGGGCTGGATTGCCCGCGCTCGCTGGCGAACTCGGCGGCCACCTTGTGGCATCCGGAGTCGCATTTTAACTGGGTGAGGCCGGGGATCGTGCTTTATGGCGCTTCGCCTTCCGGCCAGTGGCAGGATGTGGCCAATACCGGGCTGAAACCGGTCATGACGCTAAGCAGCGAAATTATCGCCGTGCAGAATCTGAAAGCCGGTGAAGCGGTTGGATACGGCGCAACCTGGCGCACGGCTGAGGAGCGGCGAATCGGCATCGTTGCCTGCGGCTATGCCGACGGCTACCCGCGCTTAGCGCCCAGCGGAACGCCGGTGCTGGTTGATGGCGTCCGCACCGTAACGGTCGGGCGTATCTCAATGGATATGCTGGCGGTGGACCTGACAACCTGCCCGCAGGCAGGCATTGGCGCGCCGGTCGAGCTATGGGGTAAAGAGATCAAAATTGACGATGTCGCAGCCTCCTGCGGCACCGTCGGATATGAATTAATGTGCGCCCTTGCGCCGCGCGTGCCGGTTGTGACAGTGTAACCTGAACCGAGGCGGATCACTCCGCCTCATCTTCCGCCATCCGTACGCCAACCCGCAGAACGTGATCCTCTTCTTTTTCCGCCACCGTCCACACCATGCCGGCAAATTCCACCTGGTCGCCGACAACCGGGGCTGCGCCTAACAGGTGCTGTATGACGTCACCCAGCGACTGCTGACGATCGCGAAACTCTTCTCCCCCGTCAATGCCGTAAATCTGCGCCACGTCGGCGAACCTGGCGCTGGCATCGAGAATAAAATCACCGAAGAAGCGCTGATCGAGCGCCACCGGCGGCGACTGGCTGAACAGTTTACCCAGCGCGGGTAAATCGCGTTCGCGGCCAATCACGCAGAGAATATCGCCTTCCAGCAGGCGGGTGCTGCCGGTGGGGTGCAGCAGAGCGTTATCGCGGAATAGCGCGGCAATCCGCGTTTCCGGCGGCATATGCAGGTCGCGCAGCGCCGCGCCGACGCACCATTTCTCCGCGCTCAACTGATAGACAAACTGCTCCCACGGATTTTCCGGATGGATATCCAGCCCGACGCGTGAGATGGGCGATCCGACCGGTGGCACCACTACTTTGGCTTTTTTGGCCGCCCAGGAGAGCGACGTACCCTGTAAAAGCAGCGAGACCAGCACCACGAAGAAAGCCACGTTAAAGAACAGGCGCGCATTCTCCAGGCCCGCCATCATCGGAAAGACGGCGAGAATAATCGGCACCGCGCCGCGCAGACCCACCCAGCTGATAAATATGCGCTCGCGCAGGTTAAAGCCGCGAAACGGCAGCAGGCCGGCGAATACCGACAGCGGACGGGCGATGAAAATCATCCACATCGACAGAATGAGCGCCGGGATGGCGATGGGCCACAGGTCTGACGGCGTGACCAGCAGGCCGAGCACCAGGAACATGGCGATCTGCGCCAGCCACGCCAGCCCGTCAAAGTTTTGCAGAATGCCGTGGCGGTTGCGAATCGGCCGGTTGCCCAGCAGGAAGCCGCACAGGTAGACCGCGAGGATGCCGCTGCCGTCCAGCGAGGTGGTGGCGGCGAAAATCATGATCCCGCCGCTCAGCGCCAGCAGCGGGTAAAGCCCGGCGGGCAGCACAATGCGGTTAATCATCTGCAGCAGCAGATAGCCGCCGCCGAGACCGATGGCGATACCTAAGCCAAACTGCTGGACGATATGCACCAGGAACATCCAGCTCAGGCCGGTTTCATGCTGCTGAATCATCTCGATAAGCGTAATGGTCAGGAACACGGCCATCGGGTCGTTGCTGCCGGATTCAATTTCCAGCGTTGAGCCGACGCGTTCGTTTAGCCCTTTTCCGCCGAGCAGAGAGAACACCGCTGCGGCATCCGTCGAGCCGACAATCGCGCCGATCAGCATGCCTTCAATCAGGTCGAGTTTAAACAGCCAGGCCGCCATGAGTCCGGTCAGGGCCGAGGTAATTAACACCCCGACCGTGGCAAGCGACAGCGCGGGCCAAAGCGCTACGCGAAAGGAGCTGGCCTGGGTGCGCATCCCGCCGTCAAGCAGAATGACCGCCAGCGCCAGGTTACTTACCATGTAGGCGAAAGGGTAGTTGTCAAACGGAATGCCGCCGATACCGTCAATACCCGCCAGCATCCCAATGGCTAAGAAGATAACCAGAATCGGGATGCCGAGGCGTGAGGAAAAGGAACTTAATAAGATGCTACAGGTTACTAAAACAGAACCCAGGATAAACAGACTGATGACCGCAGCGGCGTCCAATGTTGACGTACTCCTTACCGGCGTGAAGATAAATTAAAAACTACACCATTTTAACAATCCGACGCCGATCAGGATATGCGTTAGAGGAATTTTTATTCTGTCAGTACCGGGTGGCCGCTGATGCTCAACGTCGTGGCAGAGGCGTTGTTGACCAGCAATGCTCTGGCGCCAAGCGGTAGGGTGACCGTGCGCTGCTCGTGGCCAAAATCCAGGCCGCTGATGACCGGAATGTTAAGCTGCTGGCGAAGGTAGTCGTATACCATCGGCAGATCGTATCCGGCATCGTAGTCGTTGGCGACAGCGCCGGTAAAGCTGCCGAGGATAATCGCTCGCTGGCGCGCCAGAATACCGCTATTAAGCAGCTGCAAGAGCATACGCTCAACGCGGAAGGGATGCTCGTTAATATCCTCCACAACCAGAACCCCGTCGCTAATCTTCGGCATCCACGGGGTACCGATAAGCGAGGTCAGCATCGCCAGGTTGCCGCCCCATAGCGTGCCGCTGGTGCGACAGTCGGGCCCCTCGCCGTGCCATTCAAGCGTAAACGTCGGGTTGCGCAGGGCCTGCCAGAAATGGTGTTCGGTAAATTCATTAAGCGCTTCGGCGCCAAAGTTTCCTGCCAGCATCGGCCCGCTAAAAGTGATTATGCTACCCTTTGCCAGCAGGCCCATCTGGATGGCGGTGAAATCGCTGTGGCCGCAAATGAGCAGCGGATCCCGCTGCTGACGGGCAATGAGCCCCTGCCAGTCAATTTGCGGCAGCAGGCGAGTCGCGCCGTAGCCGCCGCGTACCGCCAGCACGATACGGTTTTTGCCGTCGAGGGCGGCGAGCTGGTTAATATCGGCAAGGCGTTGGTTCTCAGTCCCGGCAAAGCGCAGCGCCCGGCGGGGAATGACTTCCTGGTGCGCCACCTGATGCCCGGCCTCCTGCAGACGTTGCACGCCGCGATTCGCCGCCTCCTGGTTGATGCAATAGCCGGAGGGGGCGATGAGATAAAACTGAGACATGACAATTCCTTGCTAAGAATGAAAGGGTTATCATGCCGCCTGGAGCGTTTATTGTCATCTCCGTGCGGCAAACTTCAGCCAATAAGGATAGATGTGTGAAATTGAGATGGTGTGTTTTTTTATTTGTATTGTTGGCCGGTTGTAGTTCAAAACACGATTATCGTAACCCGCCGTGGAATCCGGAAGTCCCGGTTAAGCGGGCGATGCAGTGGATGCCAATCAGCGAAAAAGCCGGCGCGGCGTGGGGCGTTGATCCCCAGTTGATTACCGCCATTATCGCCATTGAATCCGGCGGCAACCCGACGGTGGTCAGCAAATCCGGCGCGGTTGGCCTGATGCAGCTGAAACCCTCAACGTCCGGGCGCGATGTTTACCGGCGGATGGGCTGGAGCGGCGATCCTTCGGTGAGCGAACTGAAAAATCCCGAGCGTAATATTTCTATGGGGGCGGCCTACCTTAGCATTCTCGAGAACGGTCCGCTGGCGGGGATTAAAGATCCGCAGGTAATGCGCTATGCGGTGGTGGTTTCCTACGCCAACGGCGCGGGCGCGCTGCTGCGCACCTTCTCGTCTAATCGCCAGGATGCGATTGAGGAGATTAACGATATGGACGCCGATGATTTCTTTGAGCACGTGGTGAAGAAACATCCGGCACCGCAGGCCCCGCGCTATATCTGGAAGCTGCAGAAAGCGCTGGACGCCATGTAACGGGCGCTCCCACTGGCTTAGCTTGCCGGGGGTCATCAGCCCAGCCGATTCAGGGACAGTAAAGTGAGAAAGACGCGCGGCGGAGTCCCGCCGCGCGAAGGTTCACTGCGCGGCTTTTTTCTCCTCAACCGCAGCAGGCTGCGCCGAGCCGATATCGTCATTCGCCGCCGGGCGCGCGGTAGGCACGGAATCGCACGGCTTCTCTTTCGGGCACACGAGGTCCAGCATCTTCAGCGTGACGCCGTTGGTCCAGCCAAAGCCGTCCTGTAGCGGATACTCGCCGCCGCCGCCGCCGGTTCCCGTCGAACTGACATCATATTTTTCCACCAGCTTCTGTTTGCTGTCGTAAGTGTGCTGGACGTTGCTCAGGAAACGCCAGCTTACCTCCATCGCGATTTTTTGCTGGCCATATTTTTGCAAACCCTCCGCCGCGACCCACTGCAGCGGCGCCCAGCCGTTGGGGGCGTCCCACTGCTGGCCGCTATTCACCGTAGTGGTGGTCAGGCCGCCGGGCTTAAGTAGCCGCGTTTCGGTGGCGGCGGCGACTTTCGCAGCGCGTTCGCTGGAGGCGGCGTTGACGTACAGCGGGAACAGCGCCGCGGCGGTCAGCTGATTGCGCACCTTATGACTTTTAAGGTCGTAATCGGCGTACCAGCCCTCTTTATCATTCCACAGGTAGTTTTCCAGCGCTTTCTGGCGGGCATTGGCTAACGCGTCATACTTCGCGGCTTTGGTCGAATCTCCCGCCGCTTTGCTGGCGCGAGCGATGGCTTTTTCCATATGGAACATCAGCGAGTTTAAATCGACCGGAACAATAGAGGTGGTACGGATAGTGCCGAGCTGCTGCGGGTTATCCATCCAGCGTGAGCTAAAGTCCCAGCCGGATGCCGCGGCAGAGCGCAGATCGCGGTAGATTTCAGTCGCCGGACGATTGGGGTTATTTTTGGCGGTGGTCACATCGTCCAGCCAGGATTCCGGGCGCGGCGTGTCGTTATCATCCCAGTAGCGGTTGAGCAGCGCGCCGTCGGCCATGCGCACCACGCGCTTGCTGGCGCTGCCGGGCTGAAGCGCCTCAGCGCCATCCATCCAGTACTGGTACTCTTTCTCCATCTGCGGCAGCCATTTCTTGAGTGCCTCGTCGCCATCATGGGTGGCCAGCAGTTCAACCATAAACGGGAAGAAAGGCGGCTGCGAACGGCTCAGATAGTAAGTGCGGTTGCCGTTGGGAATATGACCCCAGGCGTCGATCTCGGCGGCAAAGTTGGTCACCATATCTTCGATTTTATCCCAGTGGCCGCTCTCAGCCAGGCCAAGCATGGTGAAGTAGCTATCCCAGTAATAGACTTCGCGAAAGCGTCCGCCGGGCACCACGTAAGGTTTTGGCAGCGGCAGCAGCGAATCCCATTTTTCTACTTCAACGGTACTGCGGGTCAGCACTGGCCAGAGTCCATTGATATGCTGGCGCAGGGTTTGCCCTTTTGGCGGAACGTACTGGTCGTTTTCCTGAGGCAGGGTAAAATTAAGCTCGACAAAGTGCCGCAAATCAAAGCTGGTCTGATTTTTCTGCATACGATAATCGGCAAGGATCATCAGCGGATCGCCGTTAGGGATGGCGTCAGCGAACGTTTTCTGGTCAGAGAAAAGTTTGGCGCTTTGCACGTCGTTAAACAGCGGTCCGAGCAGGATATCGGGCGATTGCGGGGTAGGGCGGGTCTCTTCAGCCTGAGCCGTCAGCGTCGCCAGAGCGACAAATGCGCCCCCGAGCGCCAGACGAAGGGTTGCGGGGCGACGGGAAACCGGACTCGTCATAAATTGTTCTCCTTATCATTGCAGACTATGTGCCACTGCATTCGGCCATCAGAAAACCTTAGACGAATATCCGCCGCTGCGCGTGTCCGAGGTAACATTTTAAGTGAAAACAGAGTATTTACCGGGCATCGCTCTGTTCCGCGCCGACAAAATATTGGCGATTAAAACAGTGCTGTCTTGTATGGTACTTCGGGGGGCGCTGAATATCTGGTAATTGATAAAAAACATAATCCGTGAATAAGAAAAATAAATAGACAAGCGGCATGGTATTCCTATATGGCATTTTTATCGGCTCATCCCTGTCGCCTGAAAAAAGTTAGCGAAGTATTAAAACATGTGATCTGCCAAACAAAAAACCGGGTTCTAATACCATTGAAGGCTGACAGGATCACATAAATAAAAAAACATAAATAATTAATAAAAAAACATAATGGCATCTGTAGGAGGGAAAAGTAAAAAATGCAGACTTTACAGAAACCGGTTTCATTTTTTCGTAAAGGAGTGATGTATGTCTGCTGGCGACAAAATTTCTGTCAGAGAAAAAGTAGGTTACAGCCTGGGGGACGCAGCGAGCCATATTGTATTTGACTCCTCCGTTGCCATCTTAGCCTACTTCTATACCGATATTTATGGTCTACCGCCCGCCGTGATGGGGACGATGTTTTTGCTGGTTCGTCTGCTGGATGCGATTACCGATCCGATTATGGGGGCGATTGCGGATGCCACCTCAACCCGCTGGGGGCGCTTTCGTCCTTGGCTGCTGGCGATATGCGTCCCCTTTGCGGTGAGCTGCGTGCTGGTTTATTCCATTCCATCTTTCTCTGACTCGGGAAAAATTGTTTACGCCGTGGCGGCATATATATTCATGACACTGATGTATACCGCGATAAATATCCCTTACTGCTCGCTGGGCGCGGCGCTGACCTCCGATCCGCGCGAGAGTCTCTCGCTGCAATCCTGGCGTTTCGCTATCACGCCGATCGGCGGGGCGCTCGGTACCGCGTTTATTCTACCGCTGGCTGATCTTCTTTATCCGGGCGATCGGGCGACGGGTATTCAGGTCTCCATGGCGATATTTGGCGTTATAGGCTGCCTGATGTTTGTCGTCTGTTTCGCGACCACTAAAGAGCGCGTTCAGCCGATTAAAGAAGAAAATCTGAATATTGCCCGCGACGTGAAAATTCTCTTTCGTAACGATCAGTGGCGTATTCTTTCCGTTTACAATTTTATGATGCTGGTCGCCGTGGTGATTCGCGGCGGCGCCGTCGTTTATTATGTTAATAGCGTGCTGCACAAAGGCGCCGACGTGATTACGGTATTCATGCTTGGTGGGATGTTTGCCTCCATGCTGGGCTCGGTGCTGGCAAAACCGTTCGGTACGCGTTTTTGTAAAGTCAGACTCTCTTTCTGGATTAACCTGTTGACCGCTGCGCTGGGGGTCGTGTGCTTTATTGTACCGGTGCAATATTGGCTTCTGGTGCTTGGGGTCCATATTCTGATCTCCATTATTCAGGGCGGTAACGGCGCGCTGCAGTGGTCGATGATTACCGATGTGAACAACTACGGCGAATGGAAAACCCAGCGGCGTATTACCGGTATGAACGTTGCGGCCAATATCTTTGTGATAAAACTGGGCGTCGCCGTCGGTGGGGCGATCCTTGGCTGGATATTAGCCTATTACCATTACGCCGCTAACACCACGGTACAGCCGGCTTCCGCCGTACAGGGGGTGGTGCTGTTATTCACGCTGGTACCTTCTGTTTTTTATGTTCTTACCGCAGTCTCTATTAAATTCTATGGCTTAACTGAAAATAGAATGAACGGCATCGTTGATGATTTGAAAAACGGAACTTTTGCTGAATCCTGATTAAACACTAAAAAAGTGCAAGGGCTATCTGATTTATTGCCTCCGGATAGCCCGGTGGTATCCGGGATGACATATACAATAACGTAATTAGGGATGTTAAAAATGAAAGTGAAATATATCGCTCTGGTTATGAGTGCCGTATTTTCTGGCGGTCTGCTGGCCGCCCAAAATAATAACTCTGTGGATATTGAAAAACGGTTAGCACAGCTTGAACAGCGTTTAATTAACGCTGAACAGCGGGCCGCCGATGCGGAAGCGAAAATTCAGACGCTAACCCAGCAGCAGAACGTGGCGGCGAAAAATGCGCCAACCGTGAAGGTCGAGTCTGCGGAGCCCGTCGCACCGGGCGCGGCGCCAACGAAACTGACGCTCTCTGGCTATGGGGATATCAAGTTTTACGGCGATGTCGAATTCAACATGGACGGCGCCAGCAGCAGCGGTAGCCTGACGTCGGTAAAAACCTCTTCGAATAAAAACTGGGCGCCGGGTACTAAAGAACGTTGGGATATTAACGGCCGTATTCTGCTGGGCTTCGATGGTATGCGCAAAATGGATAACGGCAATTTCGCCGGTTTCTCCGCCCAGCCGCTGGCCGATATGACCGGTAAGATGAACCTTGATGATGCGGTATTCTTCTTTGGCCGGGAAGATGACTGGAAGGTCAAAGTTGGTCGTTTCGAAGCCTACGATATGTTCCCGCTGAATCAGGATACGTTTGTCGAATACTCCGGCAACACGGCTAACGACCTTTATAGCGATGGCTACGGCTATATTTACATGATGAAAGAGGGCCGCGGCCGTAGCAGCAGCGGAGGCAACTTCCTGCTCAGTAAAACGATAGATAACTGGTATTTCGAACTTAATAATCTGGTGGAAAATGGCAGCACGCTGTTCCGGGACTCCAGCTATCACGGCAATAACCTGGAAAATGAGAAAAACGTTGCCTATTTACGTCCGGTGATTGCGTGGAATAGCGGTCGCTTCTCTACCGCCGTCGCGATGGAAAAGAACGTCGTGAAGAATGCTTACGGTTATTACGACAATCGCGGCAGTTGGATCGACCAGTCGGACCGCACCGGCTATGGCTTGACGATGTCATGGAATGGACAAAAAACCGATCCGGAAGATGGGGTCACCACTAACCTGAACGTGGCCTATATGGATGCCTCCGATGAGAAGGATTTCACCGCAGCTATTAACTCCCTCTGGCATCGTTTTGAACTGGGTTATATCTACGCCCACAACAAAATCGACAAGTTCAACTCGGCTAATTATGTCTCTACCTGCGACGATGGCTGCTGGATCTCCAACGTGGGTGACTACGATATCCACACCATTCACGCGTCGTACCTGTTCCCCAATGTCATGGATATGAAGAACTTCAATATCTACCTTGGCGCTTACGCCTCGTGGATTGAAGCGAAACCAACGGATGGCGACAAACATGAAGACTCCCGCTACGGCGGCCGTCTTCGCTTCAAATATTTCTTCTGATCAAAGCCGAGCCCGCATTGCGCGGGCTCTGGTCAATATGCCATTACGCCTCCTGCGGAGGCTCGAGTTAACAGGACAACACCATGTATGACAGTAAAGCGGGGACCCCGCTGGAAGGGTTTTCCGAATTTGCCGCCGCCGCCGCTGCCGAGGGCGCGGTGCTGCTGAGAAACGATCGCGGCATGCTGCCGCTTGACGCTCAGCAGCCGGTTTCGTTATTTGGCCGTACGCAAATTGACTACTATCGTAGCGGTACCGGCTCGGGCGGGGCGGTAAACGTGGTGAGCCGAACCACCTTGTTGCAGGCCATGCGCGCGCGCAGCGGGGGGAAGCTCAATGAGCAGCTGGCCGCGCTTTACGAGAGCTGGACGCAACAGCATCCTTTTGACAACGGCGGCGGAGGCTGGGCGGCTGAGCCCTGGTATCAGCAGGAGATGCCGCTGAGCGATGAGCAGATTCGTCAGGCCCGCGCCGTCTCGACCCAGGCGGTGATTGTCCTTGGCCGTACCGCTGGTGAAGATCAGGATAACGCGGATGTTGAAGGCGGATACCGGCTCACGGCCGATGAAATGATGCTGCTACATCAGGTCTGCCGCGAGTTTGACGATGTGGCGGTCGTGCTGAATACCGCCGGGCTTATCGATCTCGCATGGGCCGACGATCCGCTGCTGCGTACTCGCATTCGCGCGCTGCTGTACGTGTGGCACGGCGGCGCCGACGGGGCGCAGGCGGCTGCTTCGCTTCTCTATGGTGAGGTAACGCCATCCGGCAAGCTGGTGGGCAGCATCGTCAAATCGCTGGATGACCATCCGGCATCGCCCTGCTGGGGAGCGGAAGCGCAAAACCTCTATCAGGAGGATATCTACGTCGGCTATCGCTACTTTGAAACCTTTTGTCCCCAGCGTTTGCAGTTTCCTTTTGGGTTTGGTCTCTCCTATACCCGCTTCACCCTGCAATCGGCGCGAGCGGAAGCCTTTGACGACCAGATCCAGACGACCGTCACCGTAACCAACGACGGCGCGCGTTTTGCGGGCAAAGAAGTCGTCCAGATTTACCTTCAGGCGCCGCAGGGCGCGCTCGGGAAACCGGCCAGGGCGCTGGTGGCCTTCGCCAAAACCCGCCTGCTGCAGCCGGGTGAAAGCGAAACCTTAACGTTATCGATCCCGCTGGAGCGTTTTGCTTCCCTCGACGATAGCGGGGCTACCGGGCATCCCCATTGCTACGTGATGGAACCCGGACTGTATCGTTTATTGATCGGGAACAGCGTGCGCGATCTGCAACCTTTGCCGGTAGACGGAGAGGCGGGGTACACGCAGAAGACTCTGCGGATCCTCTCCCGCCATCAGCAGGTGCTGGCGCCAACGGTACCTTTCGTGCGCATTAGACCCGCTGGCGATGGCGGCGATGGGCGCTACCAGATCGAATGGGAAGAAGTGCCGCGACGGAAGATTAACCTGCGCTCGCGTATTGAGGAGCGCCTGCCAGAGAGCATCACTCTCACCGGCAACCAGGGGCTTACCCTCAGCGACGTTGCGGAAGGGCGCGCGACGATGAACGCTTTTGTTGCTCAGCTGTCGGTGGAGGAGCTGGCCTGTCTGGTGCGCGGGGAGGGCATGTGCAGCTACAAAGTCACCCCCGGCGTCGCGTCGGCCTTTGGCGGAGTGGCGGACAGCCTGCTGGAAAAAGGCATTCCGCTGGCGTGTGCCGCCGACGGGCCTTCCGGTATTCGCATGGATAACGGTGCAAAGGCCACTCTGCTGCCCAGCGGTACGCTGCTGGCCTCCAGCTGGGACCCGATACTCGTGGAGCGTTTATACGTGATGGAGGGCAAGGAGCTGCTGCGCAACGGTATCGACCTGCTGCTGGGGCCGGGGATGAACATCCAGCGCCATCCGCTCAACGGGCGCAATTTTGAATATTTTTCCGAAGATCCGCTTATCACCGGGATGATGGCGGCGGCGGTGGTGCGCGGCATTCGCAGCGGCGGCGGCGTGGCGACGCTTAAGCACTTTGCCTGTAATAATCAGGAGTTCGCCAGAGCCACAGCGGACTCGGTAGTGTCGGAGCGCGCGCTGCGTGAAATCTACCTGAAAGGCTTTGAGTACGCGGTGAAATCCGCCGGCGCCAGCGCGGTGATGACCGCCTACAACCCGGTCAACGGTTACCAGGCGGCCTCCAGCTACGATCTCACCACCACCGTACTGCGCGAAGAGTGGGGCTTTCGCGGGATCGTCATGACCGACTGGTGGGCAACGATGAACGATCCCATCGATGGCGGCGCGGCGAGCACCCGCAACACCGCGGCGATGATCCGCGCGCAGAACGATCTCTATATGGTGGTCAATAATAACGGCGCGGAGGTTAACGCTGCCGGTGATAACACCCTGGCGGCGCTGGCAAAAGGGGAACTCACGCTCGGTGAGCTTCAGCGCTGCGCGATCAACATCCTCGATTTTATGCTGCAGACTCAGGCCTTTAAGCGTGGGGAGGCGCCCCGGGCGAATGTGATTCACCTGGCGGCAGAACCGGCCTGCGCCGCCGGCTGCGATGGGGCAATTAAAATCGCCGAGCAGTCGCGTCTGCGCTATGACGAGGACCTGGTGCTGAGCGTTGAACAGGCGGCAGTCTACGATGTGCTGGTCAGCGTGTACGCCGACGGCGCGCCGCTGGCGCAAACCGCCGGCAATCTGCTGCTCAATGACCAGTTCGTGGCAACGATACACACCCACGGCACGCTCGGCCGGGAAATGGTGCAGAAGCTGTGTCGGGTTGCGCTACAGCCGGGGAAATACCGCGTGGGGTTTGACGTTATCAAGCCGGGTCTGGTGGTGGAGTGGCTGGAGCTGAGGCGCATTAACGACTAACCGTGGCAGACGTTCAGGTCGCGTGCGGCCTTTTCGCGGGCCGTTATCTGGCGACGGATGCGGGCTATCGACCCGCCCGTTAACGCGGGAGCGAACGCCCCAATTTGGTGCGATTCTGGCTGACGGCAGAGCCTGAACAAGCATAATAACGGGTTGTTTTTTTATTCAGATAAGCGCGGCGTTACGCTATGCCGCTGCGCTGCGCTACCTGGCATAATTAATGCTTATCTCTCCCGGGGATGACCTCAAAGTGAGTACAACCGGAGGAGACGGCCATGATAAAAATAACGCTTCCTGACGGGCATTATTATGATGAGATGCTTACCGCACAGGGAGAGCAGCGTCAGCACTATAACGCCTGGTGGCAATGGTTTCGCAGTACCGATCAATTCTCTATCCGGCAGAAAAAAGAGCAGGCGGAGCTGCTCTTTCACCGCATCGGCATCACTTTTAACGTCTACGGCGAAGACGAGGGGACCGAACGTCTGATCCCTTTCGACAGCGTGCCGCGCATTATCCCCGCCGGCGAGTGGCAGCGAATCGACCGCGGCATCCGCCAGCGGGTGAAAGCGCTCAACGCCTTTCTTTACGATATTTACCACGATCAAAATATCCTGCGCGCGGGACTGATCCCGGCCGAACAGGTGCTGGCGAATGAACAGTATCAGCCCTGTATGCAGGGAATAAATTTACCCAATAACACCTATGCTCATATCACCGGGGTTGATATGGTGCGCAACAGCGACGGCCAGTATTACGTGCTGGAGGATAATCTCCGCACCCCCTCCGGCGTCTCCTACATGCTGGAAAACCGCAAAATGATGATGCGGCTCTACCCCGAAATGTTCGAACAGCACCGTATTGCGCCGGTAGAACGCTACCCCAGCTATCTGCTGCAAACGCTGCGCGAAAGCTCGCCCGTGGACGACCCGTGCGTGGTGGTGATGACCCCAGGGCGGTTTAACAGCGCCTATTTTGAACACAGCTTTCTGGCCCAGCAGATGGGCGTTGAGCTGGTGGAGAGCGCGGATCTGTTTATTAAAACCGGGGCGGTGTATATGCGCACCACCGAGGGGCCGCGGCGCGTGGACGTCATATACCGGCGGATCGACGATGCGTATCTCGACCCGCTGGCCTTTCGCGCCGACTCTATGCTGGGCGTGCCGGGGCTGCTGTCGGTGTACCGCGCCGGAGGCGTGGTGCTGGCGAATGCCATCGGCACCGGCGTCGCCGACGATAAATCGATCTACCCCTTCGTGCCGGAGATGATCCGTTTCTATCTGGGCGAGCAACCGATCCTCAGCAATATTCCCACCTGGCAATGCCGTAAAGCGGAAGATCTCAGCTACGTGCTGAGCCATCTTGAGCTGATGGTCGTGAAAGAGGTTCACGGCGCGGGCGGCTACGGCATGCTGGTCGGCCCGCGCTCGACCAAAGAGGAGCGCGATGCGTTTCGTCAGCGTCTGCTGGCAAACCCGGCCAACTATATCGCCCAGGACACCCTGGCGCTGTCAACCTGCCCGACCTTTATAGAAGAGGGGCTGGCGCCGCGCCATATCGATCTCCGGCCCTTTGTCCTTTCCGGTCAGGAGATCCGCCTGGTTCCCGGCGGCCTGACGCGGGTGGCGCTAACCGAAGGCTCGCTGGTGGTGAACTCGTCGCAGGGCGGCGGAACCAAGGATACCTGGGTGATGGAGGAGGACGAATCATGTTAAGCCGCACAGCGAGTGAACTCTTCTGGATGGCGCGCTATCTTGAGCGCGCGGAAAGCTATGCCCGGGTGCTGGACGTGACCTGGAAGCTGTCGATGATCCCCCGCCACAGCCAGCAGTCGCGGGATTTAGCCTTGCCGCTAAATCTATCGCTGACCCATGAGCTGTTTCAGGCCCGGCACGCGCGTTTCACCATGAGCAACCTGCTTAATTTTTTCGCCCTCGACGGCAACAACCCGTACAGCATTTTTAGCTGCGTCGAGATGGCGTGGAACAACGCCCACGCGGTGCGCGGCAGCCTGTCGGCGGAAGTGTGGGAAAGCATCAACGCCACGCGTATTGAGCTGCGAAAACTGCGCCAGCAGGGGATCGGCGAGCTGGGCAACGACGCCTTCTTTGAGTGGGTAAAAGAGCGGGTTCATCTGTTTCGCGGGGCGATTCTCGGCACGCTGCTGCGTAACGACGCTCTGAGCTTTATCGGTATCGGGACGCTGATCGAACGGGCATCCGCCACCGCCCAGCTGCTGCTGATTAAGGATCAGCAGTTAAACAGCGATCCCGATCCGGTCCGCGAGTATTACCGGCTGGATACGCTGCTTAACGCGGTCAGCGCACGCGAGGCCTATAACAGCATCTACCGCCAGCCGGTCAGCCGCGAAACGGTGATGGAGCTGCTGATCCTGCGCAACGATGTGCCGAGATCGCTGCGAGCGAGCATTTCCGACCTCGTCGGGCAGCTGGAGCAGATTGCCAACGATCGTTCGCACTTGCCGCTGCGCCTGGCGCACCAGCTTAACGTCGACCTGCGTTTTAGCACCCGCGACGATCTGGCGCAGGCTGATTTGCAGGTCACCCTTAATGCACTGCTGGCGCGGATTAACGCGCTTTCCGACAGCATCAGACAAACCTATCTGGAGGCGTTATGAAACTGGTAATCGATCACCTGACCCGCTACGGCTACGATGAAGAAGTGAAGTTTTCAACCCAGTACCTGCGCCTGACGCCGCGCAGCAGCGGTCGGCAGAAGATCACCGCCTGGACATTAACCCTGCCGGACGGTTCCGCCGTCGCCACCACCGACGCGTGGGGCAACGTGCTGCACGTGCTGACGCTGGATAATCCGCATAAAGAGATTACCATCCGCGCCAGCGGGATCGTCGATATCGTGGAAGAGGGGGAAGAGATTGGCGCGGAGCCGCAGGAGCTGCTGTCGCCGCTGGTTTTCTTGCGCTGTACCCCGCTTACCCGCGCTGACGGCCCGATCCGCGAATTTGCCCAGCGCTGGTATCAGCCGGAGGCTCAGGAAGCGAGCCTGAACCGGTTAATGGCCGAGCTGCTGCTGAGAATGCCCTATTCGCCGGGCGCCACGCAGGTACAGGACTCGGCCGCCGACGCGTTCGCGCGATCGAAAGGGGTTTGCCAGGATCACACCCATGTGTTTCTCGCCTGCTGCCGGGCGCTGGCGATCCCGGCGCGCTACGTCAGCGGCTATGTCTACAGCGATAACGCCGAGCATGTCGCTATGCACGCCTGGGCCGAAGTATGGCTGAACGATCGCTGGCAGCCGTTTGATATCACGAACAATACCCGCCGTCTGAATCAGCATTTGCGGCTGGCGACCGGGCTGGACTATCTTGATGCGTGTCCGGTGCGCGGTACCCGCCTCGGCGGCGGCGGAGAAATTTTGTTAACTAACGCTGAGGTGCGCGAGCATTCACAGCAGGCGCAGCAGCAATAACCGCAGGAATGAAACGATGACCTATTGCGTGGCCATGTGTTTGTCAGATGGACTGGTGTTTGCCTCAGACTCCCGCACCAACGCGGGAGTGGACCATATTGCAACGTTTAAAAAACTGCACGTTTTCCATCAGGATGGCGAACGCGTCATGGTCCTGCAGTCTGCGGGTAACCTGGCCACGACTCAGAGCGTGATTAGCCTGCTCAGCGCCCGCATTCGTACCCAGCAGGAACCGAATCTGATGCAGGTGACTTCGTTATACGACGCGGCGATGCTGATCGGCAAAACGTTGCAGGAGGTGATTCAACGCGACGCCAGCAATCAGCAAAACTGCGGCAATACCAACTTCAACTGTAACCTGCTGCTCGGCGGGCAGATCGCCGGGGAAACGCACCGGCTGTTCCATATCTATCCGGAAGGCAACTTTATTGAAGCCACGCGCGACACGCCCTATTTCCAGATTGGCGAGAGTAAATACGGCAAACCGATCATCGACCGGGTCCTGACCATCGATACCCCCCTTGAGCAGGCGATGTGCTGCGCGCTGATCTCGATCGACTCTACCTTGCGCAGCAATCTTTCGGTGGGACTGCCGCTGGACACGCTGCTCTACCGCAGCGGTAGCCTGAGCAGCGCCGGGCAGCATCGGATCACCGAGAACGATCCCTATTTCAATACCATTCGCAAAGCGTGGTCCGAGGGGTTACAAAGCACCTTCCTGCAGCTGCCGCCGTTCACTCCGGGCGGCCAGGATCAGGGGGCGAAATAGCGTCCCGGCGTCATGCCGGTCATGGTGCGGAAAAAGTAGATAAAGGCGCTATCGCTGGCGAAATCAAGCGCCATCGCGGTATCGGTAATCCGCTGCCCGGTAGCCAGCATCTCAACTGCCTTCATTAATCGCCACTGCTGACGCCACTGCTGGTAGGACATACCGGTATCGCGGCGGAACAGGCGGCTGATGGTTTTTTCGCTGGCGCCGCAGCGGGCTGCGAGCGTCCCAAGCGCCGGCGGTAGCGCATCGCCGGAAAGCTGCGCCAGCCGTTTATCCTGCGGCAGCGCCAGCATCATCGGCTCCTGGGCGGCGGCGCGAATTTCCGCCTGGCACAGGGCCGCGAGATGCCGCGCCGGCTCGGCTTCCCAGTCGGTATCCCAGGGGCTGGCGCAGATACGCTCTAAGAGTTCGCGCAGCAGCGGCACCACGTTGAGTATCGCCGCCTGCGTTGGCAATTGAGGGTAACGCTGCGGCTGAAACCAGACTGAACGATAATCGACAATATTTTTCATCTCCGCGCGATGGCTGATACCGGCCGGGATCCAGGCGGCGCGTCCCGGCGGAAGCAGGCACAGTAGCGCGCCATCGTCGAGCGTCAAACGTACGCATCCCTGACGGGTAAACAGGATCTGCGCCATCTTATGCTGGTGGCTGCCGGAGTCATGGTTACCCAGCGCCGACTGCACGCCAATCAGGCTTTTTATTAACGCATCCGGATCGAATGCCGCATCAGCGTCAAGCCAGGCCATAATGTCTGATTTCCGATATTTAAAGTCATTATGTTTATAATGTTCGATAAACGGCTTACCTACAATAGCGCCTCTTGTTTATCAGGAGGTAGATATGTTGGGACGTGCCGCGCTGGTACTGGTTACTGCGCTATTGATGTTTCCGCAAATAGCGGAAACGATTTATAGCCCGGCGCTGACCGATATCAGCGCCCGGTTTTCCGTGAGCGCAGCGCAGGCGGCGCAAACGCTCTCCGTATACTTTATCGGTTTTGCCGTCGGCGTTCTGTTGTGGGGCGGATTCAGCGATCGCTACGGTCGGCGCCCGGCCCTGCTGGCGGGGTTAGGTGTCTACGCGGCGGGGTGCCTGCTGGCGCTGTGGGCCAGCGATTTTTCGCTGCTGCTGGTGGCGCGGATCGCCACGGCCGCTGGCGCGGCAACCGGCTCAGTGGTGACGCAGACGGTTCTGCGGGACTGCTATAGCGGGCGGCAGCTGGCGGGGATTTTTTCGTTTATCGGCCTGGCGCTGGCGGTGAGCCCGGCCATCGGGGTCTATATCGGCGGCGGGTTGACCGCCATCTGGGGTATGCGCGGCGTATTCAGCGCGCTGGCGATTTTTGCCGCCGCGCTCCTGCTGGGCTGCCTGTGGTTGATGCCGGAAACGCGCCCGCATAACCTCAGGGGAGGGTCGTTTCTTGACGTGCTGAGGCGGATGGCGGGCGACAGGCGTATCGCTCTGGCGGCAATTCTGGTGGCGGCATTTAACATCAGCCTGTTCAGCTACTACAGTCTGGCTCCCTTTCTGTTCGCCAGATTCGATCTCGATGCCCTGGCCTTTGGCTACAGCGGCGTGGCGCTTGCCGCGGGTTCGCTGTTCGGCGCGCTGCTTAACCGCCGTCTGCTGCGTCAGAATGTCCCGCTGGGGCAAATGCTCGCGATCGCCTGCATCCTCCACCTGGCGGGCGCTGCCGCCGTGTACGTGCTGCGGGAATCGCTGTGGTTTGTGGCGCCGGTCGCGCTGGTCACCCTCGCGTATGCGATGGCGATCCCGCTGGTTCTGGGATCGGCGCTGAGCGCCTATGGCGACTGTCGGGGCACCGCCGGCGCCATTTTCGGCTTGTTTTATTATCTTCTGATAGGCGCCGGTCTGCTGGCGGCCGGATGGGGGCAATCGCTGGGCGCATCGCTGCTGCTGTGCGCTGGGGTAAGCCTCATCGCCGGGTGGCGCTATATGCACTCGCTCAACGACGCATAAGGCCGATTTCTGGCAAAGCTTAGTGATTTAATTTCTTTGTTATTTAACGCGTTATCTCACATCTTCGGGGGAGCAAAACGATAACGCGAAAAGGTAGCTTCAGGAATGGCAAAAAGCAGATCGGCCTATTTGCATCCGCAGCAGCGCGAGCGGATTCAGCAGTTGTCCCGCAGCTGGCTGTGGCGCAGCGAACTGCCGACCTGGCTATTGATTTTTGCGATCTACGGCGGCTGGTTTGCCTCGCTGGCCTGGTGGCGCGCGCTGGGGCTGTTCCCGGCCACGCTGCTGATGGTCTGGTTCACCGCCTGGTATATGTCACTGCAGCACGAGCTCATTCACGGCCATCCCACTTCGCGGCCGTGGTTTAATCAACTGCTAGGGACCCTGCCGCTGGCGGTCTGGTACCCCTATGGTCTGTATCGCGACTCGCACCTGGCGCACCATAATCATCATCTGCTGACGCAGCCGGTTGACGATCCGGAATCCTACTATTTTACGCCGCAGAGCTGGCAGCATTTTGCCCCCTGGCAGCGCAGTCTTATTCATCTGCGCAATACGTTTATCGGCAGGCTGCTGGTAGCGCCGCTGCTGGATATTGCCCAGACGATCAGCTGCGCGCTGACGGCGCTGCGTCTTCGGCGGGTGAAGACGCTAGCGATGTGGCTGGTTCACGGCCTGCTGCTGGCGGCGCTGTTCGCGTGGATGCATCACCTTGACTTTTCGCCGCTCTATTTCGTGCTGGCTGTCAGCTATCCTGCGCTGGCGTTAACCAAAGTGCGCTCTTTTCTTGAGCACCGCGCCGCGGACGATCCGCTGGCCCGTTCGGTGATTAACGAGGCGGGACTGGTCTGGCGGGTGCTGTTCCTCAATCTCAACTACCATTCAGTGCATCACGATTTGCCGGGCGTACCGTGGTACGGGCTGCGAAAAATCTATCTGCATAATCAGGCGGAGTATCAGCGGCGCAACGCCGGGTTTGTGGTGCGCGGCTACGGTGAATGGCTGCGGCATTTTTTTGCCAGACCGGTGACGGTGAATGCGCATCCCGGGTTCAACCAGCAGGGTAAGGCGGATGAAGAGCATGAGTGAAAGGCTGGCGTTTCCGATGTACGCGGTGAATGACGAGGATACTCAGGCGCTCTGGTGGGCGGTGGGGCAGCTGCTGGCGGCTCGCGGCGTGGTGGATGAGGATGGGCTGTCATATACGGTACCTGAGGATCTGCTGGCGCACTGGCGCCATCCGGCGCTGCTGTTGAGCCAGACCTGCGGTTATCCGCTGGTGACGCTGTTGGCGAACGTGCAAACGGTCGGCTGTTTTCACTATTCGGCGCCCGGATGCGAAGGGCGGAACTACCGCAGCCTGCTGGTGGCGCGTAAAGCGGACGGTGGTCAGGTGCTGGCAGATTTTCGCGGGCGTCGGGTCGCGTGCAATTCGCCGGATTCCCAGTCCGGCTATAACGTGCTGTTAAAAATGATCGCGCCGCTGTCGCGCGATGGGCGTTTCTTCTCAACGGTCGCGTTTAGCGGCAGCCATCGCCAGTCGCTGCGTGAAGTTCAGCAGGGGACGGCGGATATTGCCGCCATTGATTGCGTGACCTGGGCGCTGCTGCAGCGTCATCAGCCGGAGGCGCTGGCGGGGCTGACGGTGATTGCCCATAGCCCGCTGGCCCCGGGACTACCGCTGATTACGTCGGCGACGACGCCCGCGGCGACGCTGGAGTTGCTCAGAGAGGCATTGCAGCAGCTGGTGAGCGATGAACGCTATCAGCCGCTTTGCGAAGCGCTGTTTATCTGCGGCTACAGCGATATGCGGCGCGCGGACTATCAGCCGCCGCTGGCGTGGCGTGAAGAGGCCGCGGCCAGAGGCGTTGTGCGGCTATAGTTGGCAATTTCCCCGGGCCGCGGCGCAAGCGCCTTGCCCGGGCTACCCGATCGCAGGCGGTTGTGAACCCGTAGCCCGGCTAAGCGCAGCGCAAGCCGGGAAGAAAACCGCAGCAAGGCATCAGGCAGCGCACCTTCCCCGGAGGCGGCGCGTTGCGCCTGTCCGGGCTACCGATCCGCAGGCGGCGGTGCCCCTGTAGCCCGGTCAGCACAGCGCCACCGGGAAGCAAGTCGCAGCGCGGTCAGCGAGTCGAATTCGGGCGTGAACGTCAATTGGCGTAGGGGAGCGTCGGGCTGGCGAGCGAAGCGAGTTAAAACGCGCTGGGGCTGACGGCGTCGATCCTCTCTCCGCTAACCGGATGCACGAAATGCAGTTCGCTGGCGTGCAGCATCAGGCGCGGTGCCTGTTCTGTTCCCGGAAGCGCCATGCCGCCGTACAGATCGCAGCCCAGAATAGGATGGCCAAGGTGCTGGCAGTGAATACGCAACTGATGGGTGCGGCCGGTTTCCGGCGTCAGCTGGACTCGCGTTACCGGCACTTGACCTTGATAGCGCAGGCGCTCCACGACCCGATAGCCGGAGCGAGCAGGTTTGCCGTGGCGCGGGCAAATCGTCATCAGCGGAAACAGCGCCGGATCTTTGGCTATCGGAGCGTCAACGGTTCCTTCATCATCCGCCAGATGCCCGCACAGCAGCGCGCTGTAGACTTTGCTCACCGCACGCTGGCTGAACTGCTGGCAGAGCGCGGCGTTGATGGCCTTGTTGCGCGCAATCACCATCAGCCCGGAGGTGCCGAAATCAAGACGGTGCGCCAGCGTGCAGCCGGGAAACTGTTGTACCAGTCGATAATGTACCGAGTCGAGATTCAGGGGATTTTTCCCCGACAGGCTCAGCAGGCCTGAGGGTTTATCGATCAGCAGCAGATGGTCATCCTGGTAGAGGATATCGATTTCAGCGTGGCACGGCGGGGCGATAAAGGTATCGATAACGGTAGACATCAGGCTGCACGGAGAGAGAGTGGAGGCGGATAATAGCGTATTATTCGCCTTCACGCGAGCTATGCGGTGACGGTACTCATGGCCTTAATATGCTGCCAGAAACGTTCGGCGGACTGGTTGAGCCGCGCACCGGAGCGATAAATATAGGCGCCGATCGGCAAGGACAGGCTCTCATCCATTATCGTCAGGCGCCCTTCCTCGAGCTCGCGCTTGATAGAGTATTGCGGCAGCCAGCCCACGCCGTCGCCGTTGAGGATCATACGTTTTAACAGCTCGCTCATTGAGGAGACAAAGGTCAGCGAGAAGGTAATTTCCGGCTTGCGGTCGATCACCTGATTCACCTGGCGCCCCATATAGCTGTCGTTGGCGTATTTCATCAGCGGCAGCACCCCGCGATGCAAATTAAAAAGCGGTCTGCCGTGCTTATCGCAGGGAGAAACGAGGTGCAACGCTGAGTCGAAAATTTTATGATTGATAAACGGATAGTTCATCAGCTCTTCATTATAAAACGACAGGATAAAATCACTTTTGCCTTCTTTAAGATTAAATACGGCATCGTTGACATTAATCGATTCAACATGAAAAGTTTTATTCTTCCGGTCGGTATAACCGGCGATAATTTCTGGCAGTAATAAAACGGAAAGCGACGGCGCGGCGTCGATTCTTATTTTCTGCGTGGTGTTGTTCAGCCCTTTAATTCGGCTGATCTGGAAGTCCATATCGTCGAGCATATTTCGTGCGTAGCCAACGAAAATCTTCCCGCGGTTGGTCAGCTGCAGCGGGTTTGCCGAACGGTCGAAGATGCTGAAGCCCAGCGAAGACTCGAGCGCCTGAATGCGGCGGCTGAAGGAGGACTGCGAAATATTGCGGCTTTTGGCCGCGAGCGTAAAGCTTCTGGCTTCCTCAAGGGCAATCACATCGTAAAGCCATTTTACTTCAAGATTCGCCAGCACCGATCCATTCCTCATTCCTGCAATAAATGCTATGCAATTTTAGCATAACGCATAGAAACTATGCAATTAACATACTTACCTACAGGTGTTAACATTTTTAGCAGAGTTAGCTTATGAGGTATACGTGCCAACGATATTTCTAAAGTACAGGCGAAACCCTACACGAGCACGATTTTAAATCGCCGGCTCAGGTCTGTTCATCCTGGTTATTTAATTGCACGATGGTTTTTTTATTAAAATAAATCCATCTGCTTAACTGACGGGTTGAAATAACCGAATAGCATCTTATCCAGCCAATAGTTTGTCAGGAGTGCCATGTCACGTATTGAATCAGTAAAAGACGCTCTTCTTGCGCTCGGAATTCAGGAAAGCAGCGAGCTGTTTTATAACCCCGATTACGACTTGCTGATTGCGCATGAAACCAGTGCAGAGCTCACCGGCGCGGCGCGCGGCGTCATGACCGAGTCCGGGGCCGTTGCCGTGGATACCGGGATCTTTACCGGACGCTCTCCGCGCGACAAATATATCGTCAGAGACGAGCTGACGCGTGACGCCGTCTGGTGGTCCGATTCCGGCCTTGGCCGCAACGATAATAAGCCGTTATCCACGGAGATTTGGGCTGACCTGAAGACGCTGGTTGCCGGACAGCTGAGCGGCAAAAAATTGTATGTTGTCGATGCCTGGTGCGGCGCCAGTCCGGCAACGCGCCTGGGCGTCCGCTTCGTCACCGAAGTGGCCTGGCAGGCGCACTTCGTCAAAAACATGTTTATTGCGCCGAGCGCGGAAGAGCTGGCTGAATTTACGCCGGACTTCGTCGTCCTCAACGGCGCGGGCTGCACCAACGACAAATGGCAGGAACAAGGGCTGAATTCCGAGAACTTTGTCGCCTTTAACCTGAGCGAAAAAATTCAGTTGATCGGCGGTACCTGGTACGGCGGCGAAATGAAGAAGGGTCTCTTCTCGGTGATGAACTATCTGCTCCCGCAGCAGGGGATCGCCTCGATGCACTGTTCAGCTAACCGCGGCGAAGCGGGAGACGTGGCGCTCTTCTTTGGTCTGTCAGGCACCGGCAAAACCACGCTTTCCACCGACCCGCAGCGTCAGCTGATCGGCGATGACGAGCACGGCTGGGACGATGAAGGCGTGTTTAACTTCGAAGGCGGCTGCTATGCCAAGACCATTAATCTTGACCCGCATGCCGAACCGGAAATTTACAGCGCGATTCGTCGTAACGCGCTGCTGGAAAACGTGGTGGTCAGAGCCGATGGCAGCGTGGATTACGCCGACGGCAGTAAGACTGAAAATACCCGCGTTTCTTATCCGCTGTCGCATATTGACAACATCGTGAAACCGGTATCGCGCGCGGGCCATCCGTCGAAGGTCATTTTTCTTGCCGCCGATGCTTTTGGCGTGCTGCCGCCGGTATCCCGTCTGACAACCGAGCAGATGCAGTATCATTTCCTGTCGGGTTTTACCTCGAAGCTGGCCGGAACCGAGCGCGGCATTACTCAGCCCACGCCAACCTTCTCCGCCTGCTATGGCGCGGCCTTCCTGCTGCTGCACCCGACGCAGTATGCCAGCGTTCTGGCTGCGAAAATGGCGGCATCGGGCGCCGAGGCCTGGCTGGTGAATACCGGCTGGAACGGAGAGGGCAAGCGCCTTTCGCTACGCGATACGCGCAATATCATCAGCGCGATCTTAAACGGCACTACCGGCGAGCTGCGCGAGGAGACGGTCCCGGTGTTCGGTCTGTCTATTCCGCAAACCGTGCCAGGCGTGGATAGCGCGCTGCTTGACCCGCGTAGCGGCTGGTCTTCCGCCGACAAATGGCAGGAGAAGGCCGAAAGCCTGGCGCAGTTGTTTATGGATAACTTCAGGCAATATAGCGATACCGAAGCCGGTGCCCGCCTGGCGTTAGCCGGTCCGACGCTGACAAAATCAGCCGTCACGGCCTAAGGCATTTTTTCAGCGACCAACCCGGGCAGCCGCCCGGGTTTTTTACGTTAGCCATCGCCGGGTGAATGGCGCAGGAACTTGACTCTGCCTGTTTAGCGATTATAAATAAAGGGATGCAGGGCTCAGGATTGGGTCAAAATAACCTCATGGCATTGTTGTTATGAGAATTATCCTGGTAACCCAGCTGCGATGATCCCTCGATACGCTGATATCGATAAATAAAGGAATGACTATGAAACTCTGGAGTAAAACGCTAATCGCTTCTGCCGTATGCTTATTTCTTGCCGGCTGTGATGATTCCTCAAAGGTTGATGCTAATCTGGATAAAGCAAAAGATAACGCCCAACAAATTAAAGAGGCGGCGTCCGATAAAGCCGACGCAATTAAGGATGAAGCTGATAAACACATTGATGCAATAAAAAAACAGGCGGCGGACGAGGCCAACAATCTCAGCAGCCAGGCCTCCAGCATCAAGGCGGAGGCGGATAAAAAAGCGGAAGCAATTGCTCAGCAGGCCCAGGCCCAGGCTGATGCCGTCAAGCAGGATGCCCGGCAGAAAAGCGACCAAATCGTGCAGGAAGCTGGCAAAATTAAAGACAGCGCGATTGTTGATGCCAATAATCTGGCCAACGATGCGGCGAATAAAACAAAAGAAATTAAAGAGAGTATCGCTCCCGCTAAAACCGCAGAAGATGCGGCCAATGCGAACCAGCAGACATCACACTGATTATTTTTCGCCCTCCAGCCTTATGCCAACATTATCTTCAGCGCGTTGGTTCGCTGAAGATAATGTGGATTCAGCCTTTTATCTGTGGGTCACCCAGACGAGTTTATCGACCGGGAAGCCCAACTTCCGCGCAATGCTCACATACTCCTGCTTCACGGAGTCAGGGATGGTCGGCGTGCGCGACAGGATCCACAGATAGCCGCGATCGGGGCCGCTGACCAGTGCATATTGATACTGGCTATCCAGCGCGATCACGTTATAGCCACCGTAAAACGGGCCAAAAAAGGAGACTTTCAGCGCCGCAGTATCAGGAGCGCCGGTGAAATAAGCTTTACCCTCGCTCTCGTTCCATTTTTGTTTCTGCGGATCGTAACCACGGTTAACTACGCTAATGCCGCCATCGCTGCGTTGACCGTAGGTCGCGGTGACCTGCTCCAGGCCGCGTTCGAAACGATTTTCAAGGCGGGCAACTTCATACCATTTGCCCAGATACCGACTCGCGTCAAAGTCGCTTATGGGCTGGACACCTTTGGGTGGCGTGGGGGATTTACAGGCGACAAGGGTTAATGCGATAGCAACGCCAGTCAGAACAGGCCATATCTTCATGTGAAGTCCTTTTGTGAACGCAGGAACAGGAAGTATAGCGCAGGCTTATTCTTTTCCCGATCGTTGAGGTTATATTCAGAAAAATCTATCGCCCCCGGGACGAATAGCATTCTGCGCTTGTTTCCATAACCGCGTTTATCACGAAAAATTGAATATATTTTCACAGCCCAGCTGCTAACGTTTAATTGTTATTATCCGCAACAGGAAAACATTGTGAAAAAATTATCCGGTCTGGTTCTGTTATCTGCTATGTCTTTCATCCCCGCAGCGTTTAGTGCTCCCACCGGGACGCTCAGCGTACATATTCTCAATCAGCAAACCGGGCTGCCTTCCTCGGGCGTGACGGTGACCCTGGAAAAACAGCAGGCGAATAAATGGACCGAGCTTGCAAGCGGCGTAACCGACAACGATGGCCGAATTAAATCGCTGTATCCGGCAGAAGGGGATATGCAGCCGGGGATTTACAAAGTGACCTTCAAAACCGGCGATGACTTCAATAAGCAGAAACTGGCCTCATTTTTCCCGGAGATCCCGGTTCTCTTTACCGTGACGCGCACCAATGAAAAGCTACATATTCCTTTGCTGCTCAGCCAGTATGGCTATTCCACCTATAAAGGCAGCTGATCGCGACGTCCATCCTGAATAAGCAAAAAGCCTGCGTATAAGCAGGCTTTTATTGGGCGACTATCGGGAGATAGCCGTGCTTAGTAATTCTGATGGAGGATCCTTAAAAAATCCTCTTCTCTGGGTTATTATCTGGAAGCGTGTTATCAACCGCATGTCCTGTCGGGGATCATGGCGCAGGAAACCTTGCAAATTAAAAACCAGAAATAGGTCTGGACTCGTTGACCGGACCTGCTTGCGTGGCGGCTAGATATTAAAACTGCCAGGTCATGCCAACGCCAAAAGTGTCGTCGGTCGAAATACCGAAAGGCGTATTTTTATCCAGCTGATTTATTTTGTAATCGATATAGGTAAAGAAATTCTTGTTCAGGAACCAGGACAGGTTAATATCGAGATATTTCACTAAATAGATATCACTACTATTCTCGATATCTTTTCCTCGTGACTGGAACCAACCAATGCCGGGAATAATGCCGTTATCAAAAACGTAGCGGGTATAAACTTCGAAGTTTTCACTTTTATTCGCATAACCATAATTTTTGATAGGTGTAATATTATATCCTTGAGAATATTTTACCGCCGCATAAAGACTGCCAGAATCGTATTTAAAACCGGTAGCCCACATTTCCGCATGCTTACCACCACCGTAGGCCAGGGCCTCCTGTTCCGCCGTGCGTCGTGAGTTGCCGTAAGCGGCCAGCAGAGAGCCGCCCCAGTCGAAATCGTAGCTAACCGATGCGCCTGCGCCATCACCGTTAGAACCATAGATTGAACGGCTGCTATTGTTACTCCCGAATCCGTTCTTTCCCTGATATTGCAGAGCGAATTTAAGGTTATCATTCAGGCCAAAGAAGTTGGTGTTGCGCCAGGTTAACAGCCCGTTGGCTCTGCCGGTAAGAAAGCCGTCGGTATAGCTATCGGTCATGATGTCAAAGATTGGCGCATAGTCGGTTATGCTGGCGACGTCATAGAGTACGCCGGAATTTCTCCCATAGTCGAGGGAACCCAGGTCAGCGTATTTTAACCCAGCATAAGCATAGCGGGTTTTGGTACCGTCTGAACCGTCAGATTCCGCACGATTTCCCTGAATATTATATTCCCATTGACCAAAGCCGGTGAGCTCGTCATTAATTTTAGCCATGCCTTTAATACCTAATCTGAAATAGGTATTGTCACCATCAACGGTTGTATCATCGCTAAAATAGTGGCGAGCGCGAATGCTACCATACAGGTCGAATTTATTGCTATCCTTATTATATATTTCTGCCGCAGGGGCTGCTGCTGATGTAAGTATGACCACCGCAAGCAGTGTGATTTTATACATTTTCATTTTTAGCGCCTCATCATTTTAGAATAAAGGCGGTATTGCACCGCCTTTGCATTAGTTATAGGTTTAGTGAGCGTGGTCTTGCGTCTTGAGGAATTAGCGAGCGGTACTCTTCGTGGTCTCTTTGCTTGAGGTGTTCTTCCTTCGCTTGTGAAATGATCGCCGGGGTGGTGAGAGCGCGAATTGCCGAGGCGGCCATCACACGACCAGCCAGCAGCAGCCCCTTGTGGGCGTAGGAGGTTTTTCCCTGAGTAACCATCTGCCATGAGTGCGGTGGTGTGCCCCAGGCGCAAGTGGCGATATAGACCTGGCCGACAGGCAGCAGCCAGCTTACGTCACCAACGTCCGTTGAGCCATTGAGGAAATCAGGTTCCTGGCGAAACGGTGTGATGTCTTCGGATAGCGTGCGGCCCCTTTTGGCGACTTTGCGCTTTTCTTCCTCAGAAAAGGTCTCTTGTATCGCCTGGGCGAAGGCTTTTTCTTCAGGGCTAAAGATGACCGGGCCAGTTTTGAGCAGCTCTTCGTTCATTACGCTGGCGAGGGTGACGTTAGGGATAAGATCGGCCGAGGCCGCATCAAACTCAATGGTGACTTCCGTTCCGGTCATCAGCGCCGCGCCGCGAGCGACATCGTCAACACGCTGAGTGATTTCTCGAACTTCCTGCATTTTGGGTGAGCGAACTTTGTACAGAACATGGGCCTCAGACTGCACCACGTTTGGCGCGTTGCCACCCGCGTTGGTGATGGCGTAGTGGAGCCGCGCTTCAGGAATAATATGTTCACGCAGGAAATTGGCCCCAACGTTCATCAGCTCAACGCCGTCAAGCGCGCTGCGCCCCATGTGCGGACTGAATGCTGCGTGGGTGCTTTTGCCTTTAAACAGATATTTCACCTGGTTAGTCGCAAGCATTCTGGCGTTGTAGGCCAGATTCTCGTCCCATGGGTGCCAGGTGAACGCGACGTCAACGCCGTCAAACAGCCCAGCACGCGCCATATAGGCCTTGCCGCCGCCGCCTTCTTCAGCCGGGCAGCCAAAGTATTTCACCGTTCCCGCCAGACCGAGTTCTTGCATACAGGCTTTGGTCGCTAGCGCAGCGGCCAGCGCACCTGCGCCAAGAAGGTTATGCCCGCATCCGTGGCCGTTTCCCGCAGCGACGACGGGAGAAAAAATATCGCAATTGGCCTGCTGGCTTAATGAGGGCAGGGCGTCATATTCGCCGAGAAAAGCAATGACCGGTTCACCGCTGCCGTAGGTGGCGACAAAAGCCGTATCGATGCCGCCAGCCTTTCGGGTGACCTGAAAGCCATTGTCTTCCAGCGCCTGCGCCATCAGTTCAGCAGACTGCTCTTCTTCATAGCGCACTTCGGCAAACTCCCAGATCTTGTCGCTAACGGCGGTAATACGTTCACGTTGTTGTGCAATCGTACGTTCAATAATCGATAAGTAGTTCATCGTTTCTCTCTTTTTATTGGGATATATTCGATGCCGCTTCGGCCTGGGCCGCGCCAGTAGAATGAGTAATGGACAGTGCGATCAGGCAGGTGATGACCGCGCAGGCAATGATCGACAGGAAAGCGGTGGCGTAGTTTTGTTGGGTCAGCTTCAGTAAGTATCCGATCATAAGCGGCGATAAGAAGGAACCTATCTGCGCAATTGAGTTGATAAACCCCGTTGCAGTACCAACTGAGGCCTTTGGAAATTGTTTGATGATGGTAACGAACACGCTGATGCTGATGGCGTTAAGGAAGATGTTAGATAGCGAAAGCCAGGCAAAGGCAATCGGCACGGAAGAGGCATTAAACATCAGCCATATGAACAGCGCTGAGACAGAAGAGCCTATCGCAATCAGGTATTTTTCGCGACCCTGAAAATACCTGTCGAGCAGCCATCCACAAAACAAAAATGAGGCAAAGCCCAGGGCCGGCGGCAGCATTGACCATGCGCCCATGGATACCATGCTCATCCCTTTGACTTTCACCCAATAGGATGGCAGCCAGGACTGTAACCCCCAGAATACAATATTGGTAAAGAAGTAGCAGGCGGTGATTTGCCATGTTAATGGGCGGCGAATAATATTCAACAAACGCTGCTTTTCGGGAATCCTACCGTGCGCTGCGGATGGCTGTGGCATCGTAACGCCAGCGGTGTCCGGAGCACTGGAGCGCAGGACGCGCCATAGGCAGAAAGCCAGAATCAGGCCAGCGGTACCCAAAACAAAGAACATGATTCGCCAGTTGTACCAGGTAATCAGAGTAGATACCACTACCGAGCCAACGGCGAAGCCGACCGATGCGCCAGATTGCAGGAATGATTTGGCGCGCGCCATTTTGCTTCTTTCAAACCTTTGGGCGATGACAACGGAGCTTCCTGCAGGGAAAACCGCTTCCCCCATTCCGACAAAAAAACGCGTAACTGCCAGTGTGAAAACACTGCTTGCCATACCACCCATAGCGGTGGCAATGGACCACAGGGCAACCGCACCGGTTAAGATGGTTTTACTGCCCATCCGGTCGACAAGGTAGCCGCCAATAAGCTGGGTGAGCGAGTAGGCAAGGAAAAAACCGCTGATGACCATACCGGTTTGTTCACTTCCCAATCCAAAATCAGCAGAAATTGGAATGATCGCAATATTAATAGCGGCTTTATCGATAAACCCTACGACCCAACACAGAAACAATATCAGGATTATCAAATTGTTTTTATTTTTGAATGTAGCACTGAGCATAAAGTTCCCTCATAAGACATGAGATGATGTGATTTTGTCCTTGCTACCCTTACAGAAGTGATGATAAATATCTATGTGTAAACATACATTCAAGAGATGATTTTTATGTGCGGTCCTACATTTGATAATAATTCTGACTCATTACGTAAATCCTTAAGCGTTGTGTCTATACGGTATTTTCCACAGGCGAATGTGAATATTGAACATTCCGATTTACGTTATGACTCGCTGATGGCGGGAGACACGTCCGGTTTTGAAGATAAAAATGAGTCATATATATTAACTCGCGAAAGGGATGGTGATTGCATGGTGATTAATATTATTTGTCTGCATATTGAATCATTACGTATTGCCATCCGGACGGAATGCACGCTACTAAGTGAAGAAAATGTCAGAGTATTCCTCAGTGAAGTGAAAATATTACTTTTAACTGAGGTAATTAATTATCAAAATACGATGTTCACGAAGATTAGCGACAATACCTGGCATCTCGCCTCCGGGCTTTCGCATGAGGTTGTTACGCAGCATGTTATTGACGGCGCGCTGAAGACTATTGCATATAGCGATGCGGCAATCTTTCGTATTTATGATGATAAAAGCGACCGGCTGGTCCCGGTTGCAATGACTGGATTTAAAAATAATTATTATGATTACATTGTAGGTCTGCATGAATCGATATCCGGTAAAGTATTTAAATCAATGCAAACGGCGGTCTTAAACTCACGGGAGGAAATTAACCACAGCTTTACGGCAAGCTCTTCCTTGCGTGATGAAATACTCAAAGATAACCCGCTGGCAACTTCGCTTATTTGTGTACCGGTATACGATCAGTCGGCATGCTATGGCACATTGACTATGCTTTCATTTAGCCGACAGTTTGTATTTAACTCTTTAGCAAAATCGCTACTCGAAACCTATTCATCGCAGGTGGCGCTGGCCTGGCGCAATGCCCGTCTCTATGATGAACGCACGGAAAGTCTGCGGGTCGTTGAAGACCTACGCAATCAGCTGCAGGCGCAAAACACGTTGCTGAACGCGAGCGTGGATTTTTATAACTTGATGGTCTCATTGTCTATTAAATACAATAAATTAGGTGATTTTATCGCGGCGATCGCTTCACATCTCTCTTTGGATCTTAACTACCTGGATGTACTGGGAAACCAGAGTTTAAGTGAATCGCTTAGTGCATTGACGTGGAGTCACTTGCGCGCCTCTGCCGGCGAAAAAAATGTGTCGACAATCATTGTGGGCGATAGAGACTATTGCCTGCTTCCTCTTGAAAATGAGGGGCGCTTGCTCGCCTTTTTTATCATGCGAAACCAGGACTTAAATGAACATGTATCATCGATTATCTCCAGACTAAAAGAGTTTGTGATAATGGAGATCGTCAAGCAGGCGGGTTCTGTTGTGCTGGAGAATAAAAAGAATCTGGATCTTATCGCTGAGATTATGGTAATTGGATTGACGGCAGAAAGTGAAATATCATTTGCCCGCAGGGGCATCGTTCTGCATAAATCAGTACTGTGCATTAAGCTAACAGCACCACAAGTGACCAGCGATGAAATACACTATTTGTCGACAATCAACGTTCTCACCAGAGACTTCGCATTGAGAAACGTTTTTCATTATTTTGACGCTGACGTAATAACGTTAATCATATTTGATATGAATGAGCAAAAGCTTTTCGCTCTTGAGGAAAAACTAATCGCGCGCTATCAGCAGGACAAGCTTTATAAAGTGGGGGTGAGTTCAATTCTGCGACGCCAGGAGGTTATCACCAGCATTAAACAAGCTAATACTGCACTTGATGTTCTTAAAACCAGAAATAAAAGTGGCGTAATGATTTTTCGTCATTCAGGTATTGATCGCTTGTTTATAAAACATACCCCTGAGGAACTAAAAGACTTTATCCTGGACCTGTTTTCACCTGTGCTGGAAGAAAATAACAAACCTGGCATCTTGTTGGTGACGATTATCTGTTTTTTAAAAAACAGACAGTCCGCAGTGAATACTGCAGAGGAGATGGGCATTCACGTCAATACGCTGTATCAACGAATTAAGAAGTTCGAAACGTTAACCAATTTAAGCCTCAATAACGCAGACGAATTTATTATGATAGCCCTGACGTGCCATATGAGTCAGTTTTATCTTAGTTAAATGGTATCCAGTAACTGATTGTAATGCATCCTGTCGTTGAGCGAGCACGCAATGAAAAACAATCGGCTGACCGGCGTTAAGCTATTTTTTCTGCGAAACGTTGATACCCGCATTCGGCGCAAGCCGCGTCATGTCATACACTCCGAGCGCAGTGATAATCGCGATGACGACAAATCCCAGGCGAAACTCCATTCCAGGAACGGTAGCGTAACCAAGCTCCTCACTGAGAATGCTGCCCATGCGAATACTTAGCGCTCCCATTGTCACTCCGAGTCCGCTGGCGAGCTGAAGTGAAGTACTGAACAGCGTATTGGCTGAGCTCATCTCCTGTGACGGAACTTCAGCGAAGGCCAGTGAACTGATACCGGTGAACTGCATGGAACGGCTTAATCCACCGAGGAACAACAGCACCAGCGTTATCAGATGCGGCGAGTCAGGCGTTAGCAGTGCGCAGAGTAACAGCGTCAATACGCAGGCGACACCGTTACCGATAAGCAGCTTACGGAAGCCAAAATAGCGAATTAGCGGCGTTGTCGCGGGTTTCATCGCCAGGTTGCCTGCAAAAACGGCCAGTACCATCGAGCCGGCTTCAAACGCGTTCATTCCGAAACCAACCTGAAACATCAGAGGCAGCATAAAGGGGGATGAGCTAATCGTCGCACGAAGGATAAATCCTCCGCGCATGCTGATGCGAAATGAGGGGACCGAGAGCGATGACAGACCAATCAGCGGCGTTTTACTGGTCAAAAGATGACGAATACTCCAGACCAGGGTAGCGAAGCCAACAGTAATGGTAGCTGCCGCCCCGGTCAGGCTAACGTTTTGTTGGCTGAGCATTTCCAGCCCTGCAACCAGGCACAACATCGTTACGCCAGTGGCGACAAACCCTGTAAAATCAAACGGTATGCGTTCGTTAGCCGATTGGTTTGGCATCATCCGCAATGATAATACAATGGCGATCAGCCCCAGGGGGACGTTGAGAAAGAAGATCCAGTGCCAGCTGGCGTAGGTGGTAATGAATCCACCAAGCGGCGGCCCAATGATGGGGGCCACCAGCGCGGGCCAGGTTAGCGTGGCAATGGCCTTAATAAGCTGATCTTTCGGGGTGGTGCGCAGAACGACCAGACGTCCTACAGGAACCATCATCGCGCCGCCAATCCCCTGAAGGATACGCATCAGAACGAACTCAGTCACATTATGGGTCAGACCGCATAGCAGGGATGAAAGCGTAAAAATGCACAGTGCCAGAGTAAAGACGTTTCGTGAGCCAAAACGCTCCGCAACCCAGCCGTTGGCCGGGATCAGCACAGCCAGAGTTAATAGATAGGCGCTGATGCCAATATTAAGGTCTATCGCCGTGACGCCAAACGCCTTTGCCATATCCGGCAGAGCAGTAGCAATCACCGTTCCATCAAGAAACTCCATAAAAAATGCACTGGCAACCAGCAGCGCTAGCCCCGAAATCCTCCCTGAGCCAGAGCGTTCCTGCCGGGGCGTTTCTTCCCGCGATGAATCTGTTAAAGCCATATACCGTCCTCAGCGATTCGCTACGACGTGGTAAAGGTGTGACAAGATGGGAAGTTGTTATACCAAATATGTAAATTTGCTGAGAACTCATTTTTAATCCCTGTTATATAAATCTTGATATTTGGCAATGAATGTACGCGTTTTATAGATACCAATCCGTTACCATCACCAGGATAAATTATATGAATATTGATATCGGTTCAGCGCGGAAGACGATTTTGGGTGGGATGGCCCTGATAAGCGTATTTGGTTTGGTCTATGTCAGTAAAAAAGCCTGCTCGCGAGCAGGCTTTCCACAGAGATTACATGGATATACTAAGCATTTTGACCGATGAGGAATCATTGGGGCTGGCTACGACACTCAATTTCTGTTCGTATCAAATGTATTCTCCATCCTCAGTTTTGTTGCAGGATCCTCAGGAAATCCTGCTTGTTGGAGATTAATGACAGCGCTCTGGCGATAACTTCATCGCTAAAGATTGACGCGACTTCTCTTAGCACATCAATGTGCTCACTCTCTTTAGCAATCACGCCAATGGCAATGAACATGACGTTATTTCTGTCCCAGATTACGCCGTCAGGGAACTGATAAATCTCAACGCCGGTTTTAACTATGATGTTTGTGGCTGATTTAGGCAGATGCGGCAGCGTAATGCCGTTACCTAAAAAGGTGGAGACCTGGCGCTCTCTTTCAGCAAGAAAGGCCACGCAATCTTCACTGACATAACCCCTGGCCTTAAAGTCAGCGCCAATCATCGCCAGCACTTCCGCTTTATTTTTCGCCCGGCATGACAGATGAAGATTATCTTGCGTAATGTTATCGATCATAATCCGCTTTCCTTTGTTGCTGCATTGAGTCGTGCTGAAGATTTATTGGCCGACAGCTCTTCTTCCAGCTGCTCCAGCGATTTATTTGATGTTTCAGGTAGCGCCGTGACGACAAAAATAATCGCCAGGTAGTTAATCGCGGCAAAAATCAGGAACACCGGGCCTAACCCGAGCTTGGCCTGCAATAATGGGAACAGATAGCTGACGATGGCGTTCATCACCCACATGAAAAATACCGATATGCCCATCGACAGTCCGCGGAACTTGAGCGGAAAGAGTTCCGCCAGCACCACCCAGGTGATAAAGCCCATCGTCCCCTGCATTACGCCAACGAACATCGCGCCGAGCAGCCAGATGGCCGTGGCTTTGATGTCGCCGACCAGGGTGTAGTCTACGCCGGCAATGATAAGGTGCAGGGTAGCCATGATCGCGAAACCATAAATAATGATGGTTTTACGCTTAAAACGATCGACCAGGAACAGAACGCCAAATAACATGCCGCCGACGGAGAACACGCCATTGAGTACGTTGCAGATGAGGGAGGTTCTTTCGGAGAATCCGGCGCTGCTCAGGATCTCAGTGCCATAGTACATGATGACGTTGACCCCGGTGGTCTGCTGCAGCGCCGCCCAAATCACCCCTACCAGCAGGAGTTTGAAAATCCATGGCGTCTGAAGGATGGTGATAAAGGCGTTTTGCGAATGGAGCTTTTTATCGGCTTCGGCCTTAATTAAGGTGGTGATATCGTTGAATTCTTTGGTTGCGCGTTCAAGCGGGCGGATTTGCTTTAAAATTTCCAGCGCTTCTTCATGGCGGTTTTTGCTAACGAGCCAGCGAGGGCTTTCCGGCGAACGCAGCATGCCGATAAACAGGCAGATAGCGGGAATGGTCTGTACCATCAGCATATAGCGCCAGACGTCGGGCAGATGGCCCCAGAGGATGCCAATAATGGCGTTGATGGCAAATGCGGCTAACTGGCCGATGACAATCGCGACTTCATTTAAGCCAGTGAGTTTTCCGCGCATTTCCGTTGGCGCGACTTCAGATATAAAGGTGGGGGCGGTGACCGAAGCGCCGCCGACGGCATAGCCGAGGATGAAACGTGAAATAAGCAGTACGGTGATATCTGGCGCCAGAGCGGACATCAGTGCGCCGATGAAAAAAATAAAGGATAAAAAAAGCAGGTATTTTCTTCGACCAAAGAAATCGGCGAATTTTCCCCCGAACACGCTGCCTAGCGCAGCGCCGATCAGCAATACGCTCATGACCAGACCTTCAGTGGTCGGCGTCAAAGCCATATATTGTTTCAGAGAGGAAAATGCGCCATTAATAACGCCGGTGTCATAACCGAATAACAGGCCGCCAAATGTCGCAACCAGGGTTATCTGGTGTAGTCGTTTTCTCTGCTGTAGGTTCAGATTCATAATAAGAGACATTTTTATACCTTTTGTTTTGATTAACGGCACGAGATAAAAACGTGTCATCCCATCCCCGTCATGGCCTGCCTTTGCGCCAGGCGAAGCACGGTCGGGATGAAATAATTTTTTGTTCTTAGTGCAACTATTTAGCGCGATTGCTATGCGCTAAATAAAACCGATCAAAGAGGTTTCTTTTTGATTAATGATGAATCATCGGTAGATGCGGGGCTGGGTCCTCCGGGATGGTCGACGTTCAGAAAGTCCCCGGCAGCGTGAGGGTGGAAAAGGGGTGGGCCAATATAAACGGTTCTGACAAGTCCTGATCTCACTTCCTTCATTGCATCCTCCGGGGGGTTAGGATTTCTGCTGCGCCATTAAGGCGGGCAGAGTGCGTTTAGTGAGACGTTATTATTGACGCAATAAGTGAAATAAAAATGCAAACAGATCACATTTTGAAAGTTTTGTTTCGAGTGTGCTTTGTGAGGCAAGTGTAGCAGCCTTGTTTATACCAGGGCTTTGTTTATAATTATCTGATATATAGAGTAATTTTTTAGCTTTCAAATGGGGGGTGTAGCTATCAGTATGCCGATGTATTGTTAAAATTATGATATATATCACATTTGTTTACCGCATATTTTATGGAATTTAAATTCCATTATTGAAATTATTTTAATTTTTATTCGAAATTTGATGGCAAAAAGCTGCTGCCGTGGCGAGCGTTAACATTCACGGCTTAACCTCCTGAGTCCGCTTTTTGACCGCAAGCGAAGGCTGAGATCTATGTATGTCGTCAATGATTAGCGGCGGGGCGGCTCCGGGAAAGAGAATTGAGAACAACCGATTATCATAGTGATACGCCTGTTCTCTTTTTGATAATTACCCGGCAGGCTTATCCATGTCATATTTTTTCAGCGGCAGGTTTTTTTAGAGATGCTTCACATAACTTACCCTCAAATAACCCTTTATTTATAGGTGGCATAGCCATTGCTTTATTCAGTCATCTTTCTTTGTGAGTGGAGACTGAATAATATGGATACAGTGCTTGTTGGCAGTGAGGTGCCCCGCGTAGACGGGCTCGCCAAGGTGACGGGTAAAGCTGTCTACGGCGATGACATCACCATGAATAATATGCTGTATGGCGTATGCCGCTACGTCGATATCCCTGCCGGGCGTATTGATTCTCTCGACCTGTCGGAGGCGGAAAAAGTCCCGGGGGTCGTGCGCATCGCCACCTGGGACGATATACCCGGCCAGCGCAAACTGGGGGCGATTGTTCCCGATCATCCGCCGATTATTGACAAGGAGATCGCCTACCGCGGCGACGTGGTAGCCGTCGTGGCGGCGGAATCCTATGAGGCGGCCTGCATTGCCGTCGATAAAATCAAAATCACCTATACCCCGTGGGAACCGATTACTTCGCCGGAAGAGGCTATGAAGCCCGGGGCGCGCCTTATCCACAGCGAACTCGATAGCAATATCATCAATCGCCACCACACGGCGAAGGGCGATATAGAAGCCGGCTTTGCCGCCTCCACCCATATCTTTGAACGTGAATATGAAGTGGGTTTTCAGGAGCATGGCTATATTGAGCCGGAGTCCATTACTGCCTATCTGGACAATAATGAACAGATCATGACCATTGAAGGGTCGATTCAGAACGCTCACCGCACCCGGGCGGTGATTGCCAAATATCTCGACCTGCCCCAGGCGAAAGTCAATATTAAGCGTTCGGTCCTCGGCGGCTCCTTCGGCGGTAAGGATGACATTATCGATAACGTCTCCTGCCGCGCGGCGCTGCTGGTGCACCTGACCGGACGGCCGGTTAAGATCTCCTATAACCGTGAACAGTCGATGCGCGAGAGCTACAAGCGCCATCCTTATAAGATGAAATACCGCATTGGCGTGGACGACGACGCGCGTATTCAGGCGATTAAAATTGACATCATCGCCGATGGCGGCAGCTACTGCGGCCAGACGGTGTTTGTCACCTGGCGCAGTTCCGTCCAGGCGGCGGGCCCCTATAATATTCCTAACGTGCGCGTCGACCTGGTGGGGGTGTATACCAACAACAACTACACCTCGGCCTACCGCGGCTACGGCGCGCCGCAGGTCATTTTCGCCAACGAATCGCTGATGGATGACGTGGCGGGCGAACTGGGACTGTCGCCCGTCGAATTCCGTTTGCGCAATATTCTCAAACAGGGCGATACCAGCATGGCCGGGCAGGTCTTCAGCGAACATACCGTCTCCGCGCAGGAGGTGCTGGAGAAGACGCTGCTCAAGGCCGAATACGAGGCCAAACGCGAGCACTACAAAAAGCTTAACGCGGAAGGCGGCCCGATTCGCTACGGGATCGGCTTCGCACTGAGCCATCGCGGCTGCTCTCTGGGGGCGGAGGGGCTGGATGCGTCCTCGGCCCTGATTCAGGTGAATGCCGACGCCAGCGTGAACATTTCCACTTCGGTATCCGAGAACGGGCAGGGGCTGCAGACCACCATGTCGCTGCTGGCGGCGGAAGCGTTCGGTATTGCGCTCGATCGGGTGATGTTTAGCGAACCGGCCACCGCGATGATCGCCGACGGCGGCTCAACGGTCGCTTCGCGCGGTACCCTGATGGGCGGGCAGGCGATTCTGAGCGCGGCGAACAAAATTAAACAACGCATGGCGGACGCCGTCAGGGAAACGCTAAAAGCGCAGAGCATTGACGATATTGCCTGGCAAAATGGCAAAGTGTTCAACCGCCACAACCCGGAGCTGAGTCTCAGTTTCCAGCAGGTGTGCGATATGACTCGGGCTACCGGGGCAAACCTCTCCGCCTACGGCTGGCACGTGGCGCCGAATATTCACTGGGATGAAGAGAAAGGCTGCGGCAGCCCCTATTTCACCTGGGTGTACGGCTGCCAGCTGGCCGACGTGGCGGTGGATATGCGCACCGGTAAAATTACCGTCAATAACGTCGTCGCCACTCACGATGTGGGAAAAGTCATTAACCCGGTTGGCTTTAGCGGCCAGGTTTACGGCGGCGTGCTGCAGGGGATGATCGGCTACGGCATGCTGGAGGATTTCAACACCGAGCACGGCGTGGTGAAATCGGAAAACTTCGATACCTATCTGCTGCCGACCATCAAGGATATGCCGCACATCGATATCATCGCGGTGGAAAACTATGATAAAGCGGGCCCGATGGGGGCGAAGGTTATCGGCGAACCGGTGCTCGAACTGGGCGCTGCGGCCCTCAACAACGCGGTGAGCTTCGCCATCGACCGACCCAACCGGACCCTGCCGCTGACGCTTGAACAGGTTCGCCTCGGCTATAACCTTAAGAAGCCGGAACGCCAGAGCGAGCAGATGCTGGAATCGAGCGATAAGAAACAGGTTCACCGCCTCAACACCCTGTCGCTGAGCGTCCCGCAAACCCTGAAAGAGGCTCTGACGCTGATGGCCGAGAAGGGGGCAATGCCTATTGCCGGCGGTACCGATGTGCTGGTTCAGGCCCGGATGCTGTCCGGCGAAGTGCCGCTTGTTAATATTGCCGGGCTGGCGGAGCTGAAGGAGATTTTTGACGTTGAGGGTGGCGTCTCAATTGGTTCCGGCGTCTGCTTTACCGATCTGGTTAAGCATCCGTTGATTCAGCAGCGCTATCCGCTACTGGTCACTGCCTGTAAAACCGTCGGCTCCCTGCAGCTGCGCAATCGGGCAACGATCGGCGGCAATATCGTCAACGCTGCCCCGTGCGCGGACTCCATGCCACCGCTCATTATCTATGATGCGGAAGTCGAGCTGCGCAGCGCGCGCGGAACGCGCCGGATGCCGGTCAGCGAATTCGTCGTGGGCGGCTATCGCACCCTTCTTGAACCCGAAGAGCTGGTGGTCCGCTTTATCCTGCCGGCGCCGACGCAGCAACCGCTGATCAATCGCTATCTGCAGCTTGGCCGGCGCAATGCGTTGAACATTACGCGCCAGAGCTTAACCGGGCAGTTCATGGTCGATAAGGGCGTGGTTCGCCTGTGCCGTCTGGTGGATGGCGCGCTGATGGCTAAACCGCAGCGGCTGACTGAGGTTGAGCAGGCGCTCACCGGTAAGACGCTAGACGCCGCCACCATCGACTATGCGGCCGGCGTGCTTCACGACAAGGTAGAAAAAGCCATCGGCGGACGCTGGTCAGCCCCCTATAAAGTCCCCGTATTTATCGATATGTTCCGGCAGATGCTGCAGGAAGTCATGACAGAGCAGAAGAAATAAGGAGCCATGAACATGAACCATATTGAGCTAAAAGTGAATGGCATCCGCATTGCCCGCGATGTTAAAGACAATGTCCGCCTGATCGATTTTCTACGTGAAGATCTCAAGTTAACCGGCACCAAAGAGGGCTGTTCGGTGGGTGAGTGCGGCGCCTGCACCGTCATTCTGGACGGAAAATCGGTCTGCTCCTGCCTGCTGCTGGCCGCCCAGTGCAACGGGGCGGAGGTCACCACCGTCGAAGCGCTGCATCACGATCCGGTCGGCAAAAAATTGCAGAATGCCTTTATTCGTCACGGCGGCGTTCAGTGCGGCTTCTGCACCCCCGGCGTATTGATGAGCGCTAAAGCGCTGCTGGATGCCAACCCGGCCCCCAGCGACGATGAGCTGAAAGAGGCGCTGGAGGGAAATATCTGCCGCTGTACGGGATATCAGCCGATCATCACCTCGATTAAAGCCGTGCTGAAATCCTGACCATCGTAAGCGCCGCCGTCGCCAGTTGACGGCGGCGCTTTTTCGGCCGCAGGAGGAGGATGACAATGAGCAAAAAAGTCGATAAGCAGTGCATTATGCTGGCCGCCGGGCTCTCAAGCCGCATGGGCAAGTGGAAAATGATGATGCCGTGGGGCGAAGGAACGATTCTGGATAGCGCCCTGGCCAGCGCCCTGGCGTTCTGCGATCGGGTGGTGCTGGTCACGGGGTTTCGCGGCGATGAGTTGGCCGCGTGCTATCAGGGCCATCCGGGCATTGAGGTGGTCTTTAACCCGCGATATCAGGAGGGCATGTTCTCTTCGATTCAGTGCGGGGTGAGCCATATCCGCGCTTCGCGTTTCTTTCTGGCGCTGGGCGATATGCCGGAGGTCACGCCGGGCGTATACCGCAGGCTATGGGCCAACGCCGACGCGGAAAGCTGCCTCATTCCGGCTTACGATCGCGGTAAAGGCCACCCGGTACTTCTGCCGCAGCGGGCGATATCTTTGATTAACCACGCGGCGGAAGAGGTCACCCTGAGGGAGGTCATCGGTCAGATGGCAGTGCGCGTTATCCCGGTGGAGAATCAGGGAATTCACTGGGATGTAGACACTCCGCAGCAGTATCTTGCGGTCGCGCGCCGCTGCCGCAAGGATCTGACGGCTGTCGGATAGCGTTGATGGACGTCACCAGAAAAAATAAGCAGAGACAATATCGCCCCGGGGATTGACCGCCGGGGCGATATTTTTACCCCGCGGCGCTTTCGCGCAGGCGGGCTTTCAGCTTGCTGTATTCCTCAATGACGTACCTTTCGGCGGCTTGCCGATCGGCAATGCGCTCAACGTTAACGGCGCAGTACTTGTACTCCGGGGTTTTGGTTATCGGGCTGAGATTCTCGGTGACCAGCTCGTTGCAGGCGCCGATCCACCATTGATAGGTCATATAGACGGCCCCTTTATTCGGCCTGTCGCTGATCTTCGCCCGGGAAATCACCTTGCCTTTGCGCGAGTGAACCCACACCAGTTCTTCGTCCTCAATGCCGAGACGTTTTGCGTCGGCGGTGTTGATCTGGATGTAGCCCGGTTCGTCCGCCAGTTTGGCCAGCGCCGCGCAGTTGCCGGTCATCGAACGGCAGGAGTAGTGGCCCACTTCGCGCACCGTGGAGAGCACCAGTGGATACTCGTCGCTCAGCTTATCGATCGGCGCTTGCCATTCGCAGGTGAAGAACTGCGCCAGCCCGTTCGGGGTGGAGAAACGTTCCGCAAACAGATACGAAGTGCCCTGGTCCGCCTCCGACTCGTCGCGACACGGCCACTGCACGTAGCCCAGTTCCCCCATTTTCTCGTAGGTCGCGCCGAAGAAGTTGGGGCACAGGTGGCGGAGTTCATCCCAGATCTGCTGGGTGTTGTCGTACTTCATCGGATAACCCATACGGGTGGCGATCTCACAGATGATCTGCCAGTCGGTTTTCAGATCCCACTTCGGCTCTACCGCCTTGAAAAAACGCTGGAAGCCGCGGTCCGCTGCGGTATAGACGCCTTCATGCTCGCCCCATGAGGTCGAGGGCAGAATCACATCGGCCGCCGCGGCGGTTTTGGTCATAAAGATATCCTGGACGATGACCAGCTTCATCTCTTCGAAGGCCTGACGCACGGCGGAAAGCTCGGCATCGGTCTGGAGCGGATCCTCTCCCATGATATACGCCGCCCGCACTTCGCCGTGCGCCACGCGGTGCGGCAGTTCGCTGATGCGATAGCCTGGATTCTCCGGCAGGCTATCAACGCCCCAGGCTTTGGCGAACTTCTCGCGGTTCTCCGGGAACTTAACGTACTGATAGCCGGGATAGGTGTCCGGCAGCGCCCCCATGTCGCAGGCGCCCTGGACGTTATTCTGGCCGCGCACCGGATTAACGCCGACGTGCGGTTTCCCCAGATTGCCAGTGAGGATCGCCAGGCTGGTCAGGGAACGCACCGTTTCAACGCCCTGCCAGAACTGGGTCACGCCCATTCCCCACAGAATCATGGCGTTTCCGGCGGTGGCATACAGCCGCGCGCATTCGCGAATCTGCCTGGCGCTGACGCCGGTGATGGCTTCCACCGACTCCGGCGTATAGCCTTCGACGATTTTGCGATACGCTTCGAAACCTTCGGAACGCCCGGCGACAAAGGATTTATCGTAGAGATCCTCTGCAATAATCACCTGCCCGATGGCGTTGAGCAGCGCAATATTGGAACCGTTTTTCAGGGCCAGATGCAGGTCGGCAATGCGCGCGGTTTCGATTTTGCGCGGATCGCAGACGATGATTTTGGCCCCGCTGCGTTTAGCATTGAGGATGTGATTCGCCACGATCGGGTGCGAATCCGCCGGGTTATAGCCGAAAATAAACACCAGATCGGTATTATCGATCTCGGTGATGGCATTACTCATTGCGCCGTTGCCGACCGACTGGTGCAGACCTGCAACCGAAGGGCCGTGTCAGACGCGTGCGCAGCAGTCGACGTTATTGGTACCAATAACGGCGCGCGCAAATTTTTGCATGATGTAGTTGGTTTCGTTGCCGGTGGCGCGCGAAGAGCCGGTGGTCTGAATCGCGTCCGGCCCGTATTTCGCCTTGATGTCGCTGAGGCGATTTGCCACATAATCGAGCGCTTCGTCCCAGGAGACGGATTCCAGCTTGCCGCCGCGCTGGCGGCGGATCATAGGGGTTTTCAGGCGCGGCGTGAGGATCTGCGGGTCGTCAATAAAATCCCAGCCGTAGTAGCCCTTAAGGCACAGGGTGCCCTGATTGTTTTTCCCCATCGCGGCGTCGGCGCGGGTAATTTTTCCCTCCTCTACCGTGAGCTGCATTTTGCAGCCGGAGGCGCAGTAGGGGCAGACGGTCGTTACTCTCTTCATAGCAGTGGTCCTTAAACTTAGAACAGCAGGGCATAACTAAAGCGGCCGCTAAGGCCCTGCGCTATTCCCTGCTGCACGACGGGTATCGCCAGCAGCAGCAGGGTGATCAAGGCAAACAGGATTCGGGTAGGCATTACTGTCCCTCCTGGGCTTCTTCAGGCTGTCTCTCCTTCTGAACTTTGCGCAGCAGGAGCCACATTCTGACGGTTCTGACGGCCATATTGCGCGCCGCTGAGCTCGGCGGGGCCGGATCGGGGACCGGCGTTTCGTGGTTAACGCGGAAAGGCACGCTGCCGTTGAGGGTGAGGTTGGCGACGATAGCCGTCAGGGTACCGATGGTGATCCCGCTGTGCAGAAACAGCTGAACCATCGGCGGAAACTGGGTAAACAGATTGGGCACCAGCACCGGCATCATGCCGAGGCCGAGGGTCAACGCCACGACCATGCCGTTATTATTGTTGCGATAGTTCACCTGCCCCAGGGTACGAATACCGGAGACGGCCACCATACCGAACATGACGATGCCTGCGCCGCCGAGGATCGGCTTTGGTATCAGCACCACCAGCGCCGCCATCCTTGAGAACACACCCATCAGAATCAGAATGATACCGGAGACCGACACCACAAAGCGGCTGCGTACCCCGGTTAAACCGATCAGGCCGACGTTCTGCGCGAACGCGGCGTAGGGAAACAGATTAAAAAAGCCGCAGATAGTGGTCGCGATGCCGCAGGTGTTAAGGCCGTTGCGCAGCATTTTCGCGTCAACTTTTTTCCCGACGATATCCCCGGTCGCCATCATTGAGGACATGGTTTCCACCATGACCACCACCATGACCATTGATAGCAGGGCGACGGGGATAATATGAAATTCAGGTTTGGCAAACGGCATCAGGGTCGGTAGATGGAGCCAGGGTGTGGCGTGGACCAGACTAAAGTCGAGAGGCTTAAAGCAGCTCCAGAGTACGGTGCCGATAATCAGGCCGATCAGTACCGACGTATTTTTCACCACGCCGGAGGCAAAGGTGTAAATATTAAGAATAATCACCAGAGTAATCGCCGCCATCAGCAGCGAGAAGGGGGCGCCAAAGCCGCTCATCTCGCTGCTGCCGCCGCCGATCCACCCGCCAGCGACCGGCATAATAGACATGCCGATAAGCGTGACGATGCTGCCCATGACCACCTTGGGAAAGAAGCGGATGAGCTTGCTAATCCACGGGGCGCAGCAGAGGATGAAAATACCGGAGACGATCACCGCCCCGGAAATACCGCCGATCCCATACTCCTTGCCGATCAACACCATCGGGATCAGCGCGGCGAAGGTACAACCCTGGATTAGCGGCAGCCGACAGCCGAGCCACTTACCGACCCCCAGCGACTGTACGATGGTGGCCGCGCCGCAGATAAACAGGTCGGCGCTAATCAGTAAAATAATGTGCTCCGGCGGGAGCCCTACCGCATTACCCACAACGAGCGGAACCGCCACGGCGCCCGCATACATCACCAGCACGTGCTGTAGTCCATAAAGAATCATTTGCGTAACGGGTAAAACCTCATCAACCGGTGCGGTTGAATGACCGTTGCGTGAGGCGGAATTGGCGATATCTTTCATGAAGTTGTTATCTCCTGTACGACTTCACTCCGTATAAACGTGAACGGAGCCGAAGTTACGATTCGAAGGCCGCTGCCTCCCTGAGCTGATGCGTTCACCAGCGTGTTGCGCGCACGTTGAGTGATATGCGTAAGATGTGCCAAAAATAAATATCCGGAGAATCGAAGAGGAATTGTGTGAAATAACTCACGGGAAAAAGGGCGGAATATCTCTCTGAGGGCAATATCTTTAAATAAGACGCGTTGGTAAAAAAATATGCGCTATCACATTGAGATAGGGACAATCTCATTTTGGTATTACGCACGATACGTTGAATTATCAACATGATTAAATCCAGAACGCAGCGAATAATCTTCCCTCAGCGCGCGTGGATAATTATCTCGCCGTTACGCTGAGGGGCACTTTTTTTTGAGGCGGCTCGCAAAAATGAGCAGCATATGAATACCCTGAAAAAAATCGCCTGATTATTGCATCGCTTCCCGGTGAGTCCTGGAATAATAAAGGGAAGCAAATGAATAAATTTATTGTTGCCGATTCTGCAAACTGTATTGGCTGCCACGCCTGTGAAGTGGCCTGCGTCACCTCTCATCGCCAGGACAGCTGGCCCCAGCAGCGCAGCGACTTTCTGCCGCGTATTCGGGTGTTCTTCCACCACAACGCCAGCAGTGCGACAACCTGCCGCCACTGCAACGACGCTCCCTGCGTCGGCGCTTGTCCGACCCAGGCGCTGATCGTAGCCAACGACAGCGTTCAGTTTACAGAGGCGCTGTGCATCGGCTGTAAAAACTGCGTCATCGCCTGTCCCTTTGGGGCGATTGAGATGGTGGCCAACGATGACGACGCGCCGCAGCTGGCGCAGAAATGCGATCTTTGCCGTCAGCATCCTTCCGGTCAGCAGGCGTGCGTGGCCAGCTGTCCAACCCAGGCGCTGCGTCTGATGGATGAAGCCGCGGTTAACCAGCTGCGTACCGCGCGGCAGATCCGCTCCGCGCTGGAAACCCCGCTGGAAGCCGTTCGTGGCGTAAGACGTCGGGCGATACTCAATAAACCTCCGCGCGTTGGCGCAAAAAAAGTGCCCGCCGATGACCGCATGCAGCACTTCCGGGAAATCTATCAGCCGCTGAGCGAGTGCGATGCGGAGTATGAGAGCGAACGCTGTCTCTACTGCGCGCAGAAGGCATGGTGCAACTGGACCTGTCCTTTACATAATCATATTCCCGATTTCATTCGCCTGGTGAACGAGGGCAAGATTATCGAGGCGGCGGAGTTATGCCATCAGAGCAGCTCCCTGCCGGAGATTTGCGGCCGGGTCTGTCCACAGGACAGGCTGTGCGAAGGGGCCTGCACGCTCAAGAACGAAGGCGGCTCGGTCGCCATTGGCAACCTTGAGCGCTATATCACCGATACCGCGCTGGCGATGGGCTGGCGGCCGACAATCGGCAAAGTGGCCCCGCGACCGGAGCGGGTGGCGGTGATCGGCGCCGGGCCTGCCGGTCTGGGCTGCGCCGATATTCTCGTACGCGCGGGCGTGCACGTTGACGTTTTTGACCGTCATCCGGAGATCGGCGGTCTGCTGACCTTCGGTATCCCGCCGTTCAAGCTGGATAAAAAGGTGCTTGAGATGCGCCGCGACATTTTTAGCGCCATGGGCGTCAATTTTCATCTCAATCAGGAGGTGGGTCGCGACGTGGCTTTTGCCGATCTGCTGAAAAACTATGACGCCGTCTTCCTCGGCGTGGGCACCTACGGTCTGATGGCCGCCGGTCTGGAGGGAGAGAACGCCCCCGGCGTGATTCAGGCCCTGCCGTTCCTGATTGCCAGCACCCGCGAGGTGATGGGGCTTGAAGAGAGCGCCGAGTATCCGCTGACCGACATCAAGGGGAAACGCGTGGTGGTGCTTGGCGGGGGAGATACGGCGATGGACTGTCTGCGCACCGCCGTTCGCCGCGGCGCAGCGAGCGTGACCTGCGCTTACCGTCGCGATGAACTGAGTATGCCCGGATCGAAAAAAGAGGTGGTGAACGCGCGGGAAGAGGGCGTGAAATTTGAGTTTAACGTGCAGCCGCAGCGCATTCAGCTCAACCGTAAGGGGCAGGTCTGCGCGGTGGAGATGATCCGCACGAAGATGGGCGAGCCGGGGCCGGACGGCCGCCGCCGGCCGCAGCCGATCCCGGATTCCGGGTTTGAACTTCAAGCCGATGTGCTCATTATGGCGTTTGGCTTTCAGGCTCACGAGATGCCGTGGCTACGCGGCCACGGCATTAAGCTGGACCGCTGGGGGCAGATAGTCACCGGTGGAAAAGGGCGCGGAACGACGCAAACCAGCCATGACAAAATCTTTGCTGGCGGCGACGCCGTGACCGGGGCGGACCTGGTGGTTACCGCCATGGTCGCCGGGCGGCAGGCGGCCAGCGAGATGTTGACGCAATTCAGGGCCCGGGAGGAGATATGACCAGTTTTATCGTTGCCAGTTCGCAGGCCTGCATCGGCTGCAGGACCTGTGAGGTTGCCTGTGCGCTGGAACATGTGGCGCCGGGGGCGGAGTTCCATCCCCGCCTGAAGGTGATGCGCCTCGACGATCTTAGCGTGCCGGTGATGTGTCATCAGTGCGAGAATGCGCCCTGCGTGGGCGCCTGCCCGACCGGGGCGCTGAGTATGGGGGCGGAGAAAGTTGAAGCCGACGGCGGACGCTGCATTGGTTGTCAGAGCTGCGTTGTCGCCTGCCCGTTTGGGGCGATTACCATCGAGGTGGAGGCCGGTCTGACGCCGGTTATCGTCAAGTGCGACCTTTGCGGTACCCGCGAGCGCGGCCCCGCCTGCGTTGATGTCTGCCCGACGGCGGCGCTGAGTATCATGACCGAAGAGCAGCTCAGAGCGCTGCAAAAGCAGCGCAATATCGCTACTGCCGCGCTGCTGTCGCTATAAACGTTGCGCCCGGCGGCGCGTAAGCTGCCGGGTCATTTCACGCGCGCTGTCTGCAAAAAAAACCGGCTTGTCAGGCCGGTTTAGCATTTTTGCACGGGCTATGCAGGGAGCGCATCCATTCGCGCCCACATTTTTTTCGCCACTTTCTGCGCTTCGCGGAATATCGGCCCGCAGTCGAAGCTGAACTGGCGATCCTCGTAGATCATCACGCCGTTCACCATCACGTTGCGCACGCTGTTTGCTCCCAGGCCGAAGGCGATATGTCCGGCGATGTTTTCCGCAATCAGCGGCGTCGGCGCCATATAGTCGCAAATGGTGAGGTCCGCTTTATAGCCCGCCTCAAGGCGGCCAAAGTGGGCGTTGAAGTTGCGATTCAACAGTTCATTACCGTTACTCAGCGACTTCGCGAAGCTGTCCGGCCACAGCGGCCCGCCGGCGTCGCGGTGTTTAAAGAAGGCAAACTTCATCTCCTCGAACATATCGGAACCAATGCCGTCGGTGCCGAGCGCCAGATTACGGATCTGCGGCAGGCGGTGGTTGTAGCCGACGTGATTGTTCATATTGGAGCGCGCGTTATGCACCAGGAAACCGTCCTGCGCATTGAGCAGCTCCACGTCGGCATCGGAGATATACAGACCGTGAGCAATCAGCGTCTTACTGTTGATAAGGTCGAACTCCGCCAGCCGCACCAGCAGGTCCTTGCCGTAAAGGTGATGGCTGTGAGAAACATCGTAGCGGTCTTCCGCCGCGTGGATATGCAGGCCGCGGCCGGTGGCTTTTAGCGCTTCGCGCAGCATCGCCAGGCCTTCATCAGGCACGGTGAACGGCGCATGGGCGCCGATATGGGCCTCCACCAGATAAGGTTGCTCTCCTTTTTCGCGGGCGGCGTCGATCTCTCTGGCAAAGCGAATGTTCTCCTCAACGCTGTCGCGCAGCTCGCGGCTGCCAAAGTTGCGGTCGGTCGTTTCGAAGCAGGTCATCCCGCGCAGCCCGATTTTGAGAAAAGCGTTGCGCAGCTGGCTCAGGGAGCCAGCGATATAGTGGGGCGACGCATGATGATCGATAACCGCCGTGCAGCCGCTACGCACGGCCTCCATGGCGCAGATCAGCCCGCTGTAGAAAAGCGACTCTTCGTCCAGCGCCCGGTCAAGGCGCCACCACAGGTTTTTCAGCGTGGAGATAAAGTCCGGGCTGGGGGCGATATTAGCCTGAATCCCCCGGGACAGGCCGGAATAAAAGTGATTGTGCGAGCAGACCATGCCGGGCATTACCAGTTGCCCGCCCATCTCTTTCACCTGCGCCTGCGGATAGCGCTGGCACAGGCCGGGGCCGACGGCGAGAATTTTATCATCCTCAATGGCAATATCGACGTTCTCCCACACTTTCGCCGGATAGATCTGCGCGGCGGTGGCATTTTTCAGGATCAGGATACTCATACTTCAACGCCTCCCAGGAGATAGCTTTGATGCTGATGAATATGGCTTATGATGCGGCACATGGCGTCGAGCTGGGCCGGTACCTCGTTAAACTGGCCGCGGTCGTTAATTTCCAGCTGCCACGTCTGGTCGTTCTGACGCACTTTGACGCTGGCACCCTCGACGAAGAAGCCCGGATTGGTGCTGTTGACAAAATCCTGCTCGAGGCTGAATACGGTGATTTTGTCTTTATACGGTTTCCCCTGCCACGGGCAGAACTGAGCGCAGTTGCCGCATTCGTTGCAATAAGCGTCCAGGTGCAGGGTCTGGAAACGATTCTGGAACCCCGGGACGGCCACGGAAATATTGGCGCGGTTTGGACAGACGTCGACGCATTTGCTGCACACGTAGTTGCACTCCAGGCAGCGGCTGGCTTCCTGCTCGACAAAAGCCTCGCGCTGGTTTTTATCCACCAGCGTGACGGCGATAGCGCCTTTACGCTGATACACCTTCGCCGGATCGACATTGTTCCAGACTTTATTCCCGTAGCTGCTGGCGATATTCTCCCGCGCCAGGATCACGTCCGTGGCCCGCCGCGCGTTGCCGATAGCGGAGACGATAGAAGAGGGGCCGCGCTGAACGTCGCCAATCAGAAAGACGTTCGGCTTGCTGGTCTCGCCATCGGCGTTGACCACCGGCCAGCCCTGCGGGTCGAGCGGGATCCCCATTGCCGACAGCGCTTCGCCGTCCTGCTGCTCGCCGATGGCGGTAATCAGGGAGTCGACTTTCAGCGTGCGAAGCTCATCGGTTTCTACCGGACGGCGGCGGCCTTTCTCATCCGGCTCGCCCAGCTTCATCACGCGTACGACGAGCGTTCCGTCGGCGTTAAACTGTTCCGGGTTGCATAGCCACTCGAAGTCAACGCCGTCGAGCAGCGCCTCATCGTACTCTTCGCGCCAGGCGGGCATCTCTTGCTGAGAACGGCGATAGACGATGGTTGCGCTCTGCACGCCCGGCACGCGTAGCGCCGCGCGGGCGCAGTCCATCGCGGTATTGCCGGCGCCGACCACGGCCACGCGTTTGCCCAGATCCAGTCGGTCGCCGCGGTTGAACTGGCGCAGGAACTGCAGCGACTTATGCACGTTCTGGTTGTCGCCGCGCAGCTTCACGCCGCTGTTTTTATCGGTACCGGTGCCGACCAGCACATAACGAAAACCTTCCGCCTGCAGCTTTTCTACGCTCAGATGCGGGTCGCAGCCGTACTCAATTTTGACGCCGTGGGCGACGACAAAATCGATATCGTGCTGGATAAGCTCGCCGGGAATGCGGAACTGCGGAATGATATTCTGCACCACGCCCCCGGCGCTGGCTTCGCGTTCAAAAACCGTGACCGGATGCCCGGCGCGGGCGAGAAAGTATCCGGCGGCGAGACCCGCAGGGCCTGCGCCGATCACCGCTACCGGGTGCTGGGAGCCGGAGCCCGCGGGTTTGTGCCAGCGGCTGCGGTACTCGTCCCAGCCTTTCTCCAGCGCCACTTTTTTCAGCTCACGAATGTTGAGCGCGCTGTCGTAATCCAGGCGCGTACAGTTGTACTGGCACTGGTGGTCGCAGATATGGCCGGTAATGGCCGGCAACGCGTTACGCTGATAGATTAGCTCCAGCGCGTCGGCGTAGCGATGCTCGCCCAGCAGGCGAATATATTCCGGAATATCCTGCTTAATGGCGCAGGCCGTTACGCAGGGGGCGACGTAGCAGTCAAGCAGCGGCAGGGGCTCGCCGGTATCAATGCGCTCTTCCGGCTTCCACTGTTTCTGGGTGTAGTCCATGCTCACCGCTTTTTCCGCCAGCGCGTTGAGGCGCTCGACGTCGATCTGCGTCATGTTCCAGCCGTCGGCTTTTTCCAGCTCGCGCATGCACTCGCTCAGGCGCAGATATCCTCCCGGCTTCAGCAGGTCGGTGGCCATGGTGATAGGGCGAATGCCGGTTTCGAAAATTTCGCGAATATTCAGCTGGCTGGCGCCGCCGGAATAGGAGATCGGCAGCTTGCCGTCAAACGCCCGCGAGAGCAGGGCGGCCACGTTGATAGATAGCGGGAACAGGGCGCGGCCGGACATATACATTTCATCTCCCGGCAGCGCCCCCTTGTTATTGACGGTGCCGAGGGTGTTGGTCAGCTTGACGCCAAAGCCAAGGCTGCGCTCTTTCGCCAGCGCCATCAGGCGCGTCAGCATCTCCAGCGCCCGGTCGATCTTAAGGTCGTGGTCAAATGACTCTTCGCTAAGGCCGATATAGCCGAAGCCGCAGGCGTCGAGGATCTGGCGTACGCGTGGATAGCCGAGCAGGGTCGGATTGAGCTTCACAAAGGTGTTGAGGTTTTTCTCCGTCAGCATATAGCGGCAGATGGCTTCGATCTCATCCGGCGGACAGCCGTGCATCGTCGAGAGGGTCACCCCTTCCACCAGCCTGGCGGGCACGCGCTGGGCAAGGTTATCGAGCCCGTCTTTGCGCGCGCATGTTGGCAGGCGATCGATAAAGGTTCTATTTTGCAGCCAGCGGTTCAGGGTGTCGCGGTACTGGGCGAATTTAGGATGGGCGGAGGCGTCCATCATATTGTCGATAAATTCCTGCATTGGCGGCTGCTTAATACCGTCAAGGTTGTAGCCAACGCTCATATTGAAAATAAACGACTTGCTCTCTTTATGGGTGCCCAGCGGAAAGACCTGCTCGAGCAGATGCAGCGTGAACCAGGCTTTCAGGTATTCATCCCAGGCTTTCTTGAGGGTAAATTCGGTGGACCATTCGGTGTTAAAGCACTCATCTTCGGCATCGATACAGGGTTTTTCCAGCTCCAGACGGTCAAGGATCTGTACGGTTTTCAGCTCGATAAACCGCCCGCCAGTGAGCCATGCGGTAATGATGTTTTGCGCCAGCTGGGTATGCGGCCCGGCTGCCGGGCCGAGCGGCGTCGCACAGCTTTCGCCGAATACGCCGATCGACCTCTGCGCCTGCGGCGTGTAAAACTGTTGCTCGGGAATGCCAAAAATAGTCCGCTGACTCTGATACTCGTCGAAAATGCGCGTTAAAAGCTCCTCAAACGGCACGGGACGCATTATATCTCCCATAACCCTCTCCTTAGATATCATTGTAAGATCGACATTGCCGGTGGTAATAATCCCGACGGATAACGAAAGAGGAGCAACAATCACACCAGTTATTCAAACCGCGGCGGCGAAATAATTAATTTGTGAACCAGGTCGAAACTCGACGATGCCGGGCGAATAATTCCATAGCGGGTAAATGAGAACTCAAATCAATACGCTTTATCATTCGGCGAGATTTCTCAAAATCAGATCCGGAATATCAGAATGATAATTTATGTCGGCTATTCGGCGGTGATTTCAGCAGGCGGCTTATTTTTGCTGCGGCAACAGAGGAAATAATCGATGAGATACCCTCGTTGCAGCGTCAATAGGGCTAACGAAATGACCTGGCTCACAATTTACGATGAAAAATAGCGGCTAAGTATAAATATTGCATAGTTGCTACGGGTCGCTGCGACGCTATTTCTACGCCGGGTAGACTCTCAAACTGAGAACCCGGGGAAATATCGCAGATAATCAAATAGAGCCGTAAACATCGCCTTTGAGGTTGGTATGAATATTTTTGCAGAAGCTGCACGACTTGAGGAGCAGAACCGTCCCTTTGCCCTGGCGCAGATTGTCGAAAGCCGGGGCTCTACCCCCCGACACTCCGCTCAGATGCTCATCCGGGAGGACGGCTCGATTGTGGGCACCATTGGCGGCGGGATGGTGGAGCGTAAAGTCATCGATGAGGCGCTGGAGGCGCTGAGCGAGCGGGAGTCGCGAATGTTCCACGGCCGCATGGCGCGCACCGGTAGCGACGCCGTGGGCTCCGACTGCGGCGGCGCGATGTCGGTTTATATCAGCGTTCACGGCCTGCGCCCGCGCCTGCTGTTGGTCGGCGCCGGGCACGTCAATCGTGCGGTTGCCCACGCCGCGGCGCTGGTGGATTTTGACATCTGCGTGGGCGATATCTATCCCGCCAGCCTTTGCCCGGAGGCTTTTCCGCTTTCGGCGAGGCTGGTCCATGGCTCCAGCTTTACGGAAGTGGTCGAAGCGATGGCGGTGCGGCCGCAGGATTTCGTACTGATCGCCACCAACAACCAGGATCGCGAGGCGCTGGACAGGCTGATAACCCAGCCGGTAGCCTGGCTTGGGCTGCTGGCCAGCCGACGGAAAGTGCAGGCTTTTTTACGCCAGATGCGGGAGAACGGCGTGCCGGAGGCGGATATCAGCCGCCTGCGGGCGCCGATTGGTTATGACATCGGCGCCGAGACGCCAAACGAGATTGCTATCAGCGTACTGGCGGAAATCCTGCAGGTGAAAAACGGCGCGCCTGGGGGGCTTATGGATCAGGTGCGGCAATCTTGTCAGCCGGATTGTCTGGCTGAGGCGGTGGCAATCTGAAGAGCAGGGGAGAGTTGCCGGGAGGTTCCCGGCAACCCGTAGCGTACAGCTTATTGGCTTATGATGGTGCCCGTTTTTCCTTCTATCCCCTCTTTGGCTTTGCTTAGCATCGTGATCAGCGCTTTGCGCCCCGGGCCTGAGCGGGCGAAGGCGGCGGCGGCTTCCACTTTTGGCAGCATAGAGCCTTTGGCAAAGTGTCCCTCTTCGATAAAACGTTCGGCATCGCGCAGGGAGAGGTTATCCAGCCACTGCTCGTCAGGTTTACCGAAGTTGATCGCCACCTTCTCCACGGCGGTGAGGATGATCAGCAGATCGGCGTCGATCATCTCCGCCAGCTTCGCGCTGGCCCAGTCCTTGTCGATGACCGCGCTGGCGCCGCGCAGATGATTACCTTCGCGTATGACCGGAATGCCGCCGCCGCCGACGGTGATCACCACGTGGCAGTCATCCATCAGCGCTTTTACCGTTTGTTTCTCGATAATATCGACCGGCTTTGGCGACGCGACGACGCGACGGTAGCCGCGCCCGGCATCCTCTTTCATGATGTAGCCGTTTTGGCTCAGCTTCTCAGCCTCTTCTTTGCTGAAGAATGAGCCGATGGGCTTGGTCGGATTAAGAAAAGCCTCATCGTTAGCGTCCACTTCCACCTGGGTTATCAGGGTGGCCACCGGAATGTCCAGCTGGCGCGTGAGCAGTTCTTCACGAATCGCGTTCTGCAGGTCGTAGCCGATGTAGCCCTGGCTGAGAGCCACGCAGACCGACATCGGTAGCATCGGTGTGTGGGCTTCGGTTTTTGCCGCGGCCTCGAAGGCCTGATTAATCATGCCCACCTGCGGGCCGTTGCCGTGAGTGACCACCACCTGGTGACCAAGGGAGATAAGATCGACGATCGTCCGGGCGGTGTGCTGTACGGCCCGCATCTGTCCGGCGAGATCGTCGCCCAGCGCATTCCCGCCGAGAGCGAGAACAATTTTTTTACTCATAGCTTCCTCTCATTACGTTTCTGTTCCGCTGACGGTCTGGTGAGCGGTGGAAAAAGGTTGTCGGCGTAAAAAGCGGCCCTGTCCGGCGATGCCGGTAAAGGTGCCGTTATCAAAGATCACTCTGCCGTGGGAGAGCGTCTGGCGAATCGCGCCCTGGCAGATAAAGCCTTCATAGGGTGAATAGTCTGCGTTGTCGTGCAGCATGGCATGGCGGATGGTGGTCGTACGCTGTGGATCGATGATAACCACGTCGCCATCGGCGCCGGGCGCCAGCAGACCCTTCTGCGGCCACAGACCAAACAGCTTCGCCGGATTGGCGCTGGTGAGCGCCACAAAGCGCTCGGGGGTGATGCGCCCGCTCATCACGCCGTGCGAGAACAGCAGCAACAGGCGGTTTTCTACTCCGGGCAGACCGTTCGGACAGCGGCTAAAGTCGCCGCCGGAGATCTGCCTGCGCTGCTGGGCAGAGAAAGCGCAGTGGTCGGTGGCGACCGTGTCAATATCCCCATCATGGATGCCGCGCCATAGCGCATCGTTATTACTGGCGTTGCGCAGGGGAGGGCTGAGCAGGTAGTTAAGCGCATCTTCACGCTCGTAGCAGCGCTCGTCGAGCAGCAGATACTGCGGGCAGGTCTCTACCCACACCGGCTGGTGGCGTCTTCTGGCAAGACGTAGATACTCCAGGCCCAGGGCGTTGGAAAGATGAACAATATAGAGCGGCGCGTTTCCCGCCAGCCTGGCGAGGTTGATCGTTCGGGCGATGGCTTCCGCCTCGCACTCCAGCGGGCGGCTCAGGGCGTGATAGCGCGGCGCGGTTTTACCGGCGTTGATAAATTCCGCCCGGCGCTGGGCGATGGCGGCATCGTTTTCCGGATGGACCGTCGTCAGCGCGCCGGCGCGCTGCAGGTGGCGCATTGCCTGCAGCAACTCGTCATCGTTAAGTTTGTACTGGTAGGTCAGATAGAGCTTAAAGCTGCTGATGCCGCTATCCACCATCATCGGGATCTCGTCGAGAATGCCGTGGTTAACGTGCTGGATAACGCCGTGAAAACTGTAGTCGATAACGGCTTTATAGGCGGCGTAGCCGCGATAGACTTCGAACTGGTGGCGCAGGTGGCAGCCGACGGGGCCAAAGCCCATATGATCAACAATGGTGGTGGTGCCGCCGCAGGCCGCGGCCCGGGTTCCGGTAAAAAAATCATCGCAGCTGCGGGCGAGCCCCACGTCAATATTGAAATGAGTATGAACGTCGACGCCGCCGGGCATCACGTAGCAGCCCTCGGCGTCAATCACTTCGCAGGGTTGTTCTGCCTCAATAGAATCGGCAAGGCGCTTGACGAGGCCATCTTCAATGAGCAGGTCCTGCTTTACCTGTCCGTCGGCGTTGACGACGAGGCCATTTTTAATCAGTACGCGCATAGAAACCTCAACATACCGCCGCAGAGCGCGGCGGCAGACAGGACGAACAATTACTCCGTTGCCAGCCAGCTCAGCGGGATGGCGGCATACATTGCGGCGCAGGTCACCAGATGCGATTTCCAGGTTTTCTCATTTGGCGCGTGCGCTTCCGGCTCTTTCCCTGGCCCAAAACCGATAACCGGAATGCCGTGGCGGCCCATAATTGACACGCCGTTGGTGGAGAAGGTCCATTTATCCACCACCGGCGCTTTGCCGAACAGACCTTCGTAGGCGTTACTCAGGGCGCGGACGGTGAAGTGGTTCTCTTCCACTTTCCAGGTCGGGAAGTAGCATTCGGTCGGGTAGACCAGCCCGGTCCAGGAGGGGCGTTCGTAGTTGTACATTGAGACCACCGCGGCGGCTTTTTTCACCGCCGGCAGCGCGCGGATCTCTTCCAGCGCGCCTTCCCAGGTTTCGCCCCAGGTCAGACGGCGGTCAATGGAGACGGCGCAGCTATCCGCCACCGCGCAGCGGCTCGGCGAGGTGAAGAAAATCTCTGACACGGTCAGGGTGCCTTTGCCGAGGAACTCGTCGTAGCCCAGCTTCTGCGAAAGTTGTTCCAGCTCGGTGAGAATGGGGGCCATTTTGAAGATGGCGTTATCGCCGCGCTCCGGAGCGGAGCCGTGGCAGCTGACGCCCTGAACCTCCACGCGGATCTCCATACGCCCGCGCTGGCCGCGGTAAATCTGGCAGTCGGTGGGTTCGGTGCTGACGACAAATTCAGGACGAATGCCGGATTGTTCAATAATGTACTGCCAGCACAGGCCGTCGCAATCCTCCTCCTGAACGGTACCGGTCACCAGCAGGGTATACTCATCTTCCAGACCCAGATCTTTAATAATTTTACCGGCATAAACCATGGAGGCCATTCCGCCCTCCTGGTCAGACGCGCCGCGTCCGCCGATCAGCTCATCGGTCTCCATACCTTCGTACGGGTCGAAGTTCCAGTTTTTGATGTTGCCAATGCCGACGGTATCAATGTGCGCGTCCATGGCGACCAGACGCGGGCCGTGGCCAATGTAGCCCAGTACGTTACCCATCGGATCGATTTCCACTTTGTCGAACCCGACTTTCTCCATCTCCTCTTTGATGCGGTGCACCACGCGCTTCTCATCACTGCTTTCGCTGGGGATGGCGATCATATCGCGCAGGAAGCGGGTCATCTCTTTTTCATACTGTTTTGATTTTTCCAGGATCGCGTTGAACGGAATTTGCTTAGCCATAAGGATGTTCTCCAGTTCTGAATACAGGTTTCCCGCCGGGCGGGAGGAATTTGATAAGTCGGCTACTGCGCGGCCGGATGTTTGCCTTCCCAGACGACTTCGCGATAGTGCTTAACGTCGGTGTCGCCCTCGGTGCTAATCACCAGCACCACGGAATCGCTATCCAGCTTGAGCTTGTGCATCAGCGCTTCGCGCTGCGGATGGAAATGAATCGCCGCCAGCAGGCCGAGACCGACGGCGCCGGATTCGCCGGAGATGATGCGAGGATCCTGGCCCGTCGGGTTTCCCAGCACCCGCATGCCGAGGGCGGCGACGGCATCCTGACAGGAGACAAACTGCGTGGCGCAGTTGCGCAGCACTTCCCAGCCCAGCGGGTTAGGCTCACCGCAGGCGAGGCCGGCCATAATGGTGGCCATATCGCCGCTGACGTTAACGATCTGGCCCTTCAGGGCAGAGCGGTAGAGACAGTCGGCCAGCTCCGGTTCGACGATAATGGAATGGAGATGCTTCGCGCCGTAGACATCGGCCAGGTAGCCCAGCACGCCGCCCGCCATCGCCCCCACGCCGCCCTGCAGGAGCACGTGCGTCGGACGGGCGATACCCATCGAGGAGAGCTGTTCTACCGCTTCATCAGCGAGGGTGGCGTAGCCCTGCATAATCCAGGTCGGAATTTTTGTGTAGCCTTCCCAGGCGGTGTCCTGCACCACCTCCCAGCCGTTTTTCTGCGCGGTCTGCATGGTAAAGCGGACGGTGTCGTCGTAGTTCATGTCGGTGACGATACACTCGGCGCCGAGGCGCAGAATGGCATCAACCCGCTCCTGTGCGGAACCTTTAGGCATATAGATAACGGCGTTCTGGCCTAACTGGCGGGCCGCCCACGCCACTCCGCGGCCGTGGTTGCCATCGGTGGTGGTGGCGAACGTCATCTTCTCTTTAATGCTGGATTTGAGCGTTTCGAAGGAGAGATCGTTGATATCTAAATGGTATTTTTCACAGAGCAGCCTGGCAATAGCGTAAGAGCCACCGAGCATTTTGAAGGCATTGAGGCCAAAGCGCCGGGACTCGTCTTTGACGAGGATTTTTTGCACGCCAAACAGGGCGGAAAGCTCGTTCAGCGCCACCAGCGGCGTAGGCTTATAGCCGGTAATTTTTTGATGAAAGCGGCGAGCCTGCTGCGCCTGCTGGCGTGAAAACAGCGGCGAAGTCTCCCCGTTGAAAAAACGGTTTTCGGCAATATCCATTTTCAGTGAGAAAGCAGACATACTCGATCCTTATCCTTTTATGGGCGAAGTCATGAGGCTGGCCCGCAGGCCAGCCTGGGATTATTTGATGCGTTTCTGTGCTTCCTTGAGCAGCTGCTCCAGCACTTTGCCCGGATTGGCGTATTTGCGGCACACGATCATCGCGGCGATGATATACGGCTTCCAGCTGGCCTCTTTGTAGGTCGGGATACGGTACTTCTCGAAGACGCCCTCGGTAACTTCGCCCGCGTCGCAGGAGACGCCGGTGATATCCGCCGGCAGGCAGTGCATGTACAGCGCGTCGCCGTTGCGGGTGTGTTTCATCATCTCTTCCGTACAGTGCCAGTCTTTATGTCCGGCGTTCTGTTCAAGGCAGGCTTTTTCCAGCGCCTTCAGGCCTTCATGGTCATTCGCGCGCAGCAGCTCGGTGCGTTTTTCCATCACCTTGTACGGCGCCCAGGATTTCGGGTAGACGATATCGGCGTCTTTGAATGCTTCTTCCATGCTGTTTACCTGGCGGAAGCTGCCGCCGGAAGCTTTGGCGTTGTTTTTTGCCACTTCAATAACGTCCGGGATCAGGTCGTAACCTTCCGGGTGGGCGAGGGTAACGTCCATTCCGAAGCGGGTCATCAGGCCGATAATGCCCTGCGGTACCGAGAGCGGTTTGCCATAGCTCGGCGAATAGGCCCAGGTCATAGCGATTTTCTTGCCCTTCAGGTTCTCCAGCGAACCGAAGTGCTCGCGCAGCCAGGCGAGATCGGCCATGGATTGCGTCGGGTGGTCGATATCGCACTGCAGATTGATCAGCGCCGGACGCTGCGGCAGGACGCCCTGCTTGTGGCCGTCATCCAGCGCTTCGCCTACCTCACGCATGTAGGCATTGCCCGCGCCAAGGAACATGTCATCGCGGATGCCGATGGCATCGGCGCAGAAGGAGATCATGTTGGCGGTTTCACGGACCGTTTCGCCGTGGGCAATTTGCGATTTTCCCTCATCCAGATCCTGCTGGGCCAGACCTAACAGGTTGAGCGCGGAGGCATAGGAGAAACGGGTGCGGGTTGAGTTATCGCGGAATACGGAAATACCTAATCCGCTATTAAACACTTTGGTGGCGATATTTTCATCGCGCAGGGTTTTCAGCGCGGCGGCGACATCCAGCACCTGCTTCAGCTCATCCGGCGATTGCTCCCAGGTCAGCAAAAAGTCTTTCTCACTGAGATGAGAGTTAAGTTTATTGATATCCTTAATCAGTTCGTTAACAGTTTTCATGTTTCAATCCTGGTCGTGAATGACGGCTTAATGATTGCTGTGCGGTCGGATATGCAGAGTTGCCGAATTAGCGACTGCCAGCGCTGTATAATCACTAACAATAAGCGTGCCAAATCCTCCGCAAGAGGCGACGGTCAAAATTGAATGGTTGAGATTATGCTAACTCGGTCACGAATTCAGGCGTGTTTCTCCGGCAGGGAAACGCTGACATTTGTGCCACTGGCGTCAATTCCAGCAGTACAGGCAAGGGAGGGCGCAGTGAATAATACGATTATCATCTTCACACTGCGCCAATATGATAAAATCCGCTGTGAATTTATCATATTGATAAGGAACTGTGATAGCTATTGCATATTTAAGATAAGGTGGGGGGATCGGCCCTATCTATATCAATGCTCGCCGCTAAAGGGAGTGGTATCATTCTTCATAGATAAATAAAACCGCCTCGCTCGATGCCGATCAGGTGAGCAATAATAGAAGGCCGATATACATGATACCGTCCAAAGCACCTTCCATTTTAATGCAGATTCAGCCTACAATTCAGAAGTTTGCAAGGATGTTGTCCAGCGTACTACAGTTGGAGGTTGAGATTGTCGATAACGAATTATACCGCGTTGCGGGAACCGGGGCTTATAGTAAGCAGATTGGCTATAAATTAAATTCAAATTCACGGCTTCTTCGTTACATTATTGAAACACAGAGCGAAAAGGTCGTCACCCATTCCCGCTTCGATCCTCTCTGCAAAGATTGTAACAATAAGGACAAGTGCGAAGAGAAAGCGTTCCTCGGCACTCCGGTGATGTATCACGACCGCTGCGTTGGCGTTATTAGCCTGGTGGCGCTAACCCGCGAGCAGCAGGAACGTATTAATGAGAACATTCAGGAATTTTCAGATTACGTTCGCCACGTATCCAGCATATTCGTTTCCCGCTTTTTACAGGAACGGGCGGTTGGCGATAATATCCACAAAATATTTTTAACCATGATTGAAAATATGGACCAGGGCGTGTTGGTGGTAGGCAACGATCAAAAAGTTAAATTTGCCAACCAGGCCGCGCTGAAAATAATGAGCGTGACGCAGGGCCACGTTATTGGCAAGTCCATCCAGTTTCAGCCTTTGACCTTCGAAGATAATTTCAAGCACGGCCATATGCAGCACATTATCTCCTTTGACGATCGCAAGGAGCTCATTATCGGCCAGCTGCACGCGGTGCAGGATCAATGGCTGTTTTTAATGGCCTTTCACCAGTCGCACTCTTCTGGCGATTTCAGCTGCGGGCAGGAAGGGCCGCAAATTGAAGCGATGGTTGGCGAGTGTCGGCCTATGCGGCAGTTGAAAAAGCTCATCAGCCGCGTGGCGCCAAGCCCGTCCAGCGTGATGATAGCCGGCGAGAGCGGGACCGGGAAAGAGGTTGTTGCCCGCGCTATCCATAAGCTCAGCGACCGCCACACGAAGCCCTTTATCGCCATTAACTGCGCCGCCATACCCGAGCAGCTACTGGAGAGTGAACTGTTCGGCTACGTGAAGGGAGCGTTTACCGGCGCATCGGCTAACGGTAAGACCGGCCTGATTCAGGCGGCCAACAGCGGAACGCTATTCCTGGATGAAATTGGCGATATGCCGCTCACCCTGCAGGCCAAGCTGCTGCGGGCCATCGAATCACGAGAGATTCAGCCGGTAGGCGCCAGCCATCCGGTTCAGGTCGATATCCGCATTATTTCCGCAACCAATCAAAACCTTGACCAGTACATTGCGGAAGGGAAGTTCCGCGAAGATCTCTACTATCGCCTGAACGTCATCCCGCTGCGTCTGCCGCCGCTACGCGAACGCCAGGACGACATTGAGCTACTGATTCACTATTTTCTGCATTTGCATACCGGTCGGCTCAACCTGGTTTACCCCGGCGTCGCGCAGGATGTGATCGATTTCCTCAAACGCTACCGCTGGCCGGGCAATATTCGCGAACTCAGCAATTTGATGGAGTACCTGGTCAACGTGGTGCCCTCGGGCGAGATTATCGATATGTCCCTCCTGCCGCCCAATCTGTTGAGCAGCGGTGAACTGGCGAGCCAGCCGACAGCGCCTGTTTCAGCGGCAGCGACCATCGCCCAGGAGGAAAACGTAACGGCGCTGGAAGAGATGGAGCGGCAGATGATCCGTGACGCCCTCTCTCGCTACAGTAATAAAAAGCAGGCAGCGGACGAGCTGGGTATCGGCATCGCCACGCTGTATCGCAAAATAAAGAAATATTCGCTGGCGGCGGGTCAGAACTGACGGGAACGGCGGCAATAAAAAAATCCACGCGAGAGCGTGGATTTTATGACTGGTCTCAGAGCGCAGAAAGGCTTAAACGTTGAACAGGAAGTTCATCACATCGCCATCTTTTACGATGTAGTCTTTACCTTCAGCGCGCATTTTCCCGGCTTCTTTGGCACCCTGTTCGCCTTTGTAGGTAATAAAGTCTTCATAGGCGATGGTCTGCGCGCGGATAAAGCCCTTTTCGAAATCGGTGTGGATTTTACCTGCGGCCTGCGGAGCCGTTGCGCCGACCGGGATAGTCCACGCGCGAACTTCCTTCACGCCTGCGGTGAAGTAGGTCTGCAGGTTCAGCAGTTCGTAACCGGCGCGGATAACGCGGTTCAGGCCAGGCTCTTCAAGACCCAGTTCGGCCATAAACTCATCGCGGTCGGCATCGTCCAGCTCGGCGATATCGGACTCAACGGCGGCGCAAACGGCGACGACCACCGAACCTTCGGCAGCGGCGATTTCGCGGACTTTATCGAGATAAGGGTTGTTCTCAAAGCCGTCTTCGTTGACGTTGGCGATATACATGGTCGGCTTCAGGGTCAGGAAGCTCAGGTATTTAATCGCCGCTTTGTCTTCATCGGTCAGATTTTTCAACGAACGCAGCATACCGGCATTCTCAAGGTGCGGCAGGCATTTTTCCAGCGCCGCCAGCTCGGCTTTCGCGTCTTTATCGCCGCCTTTGGCTTTCTTCTGCACGCGATGGATGGCGCGTTCGCAGGTATCCAGGTCGGAGAGCGCCAGTTCGGTATTGATCACTTCAATATCGTCAGCCGGGTCCACTTTATTGTTAACGTGGATAATGTTGTCGTTTTCGAAACAGCGCACCACGTGACCGATAGCTTCGGTTTCGCGGATGTTGGTCAGAAACTGGTTGCCCAGGCCTTCGCCTTTGGAGGCGCCTTTGACCAGGCCCGCGATATCAACGAATTCCATCGTGGTCGGCAGAATACGCTGCGGTTTAACGATTTCAGCCAGTTTGTCCAGACGCGGATCGGGCATCGGCACGACACCGGTGTTCGGCTCAATGGTACAGAAGGGGAAGTTGGCCGCTTCAATACCCGCTTTGGTGAGCGCATTGAACAGGGTGGATTTGCCGACGTTGGGCAAACCGACGATACCGCATTTGAATCCCATGATTTAAATCACCTTAATCTTTGGATAATCAACCTGTTACAGTGAACAGATTGTAGAAAAGTTAATAACTTCGCCTATTATACACGGTGCGTGACAAAAATTCCGCACGCCGACCGGTTATTGCGCTTTAAAAGCGTGTAAACGGTTGGTCGCTTTGGTCAGGCCATCCTTCATCCACACTTCGGTGCAGCGTACCGCTTCGTCAACGGCCTCATCAATCAGCTTCTGCTCGCTGGCGGGCGGCTTGCCCAGCACAAAACCGACAACTTTATTTTTATCGCCCGGATGGCCGATTCCCACGCGTAAGCGGTGAAAGTTCGGGTTATTGCCCAGCTTGCTAATGATGTCTTTCAGGCCATTATGGCCGCCGTGACCGCCGCCCAGCTTGAACTTAGCGACGCCAGGCGGTAAGTCGAGCTCATCGTGGGCGACCAGGATTTCATCCGGGTTAATGCGAAAAAAGGTCGCCATCGCGCCGACGGCTTTACCGCTCAGGTTCATAAAGGTCGTTGGGACCAGCAGGCGAACATCCTCGCCCGCAAGGTTAATCCGCGAGGTATAGCCGAAGAATTTGCTCTCTTCGCGCAGCGGCGCGCGGTAGCGTTCTGCCAATAAATCCACGTACCAGGCGCCGGCGTTATGTCGGGTCGCTGCGTATTCAGCGCCGGGGTTCGCCAGGCCGACAATCAGTTTTATGCTCACTTTTTTATCCTGCTTGGATCGTTCTCTGGCGCGTAGTGTACTGTCTGCGCGCGCGGTTGACAAAATTCTGCCAGCGAAGCGCGGCCGGAATGGATAATCACGGCTTTGAACAATTAGAATTTGATGTTGTTCAGTAGGTTATTTGTAAACTTTTGTTGGCAAGATGTTCGCTTATGTGATCGTCCACGCAATCGCTATATTGGCTATTGTCTATACTACACCTATAAGATTTGGGGATATTCCCATGCAACCCAAGGTTCCGGAGGTGACATATGAAACGCAGAAACGCTTCGTTACTCGGTAATGTGCTGATGGGGTTGGGGTTGGTCGTCATGGTTGTCGGCGTTGGTTATTCCATCTTAAACCAGCTTCCGCAGCTTGACCTGCCGCAGTTTTTCGCACACGGCGCGATATTAAGTATCTTTGTCGGCGCGGTACTGTGGCTGGCGGGCGCGCGTATCGGCGGTCATGAACAGGTCAGCGACAGATACTGGTGGGTTCGCCACTACGATAAACGCTGCCGCCGCGATCAGCATCGCCACAGCTGAGTGAATTCTTTACCACCAGCCGTTGTCAACGGCTGGTGCGTTTTCATGCAGCCTGGTCAGGCTGTCTTTTTGCTGTCGTCTCAATTCCTTATTTCTCTCATTGTGCTCCTTCGGCATAGTCTGCTTAATACCCTCCCCGTATTTAGCGCTTGACCCTGACGTCACGTCAGGCAGCAGAGTCGTGCCACTGGTATACGAAAGGAGCAGCCATGTTAATTCAGGTGGGAGAACTGGCGAAGCGCGCCGGAATGACCGTCCGCACGTTACATCACTATGAACAAACGGGATTGCTGACGCCTTCGGCCAGAAGCGCGGCGGGTTACCGGTTATATAATCTGGCGGCCGTTCAACGGCTGCATATGATTAAAGCGCTGGCGCAGGCCGGGCTGGAACTCGCCACAATTAAGGACTATCTCGACCGGGACGCCTTCTCGCTGTCCGATCTGCTGGTCAAGCAGATCGCCACCCTCGACCGACAGCTGCAAACTCTCTCAACGCTGCGCCAGCGCCTGGCGCTGCTGCGCGAAGAGCTGGACAGCGGAGGCGAGCCCGATCTTGAGTCCTGGGTACAAACGCTGGAGCTGATGAAAATGTACGATCGCTGGTTTAGTCAACAGGAATTACAGGTGCTGCCGTTTGCGGAGCAGGATGAGCAGCGTAACCAGACATGGCTGGAGTTGGTGGGGGAAGCGCAGCAGCTCATGGGCGAACGCTGCCCGGCAGATGAGCCGCGGGCGATTGCGCTGGCAACCCGCTGGATGGAGCAGCTGGAGCAGGATATCGCCGGCAGGCCGGAGTTTCTGACTCGCCTGAATGAGATGCACGCCGCCGAACCGCAGATGCGTGAACAAACTGGGGTGACGCCGGAGATGATTGATTTCATTACCCGTGCTTTTGCCGAAAGCAAGCTGGCCATCTGGGCGCGCTATCTGAACGCCGAAGAGCTGGCCTTTACCCGGCAGCACTATTTCGATCGCCTGATGGAGTGGCCGGCGCTGGTGGCCGACCTGCATCGGGCCTGTCGTGAGAAGCGAGACCCGGCCTCCCCGGAAGGTCAGCAGCTGGCGCAGCGCTGGCTGGCGCTGTTCCAGTCTTACGCGGGTAAAGATGCGCAGACGCAGCAGAAGTTTCGCTATGCCATGGAGCAGGAGCCGCATTTGATGAAAGGAACGTGGATGACTTCCGAGGTGCTCAGCTGGCTTCAGCAGGCGATTGGCGTGATGATGCGGCAGGCGCAGGGGCCTGCCGCCGAATAATTAAATATCCGCCAGCGCGGCGTTGCGGTCCGGGTAGAAGCTCAGACGACCCAGAATGGGTTTAACGCCGGCGCGCGCCAGCGTGCGCAGCGGCTGAAACTCCAGATTCGACACGCGCAGTTCACAGCCTTCCGGCAGCTTATTCACGAAGCGCTGGAAGGCATCCAGCCCGCCGGCATCCAGCACCGGCACCGCATCCCATTTCAGCACCACGATACGCTTACCTTCCACTCTGGTTTCGAGGTCGGTAAATAGCCCTTCCGCAGCGGCGAAAAATAGCGGGCCAATCACGCGCAGCACCAGAACGTCGTCAGGAACTTCGACGTTCACCGGCGCGAGGCGGGTCATACGCGCGATCCGGCGCATAAACAGCAGGGAGGCCAGCACAATACCGACGCTGATCGCGATGACCATATCAAACAGTACGGTCAGCGACATGCACATCAGCATGACGATAATGTCGTCTTTTGGCGCATAGCGCAGCAGGTTAACAACCTTGTGCGCTTCGCTCATATTCCATGCCACCATCAGCAGCAGCGCCGCCATAGCGGAAAGCGGCAGCCAGGAGAGCAGGGGAGCGAGGATCAGCAGCGCCATAATGACCAGCAGCGCGTGGATCACGGCGGAAATCGGCGAAGTCGCCCCGGCGCGGACGTTGGCCGCCGAGCGGGCGATGGCGGCGGTGGCGGTAATGCCGCCGAAGAACGGAGCGACGATATTGCCCAGCCCCTGGCCAATGAGCTCGCTATTGGCCTTATGTTTGGTGCCGGTCATGCCGTCCAGCACTACGGCGCACAGCAGGGACTCAATCGCCCCGAGCATGGCCATGGAAAACGCCGCCGGCAGCAGCGCCCGCAGCGAGGACCAGCTAAGCGTGAACTCCGAACCGGGCATATCCCACGGCAGCACCAGCTGCGGCAGCAGCTGCGGAATACCGTTGCCCTGACTGCCGTCGGCGAGAATATAGTGGAACTGAGAGCCGATGGTGGCGACGCTGCCGCCGAGCAGATTAACCACGCCCATGACCGCGCAGCCTGCCAGCAGCGCCGGCAGGTGGCCCGGCAGACGAATACCCAGGCGAGGCCAGATAATCAGCGTGCCCAGCGTGACAATACCGATGGCGGCATCGCCGGGATTAATCGTCGGCAGCGCCATAACCAGCGCGCCGACTTTCTGCAGATAATGTTCAGGCACGTGCGCCATCTGCAGACCGAGAAAATCTTTAATCTGCATGGTACCAATGGTGATACCGATCCCGGAGGTGAAGCCGAGGGTAACCGATAGCGGGATATATTCAATCAGCCGGCCAAAGCGTGCCAGGCCGAAAAGAATCAGGAAGATCCCAGACATCAAAGTTGCAACCAGCAGTCCCGCAAGGCCGAACTGCTGCGAGACCGGGTAGAGAATGACCACAAAAGCGGCGGTTGGCCCGGAAACGCTGAAGCGCGAGCCGCCGGTTAACGCAATCACGATCCCCGCCACAGCAGAAGTGTAGAGACCATACTGCGGCGCCACGCCGCTGCCAATTGCCAGCGCCATCGCCAGCGGGATAGCGATAATCCCGACGGTAATCCCGGCGATCGCATCACGGGTAAACCGCGAAGCGGTATATTTTTCTTTCCAACAAGCGTCGATGAGGGCGCGGAAAGGCATCACATGTGAGGAAAATAATCTGTTCACAATAATGTTTCATCCATGAGCGCATCATCTGTCAACTAAATGGCAGGTGAAGGAGGCATTGGTCATATCCACGTCATCCTTCGGATGCCTCTCTGCTGGCTGCGTTCATTTACCTCGATCACGTACTGCCGGTACGCTCCCGGGATTCATTCACTTGCCGCCTTGACGCATGCCGAATGATATTGTGGAAGAATAAAAGGTTCAGAGACAAAAAAACCCGCCGCAGCGGGTTTTTGTGCCGGACTCGATTAATGTTCGAACATAGCAGAGATAGATTCTTCGTTGCTGATACGACGAATCGCTTCGGCCAGCATACCAGACAGCGTCAGAGTACGTACCTTTTCCAGCGCTTTGATTTCCGGCGTCAGCGGAATGGTATCGCAGACGACGAATTCGTCAATCACAGAGTTTTTGATGTTCTGGATGGCGTTGCCGGAGAAGATCGGGTGCGTTGCGTAGGCGAATACGCGTTTAGCACCGCGCTCTTTCAGCGCTTCTGCGGCCTTACACAGGGTGCCGCCGGTATCGATCATATCGTCAACCATCACGCAGTCACGACCAGCGACGTCACCGATGATGTGCATCACCTGAGAAACGTTAGCGCGCGGACGGCGTTTGTCGATGATAGCCATATCGGTATCGTTCAGCAGCTTGGCGATAGCGCGAGCGCGAACCACGCCGCCGATGTCCGGAGAAACCACTATAGGGTTATCCAGGTTCAGCTGCAGCATATCTTCCAGCAGGATCGGGCTGCCGAATACGTTATCCACCGGAACGTCAAAGAAGCCCTGAATTTGTTCTGCGTGCAGGTCAACGGTCAGAACGCGGTCAACGCCGACGCTTGACAGGAAATCAGCAACCACTTTCGCGGTGATAGGAACACGAGCAGAACGAACACGACGGTCCTGGCGAGCATAACCGAAGTAGGGGATAACAGCGGTGATACGACCTGCCGAAGCACGACGCAGAGCATCAACCATAACAACCAGTTCCATCAGGTTGTCGTTGGTGGGAGCACAAGTGGACTGGATGATGAAAATATCACCACCGCGTACGTTTTCATTGATTTGTACGCTGACTTCGCCGTCGCTAAAACGACCTACAGCGGCGTCGCCAAGAGAAGTGTACAGGCGGTTGGCAATACGTTGTGCTAGTTCCGGGGTGGCGTTACCAGCAAAAAGCTTCATATCAGGCACGAGAAGAACCTCAGGCATGCGTCCAGTGGTGGATGAAATGGGCCAAAAACTGTGCGGGTGGGCACGATTTCATCCAGGCGGTGTATTTAAAGAGCCCGATGCAACGTCTGGAACAGGGTGACGTTGTCACCGTAACTCAGTTTCCCCGGCGTTTTCGCCAGATTTGCTATAATAAGCAGAACTTAGCGCAGCGCCTGCTTGAGCGGAGAGATGTTAACACCTCGCGCCACGAAGCCATGCAGCCATGCCGGGGCTTTTTCAAGCACCTGACGAGCGGCGGATTCAGTGTCAAATTCAGCAAATACACATGCACCGGTGCCAGTCAGGCGCGACGGCGCATATTCTAACAGCCAGGAAAGCGCCGCATCAACCTCACGAAAACGTTTTCTTGCGATAACCTCGCAATCATTGCCGAATTTACATTTTAATAACGTATTAATTGACCTGGCCGGGGTATTGCGCGGAAGTTCCGGATCGCGAAAAATGATCGGCGTTGGAATGCTGACCCCCGGATGCGCCACCAGATACCATTTTTCCTCCGGTTCGGCCGGGGTGAGAATTTCCCCGATGCCTTCAGCAAAGGCCGCATGGCCGCGAACGAACACCGGCACGTCGGCGCCGAGCTGCAGACCCAACGCCGCCAGCTCATCTTCCGGAAGATTACAGCCCCACAAGTGATTCAGCGCCACCAGTACGGTGGCCGCGTTGGACGAGCCGCCGCCGAGGCCGCCGCCCATCGGCAGCACCTTATCAATGCTGATATCGGCGCCGCTGCCTGCAGGAAGCTTCCCGTCCTGCGCTGCGGCCTGCATTAACAGCCTGGCCGCGCGAATAATCAGATTCTCTTCATCCGGTACGCCGTCAACCGGCGTTAGCAGACGCAGTTGGCCATCGTCGCGCGGTTCAATCGTCAGCGTGTCGCCATAATCCAGAAACTGAAAAAGCGTCTGCAGCGTGTGGTAACCGTCGGCGCGCTGCCCGGTAATGTATAAAAACAGATTCAGTTTTGCGGGAGAGGGCCAGCGGGTCATCATTTCACAATCCAGTTATCCATTTTCAGCTTGATGCGCTGACTGCCGTCGTTAAGTTCCATATTGGCTGGTAGCGAAGGTTTGGTGTCTGAGGTGTAGCCGCCCCAGGTGACGTGCCAGGTTTTGCCGTTTTGCGTGTAGTTCAGTTCGCGCAGGCGATACTGGTCATCAAGCGAGTAGTCGGTGGCCTCGCCCGGCAGGCCAATGATCCACTGCCGGAGGCTATTGAGCGGAATCGGCATGCCGGTCAGGCGGCCAATCATCTCTTCGGCGTCGGTCGCCGTGTAAGTCTGGCCTTTATTGTCAATCAGCTGCACGTTGCCCGGCTGGGCGGTTAACGACAGTTCGGTGCTGCCGAGCGGGTTAGTCAGCAGCAGGCGGTAGCGGTCCTGGCCCGTCTGCTGCCAGAAGAAGCGGGCATAGACTTTTTGCTCATCAGAAAGATAAGCAAAAGCGCCGCGCGTCTGGAACTGATTAAGATTGCGGACATCTTGCTCGTGCTGACGCCACTGTGGAGAATCCGGGCTTTTACCCGGCCCTTTCGGAGCATTAATCGCACAGGCGGTCAGAACGAGGCTTGCCAGCGGCAACAGGCGGAACAGTCGATTCATAATGATGACAAATCCTTGATGTCTACAGTGAAATGCGGCGGATGAGAGAAACAGGTGGCCGATTTGTGTAGCGGGTTACAATTATAACCATTAATGCTAGCGTTGCCGGGCGGTAGCGTCTACGTTCAAGTTGTCTGAAATCAAAAAATTACCGTTAATGGCTATTACAGATTAGCTATTACTCCAAAAGGGGAGCCTCTCTTTTATTGATTACGCGCATCCTGTATGATGCCTGCAGACTAACCTTAGCAACGCTGGTACTACTCCCTCACAATGACCCTTTTAGCTCTTGGCATTAACCACAAAACAGCTCCTGTAGCGCTGCGAGAACGCGTAACGTTTTCGCCGGATACGCTCGATCAGGCGCTGGAGAGCTTGCTGGCCCAGCCAATGGTGCAGGGCGGAGTGGTGCTGTCGACCTGTAACCGCACGGAACTTTATCTCAGCGTCGAAGAGCAGGATAACCTCCAGGAAGCTCTGATTCGCTGGCTGTGCGACTACCACGGTTTAAATGAAGAGGACCTGCGTAAAAGCCTCTACTGGCATCAGGACAACGAGGCGGTCAGTCACCTGATGCGCGTCGCCAGCGGTCTTGATTCGCTGGTGTTGGGCGAGCCGCAGATCCTCGGGCAGGTGAAAAAAGCCTTTGCGGATTCCAGCCGTGGGCACCTGAACGTCAGTGAACTGGAGCGCATGTTCCAGAAGTCGTTCTCAGTGGCCAAACGGGTGCGCACCGAAACCGATATCGGCGCCAGCGCGGTCTCCGTGGCGTTCGCTGCCTGTACTCTGGCGCGGCAAATCTTCGAATCACTCTCCAGCGTGACCGTGCTGCTGGTCGGCGCCGGTGAGACTATCGAACTGGTGGCTCGCCATCTGCGCGAACATAAAGTCCGCAAGATGGTGATTGCCAACCGCACCCGCGAGCGCGCTCAGGCGCTGGCCGATGAAGTCGGCGCGGAGGTGATCGCGCTGAGCGATATCGACGAGCGGCTGAAAGAGGCCGATATCATCATCAGTTCTACCGCCAGCCCGCTGCCGATTATCGGCAAGGGGATGGTGGAGCGCGCGCTGAAGGCGCGCCGCAATCAGCCGATGCTGCTGGTTGATATCGCCGTTCCGCGCGATGTCGAACCGGAGGTTGGCAAGCTGGCGAACGCCTATCTTTACAGCGTGGACGATCTGCAAAACATCATTCAGCACAATCTGGCGCAGCGTAAAGCCGCGGCGGTGCAGGCGGAAACCATTGTTGAGCAGGAAGCCAGCGAGTTTATGGCCTGGCTACGCGCCCAGAGCGCCAGCGAGACCATCCGCGAATATCGTTCCCAGGCCGAGCAGGTCCGCGAGGAGCTGACGGCGAAAGCGCTGGCAGCGCTCAATCAGGGCGGCGATGCGCAGGAAATCATGCAGGATCTGGCGCGCAAGCTCACTAACCGCCTGATCCACTCGCCAACCAAATCTCTTCAGCAGGCCGCCCGTGACGGGGATGATGAACGCCTGCATATTCTGCGCAACAGCCTCGGGCTGGAATAGCGCACCTTTATCTCTTTTTTAGGACAGGGTGAATTTACGCCTATGAAGCCTTCTATTGTTGCCAAACTGGAAGCCCTCTATGAACGCCATGAGGAAGTTCAGGCGCTCCTCGGCGATGCCGCAACCATCGCCGATCAGGATAAATTTCGGGCGTTGTCGCGCGAATACGCGCAGCTGAGCGACGTCGCGCGCTGCTATACCGACTGGCGTCAGCTGCAGGATGATATTGAAGCCGCGCAGATGATGCTCGACGATCCGGAGATGCGCGAAATGGCGCAGGAAGAGCTGCGCGAAGCGAAAGAAAAGGGTGAGCAGATGGAGCAGCAGCTGCAGGTTCTGCTGTTGCCAAAAGATCCGGACGACGAGCGTAACGCGTTTGTTGAAGTTCGCGCCGGCACCGGCGGTGATGAAGCGGCGCTGTTCGCGGGCGATCTGTTCCGTATGTATAGCCGTTACGCGGAATCACGCCGCTGGCGCGTGGAAATCATGAGCGCCAACGAAGGCGAGCACGGCGGCTTCAAAGAGGTGATTGCCAAAATCAGCGGCGACGGCGTCTATGGGCGACTGAAGTTCGAATCCGGCGGCCATCGCGTTCAGCGCGTCCCGGCCACCGAATCCCAGGGGCGTATCCACACCTCCGCCTGCACCGTGGCGGTGATGCCGGAGCTCCCGGAAGCCGAAATGCCGGATATCAACCCGAGCGACCTGCGCATCGATACCTTCCGCTCCTCCGGCGCGGGCGGTCAGCACGTTAACACCACCGACTCGGCAATTCGTATTACCCACCTGCCGACCGGCATTGTCGTCGAATGCCAGGATGAGCGTTCCCAGCATAAAAACAAAGCCAAAGCGCTATCGGTACTTGGCGCGCGTATCCGCGCCGCGGAAGTCTCCAGACGCCAGCAGGCGGAAGCCTCCGAGCGCCGTAACCTGCTGGGCAGCGGCGATCGCAGCGATCGTAACCGTACCTATAACTATCCGCAGGGCCGCGTGACCGATCACCGCATCAACCTGACGCTTTACCGTCTGGATGAAGCGATGGAAGGCAAGCTGGATATGCTGATTGAGCCGATCGTTCAGGAGTATCAGGCCGATCAGCTGGCAGCCCTTTCCGAGCAGGAATGATGACTTTTCAGCAGTGGCTGACGCAGGCCATCGCTCGTCTGAGCCAAAGTGAAAGCCCGCGCCGGGATGCCGAAATCCTGCTGGGTCACGTGACCGGCAAAGCGCGGACCTATATTCTCGCCTTTGGCGAAACGGCGCTGACGGCGGAGCAGGCCGTCGAGCTGGAAACGCTGCTGAGCCGTCGCGCACGGGGCGAGCCGGTGGCTCACCTGGTGGGCCAGCGCGAATTCTGGTCGCTGCCGCTGTTCGTTTCTCCGGCCACGCTGATCCCGCGTCCGGATACCGAATGCCTTGTTGAGCAGACGCTGATGCGGTTACCCGGCAAGCCGTGCCGCATTCTCGATCTCGGTACCGGCACCGGCGCTATCGCTCTGGCGCTGGCCAGCGAACGACCCGATTGCCACGTCACCGCCGTTGACTTTATGCCCGATGCGGTTGCGCTGGCGGCGCGTAACGTTGAGCACCTCGCCATCAATAATGTTACCGTGCTGCAAAGCCACTGGTATAGCGCGCTCGGCGCACAGCCGTTCGACATCATCGTCAGTAATCCACCCTATATTGATGAAACCGACCCGCATCTTGCGCAGGGCGATGTGCGCTTTGAGCCAAAAACGGCGCTGGTCGCCGCCGATGGCGGCCTCGCCGATCTGGCTTACATCATTCGCGAAGGCCGCCGCTTCCTGACTCCCGGCGGTTTGATGCTGCTGGAACACGGCTGGAAGCAGGGGGAAGCGGTGCGCGCAATCTTTCGCGAGGCGGGTTATGGCAATATTGCTACCTGCCGCGACTACGGCGACAACGAGCGTCTGACGCTCGGGCAATATCAGGGAGGCGTATGAATCTGTTTAACGCTGTCCTGTATCTGCATATCGCCTGCGTGGTGGTCTCGGTCAGCCTGTTTGTCCTGCGCTACTGGTGGCACTGGAGCGGCAATCGCCGGCTCGACCAGCGCTGGGTTCGCATCGCGCCGCACTGCAGCGATACGCTGCTGTTTCTCAGCGGCGCCGGATTAATGGCAATAACGCACTATCTGCCGTTTACCGAAGAGGGTACATGGCTGACTGAGAAGCTGTTTGGCGTTATCATTTATATCGCATTGGGATTTATCGCGCTGGGCCGTCGTCGTCCGCGCAGTCAGCAGAGCCGGTTTGTCGCCTTTCTGCTGGCCCTGGTGGTGTTGTTTATCATTATTCAACTCGCCATCACAAGAACACCGTTACTGGGGTAAGGCATGAGGTCGTTAGCTGATTTCGAATTTAATAAAGCGCCGTTATGTGACGGCATGGTCCTCATTTCTGAATTAATCCGCGACGATTTTCCGACGTACTATGTGCAGGATGAGCTGGAGCGGCTGCTGGCCCTGGCGCGGGAGGAGATTGCCTCCTCGTGGGACCAGGAGCGCCAGATAGAGCGTTTGCTGGAGCTTTTCTACAATGACTGGGGCTTTAGCGATTCGCGCGGCGTTTACCGTCTGTCCGACGTGCTATGGCTTGATAAAGTCTTGAATAATCGCCAGGGTAGCGCGGTGTCGTTAGGCGCGATCCTGCTGTGGATTGCTCAGCGTCTGGCGCTACCGGTGGTGCCGGTGATTTTCCCGACCCAGATGCTGCTTCGCGCCGACCCTGAAGAGAGCGAGGAGATGTGGCTCATTAACCCGTTTAACGGCGAAACGCTCAACGAGCATACGCTGGAAGTGTGGCTGAAGGGCAATATTAGCCCAGTTGCCGAGCTGTTTAACGAAGACCTTGATGAAGCGGATAACGCGGAGGTGATCCGCAAGCTGCTCGATACCCTTAAATCGGCGCTGATGGAAGAGCGGCAGATGGAGCTGGCGCTACGGACCAGCGAAGCGCTGCTGCAGTTCAATCCGGAAGACCCGTACGAAATTCGCGACCGGGGGCTGATATACGCCCAGCTGGATTGCGATCACGTGGCGCTGCAGGACCTTAATTACTTCGTTGAACAGTGCCCGGAGGATCCCATCAGCGAGATGATCCGCGCGCAGATCAACACCATTTCGCACAAACAAATTACATTGCATTAAAGCCAATCCCAGCAGGCGTTCCTGGCGCAGCCAGTTTGGACACGGACAGCGCGCAGAAACCGGAGCGTACACGTAGTACGTGAGGATTGACTCGCGACGCTCGCCCTCCGGGCCGCCCTGAAGGGCGTTCAAAATACTTTCGTATTTTGTCGAGCACTGCCCAGGTCCAAAATGGCAAGTAAAATAGTCCTGATTGGATAGGCTTTAGTCTGAAACCATTCCGGTTACACCCTGATAAGGCGAACTTATGAAACAAAAAGTGGTTAGCATTGGTGATATCAACGTAGCAAACGACCTGCCATTCGTGCTGTTTGGCGGCATGAACGTGCTGGAGTCCCGCGATCTTGCGATGCGTATCTGCGAACACTACGTGACCGTTACGCAGAAGCTGGGCATTCCTTACGTGTTCAAAGCCTCTTTTGATAAAGCTAACCGTTCTTCCATCCACTCCTATCGCGGGCCGGGTCTGGAAGAAGGGATGAAGATTTTCCAGGAGTTGAAACAGACTTTCGGCGTGAAAATCATCACCGACGTTCACGAAGCCAGCCAGGCGCAGCCGGTCGCTGACGTGGTGGATGTTATTCAGCTGCCAGCGTTTCTCGCCCGTCAGACCGATCTGGTTGAAGCGATGGCGAAAACCGGCGCGGTTATCAACGTGAAAAAACCGCAGTTCGTGAGTCCGGGCCAGATGGGCAATATCGTCGATAAGTTTATCGAAGGCGGCAACGACAAAGTGATCCTTTGCGATCGCGGCGCAAACTTCGGCTACGACAACCTGGTCGTCGATATGCTGGGCTTTGGGGTGATGAAAAAAGCCTCCAATAACTCACCGGTTATCTTCGACGTTACCCACGCCCTGCAGTGCCGCGACCCGTTTGGCGCGGCCTCCGGCGGCCGTCGCGCTCAGGTTGCCGAACTGGCGCGCGCCGGGATGGCGGTTGGGATCGCGGGTCTGTTTATTGAAGCGCATCCGGATCCGGAGCACGCGAAATGCGACGGTCCTTCCGCGCTGCCGCTGGATAAACTGGAGCCGTTCCTCAAGCAGATGAAAGCCATCGACGATCTCGTTAAAAGCTTTGATGAGCTCGATACCAGCAAGTAATCGCCGCTGAAACGACAAAAGCCTGCCGGTTTTACAACCGGCAGGCTTTTTTGATCTCCCCGAACGGCATGACGCCGCCGGGGGAGGCTCAGGCAAAAATGGTCATCAGGTAGGCAGCGAACAGCGCCAGATGCGCCGCACCGTTCAGCACATTGGTGCGTCCGGTAGAGAACGATATCTGGCACAGCAGCAGCGAGGCGACCATCACGACCATCTCCGGGGCGCCAAGGCCAAAACGCAGTTCGTTACCGGTGAGGAAGGCGATAAGCGTCACTACTGGTACGGTCAGGGAAATGGTGGCCAGCACGGAACCGAAAAACAGGTTCATCGCCCGCTGGACCTGATTGTTTAATACGGCCTTCAGCGCGCCAAGGCCCTCCGGGGAGAGGATCAGCAGCGCCACCAGGAAGCCGGTAAAGGCAACGGGAGCGTTCATGCTGGTCAACAGCGTCTCCAGCGGATTGGCATTCATTTTAGTGACCGCAATAACCGCAACCAGATGTATCAGCAGCCAGGCGGTGTGCCACTTGCTGCTGTGCGCCGACGGTTTGCCGTGATGCGGGTCATCGTCGTCGCCGTCATCCTCATGTTCGTAAACAAACAGGCTCTGGTGCGTTTTGGTTTGAATCAGCAGGAAGACGCCATACATAGCGGCGGAGATCAGCGCCACCAGCAGCGCCTGGCCGGTGGTAAAGTTGGCCCCGGGCAGCGCCATCGGGAAGACCAGAACGATTATCGCCAGCGGAAAGAGGGCGATAAGGTACTGTTTAATCCCGAACAGATTCATATACTGGGTGGCGAATTTGCGCCCGCCCAGCAGTAAAGAGAAACCGACAAGCCCGCCGGTAACAATCATAATGATCGAATAAAGCGTATCGCGCATCAGAGTCGGCGCGGCGTCGCCGGTAGCCATTAATGCGGAAATCAGGCTGACTTCAAGAATCACCACTGAGAGGCTTAAAATTAACGATCCGTAAGGTTCGCCAAGGCGGTGGGCCAGCACGTCGGCGTGGCGGACGACGCTAAAGGCGCTGCTTAGTATGCCGACCAGCGCCAGAATATTAATCGCAACGACCACTGGCAGTGACTGGCTGCTTCCCCAGAAGAACAGCACCGCCAGCGCCAGAACCGGAAAGGCGAGGGAGGTCTCCTTGTGGCGGGTTTTTACCGCCTCATGTGCATCGGTCATGAATTATCTCCAGCTATGCAGGTGTTATAATTATAGATATCGTAAGTTAATAAAATAACAGACATTGATTAAACTAATTTGTTTTTTTACTTAAATTTACCACTATAGTCCTGTAAAAGTGATAGATTGCCATAAACTGCGGTTACTATTTTTTTGTATTTATTATTCAGATAATTACTAAAACATCTTTCTCATTTATCTGTCGCCTTGCCAGCCGGTTGATCCTCTACCAGACTCACTATTCACCCTTAAACCGGAGGTTGCCATGCCCTATAGCAACAAAAGTGAATTGCCCGACAGCGTTCAGCACGTACTGCCCGCCCACGCCCAGGAGATTTACAAAGAAGCCTTTAATAGTGCCTGGGAGCAGTATAAACATAAAGAGGACCGGCGTGATGACGCCAGCCGCGAAGAGACGGCGCATAAAGTGGCCTGGGCAGCGGTGAAAAATGAATATCAAAAAGGTGAGGATGATAAGTGGCATAAGAAGAAATAATACCTTTTGCCGCGGCCTCCGCTGACTGTCCGCTTGCCCGCGGCCCGTTCATTGCTTATTGTCGAATAAAGCTGGATAATAATTCGGCAATACTTCACGGATGGCACCAGATAATCGCCGGAAGCGGGCAGTGGCGGAGGTAGTAGACAGTGTTAACTCGTGATTTCTTACTGAATGCAGATTGTAAAACGGCGTTTGGCGCTATTGAGGAATCGCTTCTCTGGTCGGCAGAACAACGGGCCGCCTCTTTGGCGGCGACCCTGGCCTGTCGTCCGGATGACGGCTCGGTGTGGATCTTTGGTTACGGTTCGCTAATGTGGAATCCGGCGCTGGAATATCGCGAATCCTGTACCGGTACGCTACCGGGCTGGCACCGCGCGTTCTGTTTGCGGCTCACCGCCGGGCGCGGTAGCGCCATGCAGCCGGGCCGCATGCTGGCGCTGAAAGAAGGTGGGCGCACGACCGGCGTCGCCTACCGCCTGCCCGATGAATCGCTGGAAGAAGAGCTGACACTGCTGTGGAAGCGGGAGATGATCACCGGCTGCTACCTGCCGACCTGGTGTAAGCTGGAGCTTGACGATGGTCGCACCGTCAATGCGCTGGTCTTTATTATGGACCCGCGACATCCGCTGTTTGAGGCGGACACCAGCGCGCAGGTGATTGCGCCGCTGATAGCGCGCGCCAGCGGGCCGCTTGGCACCAACGCTCAGTATCTGTTCGCGCTCGATCAGGAGTTGCGCAAACTCGGTATGCACGACGCTTGCCTCGACGATTTAGTCGGTAAGGTACGTCATCTGCTTGGGGAGAATAGCCAGCCGGGGCTGGCGTAAGAATGAATCGCCCGGGGAGACCCGGGCGTTTGCTATCAGGCGGGAACGTAGCTGATAGAGTGTTCCAGCGACTGGCTGTGGCTGTCGATGAGAACGTTCCAGGTGCCGCTGTAAGGCACGGTCAGATACGCGCTATCTCTGTCCTGTACGCTCAGAACATCAGCGTGACTATCGCCAGGCACTTTGGCACTCATCAGGTGAATATGGCAGCGTTCAGAACAACGCACCACCAATGTGTCACCGCCAAACAACGTCAAACTTGCTTTTACCATTGCCATTTAATCTTAACCCCGTTTCTGTCTACAGCATCCTACCAGCCCATTAACCCGCGTGATATTGTTCACACTTTGCTCTGTGCATAACACCAAAGGGGAGGGATGCGGATGCTGATTTTGATCAAAAAAAAGAATAAAGATTAAACAAAAATGACGTTGTGCCTGAAAGCTTTCAGCTGGCATTGTTTTCGATTAGTAAACGCCGCCAGCTTAATATTTAATCCCGTGAGCGCGGGGATTTTTAGAAGGTCAGGACTTTATCCGCCGCCAGCGTCCACTGCGCCAGCTCAACGAGGGTGCCAATCTCCACGCCATCAATCAGCGGCAGCGCGCTGATCCCCCGGCCATCGGTACAGGTTTTACACAGCTTCACCGGCACATTTTGCGCGGTGAGGATCTCCAGCATCTGCTGAATATTGTAGCCTTCCGCTGGCTTCTGCCCGCGCAGGCCGGCGGTGACCGCATCGGACATTAAAAACAGTTTGAGTTCAAGGTCGGATTGCTGCTCGCGCAGGGCGATCGCCAGACGCAGGCTGTTGAACAGAGATTCGCTGCCGTAGGCGGCACCGTTAGCGATAATCACAATACGTTGCATAAGAACTCCTTCTATAAAGACGGTTATTGCCTGGCGGAAGTATATACCCGTGATACTGCCAGTTGCATGTACGTTGGCTGTGTTACTCGGCTTATACATCAGGCTCGCCCTTACGGACCGCCGTTCAACGGCGGTCAAATCTTTTCCGGACAGATTCGTCCTTCACCCCCATCAATTGGCTAAGCGCCTGGAATTTGACTCACCGTATCCCGGAACTTAAGGCGCTGCTGGCGGCGAAGCTGGCGCAGGCCTGATATTCGGTATATTCCTGAAATCGTGCGGGAGGCTGCCAGGCCGGGTAAAAAACGATAAACTTAACTTTTGCCGCCATCACTTTATGAGTAGACGTAACCGATTTGAGCTCCTTGTCGTTCCGTATAACCCCTTATTTACCGCTTCTCCTGCTGCTGACAGGCGCTCCCGCCCGCGCGCTGCAGGATACTCAGGCCTTTTCCAGAGGCCCTGAAAGCTTACCCGACCTTGGCCTGGCGCCGCAGGTCGATGACGACGCAAAACATTTTGCCGAGATGGCGAAAAAATTTGGCGAAGCCAGCATGAGCGATAATGGGCTGACAACCGGCGAACAGGCGCGTGTATTTGCCATGAGCCGGCTGGGCAACGAAGTCAGCCACCAGCTGGAAAGCTGGCTTTCGCCGTGGGGCAATGCCAACGTCGATTTGCTGGTCGATAAAGAGGGCAATTTTACCGGCAGCAAGGGGAGCTGGTTTGTTCCTCTGCAGGATAACGGCGACTATCTCACCTGGAACCAGTACTCGGTCACCCAGCGGGATAACGGTCTGGTCGGCAATGTCGGCCTCGGCCAGCGCTGGCGGATGGGCTCCTGGCTGCTGGGCTACAACTCCTTCTACGATAAAGTGCTCGATGAGCGCATGGCGCGCGGCAGCGTCGGAGCCGAAGCCTGGGGCGAATCACTGCGCCTGTCGGCTAACTACTACCAGCCGCTCGGCGGCTGGCAGCAGGGGAGTAGCCTGACTCAGCAGCAGCGTATGGCGAGCGGCTACGATGTGACCGCTCAGGCGCGGCTGCCGTTTTATCAGCACATTAATACCAGCGTGAGCGTGGAGCAGTACTTCGGCGATAGCGTTGACCTGTTCCATTCGGGCACCGGCTATCACAATCCGGTCGCGGTGTCTGTGGGGCTGAATTACACCCCCGTTCCGCTGGTCACGGTGACCGCCAAACATAAGCAGGGCGAGAGCGGCGTTAGCCAAAACGATATTGGGTTAAAGCTGAACTATCGTTTTGGCGTTCCCCTGAAACAGCAGCTGGCGGCCGATGAAGTCGCCGTTAGCCGATCGCTTCGCGGCAGCCGCTACGATAGCCCGGAACGCGATAATCTGCCGGTGGTTGAATATCGCCAGCGCAAAACGCTGTCGGTTTATCTGGCGACGCCGCCCTGGGATCTTCAGCCCGGGGAGACGGTGCAGCTGAAACTACAGATTCGTAGCCTGCACGGAATTAAGTCGCTAAGCTGGCAGGGCGATACCCAGGCGCTGAGCCTGACCTCGCCGATAGAGGCCAACAGTACGGACGGTTGGACCGTGATTATGCCGCGCTGGAACAGCGAAGCCGGGGCAAGCAACCGCTGGCATCTTTCGCTGGTGGTGGAGGATAAAACGGGTCAGCGCGTCTCATCCAATGAGATCGCACTGGCGCTGACTGAGCCGTTGGTACGCGTACCGGCCGATGGCGTTTCGTGGCAGCATCTGCCCTAGAATACGCGCTCCTGATGGACCCAAACCGCCGCTTCCACGCGCGATTTCAGCTTCATTTTCTTCAACATATGTTTGACGTGTACTTTAACGGTACTTTCGGTGATATCCAGACGGCGGGCGATCATTTTGTTCGGCAGGCCCTGGGCAATTAGCTTGAGAATATCGCGCTCGCGCGGGGTTAGCTGGCTGATGTCGCGGTCTGAGGTAGCGCGATTAGCGCGCAGGCTGGCAGCCAGCACCGGGGTTAACGCTTCGCTGAGCACCATTTCGCCTGCCGCCGCCTGCTGTAGCGCTTTCAGCAAATCTTCCGGCTCCATATCCTTCAGCAGATAGCCGTCGGCGCCGCGTTTCAGAGCGGTCACCACGTCTTCTTCATGATTGGAGACGCTAAACACCACCACGCGGCCGGACAGCGACTTCTCGCGCAGCTTATCGAGGGTTTCCAGGCCGTTCATGCCCGGCATATTGAGATCCAGCAGAATCAAATCAGGATCCAATGATTCCGCCATCGCAATACCTTGCTCGCCGTTGCTGGCTTCGCCGATAACCTGGATATCCGGGGCCATGCTGATCAGCTGTTTGACGCCGGTGCGCAGCATCGGGTGATCGTCGATGAGAAGGATGGTTGCCCGTTCCTGTTGACTCATGGAGTTCTCCTTATTGGATTGAAAACGATTTTTCAGGGATAAAAGTGACCACCACTTCGGTACCGCCGGTTTCCCGGCGCCGAACCTGGCAGTCCCCGCGCAGGCTCTGAGCGCGATCGCGCATAATAATCAGGCCGTAGTGGTTGCTGCGCTCCGCATGGTCCGGTACGCCGCGACCGTTATCGGCCACCGTCAGACGGACCTGATTGTCCCGCAACGCCACGGTAACGCTGACATCGGTGGCATTGGCGTGCTTCAGCGCGTTGCTGAGCGCTTCCCGGGCGATTTGCAGCAGATGGATGGCCTGATGCGACGGCACAAAACGCGGCGGCAGCTGATAGTCCAGGCGTACCGTAAAACCGAAGTGGGCGCTGTATTCCTGGCAGCTGGCCTCCAGCGCCGGACGTAGTCCCGGCTCGGTGAGCTGTAGCCGGAAGGTCGTCAGCAGTTCGCGCAGCTGAGCCCAGGAGGTATTCAGTTCATTACGGATTTGCCCCAGCAGCTGGCGGCTCGCTTCCGGCAGGTCATCGCCCTGCATTTGCAGGCAGCTAACCTGCATTTTCATACAGGAGAGCGACTGGGCGATGGAGTCGTGGAGCTCGCGGGCGATAGTGGCGCGCTCCTCCATGACGATTAGCTGCTGCTGGCGCTCCTGATGACGATCGAGAGCGAGGGTGCCGGTAAGTTGTTCCACCAGCGTGTCAACCAGCTGCTGCTGATCGTGGCTCAGATGACGCCCGGCGGGCAGGGTGGCCAGTAAAATACCGTACTGATTATGGGCATCCGACAGCCGCCATTTTAAAGTGGTGCCGGTATCAGGCAGCGGCGGCAGGTCGCGGGGACAGAGATAACAGCCCCTGTCGTCGCACTGAATATCGGAGTGGCAGGAAAACTCCTGATGGTTGTCTTCGTCTTCAAGGTCGTAGACGCGAACTTCAATATCGCGCAGCAGGGTCAGCCCCTGTAAACCGTTAAGAACGGGCGAAATGCGTTCACAGAGCGGCGCGTTAGAGTGGAGGCGGCGGTTGGCCTGCCACAGAAAGGCGAGGATCTCGTTTTTTTGCTCCAGGCCGGCGGTTTTTTCCTGCACCCGGCGTTCAAGCACCGAATAGCTCTCCGCCAGCTCTTTGGACATGTTGTTCAGCGCCATGCCGAGCGTCGCCATCTCGTTGCGCCCGCTAATCTGCGCCCGCTGGGTGAAATCACGTCGGCTCACCGCTCGGGCCATACCGAGCAGCTGTTTCCACGGACGTAACAGGCGGGCGCGCAGCCAGACGATGGTAAATACCAGCAGCAGCGCCATCCCCACGGCCATGATGCGCTGGATCCAGACAACGTGTTTAATCCGCTTCTCGGTGGTGTGATCGAAAGCGGTAACCAACTGGTCAATGCGGTCGACAAATCCGGCGACATCCGTCGCGACCGAGGCCTGATTTTGCGCTTTGCGCATTCCCGGCGCCAGCTCCAGCTGCCAGTAGTGCTGCAGCGCCTGGAGCTGCCGCTGCTGATCGTCATGGCGAGCGGCGTACTGCAGTTCCGGGCTAAAGACGGTTGCCGTCATTTCATCCAGCAGCTTTTGATCGCTGTCGGTCAGCGGTATCGCCGCCAGCAGGCGATAGCTCTGCATGCGCAGCGAACCGGCTTTATTGATGGCATGCGCGCTGCCCTGAACGCCATGCACCAGGCGGGAAGAGATCGCCATTCCGGCGACGCCAATGATCGTGGCCAACAGAACGATCAGCGCGAGTTGATTAACCAGCGTCAGCGGCGTAAAAAGTCGTTTCAACATGGGATATGGGGCTCCTGACCGGCAAATTATCCGGGAGTGGCGCTTATTCTCGAACATCCCCTGGAGTATACCCATACCCCCAAAGGATTACCCCTTAATTGTCAGCCTGCGATGGGCTGGTGGCAGGCGTTGAGGTAATCCCGGCACTGGCGTGAAAAACCACACTTTTTTGCGCAGAAATAGCTACTCACTTCGGGTGATGAATTTTTTTTAGCCAAATTAGCGCCAACTTTTCCTTTGATTTATATCAACTTACCGCCGCCTGTAACCCATAAGGTAGCCAGGGTTAATATGAATCATCAGAGGTGTCTATGAGTCACTCTTCAATCCCGGAGAAGACTAACAGCTCAGTCATTAGCGACTGGCGTCCTGAAGATCCTGAATTCTGGCAGCAGCGCGGTCATCGCGTCGCCAGCCGCAATCTGTGGATCTCCGTTCCGTGTCTTTTACTGGCATTCTGCGTCTGGATGTTGTTCAGCGCCGTTGCCGTCAACCTCAATAAAGTCGGCTTTCAGTTTACTACCGACCAGTTGTTTATGCTGACCGCGCTCCCGGCGCTGTCCGGTGCGCTGCTGCGCGTGCCTTACGCGTTTATGGTGCCGCTGTTCGGCGGTCGTCGCTGGACTGCGTTCAGTACCGGGATCATGATCGTACCCTGCGTATGGTTAGGCTTCGCGGTGCAGGATACCTCTACGCCTTTCAGCGTTTTCGTGATCATCTCTTTGCTGTGCGGCTTTGCGGGGGCGAACTTTGCTTCCAGTATGGCTAACATCAGCTTCTTCTTCCCGAAACAGAAGCAGGGCGGCGCGCTGGGTATCAACGGCGGCCTCGGTAATATGGGCGTCAGCGTGATGCAGCTGGTTGCTCCTCTGGTGGTATCCCTGTCTATTTTCGCCGTCTTTGGCGGTACCGGCAGCGAACAGCCGGATGGTTCCATGCTATATCTGGAAAACGCCGCGTGGATCTGGGTGCCGTTCCTGATTATCTTCACCCTGGCGGCGTGGTTCTTCATGAACGACCTGTCGGCATCGAAGGCGTCGCTGAGCGAGCAGCTGCCGGTACTGAAGCGCGCGCATCTGTGGATTATGGCGCTGCTCTATCTTGCCACCTTCGGCTCGTTTATCGGCTTCTCGGCGGGCTTCGCCATGCTGTCCAAGACCCAGTTCCCGGATGTGCAGATTCTGCACTATGCATTCTTCGGGCCGTTTATCGGCGCACTGGCTCGCTCGACCGGCGGGGCGATCTCCGACCGTCTCGGCGGGACTCGCGTGACGCTGGTGAACTTTGTGGTCATGGCTATCTTCTGCGGCCTGCTGTTCCTGACGCTGCCGACCCACGGCGAGGGCGGTAACTTTATTGCCTTCTTCGCGGTATTTATGGTGCTGTTCCTGACCGCCGGTCTGGGGAGCGCGTCTACTTTCCAGATGATCTCGGTTATCTTCCGTAAAATGACGATGGATCGCGTCAAGGCGCAGGGCGGCAGCGAAGCGCAGGCCATGCGTGAAGCGGCGACCGATACGGCGGCGGCGCTGGGCTTTATTTCAGCGATTGGCGCCATTGGCGGCTTCTTTATTCCAAAAGCGTTTGGTATCTCGCTGGATTTGACCGGCTCGCCGGCCGGAGCAATGAAGGTGTTCCTGGTGTTCTATATCGCCTGCGTGGTGATTACCTGGGCAATCTACGGACGCAAGCAGAAATAATATTTTCTGGTGAGTTTCTGCAAAGGGCGCAAATATCGTTGCGCCCTTTTTTTATTTATTATTTAGTTACAACATGCTAATCGTTGAGGGTTATTTTAAAAGCAGTCCGGAGTCACAAATAAAATAGCGGCATAAGCATCTACCCCTTAATACCATGGCGAATGGCAAAACCCTGGCCTTTGCAGGTTTTTTAGCTGAATTTCTATGTAAATCATATAGATATAAAATAGAAATAAATACTACTTTGGTGGTATCAGGCTTCCGGAGCGGCTTTTATAAGCCCTATCGTCTTGATCGTTATCAATTCTCTCCCTCTTTCATAGCGTTACCTTCGCTGCAAATCCAGCAATGTCGATTTATCAGAGAGCCGTCAGGCTCCACACAGGAGAAACCCGATGAGTAAATTCCTGGACCGGTTTCGCTACTTCAAACAGAAGGGTGAAACCTTTGCCGATGGGCACGGCCAGCTTCTAAAAACCAACCGGGACTGGGAGGATGGATACCGTCAACGTTGGCAGCATGACAAAATTGTGCGCTCCACCCACGGTGTCAACTGCACCGGCTCATGCAGCTGGAAGATTTATGTCAAAAATGGTCTTGTCACCTGGGAAACCCAGCAGACCGACTATCCGCGCACCCGTCCGGATATGCCAAACCACGAGCCTCGCGGCTGCCCGCGCGGCGCCAGCTACTCCTGGTATCTTTACAGCGCCAACCGCCTGAAGTACCCGCTGATGCGCAAACGCCTGATGAAAATGTGGCGTGAAGCGAAAGTACAGCACAGCGATCCGGTTGACGCATGGGCCTCGATAATTGAAGACGCTGATAAAGCGAAAAGCTTCAAGCAGGCGCGCGGCCGCGGCGGTTTCGTGCGTTCATCCTGGCAAGAGGTGAACGAGCTGATTGCCGCCTCTAACGTCTATACCGTCAAAACCTACGGCCCGGACCGCGTAGCCGGCTTCTCGCCCATCCCGGCGATGTCGATGGTCTCCTATGCCTCCGGCGCGCGCTATCTGTCGCTGATCGGCGGGACCTGCCTGAGCTTCTACGACTGGTACTGCGACCTGCCGCCTGCATCACCGCAGACCTGGGGCGAGCAGACCGACGTACCGGAATCTGCCGACTGGTACAACTCCAGCTATATCATTGCCTGGGGATCCAACGTACCGCAGACCCGTACCCCGGATGCCCACTTCTTCACCGAAGTTCGCTATAAGGGCACTAAAACCGTTGCTATCACCCCTGACTACGCCGAAATCGCCAAGCTTTGCGATCTGTGGCTGGCGCCGAAGCAGGGTACCGATGCGGCGATGGCGCTGGCGATGGGTCACGTCATGCTGCGCGAGTTCCACCTCGACAAACCAAGCCAGTACTTTACCGATTACGTGCGCCGTTACACCGACATGCCGATGCTGGTGATGCTCGAAGAGCGCGATGGCTATTACGCCGCGGGCCGCATGCTGCGCGCGGCTGATCTGGTGGATGCATTAGGTCAGGAAACAAATCCGGAATGGAAAACCGTCGCCTTTGATGAGAAGGGCGAAATCACCGTACCGAACGGTTCTATCGGTTTCCGCTGGGGCGACAAAGGTAAATGGAATCTTGAACAGCGCGACGGTAAAACCGGCGAAGATGTCGAGCTACGCCTGAGCCTGCTGGGCGGCCACGACGATATCGCTAACGTCGGCTTCCCCTATTTTGGCGGCGAAGGTACCGAGCACTTTAATAAAGTCGAGCTGGAAAACGTGCTGCTGCACAAACTGCCGGTAAAACGCCTGCAGAAGGCCGACGGTTCTACCGTGCTGGTCACCACCGTCTACGACCTGACCATGGCGAACTACGGCCTGGATCGCGGACTCGGCGATGAAAACTGCGCCAGCAGCTACGATGACCTCAAAGCGTATACCCCGGCATGGGCGGAGAAAATCACCGGCGTTTCCCGGGCGCATATTATCCGCACCGCGCGGGAGTTTGCCGATAACGCCGATAAAACCCACGGCCGTTCGATGATCATCGTCGGCGCCGGTCTGAACCACTGGTTCCACCTCGATATGAACTATCGCGGTCTTATCAATATGCTGATCTTCTGCGGCTGCGTTGGTCAGAGCGGCGGCGGCTGGGCGCACTATGTCGGCCAGGAAAAACTGCGTCCGCAGACCGGCTGGCAGCCGCTGGCGTTTGCCCTTGACTGGCAGCGTCCGGCGCGCCATATGAACAGCACATCGTACTTCTATAACCACTCCAGCCAGTGGCGCTATGAAACCGTAACCGCGCAGGAACTGCTGTCGCCGTTAGCGGATAAATCCCGCTACAGCGGCCACCTGATTGATTTCAACGTGCGCGCCGAGCGTATGGGCTGGCTTCCGTCGGCGCCGCAGCTGGGCACCAACCCGCTGCGTATTGCGCATGCGGCAAAAAAAGCGGGCATGACGCCGGTCGATTACACCGTCAAATCGCTGAAAGAGGGTTCCATTCGCTTTGCCGCAGAGCAGCCGGAAAACGGTAAAAACCATCCGCGCAACCTGTTTATCTGGCGTTCCAACCTGCTGGGCTCCTCGGGTAAAGGCCACGAGTACATGCTGAAGTACCTGCTGGGTACGGAAAACGGTATTCAGGGCAAAGATCTCGGCAAGCAGGGCGGCGTGAAGCCGGAAGAAGTGGAGTGGAAAGATAACGGTCTCGACGGCAAGCTGGATCTGGTGGTGACCCTCGACTTCCGTCTGTCGAGTACCTGCCTCTACTCCGACATCGTGCTGCCGACCGCTACCTGGTATGAAAAAGACGACATGAATACCTCGGATATGCATCCGTTTATTCATCCGCTGTCTGCCGCCGTCGACCCGGCCTGGGAATCGAAAAGCGACTGGGATATCTACAAAGATATCGCGAAAAAGTTCTCCGAAGTGTGCGTGGGTCATTTGGGTCAGGAAACCGACGTGGTAACGCTGCCTATCCAGCACGACTCCGCCGCCGAACTGGCGCAGCCGCTGGACGTTAAGGACTGGAAAAAAGGCGAATGCGACCTGATTCCAGGGAAAACCGCGCCGCATATTCTGACCGTCGAGCGCGATTATCCGGCGACATACGAACGCTTTACCTCTATCGGCCCGCTGATGGAGAAAATCGGCAACGGCGGTAAAGGCATCGCCTGGAATACCCAGAGCGAGATGGATCTGCTGCGCAAGCTCAACTACACCAAAGCGGATGGACCGGCCAAAGGTCAGCCGATGCTTAATACCGCCATTGACGCGGCGGAAATGATCCTGACCCTGGCGCCGGAAACCAACGGCCACGTGGCGGTTAAAGCTTGGGCGGCGCTCAGCGAATTTACCGGTCGCGACCATACGCACCTGGCGACGAATAAAGAAGAGGAAAAAATCCGCTTCCGCGATATTCAGGCCCAGCCGCGCAAAATTATCTCCAGCCCGACCTGGTCCGGACTCGAAGATGAGCACGTTTCCTATAACGCCGGCTACACCAACGTTCACGAACTGATCCCGTGGCGCACGCTTTCCGGCCGCCAGCAGCTGTATCAGGATCACCAGTGGATGCGTGATTTTGGCGAAAGCCTGCTGGTTTATCGTCCGCCAATCGACACCCGGTCGGTGAAAACGGTGATGGGCGCGAAATCCAACGGCAACCCGGAGAAGGCATTGAACTTCCTGACGCCGCACCAGAAGTGGGGGATCCACTCCACCTACAGCGACAACCTGCTGATGCTGACGCTGTCGCGCGGCGGGCCGATTGTCTGGATGAGCGAAGCGGACGCCAAAGATCTGGGGATCGAAGATAACGACTGGATCGAAGTGTTTAACAGCAACGGCGCGCTGACCGCCCGCGCGGTGGTAAGCCAGCGCGTACCGGCCGGGATGACCATGATGTACCACGCGCAGGAACGTATCGTAAACCTGCCGGGTTCTGAGATCACCGAACAGCGCGGGGGGATTCACAACTCCGTGACTCGTATTACGCCAAAGCCGACCCATATGATCGGCGGCTATGCGCAGCTGGCCTACGGCTTTAACTACTACGGCACGGTAGGGTCTAACCGCGACGAGTTCGTGGTGGTACGTAAGATGAAGAATATTAACTGGTTAGATGGCGAAGGTAACGACTAGGTACAGGAGAGCGTAAAATGAAAATTCGTTCACAAGTCGGCATGGTGCTGAATCTCGATAAGTGCATCGGCTGTCATACCTGTTCAGTCACCTGTAAAAACGTCTGGACCAGCCGCGAGGGTATGGAGTACGCGTGGTTCAACAACGTTGAAAGTAAGCCGGGCGTTGGTTTCCCGAACGACTGGGAGAATCAGGAAAAGTGGAAGGGCGGCTGGATCCGTAAGATCAATGGCAAGCTGCAGCCGCGCATGGGCAACCGCGCGATGCTGCTGGGTAAAATCTTTGCTAACCCGCATTTGCCGGGCATCGACGACTACTACGAGCCCTTTGATTACGACTACCAGAATCTGCACAACGCGCCGGAAAGCAAACATCAGCCGATCGCTCGCCCGCGCTCGCTGATCACCGGCCAGCGGATGGATAAAATCACCAGCGGTCCGAACTGGGAAGAGATTCTGGGCGGCGAATTTGAAAAACGCGCCAAAGACCAGAACTTCGAAAACATGCAGAAGGCGATGTACGGCCAGTTCGAAAACACCTTTATGATGTATCTGCCGCGCCTGTGCGAACACTGTCTGAACCCGGCGTGCGTCGCGACCTGCCCGAGCGGCGCGATCTATAAACGTGAAGAAGACGGCATCGTGCTGATCGACCAGGACAAGTGCCGCGGCTGGCGCATGTGCATCACCGGTTGCCCGTACAAGAAAATCTATTTCAACTGGAAAAGCGGCAAATCCGAGAAGTGCATTTTCTGCTACCCGCGTATCGAATCCGGGATGCCGACCGTCTGTTCGGAAACCTGCGTGGGGCGTATTCGCTACCTCGGCGTGCTGCTGTATGACGCGGACGCGATTGAAAATGCCGCCAGCACGGAGAATGAGAAAGACCTGTATCAGCGTCAGCTGGACGTGTTCCTCAACCCGAACGACCCGAAAGTGATTGAGCAGGCGCTGAAGGACGGCGTGCCGCAGGGGGTTATCGAAGCCGCCCAGCAGTCACCGGTGTACAAAATGGCGATGGACTGGAAGCTGGCGCTGCCGCTGCATCCGGAATATCGCACCCTGCCTATGGTCTGGTACGTGCCGCCTCTGTCGCCGATTCAGTCAGCCGCCGATGCGGGTGAACTGGGCAGCAACGGTATTCTGCCGGACGTCGAAAGCCTGCGTATCCCGGTTCAGTATCTGGCAAACCTGCTAACCGCGGGCGATACCCAGCCGGTGCTGCTGGCGCTGAAACGCATGCTGGCGATGCGCCACTTCAAACGCGCGGAAACCGTAGACGGCGTACTGGATACCCGTGCGCTGGAAGAGGTTGGCCTCACTGAAGCCCAGGCGCAGGAGATGTATCGCTATCTGGCTATCGCCAACTACGAAGACCGTTTCGTGGTGCCGAGCAGCCATCGCGAGCAGGCCCGCGATGCTTTCCCGGAGAAAAACGGTTGCGGCTTCACCTTCGGTGACGGCTGCCACGGTTCTGACAGCCAGTTTAATCTGTTCAACAGCCGCCGTATCGATGCTATCGACGTCACCAGCAAAACGGAGCCGCACCCATGATTGAACTCGTCATTGTGTCGCGCCTTCTTGAGTACCCTGACGCTGCCTTATGGCAGCATCAGCAGGAGCTGTTCGACGCTATTGCCTCTTCGGAAAAGCTCGCGCCGGAGGATGCCCATAAGCTGAGCGTTTTCCTGCGCGACCTGACCACCCAGGACGTGCTGGACGCGCAGTCTCGCTACAGTGAGCTGTTCGATCGCGGCCGTGCGACTTCGCTGCTGCTGTTTGAGCACGTGCACGGCGAATCCCGCGATCGCGGCCAGGCGATGGTCGACCTGATGGCGCAGTATGAACGCCACGGTCTGCAGCTGGATAGCCGCGAATTGCCGGATCATCTCCCGCTGTATCTTGAGTATCTGGCGCAGCTGCCGGAGGCGGAAGCGCGCGGCGGATTGCAGGACGTTGCGCCGATTCTCGGTCTACTGAGCGCTCGCCTGCAGCAGCGCGATAGCCGCTACGCGGTACTGTTTGAGCTGCTGCTCAAGCTGGCAAACGCCCAGGTAGATAGCCAGAAAGTGGCGGAAAAAATCGCCGATGAGGCCCGCGACGATACGCCGCAGGCGCTGGACGCCGTCTGGGAAGAAGAACAGGTGAAATTCTTTGCCGATCAGGGCTGCGGCGAGTCGGAGATCTCCGCTCACCAGCGTCGTTTTGCCGGAGCCGTTGCCCCGCAATATTTGAATATCTCTAACGGAGGACAGCAATAATGCACTTCCTGAATATGTTCTTCTTTGACATCTATCCGTATATCGCCGGGACGGTATTTCTGGTCGGCAGCTGGCTACGTTACGACTATGGGCAGTACACCTGGCGTGCGGCCTCCAGCCAGATGCTGGACCGTAAAGGGATGAATCTGGCCTCGAACCTGTTCCATATCGGTATTCTGGGAATTTTTGCCGGTCATTTTCTCGGCATGCTGACGCCCCACTGGATGTACGAGTCATTCCTGCCGGTTGACGTGAAGCAGAAGATGGCGATGATCGCGGGCGGCGCCTGCGGCGTAATGACGCTGGTGGGCGGGCTACTGTTGCTGAAACGCCGTCTGCTGAGCCCCCGCGTGCGCGCCACCACCACCGGAGCGGATATTCTGATCCTCTCCCTGCTGATGGTGCAGTGCGCTCTGGGTCTGCTGACTATTCCGTTCTCCGCTCAGCATATGGACGGTAGCGAAATGATGAAGCTGGTGGGCTGGGCGCAGTCGGTGGTGACCTTCCACGGCGGGGCTTCGCAGCATCTGGACGGCGTGGCGTTTATTTTCCGCGTGCATCTGGTGCTGGGGATGACGCTGTTTGTGCTGTTCCCGTTCTCCCGTCTGGTGCATATCTGGAGCGCGCCGGTCGAGTACCTGACGCGCAAATACCAGATTGTTCGCGCCCGTCGCTGATTCTATTTCGTGTAAAGCTCAACCCTGCTGCGGCAGGGTTTTTCATTGGTGCGGTCTGCTCCAGGCGGCGCTACGCCTGGCCGGGCTACAGACAGCATGCCCTTGTAGCGCCGCCGGGGCACATATGGCAGAAATACAGAATCAGTTCTGGAGCAATAAAAGAGCTAACTAAGACGGTTTGATTATTTGATTTTGCTGAGGTACTGCAGAGAAGTGATGGTGGTGGGGGAAGGATTATTCGTCGCTTCGCTCCTCACCCTTCGGGCCGTTGCCTGCGGCAACGTTGTCTCGCTGACGCTCGACTCGAACCTTAATCGAAGCTTCTCATCCTTCCCTGCATCGGGAGAATATATGGCAATGTGCTTTGAGCAGGTAGCGGTGTAACAGAGAAGTGATGGTGGTGGGGGAAGGATTCGAACCTTCGAAGTCGATGACGGCAGATTTACAGTCTGCTCCCTTTGGCCGCTCGGGAACCCCACCAGGGGTAATTCATATTGTAGGTAATGCTTGAGATGGTGGTGGGGGAAGGATTCGAACCTTCGAAGTCGATGACGGCAGATTTACAGTCTGCTCCCTTTGGCCGCTCGGGAACCCCACCACGGGGTAATGCTTAATACTGGCCTGCTTCCTTATCGGGAAGCGGGGCGCATCATATCAAATGACGCGCCACTGTAAAGTATTCGTTTGCTAAAAATAAACTGGTTGCCTGATTTTTACGCGTAAAGCCGTAAAGCTAACCAGTTAATTTCATTATTGATTAAAGAATAATCGTTCGGTTGCCGTAAACAAACACCCGCTGTGCAAGCACCTGGTACAATGCGCGGCTCAGAACGTTTTTCTCAACGTCGCGGCCAGCGCGCATCATATCTTCTGCGGTGTAGGTGTGATCGACATGAATAACGTCCTGCATGATGATGGGGCCTTCATCCAGATTATCGTTCACGTAGTGGGCGGTTGCGCCAATAATCTTCACCCCGCGGTCATAGGCCTGATGATACGGACGCGCGCCGATAAACGCCGGCAGGAATGAGTGGTGAATATTGATAATCTTATTCGGGAAGCGGGAGACAAACTCGGGGGTCAACACCCGCATGTATTTCGCCAGCACGACGTAATCCGGTTCATGGGCGGCGATAGCATCACCCATCTGCTTATCGTGCTCTTCGCGGGTTAGCCCCTCATGGCTCACCAGCTGGAAGGGAATATCAAAGCGTTCAACCAGCGAGCGCAGGGTTTCGTGATTGCCGATGACGGCGGCGATTTCTACGTCCAGTCCGCCATAGTTGGCTTTCATCAGCAGATCGCCGAGGCAGTGCGCCTCTTTAGTCACCAGAATGACGACTCGGCGGCGGCCTGCTGGGTTGAGCTCACGAATCGAGCCTTCCGGCAGCGCGCTGTCGAGGTCAGCCAGCAGAACGGAGTCATTGAAAATACCCTCGAGCTCGGTACGCATAAAGAAGCGGCCGGTCCGGTGGTCAACGAACTCATTGTTCTGCACGATGTTCAGCTCGTGCTTATAGCAGATATTCGTGATACGCGCGATGAGGCCTTTCTGATCAGGGCAAATGGTGCGTAGTACTTTACGTTGTAGTGAATGCATCGCGGGGAAAATCCTGTAGTGTTTGCTATTCCTGCTGCTGGCTTACTGGCCGCAGCATTTTTTAAATTTTTTACCTGAACCGCAAGGGCAGGGGTCGTTACGACCGATCAGCGGTCGCATTCCGTCAATATAGTACCACTGTCCGTTTTCTTTTAAGAATCTGGATCGTTCAATAATGGCGCCGGAGCGGTTATTGTCAGTGAAACGCGCGATAAAGCTGACGTAGCCTTCATCGGGACTTCTGCCTTCATCGGCAGCAAAGACGGTGAGACCCAGCCATTGAGTTTGCTTAAACCCGTTCTCCAGGTCCGCGCGAAACTGTTGCGCCTGACAGGAGGGGTGCCAGGTTTTAATCAGATAGTCGGCGTCCTGCATAACAAATGCGCTATAGCGGGAACGCATCAGCTGTGACGGATCTGGCGCAAGCTGCGTGCCAGCCAGATAACGCTGACAACATGCGCTATACTCCAGAGCGCTGCCGCAGGGGCATAATGGCGACAAAACGGCCTCCATGGGATAAAGAAAGACGGCGCTACGCCGCCAAAGCGCAATATGTTAACTGAGGTATGGCGATGATGCCATGCCCGGAGTGGAAGGATATGTTTCGGTAAGAATGAGAAAGCTCAAGATCGGTCTGGCGCTAGGGGCAGGAGCCGCCCGCGGGTGGTCGCATATCGGTGTGATTAATGCATTACAGCGTGCGGGCATTGACGTTGATGTCATCGCAGGGTGCTCTATTGGCTCGCTGGTGGGGGCGGCTTACGCCTGCAACCGCCTTCCGGCGCTGGAGAAATGGGTATGCTCTTTTAGCAACTGGGACGTCCTGAAATTAATGGATCTCTCCTGGCAGCGAGGGGGCTTGCTGCGGGGCGCACGGGTATTTAGCCAATATCGTAAACTGCTACCGGTCACCGAGATTGAACGCTGCGAGCGTCGTTTTGCGGCCGTTACCACCAATTTAAGTACCGGTCGCGAACTATGGTTTACGGAAGGGGATCTGCATCTGGCGATTCGTGCCTCGTGCAGTATGCCTGGTCTGATGTCGCCGGTCATGCATAATGGTTACTGGCTAGTGGATGGCGCGGTGGTTAATCCCGTGCCGGTATCCCTGGCTCGGGCAATGGGCGCGGATATTGTTATTGCCGTTGATTTGCAGCACGACGCGCATCTGATGCAGCAGGATTTATTATCCCTGGAGGTGCCGCGTCCGGAGGCCGAAGAAGATTTTTCGTGGCATTCACGGCTGCGCTCCCGCCTGGCGCGTATGACCTCACGTCGGGCGACGGTAGCGCCGACGGCAATGGAGATCATGTCGACTTCCATTCAGGTTCTGGAAAATCGTCTTAAGCGAAACCGTATGGCGGGCGACCCGCCGGATATCCTGATTCAGCCCTTTTGCCCGCAAATCTCCACGCTGGATTTCCACCGTGCCGGCGAAGCTATCGCTGCCGGACATCTGGCAGTGGAAAAGAGAATGGATGAACTATTACCTTTAGTGCGTACCTCCGTGTAGCGCATTTGATGCATACTTAAGTAAATTCTGACAGGCGGTAGCGTGAATCGCGTGCCACTATTAACTTATCGTCAGTCAGGGGAGAGATCATGACGCAGCCATTGGCGGGAAAACAGATTCTGATAGTTGAAGACGAACCCGTTTTCCGCTCACTTATGCACACCTGGTTAGCTTCGCTGGGCGCGACCATCGTCCAGGCGGAAGATGGCGTGGATGCACTTCAAAAAATGGCCGAGTCAAAACCCGATTTGATGATATGCGATATTTCCATGCCGCGAATGAACGGCCTGCAGCTGGTGGAGCATGTGCGCAATCAGGGCGAGCAGCTGCCGATTCTGATGATTTCAGCGACGGAAAATATGGCGGACATTGCTAAAGCGCTGCGCCTTGGCGTGCAGGACATTCTTCTTAAACCGGTAAAAGATTTCGATCGCCTGCGAGAAACCGTGTACGCCTGCCTCTACCCCAACATGTTTAATTCTCGTGTCGAAGAGGAGGAACGCCTGTTTGAGGATTGGGACGCGCTGGTCAGCGATCCCTCCGCGGCGTCAAGGCTGCTACAGGAGCTTCAGCCCCCGGTCCAGCAGGAGATGTCGAACTGCCGTATTCACTATCGGCAGCTTGTCTCCGTCGATAAGCCCGGTCTCGTGCTCGACATTGCGCCGCTATCAGAAAACGATCTGGCGTTTTATTGTCTGGACGTCACGCGAGCGGGTGATAATGGGGTTCTTGCTGCTTTATTACTGCGCGCCCTTTTCAATGGCCTGCTGCAGGAGCAGCTTGCTCATCAGGGACAGCGTTTACCGGAGATGGGGAGCCTGCTTAAACAGGTCAATCAATTACTGCGTCAGGCTAACCTGCCGGGGCAATTTCCATTATTGGTAGGGTATTACCATAGCGGCTTGAAAAATTTAATTTTGGTTTCCGCGGGTTTGAATGGCACGTTGAATACGGGGGAACACCAAATTCAGATTAGCAATGGCGTTCCGTTAGGTACCCTGGGTAATGCCTACCTCAACCAAATTAGTCAACGCTGCGCATCATGGCAGTGCCAAATTTGGGGGGCCGGGGGTCGTTTACGCCTTATGTTGTCTGCGGAGTGAACAATTGCGCTTATTTTTACCCAAGTGGGATTACCACGCGATCTTTTGTGGTGGTACTATCGCCGGGTTTAATGCGTAAAATTCCTAATTCGGAGATATCTAATCCTTTTCGGAACAGGTTCAACTGAACAGGCTGATATACTCGATACCATATTATTAACGAGAAGTTTAAAAAACGAACAGTCCAGGAGATTTCAATGGCTGCGCTTAATTCAAAAGTAAGAAAAGCTGTCATCCCGGTTGCGGGATTAGGCACCAGGATGTTGCCCGCTACTAAGGCTATTCCGAAAGAAATGCTGCCGCTGGTAGATAAGCCATTAATTCAATATGTTGTTAACGAATGTATCGCCGCCGGGATTACAGAAATTGTTCTGGTGACGCACTCTTCTAAAAACTCCATCGAAAACCATTTCGATACCAGTTTTGAACTGGAGGCCATGCTGGAAAAACGTGTAAAACGCCAGCTGCTGGAAGAAGTGCAATCTATTTGTCCGCCGCACGTGACTATTATGCAGGTGCGTCAGGGGCTGGCTAAAGGTCTGGGCCATGCTGTGCTGTGTGCGCATCCTGTTGTCGGCAATGAGCCGGTCGCGGTTATTTTACCGGACGTTATTCTTGACGAATATGAATCCGACCTGTCCCGCGATAACCTGGCGGAAATGATCGCTCGTTTTGACGAGACCGGAGCCAGCCAGATTATGGTTGAGCCGGTTGCTGACGTGACCGCGTACGGCGTTGTCGATTGCAAGGGCCAGTCCCTGCAGCCGGGTGAGAGCGTACCGATGGTCGGCGTTGTTGAGAAACCGAAAGCGGACGTAGCGCCGTCTAACCTGGCAGTTGTAGGTCGCTATGTGCTGAGCGCCGATATCTGGCCGCTGCTGGCAAAAACGCCTCCGGGAGCCGGTGACGAAATTCAGCTGACCGATGCCATCGATATGCTGATCGAAAAAGAGACCGTTGAAGCCTATCATATGAAAGGCAAAAGCCACGACTGCGGTAATAAGCTGGGCTATATGCAGGCCTTCGTTGAATATGGCGTGCGCCATAAGTCGCTGGGCGCTGAATTTAAATCCTGGCTGGAAAAAGCCATCGCGAAGTAATTGATCGCCACACAATGCACGACCGGGAGCGAGATTCGTTTCCCGGTTTTTTTATGTCCGCAGGGCACAGGTCCGATTAGCGGATAAAAAAAATCCCGCCGAAGCGGGATTTTTAAACGGATGCGCGGGCATATTACAGCAGGAAATCGTCCAGCGTTTTACCTTGCTCATCCATCGCTTTCTTGATCACTGCCGGAGTACGACCCTGACCAGTCCAGGTTTTAGTTTCGCCATTTTCGTCAACGTAGCTGTATTTAGCCGGACGTGCAGCGCGCTTGGTTTTAGTTCCCGCTTTAACTGCAGCCATAGTGCTCAGCAGTTCATTAGGATCAATACCGTCAGCAATCAGCATTTCACGATATTGCTGCAGTTTACGAGTGCGTTCTTCAATTTCCGCAGCCGCAGCGCTTTCTTCTTCACGACGTTCGTTAACGACAACTTCTAATTTTTCCAGCATTTCTTCGAGCGTTTCAAGGGTGCATTCTCTTGCCTGTGCACGAAGAGTACGGATGTTGTTCAGAATTTTAAGTGCTTCGCTCATTGTAGTAATCTCAAACTTATATTGTGGGGTGGTTTGTTGGTCTAATAATAGAGCGATAAATTCAGATGTGCAATAGGGGAGAATGTAAGGAAGTCAAAATAACTTGTTATTTGTCTCGGGAATTAATTCATTTAACTTAAATTTTATGTGCGGGTTCACATCTTTCCTGCTTATAGCGCGGTGGAAAACATAAGCTAAAACCCTGAGATAGTATGCTTTTTCTGTTGCGCGATGAGAAAAATTATACTTTGCATGGATAAATATCATTGTCAGTATTAGCGCAGCAGCGGCGATGATGTTTAATATAAAACACTTGTCCAGCGCGGTTATAGCTATCAGAAAAATGCCTGGTAAGCACAAAAGCGCAATAGCGATGTGGGAGCGGACCGCTGTTGGCGCACGAATAGCAGGCATTCCCCTTCAATTAAGATGCTTAATCTATCAGGCATTCGTTGACCGGACATTCCCGGCAATACCCACACGGTGAGGGCTGATAGTGAGTGAATATATGATACAATTTTGCTGCGAAAAAACACATTGATTGGGGTTACGCGGCCGATGGCACAACTTTATTTCTACTATTCAGCAATGAATGCAGGCAAGTCTACCGCTCTGTTGCAGTCTTCATACAATTACCAGGAGCGAGGGATGCGTACTCTGGTTTATACCGCAGAGATTGACGATCGCTTTGGTTCAGGGAAAGTGAGTTCAAGGATTGGCCTCTCCTCGCCGGCTCGGTTGTATAATACGCAGACAGCGTTATTTACCGACATTGCCGACGAACATAGACGTCAGCCGATTCACTGCGTATTAGTTGATGAGAGCCAGTTTTTGACGCGCGAACAGGTGCATGAGCTGTCTGAAGTCGTAGACCAGCTGGATATTCCCGTGCTGTGCTATGGACTGCGTACTGATTTTCGCGGTGAACTTTTTACCGGCAGTCAATATTTGCTGGCGTGGTCAGATAAGCTGGTTGAATTAAAAACTATCTGTTTCTGCGGTCGTAAAGCGAGCATGGTTTTGCGCCTCGACCAGGAGGGGCGGCCGTACAATGAAGGGGAACAGGTAGTGATTGGCGGTAATGAACGCTATGTGTCCGTCTGCCGCAAGCATTATAAGGAGGCGTTGAGCGTCGGTTCTTTAAGCTTTGTGCAGAACAGGCAGCACACCTGCTAATACCTTCCCGTGAGACCCTCTCAGGCGCTTATATAGCGCCTTTTTTTATTCCTCAACCCTGAACCCTTGATTATACATTTCGGCCGTCTGAGACCTTATGTGGGCCGCTGAACGGGGGAGATAAAAAAAGCCCCATCATAAGATGGGGCTGGTATTAACGTTCTTGACTACGGTGAGATTAAGCGGATTTCTTCGCTTTTTTCTCAGCTTTACCCGGCGCGGCTTCTTTCTTCTCTTCCACGCCGCCTTCGACGTAATGGCGACCGTAGTAGGTATCCAGCAGAATCTGTTTCAGCTCGGCAATCAGCGGATAGCGCGGGTTGGCGCCGGTGCACTGGTCATCGAATGCGTCTTCAGACAGCTTATCAACGTGGGCCAGGAAGTCAGCTTCCTGCACGCCAGCTTCGCGGATAGACTTAGGAATACCCAGTTCAGCTTTAATTTCTTCCAGCCAGCCAAGCAGTTTTTCGATTTTCGCTGCGGTGCGGTCACCCGGTGCAGTCAGACCCAGGTGGTCAGCGATTTCCGCATAGCGACGACGGGCCTGCGGACGGTCGTACTGGCTGAATGCCGTCTGTTTGGTCGGGTTGTCGTTGGCGTTATAGCGGATAACGTTGCTGATCAACAGGGCGTTCGCCAGACCGTGAGGAATGTGGAACTGAGAACCCAGTTTGTGCGCCATGGAGTGACATACACCCAGGAAGGCGTTAGCAAACGCAATACCGGCGATCGTTGCAGCACTGTGTACGCGCTCACGCGCTACCGGGTTCTTAGAACCTTCATGGTAAGACGCCGGCAGGTTTTCTTTCAGCAGCTTCAGCGCCTGCAGCGCCTGGCCGTCGGAGAACTCGGAAGCCAGTACGGAAACGTAAGCTTCCAGCGCATGGGTCACCGCATCCAGACCACCGAAAGCACACAGGGATTTCGGCATTTCCATGACCAGGTTAGCATCAACAATCGCCATATCCGGAGTCAGGGCATAGTCAGCCAGCGGGTATTTCTGCCCGGTGGCATCATCGGTAACAACGGCGAACGGCGTGACTTCAGAGCCGGTGCCAGATGTGGTAGTGATCGCCACCATTTTGGCTTTAACGCCCATTTTCGGGAACTTGTAGATACGCTTACGGATATCCATAAAGCGCAGCGCCAGCTCTTCGAAGTGGGTTTCCGGATGTTCGTACATGACCCACATGATTTTCGCCGCGTCCATCGGGGAGCCGCCGCCCAGGGCGATAATCACGTCCGGTTTGAAAGCGTTCGCCAGCTCAGCGCCTTTACGGACGATGGTCAGAGTCGGGTCAGCTTCCACTTCAAAGAAAACTTCTGTTTCAACGCCAGCCGCTTTCAGTACGGAAGTGATCTGATCCGCGTAGCCGTTGTTAAACAGGAAGCGGTCGGTGACGATCAGCGCGCGTTTGTGACCATCAGTAATCACTTCATCCAGCGCGATTGGCAGTGAGCCACGACGGAAGTAGATAGATTTCGGAAGTTTGTGCCACAACATGTTTTCAGCTCGCTTAGCAACGGTTTTCTTGTTGATCAGGTGTTTCGGACCAACGTTTTCAGAGATGGAGTTACCACCCCAGGAACCACAACCCAGAGTCAGGGAAGGTGCGAGTTTGAAGTTATACAGGTCACCGATACCACCCTGAGAAGCAGGGGTGTTGATCAGGATACGTGCGGTTTTCATCAACTGACCGAAGTAAGCAACGCGTTCTGGCTGGTTATCCTGGTCGGTATACAGGCAGGAGGTGTGGCCGATACCGCCCATAGCAACCAGTTTTTCAGCTTTATCAACCGCGTCTTCGAAGTTCTTCGCACGATACATCGCCAGTGTCGGGGACAGTTTTTCGTGGGCAAACGGCTCGCTTTCATCAACGTCGGTGACTTCACCAATCAGAATCTTGGTGGACACAGGAACGGTGAAGCCTGCCAGCTCAGCGATTTTATACGCAGGTTGACCAACGATAGCGGCGTTCAGCGCGCCATTTTTCAGAATGATATTCTGAACCGCTTTCAGCTCCTGGCCCTGCAGCAGGTAGCCGCCGTGGCTGGAGAAACGTTCGCGAACGGCGTCGTATACGGAATCTACAACGACTACGGACTGCTCGGAAGCACAAATAACGCCGTTATCGAAGGTTTTAGACATCAGTACGGATGCGACGGCGCGTTTGATATCAGCCGTTTCGTCGATAACAACGGGAGTGTTACCCGCGCCTACGCCGATTGCCGGTTTACCAGAGCTGTACGCTGCTTTAACCATGCCCGGACCGCCGGTGGCGAGGATTAGGTTGATATCCGGGTGATGCATCAGCGCATTGGACAGTTCTACGGAAGGCTGGTCAATCCAACCAATCAGATCTTTCGGCGCGCCGGCAGCGATAGCCGCCTGCAGTACGATATCAGCTGCTTTATTGGTTGCATCTTTAGCACGCGGATGCGGGGAGAAGATGATGGCGTTACGAGTCTTCAGGCTAATCAGAGATTTAAAGATAGCGGTTGAAGTCGGGTTAGTAGTCGGGACGATACCGCAGATGATACCAATCGGTTCAGCGATTGTAATAGTACCAAAGGTGTCATCTTCAGACAGGACGCCGCAGGTCTTTTCATCTTTATAGGCGTTATAGATGTATTCGGAAGCAAAGTGGTTTTTGATCACTTTATCTTCGACGATGCCCATGCCGGATTCGGCAACGGCCATTTTCGCGAGTGGGATTCGAGCATCTGCAGCAGCCAGAGCGGCGGCGCGGAAGATTTTGTCTACTTGCTCTTGAGTGAAACTGGCATATTCACGCTGGGCTTTTTTTACACGCTCTACGAGTGCGTTAAGTTCAGCGACATTAGTAACAGCCATAATGCTCTCCTGATAATGTTAAACTTTTTTAGTGAATCAGTAGCTCGATTCGACAGTATAGACAGTGTGTTAACTGCTTGCATTTAAATGTTAACGTAAAGAATTTTGTGCTTCTGACTTCACCGATTGACTAAAAAAGCTTTTATTTTTTCTTTCAGGTACCGCTGTTGTGCCTCCTCTCTGTGTGTAAACAAGGTTACTCACTTCTGAGTACAAATTATGTGATCTAAATCAATAATCGGCAAAGCTGATACCTTTCAGTAGGTCATTTTTTGACCAATTTGCTCAAGTGTAATGATACGGTATGCTAATTAAATGACTAAATAGCATTGCATAAACAAATAAATAACATTCCAGCCTTATTATGTACTTCCAGATGAATAGAGATGAATTATGCTATCAAACAGCGTATCTTCTCGCGGATATTTTATGCTGGTAACTGTCAACAGCCATTTTTATGATGCTGCGGAGCGCCCTGTGATTCAGTCGTTGTTCGATTTTTCAGCCTACTTTAAATTTTTTATTGGGTTATTTGCGCTGGTAAACCCGGTTGGCATTATCCCGGTGTTCATTAGTATGACCAGCTACCAGACGGCGGCCGTACGCAATAAAACCAACCTGACCGCCAACCTGTCCGTCGCCATTATCCTGCTCACGTCGCTGTTTTTGGGCGATGCAATTCTGCAGGTCTTCGGCATTTCCATTGATTCTTTCCGCATTGCCGGCGGGATTCTGGTCGTCACCATTGCCATGTCGATGATTAGCGGCAAGCTGGGCGAGGATAAACAGAACAAGCAAGAAAAATCAGAAACGGCCATTCGCGAGAGTATTGGCGTGGTGCCGCTGGCGCTGCCCCTGATGGCCGGTCCCGGGGCCATCAGTTCGACTATTGTCTGGGGAACGCGCTATCACAGTGTCGCCCACTTTGTTGGCTTTTCCGTCGCTATCGCGCTTTTTGCGCTGTGCTGCTGGGGCATTTTCCGTATGGCCCCCTGGCTGGTTCGTTTACTTGGTCAAACCGGTATCAACGTAATTACCCGTATTATGGGACTGTTGCTGATGGCTCTCGGGATTGAGTTTATCGTGACCGGTATAAAGGCGCTGTTTCCAGGGCTGGTGAATTAACCTGCATCGCTTTGTGCGCGGGGCTCATTGTCCCGCGTTTGCTAAATATCAGTAAAACATATCAAAAAAGGTGATTTATCTGGCTGGTATACGTTTTTTTAATGCCTGATAATGTTATTTATTTTCAGTTAATTACCCCTGTAATTTACGTCTTTCCTGCCGTTTTACCCACAGTCGCTACTGTTATTTTCTTCACATCATTCTCTGGCGCTTGCCGTCTGATAATCGAAATGATATTAGTAATTTATCTCGTGAAGCAGATGAATGTGCTAAATAATAAGCAAATGTTAAATTTTCGTACAAAATTTCATCGATTCACTGAGGTTTGGCATTCAACGCGAGTGTTTTCTTTTATCATTATGATAAATAACAATTTTATTAACATTGTCCTGCATGATGCTGACACGGCTATCGCAATAAACGGGCGACAAAAGAGAATCCGGTAACATATTTGCAAATTGCATTGGCGGACAATAAAGCGTTTTGGTACTTTCCGGCGTGATCTTTAGTGAATTCATGCGCAAATGAGAATTCTTATTAAATAGCTCATTGCGACTTAAAATCGCCCCCGGACAGGGGGGTAAGAATCGACGTCAAGGCTGCCGTTTGAGCGGTCGTAATAAATAAGTCGGTGATAGCAAGCAGTACTCGCTGGCAGCTGCATAAACTCCTGCACTGTTCAGAATCCAGAAAAGAGAAAACAGGCTGGTTAAATAGCCAGTAATTATAATGAGTGGAGTAACAAACACATGACCATCATCACGAAAAAAAGCCTGGTAGCCGCAGGCGTACTCTCTGCATTAATGACAATCAACGCCGCGGTGGCGGCAGATGTACCGGCAGGGGTACAGCTGGCGGATAAACAAACGCTGGTACGTAACAACGGCTCCGAAGTTCAGTCTCTCGATCCGCACAAAATTGAAGGCGTGCCGGAGTCCAATATTAGCCGCGATTTGTTTGAAGGGCTGTTGGTAAGCGACCTTGATGGCCATCCGGTGGCGGGTGTGGCGGAAAAATGGGACAACAAAGATTTTAAAGTCTGGACCTTCCATCTGCGTAAAGATGCTAAGTGGTCCGACGGTTCGCCGGTTACCGCGCAAGATTTTGTTTATAGCTGGCAGCGTCTGGCGGATCCGAAAACAGCCTCGCCTTATGCAAGTTATTTACAGTACGGTCACCTGGCCAACGTTGACGACATCATCGCCGGGAAAAAGCCAGCAACCGATCTGGGCGTCAAAGCGCTGGACGATCATACCTTCGAAGTGACCCTTAGCGAACCGGTACCTTATTTCTACAAACTTCTCGTGCACCCATCCGTTTCTCCAGTTCCTAAAGCCGCTATTGAGAAATTTGGTGACAAATGGACCCAGCCGGCCAATATCGTCAGCAACGGCGCGTATAAATTAAAAGACTGGGTAGTGAACGAACGTATTGTACTGGAACGTAATGCTAACTACTGGGATAACGGCAAAACCGTTATTAATCAGGTTACTTTTTTGCCGATCGCTTCTGAAGTCACCGACGTCAACCGCTACCGCAGCGGCGAAATCGATATGACCTATAACAATATGCCGATCGAACTGTTCCAGAAACTAAAAAAAGAGATCCCGCAAGAAGTTCACGTCGATCCGTATCTGTGTACTTATTACTACGAAATCAATAACCAGAAAGCGCCGTTTACCGATGTTCGCGTGCGTACCGCGCTGAAGATGGCGCTGGACCGCGACATTATTGTCAATAAAGTGAAAAACCAGGGCGACCTGCCAGCCTATAGCTATACGCCGCCGTATACCGATGGCATGAAGCTCATCGAACCTGAGTGGTTCAAGTGGTCACAGGAAAAACGTAATGAAGAAGCGAAAAAACTGCTGACCGAAGCTGGCTATTCTGCTGACAAGCCGCTGACTTTCAATCTGCTCTATAACACTTCCGATCTGCACAAAAAACTGGCTATCGCCGTGGCTTCGATCTGGAAGAAAAATCTCGGTGTCAACGTGAAGCTGGAAAATCAGGAATGGAAAACCTTCCTCGATAATCGCCATCAGGGTACCTTCGATGTCGCACGCGCCGGCTGGTGCGCGGACTACAACGAACCCACTTCCTTCCTGAATACCATGCTGAGCGACAGCTCAAACAACACTTCGCATTATAAGAGCCCGGCTTTCGACAAGATTATTGCCGAAGCGCTGAAAACCAGCGATGAAGCAAAGCGCGCGGATCTCTATGCACAATCCGAGCAGCAGCTGGATAAAGACTCCGTCATTGTACCGGTCTTCTATTATGTTAACGCCCGTTTGGTTAAGCCGTGGGTAGGTGGGTATACCGGTAAAGATCCGCTGGATAATACTTACACAAGAAATATGTACATTGTGAAGCACTAATGGCAATACGTGAGGCAGGCATCATTGCCTGCCTCACGGTGTCTTATTTCATCGCACTATTGAAGGCACACGCCAGAAGGTACGGGCAATGTTAAAATTTATCTTACGTCGCTGTCTGGAAGCGATTCCGACGCTATTTATTCTTATTACTATCTCTTTCTTCATGATGCGTCTTGCGCCGGGAAGCCCTTTTACCGGTGAACGCACGCTGCCGCCGGAAGTCATGGCGAATATTGAAGCAAAATACCATTTAAACGACCCCATCATGACTCAGTACTTCAACTACCTGAAGCAGCTGGCGCACGGTGATTTCGGTCCTTCTTTTAAATATAAAGATTATTCTGTCAACGATCTGGTGGCCTCCAGCTTCCCGGTGTCAGCCAAATTAGGCTTCGCCGCGTTTTTTCTGGCGGTGGTGCTCGGCGTGACGGCCGGGGTTATTGCAGCATTGAAGCAAAATACGAAATGGGATTTTGCCGTGATGGGGATAGCAATGACCGGGGTCGTGATACCGAGTTTCGTGGTGGCGCCACTGCTGGTCATGATATTCGCCATTACGCTGCACTGGTTGCCGGGCGGGGGATGGAACGGCGGGGCGCTGCAATATATGATTTTGCCGATGGTCGCTCTTTCGTTAGCCTATATCGCCAGTATCGCGCGTATTACCCGCGGTTCGATGATCGAGGTTTTGCACTCTAACTTCATCCGCACCGCCAGGGCAAAAGGCTTGCCGATGCGCCGTATTATTCTGCGCCATGCCTTAAAGCCTGCGCTGCTGCCGGTACTTTCCTATATGGGGCCCGCCTTCGTCGGTATTATCACCGGCTCAATGGTTATCGAAACGATTTATGGTCTGCCGGGAATCGGTCAGCTGTTCGTCAACGGCGCGCTGAACCGCGACTACTCGCTGGTGCTCAGCCTGACCATTCTGGTGGGCGCATTGACCATTCTGTTTAACGCGATTGTTGACGTGCTGTATGCCGTTATCGATCCGAAAATTCGTTACTGACGCTGGGGTTCGCCATGATGTTAAGTAAGAAAAACAACGAGGCGCTGGAAAACTTCAGTGAAAAACTGGAAGTCGAGGGGCGTAGCCTCTGGCAGGATGCCCGCCGCCGCTTTATGCATAACCGCGCCGCGGTTGCCAGCCTGATTGTGCTGGTGATTATTGCGCTGTTCGTTACCATCGCGCCGATGGTAACGCAGTTCTCCTATTACGATACTGACTGGGGCATGATGTCCAGCGCGCCCGACATGGAGTCCGGCCACTACTTTGGTACCGACTCTTCCGGCCGCGATCTGCTGGTGCGCGTGGCTATCGGCGGGCGTATCTCATTGATGGTCGGCGTTGCTGCTGCGCTGGTGGCGGTGATTCTGGGAACGCTTTACGGTTCGCTTTCTGGCTATCTGGGCGGCAAAGTGGATTCGGTGATGATGCGCCTGCTGGAAATCCTCAACTCCTTCCCGTTTATGTTCTTCGTCATTCTGCTGGTGACCTTCTTTGGCCAGAATATCCTGCTGATTTTCGTGGCTATAGGCATGGTCTCCTGGCTGGATATGGCGCGTATCGTTCGCGGTCAGACCTTGAGCCTGAAGCGGAAAGAATTCATTGAGGCTGCGCAGGTCGGCGGCGTTTCAACGCGCAATATCGTAATCCGCCATATCGTGCCTAACGTGCTTGGAGTGGTTGTGGTGTATGCCTCACTGCTGGTACCAAGCATGATTCTGTTTGAATCCTTCTTGAGTTTCCTCGGTCTGGGGACCCAGGAGCCGTTAAGCAGCTGGGGCGCGCTGCTCAGCGATGGCGCCAACTCAATGGAGGTGTCGCCGTGGCTGCTACTGTTTCCTGCCGGTTTCCTGGTAGTTACGCTGTTTTGTTTTAACTTTATCGGCGATGGCCTGCGTGATGCCCTCGACCCGAAAGACCGCTAAGGAGCGCCGTCATGAGTACGATTGAAACGGCGAAAACGCCGCAGACTGCCCAACAATCCGGATTGCTTCTGGATGTGAAAGATCTCCGCGTCACCTTTGGTACCCCCGATGGCGATGTGACCGCGGTCAACGATCTCAATTTCAATCTGCGGGCCGGGGAAACCTTAGGCATCGTGGGCGAGTCCGGTTCCGGTAAGTCGCAGACCGCTTTTGCGCTGATGGGCCTGCTGGCGGCAAACGGTCGCATCGGGGGTTCAGCGACCTTTAACGGTAAGGAGATCCTTAACCTCCCGGAGCGCGAACTGAATAAGCTGCGCGCCGAGCAGATCTCCATGATTTTTCAGGACCCGATGACCTCGCTCAATCCCTATATGCGGGTAGGCGAGCAGCTGATGGAAGTTCTGATGCTGCACAAAGCGCTGAGTAAAGCCGAAGCGTTTGAAGAGTCGGTGAAAATGCTGGATGCGGTCAAAATGCCGGAAGCGCGCAAGCGGATGAAAATGTACCCACACGAGTTTTCCGGCGGGATGCGCCAGCGCGTGATGATTGCGATGGCGCTGCTGTGCCGGCCTAAGCTGCTGATCGCCGATGAACCGACCACGGCGCTGGACGTGACCGTACAGGCGCAAATCATGACGCTTCTCAATGAGCTTAAGCGCGAATTTAATACCGCAATCATCATGATTACCCACGACCTGGGCGTTGTCGCTGGCATCTGCGACAAGGTGCTGGTGATGTATGCCGGGCGTACCATGGAGTATGGCGAGGCGCGCGACGTCTTTTACCAACCCTCGCATCCGTATTCCATCGGTCTGCTCAATGCAGTACCGAGGCTGGATGCGGAAGGCGATGCCCTGCTGACGATTCCCGGTAACCCGCCGAACCTGCTGCGTCTGCCCAAGGGCTGTCCATTCCAGCCGCGTTGCCCGCATGCGATGGAGATTTGCAATAGCGCTCCGCCTCTGGAGGAGTTTGCACCTGGCCGCCTGCGCGCCTGCTTTCAACCGGTGGGGGATTTGCTATGAACGCCGTAACGGAACAAAGAAAAGTCCTGCTCGAAATCGCCGATTTGAAGGTGCACTTTGATATTAAAGATGGAAAACAGTGGTTCTGGCAGCCGTCAAAAACGCTGAAAGCGGTAGATGGCGTGACGCTGCGTCTGTATGAAGGGGAAACCCTGGGCGTGGTCGGGGAGTCAGGCTGCGGAAAGTCGACGTTCGCGCGCGCGATCATTGGTCTGGTGAAAGCCACCGACGGTAAAGTCGCCTGGTTGGGCAAAGATTTACTGGGCATGAAGGCCGAAGAGTGGCGCGACGTGCGTAGCGATATTCAGATGATCTTTCAGGATCCGCTGGCGTCGCTCAATCCGCGCATGACGATCGGGGAAATTATTGCCGAGCCGCTGCGCACCTATCATCCAAAAATGCCGCGACAGGAAGTTCGTGACCGCGTGAAGGCGATGATGATGAAAGTGGGCCTGCTGCCGAACCTGATTAACCGCTATCCGCATGAATTCTCCGGCGGCCAGTGCCAGCGTATCGGTATTGCGCGCGCGCTAATTCTTGAACCGAAGCTCATTATCTGCGATGAGCCGGTCTCCGCGCTGGACGTGTCGATTCAGGCACAGGTGGTTAACCTGCTGCAGCAGCTGCAGCGGGAAATGGGGCTGTCGCTGATTTTCATCGCCCACGATTTGGCGGTCGTAAAGCATATCTCCGATCGCGTGCTGGTGATGTATCTTGGTCATGCCGTGGAGCTGGGCACCTACGATGAGGTGTACCATAATCCGCTGCACCCCTATACCAAAGCGTTGATGTCGGCGGTGCCGGTGCCGGACCCCGATAAGGAAAAGAATAAAACGATCCAGCTGCTGGAAGGGGAGCTGCCCTCGCCGATTAATCCGCCGTCGGGATGCGTATTCCGTACCAGATGCCCCATCGCCGGGCCGGAGTGCGCAAAAACGCGACCGGTGCTGGAGGGCAGTTTCCGCCATGCGGTTTCCTGCCTGAAGGTAGACCCGTTATAATCTCTGGGGCTGACGTAAGTCAGCCCTTTTATTAGCGAGGTTTACGTGGCTTTTCATATTCATGCCGCTCGTCTGCGGCTGTATCATTTACTCTTCGATCAAAATCGCCGTTCCGGTCGTCATTTTGAGGGACTTTGCGGCATATTTGCCCTGCTCAGCGTGCTGGTGATATTTATCGAGTCCGGGCTCGGTACGCAATATCATCTGACATTAGACGAATGGCATATTTTCGTCTGGCTCGAACTTATCGTCACGGCGGTTTTTACTTTTGAGTATTTTCTGCGCATTATCAGCTGGCCGAATCCGCTAAAGTATATTTTCAGCTTCTGGGGAATTATTGACCTGGCCACCATTTTACCGCTTTATGTTATGTGGCTATGGCCCGAGATCAGTATTGAGTACGTGTTTGCCTGGCGGGCGATGCGCGCCATCCGGGCGTTGCGCATCCTTAAGCTACTGCGCTTTATGCCGTCGCTGAATATTTTCTGGTCCGCTATCGTCAGCGCACGCCACCAGCTGATCCTGTTCTATTCTTTTATTGCCATTGTGATGGTGATCTTTGGCTCCCTGATGTATCTGGTTGAGGGGCCGCGATACGGTTTTACTACGCTAAATGCGTCGGTTTACTGGGCGATAGTGACGATAACCACGGTAGGGTATGGCGATATTACGCCGCATACGCCGCTGGGGCGCATTTTGGCATCCATACTTATCTTAATTGGCTACTCGATTATTGCGATCCCTACCGGCTTAATTACCAGCCATATGACCGCCGCCTTTCAGAATCGCCGCACGCAGCGCCAGTGTCCGCACTGTCAGCATCACGCTCATGAAAAAGGTGCTCGCTACTGCAATGCTTGCGGCAGCGAACTGTCGGAATAAATAAAAAAGCCTGCGCTGATTCACTCAGGCAGGCTTCTTCTTTTATTAGCTATTTGCTTAAGAAAGAGCTTATTCGCGCCACAGGATATGGCAGAGCTTGTGGTCTTTCTCGCGGCAAAGCAGCACGCGTGCAAAAATATCGTTAATTTCGCCGCCATCTTCATCGGCCAGGCCAATTACCACTTCAGCGAAGAAGTCAGGATTGAGGTCGAAATCCACGTGCTCTTCCCAGTCCGGTGCTGGGTCAAACAGCTCGGCGCCGCCGCGCTCTTCAAACTGCAGGTTGAACAGAATGACATCCGCCGGGTCGAGGTTATCGACGGCCAGTTCAAGGAAAATGTCGTAGGCCTGTTCAAGCGTTTCGTCTTCGGTCAGGCGGTTGTTTAAATCCATATCCATGATTGCTACCCATTAAACATCTGATTGGCACGTTTTACAGCAACGGACTGAAGAAGTAAAACAGTCGCTCGGCGATCCGTTGCCACAGCGGACGTTTTAACCACAGCCTGGCGTCCAGCAGGCGCGAGCGGGAAATATAATCATCCTGCACCGCGGCCAGATCGCTGCCGAAACCGGCATCGTCAATCACCAGCGTGATCTCGAAGTTAAGCCACAGGCTACGCATATCGAGGTTAACGGTACCCACGAGGCTAAGTTCGCCATCAACCAGCACGCTCTTGGTATGCAGCAGACCGCCTTCAAACTGATAGATTTTCACCCCGGCAGCCAGCAGCTCGGTAAAGAAAGCGCGGCTGGCCCAGCCGACCAGCAGCGAGTCGTTCTTGCGCGGCAAAATAATGCTGACGTCAACGCCGCGCTGGGCGGCAGTGCAGATGGCGTGCAGTAGATCGTCGCTGGGCACAAAATAGGGTGTCGTCATGATCAAATGCTCTTTGGCTGCATAAGCGGCAGTCAGCAGAGCCTGATGGATCAGGTCTTCCGGGAATCCCGGGCCCGAGGCAATGGTATGAATCGTATGCCCGCTGGCCTCTTCAAACGGCATAATGTTCGCGTCCGGCGGCGGAGGCAAAATACGTTTTCCGGTTTCAATCTCCCAGTCGCAGGAGTAGACAATGCCCATGGCTGTCGCAACCGGGCCTTCCATTCGTGCCATCAGATCGATCCACTGGCCTACGCCGGAGTCCTGCTTAAAGAAACGCGGATCGACCAGATTCATACTGCCGGTATAGGCAATATAGTTATCGATCATGACCATTTTGCGGTGCTGACGCAGGTCCATACGGCGCAGGAAGACGCGCATCAGGTTAACCTTCAGCGCTTCGACGACTTCAATTCCGGCATTACGCATCATGGCGGCCCAGGGGCTGCGGAAGAAAGCCACGCTCCCCGCGGAGTCCAGCATCAGCCGGCAGTGCACGCCGCGCCGCGCTGCCGCCATTAATGACTCTGCGACTTTATCGGCCATGCCGCCGGGCTGCCAGATATAGAACACCATCTCGATATTATGACGAGCGAGCTGAATATCGCGAATCAGCGCCTGCATGACGTCATCGGATTCGGTAAGCAGCTGTAGCTGGTTGCCTTTAACGCCACCAATTCCCTGACGACGTTCGCAGAGCTTGAACAAGGATTCCGCGACCGGGCTATTATCTTCGGCAAAGATATGCTTGCAGGCCTTAAGATCCTTCAACCACTTAGCTGTCGATGGCCACATGGCCCGCGCGCGCTCGGCGCGACGTTTACCCAGGTGCAGTTCGCCAAATGAGAGATAGGCGATAATCCCTACCAGCGGAAGGATATAAATGATCAGCAGCCACGCCATCGCTGACGGTACCGCGCGTCTTTTCATTAATATCCGTAATGTTACACCGGCGATAAGTAGCCAGTAACCGAGTATAACCAGCCAGTTCACCACCGTGTAAAAGGTTGTCATAGATGAAAAATCCTTTTGAATGACTTGATGACATGAGTTTACGCATCAGCATCCATCTGGCAAATAAAAACGCAGCGAAAGCGTTGGTTAGCCCGATTCATCGGTCTATAATGCAGGCTGTTTTCACTCGTAGAGTAGTTGCAATGAAGCGTAGTAGAACGGAAGTAGGGCGCTGGCGCATGCTTAGACAGGTGAGTCGCCGTAAAGCACGCTGGCTGGAAGGCCAATCGCGTCGCAATATGCGCATCCTCTCCATCAGAAAGGAGCTGGTTAAACGGCAACGTCACTCTCTGCTGTTCACCTTCTCTGAGTTTTGAGAGTCGAAACAAAAGGCACCGTTCGCGGTGCCTCTGTTTTATCCGCGTTTCGTTGTGAGCATACTCTTATATTGACACCCTCTTTCTTTAGCCAGAGAAACCCTTTTTCGCACCGGATCCTGGGTTATTGTTTGCATTAGCCGAATGCTGGCAGGAAGGCTCATCGCCACAACACCTTTTCCCGGCTCATAAGGCTGGCTCAACGCGTATAAACGCAAAAAACGGGAAGTACCATGCATCACACATGCTACTTATAATGTCCGTAAGGCTTCTATTATTGAGAGGTATCTATGAGTCAACTTTTTAGTCCGGTGCGAATCGGTAAGCTGGAACTTGAGAATCGCATTGTCATTGCTCCAATGTGTCAGTATTCCGCCGACAATGGCAAGGCGACGGCATGGCATCGTATCCATCTTGGACAACTGGCTTTTTCCGGCGCAGGTTTACTGATTATCGAAGCCAGCGCTGTCGAGCCAGCAGGGCGAATCACCCCGGCTGATATGGGCTTATGGGATGACGAAACGGAAGCCGCATTACACGCCGTACTGAAAGATATACGCCAGTACTCTTCAATCCCCATCGGCATCCAACTGGGCCATGCCGGGAGAAAAGCATCTTCCGCAGCCCCCTGGCTGGGGGGACAACAGCTGGCACATGATGCTAGCGGATGGGACGCGGTTGCGCCATCAGCGCTGGCCTATGGCGAGGGCGATCGTCCTCCGGTTGAGCTTACTCAGGACCAGATGAAACGCATCAAGCAGGCATTCGCAGACAGCGCCAGACGCGCTGAGCGGATGGGTATCGAGTTGATTGAAATGCATGCTGCTCATGGTTACCTGCTTCATCAGTTCCTTTCTCCGCTCAGTAACCAGCGCACCGACGAGTATGGCGGGTCTCTGGAGAACCGCTTGCGTTTCCCGCTCGAAGTCTTTCAGGCCATTCGCGAGGCTGTCGGTCAGGACATCGCGGTGGGAGTGCGACTTTCTGCGACCGATTGGGTTGATGGCGGCTGGGATAATGCACAATCAATTCTCTTCAGCCAGAAGCTTGAGGCTCTCGGCTGCGACTATATTCATGTTTCCAGCGGTGGATTGTCGCCTCATCAGGCGATTCAGGTTGGCCCGGGCTATCAGCTGCCGTTCGCCCGTGAAATCCGGGAGAGGGTGAATATCCCGGTGATTGGGGTGGGCTTAGTGACGGAACCCCAGCAGGCGGAAGATGCGTTAAGCCATGGCGACGCCGATCTCATCGCCATTGCCCGCGCGGCGCTCTACAATCCGCACTGGCCCTGGCAGGCAGCTGCCGCTCTGGGAGCCCATGTGAGCGTTCCGCCACAGTATCTTCGCTCGGAACCACATGGTCTCAAAGGCACGCTGCACTCCAATAGCTAATCAACAACAGCAAGTCGGCGGTGCTGAAGCGCCGCCGGCAACGGTTATCATCATGACGTTGGTTACAGCGACTGCTGGAATCGAGAAGGTGAAGGGAAATAAGGATGGCGACCATTGCGTACTCGCGGACACGGAAGCGTCCTCTCATGAACGATCGCCATAGATAAAACTTTTAACGCACTCTTATTGCTTAAAAATTTTAGATTCTAAAAGACTTTCTTATACGGTTTGACCGACACTTTCTGATAAACCCCTGCGGCAATATAGGGATCGTCATTGGCCCATGATTGCGCCGCTTCCAGTGATTCAAATTCCGCAATGACCGTTGAGCCGGTAAAGCCCGCCGCGCCGGGTTCATTACTGTCTACGGCAGGCATTGGGCCTGCGGTCAGTAAACGACCTTCATCATGTAATAATTGCAAACGCGCCAGGTGGGCGGGACGTACCGACGTCCGTTTTTCCAGAGAGTCGGCGATATCTTCAGCGTAGATAACGTAAAGCACGGCATGGCTCCTTATCAATAAATTGGCGAATCACGTTAAGTGAAACCGTCGTTGACTGCAATGCAAAGATGCTGACGATCCTCAGAATGCCATGCTCCGGAGGCTTTTTGTCAGAAAACAGGGCAAATTTTGATACAAGCCAACAACCCTAGTTGAATATGATTGCTATTTGCATTTAAAATCGGGACATCATTTTTCAACAGAAACGACTATGAGCGCAATGACCTTTGATTTACCTCGCCGCTTTCCGTGGCCTACGCTACTGTCCGTGGTTATCCACGGCGGTGTTGTCGCGGCGTTGCTCTATACTTCGGTACATCAGGTTATTGAACGGCCTTCGCCATCGCAACCCATTGAGATCACTATGGTAGCCCCGGCAGATCTGGAACCGCCTCAGGCGGCGCAGCCAGTCGTAGAACCCGTTGTTGAACCGGAACCCGAGCCTGAGCCGGAAGCGCTTCCGGAACCGCCAAAAGAGGCGCCGGTGGTTATCCATAAACCGAAGCCTAAACCGAAGCCAAAGCCTAAACCAAAGCCGGAAAAAAAAGTTGAGCAACCGAAGCGGGATGTAAAACCGGCGGAGACGCGCCCGGCCTCGCCGTTTGAAAATGCAAATACGGCGCCAGCGCGTACCGCGCCGAGCACTTCAACCGCTACCGCTAAACCAACCGTCACGGCGCCTTCGGGACCGCGGGCGTTAAGCCGCGGAGAGCCGACCTATCCGGCACGTGCCCAGGCGCTGCGGATTGAAGGAAGCGTACGGGTTAAGTTTGACGTGACAGCGGATGGGCGCGTGGATAACGTGCAGATCCTTTCGGCCCAGCCAGCCAATATGTTTGAACGTGAAGTGAAAAGCGCCTTACGCAAATGGCGCTATGAGCCGGGTAAACCGGGGACCGGTATTACCATGACTATTCAGTTCCGCATGAAAGGCGTTCAAATTAACTAACCCGCAGAAACAAGGCCCCTTACGGGGCCTTTTCCATTAAGACGTCATCAAGCGCTTTTTGCGCCGTCACCAGGTGCTGGCCGCCAAACAGGATAGCCCGATTCAGCAGCGTATAGAGCTGGTAAATTGGCTGCCGCTCGAGAAAACCGGACGGCAGCGGCGAAACGGATTGATAGCCATCGTAGATTTGCGGCGGCTGTTCCGGATGCAGCGGCAGCATCGCCAGATCGCACTCGCGATCGCCCCAGTAGCAGGCCGGGTCGAAAATGTATGGCCCGTCAGGCCCGAGCGCGCAGTTACCGGACCATAAATCGCCGTGAAGCAGCGACGGCTGCGGTTGATGATTGCTCAACCGCTGCTGGACGGTATCGACAAGACTATCGATATCGCCAAAATGCAGACCTTTCTCGGCGGCCAGCTCCAGCTGCCAGCCTATGCGTTGTTCGGCGAAGAACGTAGACCAGCGACGTTGCCAGGCGTTCGGCTGAGGCGTTGTGGAAAGATCGTTGTCAAAATCCAGACCAAACTGCGGTTGGTCGCTCCATTGGTGTAAATGGGCGATTTGCTGGCCTAACAGGAAAGCGCTGTGCGCATCCAGCGGGCGAGGAGGGAGGTATTCCATCACCAGAAAGCTGTAATCCCGGTCGCTGCCTACGGCAAAAACCTGCGGTACGTTCACGGTTTTGCTGCGTGACAGTAGCTCAAGCTGGTCTGCCTCGGCCGTGAAGATGGGTAAAAGCTCACGTTCGTCGCACTTTACGAAGTAATCCCGGCCGCCAAAGCGTAAATGCCAGGCCGCGTGGATCTCGCCGCCGGGTAGTTCGTTGCGCAGTTCGATTTCAGCTGCTTCGGTATGCAAATCGCTTAATAATTTGCCGATCGCTTGCCACATGCCGTCTCTCCCCATGTTTGCCAACTTTTCATAAGGTTAGCGCATAACCCAGGCGCAAAATTCGAACTGACGCACAACTGAACGTTTTCTGTCGCGTCAATCGCACTTATTGAGCTTTTAACCACTCGCTGAATGTGGCAACGGTAACGTCGACGGTTCTTCCCAGCGCAGTTTCGGCTAAACCCGCGCTCAAGGCTTTGACCTCTTCGGCATTCTGCATGGAAAGCAGACCAAAAACGTTGGTTCCCAACTCGTGGGGGTTGCCTTCATCATCGTTTAAAACCAGGGTAAATCCGGCGCGAGTCAGGTGATTACTAAGCTCATTAATTTCCGTTAACGTCTCTTCGTGAAAACGAACCGTGACCACCCAGGCAGTAATTTCGCTACTCATTTTTCACCCCATTGTTATCCATGGCTTTTTTAGCATAGACCATCCTGTTGATTTGGCGACTCCCCCTGTAAAGACAGAGGGAGTGAGGCGTAATCAACCGCGCAGGTAGTCGTAGATTTTTTGCGTATTTTCCAGCGAGCAAAGGCGGGTGCCCTGATTTATCGTTGCCGCGCTACCCGCCGCCACCCCAAAGCGAACCATATCTTCAAGTGAGGCATTTTCCGCCAGCCTTAACGTCATGGCGCCGACCATGCTATCGCCGGCGCCGACGGTGCTCTGGCTTTTCATCGGCGGCGGTACGACCTGGACACTTCCATTTATATCAACACCCAGCGCCCCCTGTGCGCCCAAAGAGACGACAACGCGCTGGACTTTGCCTGACCGAATAAGCTCCTGCGCGGCAAGACGCACATCATCCGGTTGGCTCAGGTCCCGCTGTACCAGCGCGCTGAGCTCTTTCTGGTTCGGCTTAACCAGCTCGATATTGCCGACATCAAGCGCGGCGGCAAGCGCGTCGCCGGAACTATCAACAATACAGCGCAGGCCATGCTGCTGAGCGTTTTTGACCAGCTGCGTCAGGTTTTCGACGCTGATGCCCGGCGGCAGGCTTCCGCTAATCACCAGCAACGAGCCTGGAGCAATGGCGAGAACTTTTTGCTCCAGAAGATGAAGCTCTTCTTTGGTTAACGCCGCGCCCGGCATCACGAAACGATACTGTTCGCCGCTGACGTTCACATGAACGTGAAGATTCTGTCGCGTCCAGTCATGGGTTTCTACCGTATCGACGGGAACATGCTCATCCGTCAGCAGCGCGGTCAGATGTTCACCCGTTGCGCCGCCGACGGGAAAGATAGCGGTGGCGCTGCCGCCAAGAAACGTGATGGCTCGCGCCACGTTAATACCGCCGCCTCCGGGTTCAAATACGGGGGCGCTACAGCGTAGCTTGCCTTCCGGGTAAATTTGCGGGGTTTGCGTGGCGCTGTCGAGCGAGGGGGCTAACGTGAGCGTATAGATTTTGGTCATCCGGTTTCCTCCATAATACGAATTTAGCTGCTCTGATTTTAAGCATGGCACTTAAAGGAGGTGAGGGAAAGCCGCAAGTGATTTTCGCCGGGCCTGGCTTTTATCTTTATGAAATAAAAATTGTTTTAAGAAGGGTCTTATACAAAAAACGAAAGAGTAATTGATTGCTAAGTTAATCGTGCTTTTTTATAATTTACTCCCTTTCCTGGAGCGGCAATCTGCGATCCTCGCGAAAGTTTCCGGGACCCTCCTGGTCTCCTTATAGGTTGTACGGACTTAAAATTAAATGAAGCTTTTGAAGACAGTACCCGCAGCGGCAATGCTGGCGGGGGGGCTCTTTGCGTCTGCATGCGCAATGGCCGATGATTCCGTTTTTACTGTCATGGATGACCCTTCTTCTGCCAAAAAACCTTTCGAAGGAACTGTTAACGCCGGCTATCTGGCGCAGTCCGGCAATACGAAAAGTTCCTCAATGACCGCAGACTCCACGTTGACCTGGTATGGCAATACGACTGCATGGTCGCTGTGGGGAAATGCCAGCAATACATCGTCAAACGATCAGCGCTCTTCGGAAAAGTACGCGTTGGGTGGACGTAGCCGGTATAACCTGACCGATCAGAACTATATCTTTGGCCAGGCCAGCTGGCTGACCGATCGTTACAATGGCTATCAGCAGCGTGATGTGTTCACCGCGGGTTATGGTCGGCAGATCATGAATGGTCCGGTACACAGCCTGCGTTTCGAATTCGGTCCCGGCGTGCGTTACGACGAGTATACCGATGGAGATAACGATACCCAGCCTCTGGGCTACGCTTCCGGCACTTATGCCTGGCAGATGACCGATAACGCCCGATTTACCCAGGGCGTTTCGGTATTCGGCGCTGAAGATACGACGCTGAACTCGGAAAGTGCATTGAATGTGGCGATCAATGCGCATTTTGCGCTCAAAGTGGCCTATAACCTGACGTGGAACTCGGAACCGCCATCCTCGGCACCGGAACACACCGATCGTCGTACAACGCTATCGCTCGGATATAAAATGTAATATTTTCAGGCCGGATATTCCGGCCTGTTTGTTTTAAATTTGGCATAAAGTGGCATTATTATTTTTGGTCTCTTGTTTTGTTTTTTATAAAAAGAACCGGCCTTCATAATTTCCTCATAATTGTCTTTTTGCTGACAAATATGCAGTTAATTTGACACGAAAAGATAAATATTGGGTCGGACAAAAATGTGATCTGGATCTATACTGTGGAACACAGGCGGAGATAACGATTCCGTTCTATTACCTGAAACAAATAAGAGAATGACTATCATGAGAAATAGCAAAATCGCACTCGCGGCCGTGATGCTGTGCACGCTGTCTTTTGGCGCATTTGCCGCCGCTCCCGCACCGCAGCCGGGTAATAACGATCATACGCAAGTTGGCATTGCTAAAGCCACCGATGTCGAAGCGGGTTCCAACATTGCGCCGGGTTCACAATCAACCGGGCAGTCAATGAACGATGCTTTTGATGTTCATAAACTTGTTGCCGGGGAATGGTCCTGATATTTTATCACCATTTAACATCCCCCTTTAATTATTTCGTGAAGCAGCAAACCGGGTAATGTTGTACCGGTTTTGCTTTGCGCATTTTCGGTTAAACATTCACTATTTATGTGAAATCATAAATATCCTTTATGGGTCATCCCGTCCTGCTTTGCGCATCTTGTTGCGAAAGAATTACGCTGCGTTAGTCGCGCCCCCCTTTTTTTTCCATCAACAATAACCATTTAGTCTCATGTGACTTTAATCACGCAGTAATGATGTGTAAACTAACCGTCGGTGTTATCAACAGGCGGCTGCAGGTGGGTACGCGTCGGTGAACGAGCGTGCACATATTTTCGCAGAGTGAAGCGGGAACTGAGCCGGAACATGTTGATAATTATGATTATATTGTTTTGTATGTGCTCTTTCGTGTAGGTCCCTATCACTGTTTCCCTTTGTTCATCCCCGTTTCACGATTCCATTCCCGGCCCGCGCCAGCGTTGACTTAAGCCCTCCCAGGTGTTTCACTCCGTTTTATTCTATTCCACATTGTGCCACGGAAATTGTGTACACAACGATGTACACAGTAAAACGGATGTACATATGCTTACTGATGCCAAATTACGCAAGATGAATGGCAAGCCGATCCCGAAACGGATTGAGCTTTCAGACGCCAATGGGTTGTCTGTTCGTGTAACCCCTAACGGCGTCATTGTTTTCCAGTACCGGTATAAAATTGACGGCCGCCCCCGGAGAATGACCATCGGTCAGTATGACCAGGTTTCATTGAAAGAGGCCAGAGAACAGGTATCTGAATTCCGCAAACTGGTCGCTGTGGGTAAAGACCCGATAACCGCGCGCGATATGGCCGTTGAAGCGAACATTAAAGCCGCCACTGTAGAGGACTGCATAAAGGCCTGGCTGGGAAGTGCATCAGCAAGCAGATTGGTTAAGCGCGATCAGTGGGAGAGGGCTTTATATCGCCATGTGGTGCCCTATGTCGGGAGTATGCTTGTCGATGAGATGGCTATTTCTCACTGGCAGCCAGTGTTTAAGCGAATGAGAGATAACGACGCCGAGACATATGCCGGAGAAGTCCTTTCACGCATGAAAACGATTTTCTCATACTGCATCCGAATTGAACTGATAAAGAGAAACCCGGTCACCGACCTGCGTGTTATTGATGTTGGCAAACCGGCAAAGAAAGGTAAGCGCAATCTCAGCGACAAAGAAATAGGCGCGTTCTGGCATGCGGTTGAGGCGTCAACTATTACTCATCAGAACAAACTGCTTCTTAAGTTACTTCTGCTAACCGGCTGCCGCGGCGTAGAGCTCAGACTGGCGAAAAAGGCGGATTTTGATTTAGATGCAAGGGTGTGGCGGGTGCCGGATGAGCATTCGAAAACGAGGGAGCCATTCGAGCGCGGGCTGTCATTAAAGGCGGTAGAAATTCTGCGGGAGGCATTTTCCCTGTATGAGGACTTCAGTCAGGTATTCCCGCCAGCGGCTAAGAAAGAAGACCGACCGATGGCAGCAAGCGTGATCTTGAATCTTGCCATTCAGCTTCGTGAAGATATGACCATCGATCACTGGTCGATACATGACTTACGCCGTACTGCTAAAACCAAAATGGCAGAACTTGGCGTTATGCCACACGTATCTGAAAAAGTGCTTGGTCATAAACTTAGTGGCGTCCTTGCCATTTATGACCAGCACAGTTATCTGCGTGAACAGCAAGAAGCGCTCGATCTCCTTGCTGCCCATATTCAGTCATGCGTGGACTCAACGAGCCCCTGAGAGGCAAAGAAGCGCATTACGTCGCAATAGCGATACTGCTCACCACCTTTCCCCGGGTTCGTGCCAGGGGCTGGGGCAGGGAAGGGGGTTCCGCTCTGCTCCCAGTCGCGCCGCTTCCTCCAGAAAGTGGTCCGTGAAATTCCTCCCAGCATGGCCTGCACCGTTTCACGGTTAATAATGGCCGGCTGAATAGTAATGTTTGTGTTCTGCATCTACTTGTATCCCTTCTGGTGCTTGCCGCGTAATTCCTCTTCCTCCTGGCAATCAGCGCAGCGCTGACAGCCCGGCACCGCTTCCCGCCGTTTTGGTTTGATCTCTTCACCGCAATCGCAGCAGTGAGTAGCCGAAACAGCGTTATAGTTGATGCGCATGTTCTGGATGGTCAGCTCAAGCCGGCGCTGTGCCAGCTCATTGGCCTGATCGATGATTTCTGCGCTCATGCTTCACCACCTTTAATGCGCTTGAACTTGATAACCCAAACCCAGGGGTTAGCCTTCCAACTTTCAGCACCGTAGATTGATTCCCATAGCAGTTGAAACGCTCGTGCAGGATGTTGCGCATTGACGACATCAGGAATGCCAAAATCAGCGTGTGAACATGTTGTCAGGTTCTGAATTCCCTCTCGCATAGCATCGACATCGTGTATTGAGTTAAGGCGCTCAACGCGCACACCGGTTATTTCCAGCAGAATGCGGCTGGCCCAGCGCGGCATATGGATTGATGGCGTCCAGCGAATTTCATTAGCCGGCGGCACGTTTTCATAATGTGATGGAACATGCTCAGGGTAATTAGCACGATAAAGCTTTAGGTCCGGCGCGCTGGCGCCAGCTTCTGCCCACGTCTCGCGCACCCAGATGCGATCGCCTACATCACCGAATGGGCAACGGTAATTCCGTTCGCTGGTATCAACCCAGGGTCCGTTAGTTACTTTAGCCAGACCGTCTTCATCAGGCTGCGGTTTCACTGTCCGTCGCGTTTGCGTCTTTCGGCCATCGAGAATGGCGCGTACCATCTCCCCGTTAAAAATCATTCCGCGCTCAGTCATTCCAGGCCTCCAGCTCGTTCTGTATTTCTTCGTCGATCTCGTCGATGGTGGCTTCTTCATTCAGGTAGTCGCGAGCTTCTTTGAGATAAAGCTCCCGACGCCCGTCGTACCATGCTGAGAACTCTGGCGACCAGTCATGCCTATCACCTACATCTGCGAAAAAATCATGCATTGCGTTGTTGTAGGCCAAGCTATCAACCATGCAATACGCCGTAGTCAGTGCCGCCTCACGGATATACCCACGCAGGTCACGCTTGCACCAGTAGGGGTTAACTTTTGAATCGCAGTGCCCTTTGAACTCAACTTCCCAGCGGCGTAAGCATCGTGCGTTAAGTGATTTGCTCATATCATTAACGGGAGGGCGAACCCTCCCGCCTCCCTTAGCCCACGTATTCCGGTTTCATGTCGTCAAGGGTGATGCGGAACTGGTCATACAGTTCATCACCGAGGTGTCGGCGCGATGAGGTCAGGGTGCTTTCTGCCTTCGCGAATAATGCTTCGGCTTCCGGATCTCCCGGGTTAGGAAGTGAATTTATGGCAGCCTCAACTTTGTTTTTGGCATCAACCATGAAGTAGCGCTGCACTGCTTTACCTTTCAGTTCGGTGAAGAGAACAGTACCCAGCACAGCTTTCTCTTTATCCAGATCAGCTCTGATGGCTTTTGCTGCATCGACCGATTCGGCGCGCTCAATGCGGTCACGGAAATCATCTGCCAGGGAATCAATATTGAGAGCTGAATCCTGCGCGCTGGTGGTGATGTCTGTTCCGTTGGTGATCTCTGCCACAGACATTCTTTGCGCCGGCGCCGGGTTTATTTCTCGCTCGGTCCTTTGTTCAACCTCATCCGGGCTGTAAACACCCAGGATGACTTCCGGGCAATACAGCCGCGCCCAGTATTTTACGCCCAGATAAGCGATTTGCTGTTTCGGGTTAGAAACCCACAAAGGAGAATTACGAGTTACAACACCCGAGAGATAAAGCGGCTCACCCCAGGTGATTTCTGACTCACCGCGAAGAATCGCACCGACCTGAACAAACAGCCCGATTTCGTCTTCATCAGTCCAGCCGTGCACCCGTTCGGTAACGCTGTATTTCCCGTTTTTGCCGTGCTTTTCCCGGGTGACCTCTTGAGTCCTGGTGCAGCGCTCCCAGTCGCCACCGTAACGGTAATGGAATCGACCTTCAATAGCGCTGGAACTGGCGATTACCGCGTTTATAAGCTGGGCTTCATATCCGAGAACACCGTTTACCAGATGTGTTTTTTGCGCTACTGCGTATGGATTCATGCCCCATTGCATCGCCTGCATAACGATCGCCATGCAATCGGCTGGTTTACCCGCAAGATGTGCTGGCACCGTCACCTGTGAATCTGCCATCAGGTTTGCAAATGCCGTTAGCTGGCCGAGCGCCTGTACGTTGAAGATGGCGTTACTTGCAGAAATGGTATTTGGAGCCTGTTGCTCAGTGGTAACAATATTGGTGTTTTCCATCGTCATATCCCCCTTATGCCTGTACGCGCAGCGCTTCGAGACGGCGCACATCAAAATCGTTAAGTTCTTCGGCGTAGTCTTCGGTTATCGGCGCCGGCCATTCGCCTGTGTCGAAACCGTTAGCTATGGCGCGCATCGCTTTGCGGTATTCCAGCATTCCGAGTTCCAGCAGTTCTTCGGATGCCTCAATGATGGCGATCCAGTGGTAGTTCTCGTCTTTGTTGACGAAAATCCAGAAGAACTGATCCAGCGCTGCGGTTTCGCAGTACATAGCCGCGCTCAGGTGGTAATCGCGTTCGGTGATTTCCCTGTGCAATTTCGCGCGCAGGCCTTCCTGCTTGATGTTCCACATGCTGATGGTCTTCAGGTCCGCACCAATGCGCAGGCCGCTCATGTCTATCTCAAGGTCAGGGCGCACGCGAACTTCCAGCCCGGTTTTCTCATCAATACCGAAATAGCTCACCTCGACGGCGCGGCTCGGATGCTGGAGCAGCTTGCCTGCGGTAGGGTGATTCAATAGTGCTTTCTGAATGTCCAGCGCAGTGCTCATCTGCTGGCGGGTAACCAGTATTTTTCCTTCCGGGTTTTCGCGCCATGCATCCAGCAGTTCGTCGGCAAACACGGCATCCGGTTTAACCGATTTCACGGCCTGAATCAGATCCGTTTTAGTGCCTGATACTTTCAGCGGCTGCGCCTTCTGGGCCTCCTGAGCGACCATGTCAGGATTGATAATCGCCAGTTGCTCTAACAGGGCATCACGGCTGCCGCTGGTTTTCACCAGGGCGGGCAGAGTGGCGTTATATTCTTTGATGCATGCCTTCATTTTGACAGCGGTAACTTTCTGGCCTTCTTCGATGCGCTGAAATTCAGCGGGTAAGGCCATGTAGTTTTCACCTGTTTGGGTAACGTCATCACCCATAGGAACCGGCTGCGGTAGTGTGGCGTTGTGCGCCTCCAGTTGCGCCTTGATGTCATCAGCACTCAACAGCGGCGGAAGCCCGGCGTTGTACTCGTCGATAAACGCGCGGATCGTCGAAGCCGTGGTGAAGGCGCCTTCCGGGATTTCCGGCTCGATGCTGAATTCTTTTTCCAATTGTTCGGGCTGCAGCGCCAGCGCATGGACCAGATTGCCCATATCCAGAACAGGGGAGCGCGTTTTTTCAATGACTTTCGAGACGTGACGCTTTTCGAAATACATCAGAGATATACGGGCATCTTTAACCTGAGTCGAACTAATGCCGTTCGCCGCGTGGTAAACCTCGTTCGGTACACCTTCATAGCGGCCAGGCTCGAAGTATTCTGGCCATACTGTCGCTGTAAGTTCCTGGTATGGTTCTTCGGCGGAACCTTCAGGCTTGATTGTTGGTTCCTGGTCCTGCAGAACCGCAGCGGCCAGGTCAGGACAGCTCTCAGTTAAAATTATGCGCGCGTTTACGGCATCTGTTTTTTCAGCATCTGCATCAGCGTTTTCACCTGGCGGTACCGGATTATCAGCTTCGTTTTTGACCTGCTGAGTCTCTTCCATCTGCACATCGCTGGTGGCCTATTCGTTGTCGGTCTTTGGGGCAGGAGTGGCCCTGAGGCCTTCAATGGAGTACATGCCAGCGCTGACTTTGGCAATTTCAGGTTGTTTGGTTTCTGTCAGATCTTCGTGAGATTGTTCAACGACATTTGATTGACGGCCCGCGCGCGGATCCTCTTCCCACTCCGGATAGCCTTTTGAGCGCTCGCCGTTTTCATAAATGCCATTAGCCGCGAGCCAGTTACGAACCATTGCCCGCAGTTCTGACGTGCTTTCTTCGCCATTCCATTTAATGGCACGGGTAACGCCGAAAATGCTATTTGCGTCATAATCGAGAATATCTGTAGTTTTGCTCAGAATTTTGAGCGCCTTAACATGGACATCCTCTTTCCTGTCTACCAGGTCTTTGGCGCCGATGAGTTGAGGGCGGCTGATTTTTCCCGGCTCTGCATCCGGGTACAGTTGAGCAATAGCGATCTCAATAGCCAGATTCGCGATATTCTGCGTTACGGCGCGTTTATAGCGTTCGGGTGTAGCGTGAGGGTCAGCATGGGGAACTGCTGAAATCTGATTGCCAACTGACCATTCCCTGGTAAGGATGCCGCGATCGATAGCATTGGTTTCGAACCACAATTTTGCAAACTGAATACGCTTGCCAAGTTCGTGGCGCTTCCCTTCAGGGAAGGCCTTTTTATTCGCGCTCGTAAATTTCCACAAAGCTGGCATGTCGTATTTCTTTATTTCAGGAATACTTTCAGCGGCAAGAATCAGATCCTGAATGGCCGAATTATCAGTATCCAATTCCATGGCGGAAAGCCGCCCGCGATGTGAGATGCTGATATGGTAAACGTGGCCTTCTTCTGCCATGTACTGTGCCAGCAGCTGAATGCGGAAGGGCATTTCTGCGAGGTTGTAGAGGGAGTTTTCATCGCCTGAAACCGCAGCGTCGGAAGCATCAGAATCGTTTTCGTCAGAATCATCATTAACGATCTCATCTTCAACAACGGTGGTTGAACCAGCAACAGCCCCCGGGATAACCTGCCAGGTGCGCTGGTCGTCGCCGAGTTGATAGCGCTTGCACCATTCAAAATCCAGAACACCTTCTGCGGGAAGGTCATTAAATACCGGAAAATCGGTCCGAATTGGTTTCAGGTAGTCTTTGCCGCGCCCGGTTTCGATTTCTGCATCTTCCAGGTCAACGTCTAACTGCAGTTGCGCGCGAGCTTCAGTTTTTGCGGAACGCCAGATAATGGCATCGGCTTTACCCGATTTTTGAGTTGCCTTTATCAGATAAAAATATTCCATGTGATAGCCTCAATTTTGGGTGTTAGAATCCCCGGGCTATTGATAGCGCCCATCGGGTGTTCATGGGTTTTGGTAATTTCCGGTGTAACTTTGGTCGGTGGCACCGGACGTACAGCCCGCTTCGGCGGGTTTTACGTTAGGCCTCGTTGGCCATGGCGTCGTATTCGCCACAACGTTTCGAGCAATACATTCTTTCACGTGGTACTAACTGCGTGCCGTGAATGATGAGAATGGTCATCTTCACTACTTTTCCTTCCTCCAGTGCCTTGCGGCAATACGCACATCGTTTCTGCATAACGCCTCCTACATCTGCGCGGTGAATCCGGCGGGATGTTCAGCCAGAACGCCTTTCAATGGAAGGCATTCGCCTTTTACACCTTGCTCAACTGCGGCTTCCTGGCATTCTTTCTCGCTGTCATAAACACCCAGCAAAACATCCTGATTGCCGCCAATGAGCATGCCAACGGTTATCACCAAGGCGAATAAACCTCCAGTCATAAAGCACCCGTTAACCATTCGTAGGTTGTAGATTCAATGACGACTTCCTGATTGTCAGCGTCACAAGTAGATTCTTCCCCCTGAATCTCGTAGATACAAAGCAGGTCGATAACCTGCACATCCGCGTAGTTTTTAACCATAGATAACCCCCGCAATGCATATGATGAATAAAACCCAGAAGATGAGCCCGATAACTGCCGAAATGATCAGGGCTCTGATGCCTTGCTTACTCATTTCAACCTCTGCCTTATCGCCGGCCAGCGGAACAAGAAAGACTTCTGCGCTAATGGGCGGTGGATGGCCGCCGGTTGTCATAACTAAGCCGCCTCGGTGAAGCGACTGAGGTATGAAAAAAGCTGCTGGTAAGGCGGCTCCTTAAATGCGCCACACTCTCGCAGTGGCCGCGCTCATGCCCTTGAGTTACTGTCGCTCATCGCCGCTAATAACCGGTGCGCGTCTGGCGTTCGCGCTGCTTTACCGGCATACCGTTTTCCTCGATTAACTCTGACCAGCGGTATGTCGCAGTTCGGACCTGCGTCTGGCTCTCTCTCGGAGACTCGGGGCCGCATCATTACTGCGGCTTGAAAGTGCGGTCTGTCCGCTTCAGTGCTTCATTGGAATTACTCCTCTAAGTTGAATCAGCGCCAACTCCCAGCCAGTGTTGCCCGTTCTCACGCCGTTCTCGCTCTCGCGCGGGGATACTCTCTCACCGACCGGATCGCACCCGGTGATACAGCACGTTTACGCGTAAGGGTCTTAACAGGTCATTGACGCTGTAAATCTGCTTGTTGTTAAAAGCAGGCGACTTGCTGTCCGCCGCGGCTTAACTCTGGTGGCCGCATCGATGTTTCGTTTCGATGGACTTATTAAAAACTATAGTTGTTTTATCGTCAACAACAATAGTTGTTTTTATGGTTTTTTTTGGTTTTATGTGGTTGTTGGTAAACGGAATTTATTTTTTATGTCGGTGTGGTATGCTCAAAAAAACATCAAATAGGGCTTGACTATGGATTACGAAGAAATGGCGCAGTTGCGCTATCAGGAGATGTGCCGGATTGTGGGTGATGTCGTGTTCGCTATGGTAGCCGAAGGTCACGAAACCAAGCGGGTCGCCATTGCTGACGTGATAAGAACGGAGATTGCTAAGGGCCTGGATAAGTGGGATTCAGACCAGGTTCAGGTTATGGAACTGGCGGTTAAACTGCTGGAAGAGTAGGTTAATATACTCAACATAACATAGCAGAGGGCTACATGAGACCGCCGATCACAAAGGAAGAAGTCGAGTTACTGATGCAGGATATGGAGATGCTGGCAGAGCAGCAGCTAGTAGGACTGGAGGCGTTCGAGGCTCTGAGACTGCTGGAGATGCGCAGACATACCGGTAAGCTGGAGGCTATAAAACGATTGATATCGTATGGGAAGGAGTAGCCTAAAAAAATCCCCTCTTTCGGGAGAGGGGATAAAAAGGTGGAAATCTATCTATGTTTAGAGCCACCATCGTAGATTAAAGCTAATAAAAAGTAACCAGGCGCGGTGGCCGGGTGTTTATATCTCAATATCTTTGTTTCCGAGGGCTTCTATTGCACTTCTCAAGTGCGTCTTTAAGGTATTTCATTTCCTCTTTCTTCTGCGCGTTTTTTGCGAAGATATAAGGTATCAGCGCCCCAAGTATAGCCCCCGCTGATCCTGAGAACAATTGAGACTGGCTGATAAAATTCATAACCGTATCTAAAAGGTAAAACAGTTAGCTCTGGCTTCTTTTGCGTAAACCTTCACCTATTGGGTAGAGGTGGTTCGGCTATATTTTTGGGTTAAAGCAAAGGTGCCTGCAGTTGCTAAAATTTTAGAGAAGCCTTTAAGTGACTCCCCAAGAGAAGAAAGCTCTAGCTCATGCTTCTCCGCGTCAAGCCCATCATATCTAAGTGAAAAATTAACATCTTGAATGCTAGTGTTTTCCATCACCAGTCCTTAAAGAGTTATCACCCAAACACTCCATCAACCCACGTCCAAAAACCACTGCCACACAATCAGCGCGGCTAGAATGGCAGCTATGATGACAACCAGATACTTTCTCACCATGCTGAGAATCCCTTTAAGGCATTGTCCTGAAGCATAAACACACATATGCCCGCCACTATGACTATCAGTGCTAGCACAGAGATAAGCGACCTCATGAGTTCTCCTTTCAGTCCGTTACCAGTGAAAAATCAGTAGTGAGATAGCCATAACCGAGATCAGCGCTACCAGTCCATTGAAGAAATGTTCCTTCATCTCTTATCTTGCTCCGTGTGTGTTTGTTTTAGCTACCCAAACGTCTTATCAGGCCACATGCTGGCTACCCATGCTTCCTGTACGTCTGAGGCATGCTGCCGATCACCTTGCCGAACACAAAAACACGATTCATCTCGTCTTTTTCGATGGGTTCCCACGGTACATAGGTTTTGTTATCCGATATCACAATAAGCTTATCCTTCATCATTTGAAGGCGCTTAACGTGTGCTGTGTCATCGTAGAGGAATGCATAAATCCCATCCCCATCGAAGCGCTGAACGCTGATATCGACGAAAAGAAGATCTCCAGGCTCGATAGTCCCGCTCATGCTATCGCCACGAACGTTAATTATTCTGATTTGATCAGCCTTGCGTCCATTAAACATCTGGCGAGCATCAGATTCTGAGTACTCGACTGAACGCAGAACTTCAATGAACTCATTGTTAATTATGCCAAGGCCTGCACTTACTGTGAGATCGAGAACGTCAACCCTGAAAGTGTCTGAAGCTGAATTTCGGGATTGAACCTTGGCTGCATGTTCCCCACCGGTATTCATCACCCCTTCACCGGAACTTAGCCATTCTGGTTGAACCCCTAGAGCGTTGGCGATCTCTACCAGCTTTGTAGTTTGATTTGCTTTGCCAGTTTCAATCTTCTGTATAGCCGCTTGGCTTACCCCAACTAACTCCCCGAGAGCCTTTTGAGTAAGGCCTCGTTTAGAGCGCGCTTCTTTGAGTCGTTCTGCGAGTGTCGTTTTCATAGTTCAAATGTACAACCGTGGTTTTATTCCATCAAACGAAAATGGTTGTTGACTAAATACAACCATGGTTTTATTCTTCTTTCATATTCACTACGGAGGTTGTTATGAACCCAGTAATTAAAACCGCGATCAGTATTGTCGGTTCTCAGAAAAAACTGGGCGATGCCTGCGAAGTTTCTCAGCAGGCCGTTTACAAGTGGCTGCATAACAAAGCGAAGGTTTCCCCTGAGCACGTTGGCAGCATTGTGAGCGCCACTGGAGGAGCAATCAAGGCTCACCAGATTCGCCCTGATTTGCCGACATTGTTCCCGAATGCCGAGAAGTCAGTAGCTTAGTGTTGCAGCTTTACAACGCTCTTTAACAATCAGGAAATTAAATCTAACGGCTGAATTATCAGCCATTTGGAAATTATTTAACCAGGGGGAATGCACATGCAATCACTTACGTATCAATACAATACCGGAATACGCCCGGGAGCGATGATAAACCTCGCTCAACCTAGGGCGGCGCCGGACCACGACAAAATCCGTGATGCGGTCCGGGCATGGTCCTCGACGCTAGACAATCAGGACGTAGTGTCAGCGCTGATTATCAGCGAATACAGGGAGCAGGGCGGGACCGCCATCAGTTTCCCGGAAGATATCAGCCGGGCGCGCCAGAAGCTGTTTCGCTTCCTGGATAACCGTTTCGACTCGGAGCAGTACCGCGAGAACGTTCGTCAGCTGACACCGGCAATCCTGGCTGTTCTGCCGCTGGAGTTTCGCAATCGCCTGGCGCCTCAGAACGACACCATGTCGCTGATAGCTTCGGCAATGAAAGAGTGTGCTGAAGCCAAGCAGGCGGTGCTTCTAAACGCTCCAGAGCACCAGAAGCTAAAAGAGGTAAGCGAGGGTATAGCATCTCTGTTTCGCCTCATGCCGGAGCAGGTAGGCCCACTGATGACGATGGTGACATCGATGCTGGGGATTATGTGAGAACTACAGAAATGGCCAAAGCCGCGGTGCTCGAACACCGACGGCTTTCAGGTGGAATTAATTGGATTAATCTACAGGAGTAATTATGGCAAATACCGCTGAAGTTATCAATTTTCCGATTAAAACCGTGCGTTCGGGAGGTCAAATGGCTGACCTGGCTAACGGGTATACCAAGATCGCAAACGAGATACAGAAGCTCAAGCCACGTCTGCGGATGTCTGGTCGTGAGTGGCAGTGTCTTGAGGCTGTTATCTGGCTTACCTATGGATGGAACAAGAAGCAGGACCGGGTAACAAACACGGTGATTGCTGAGCTTACAGACCTCGGAGAGTCGCATATTTCCGACACAATCAAATCTCTCGCGGAGCGGAAAATTATCTTCGCTCATAAGCAGGGAGTGATGAAAATTATCGGTATAAATACTGAGCTATCTGAGTGGATTTTAGACAAACCGAAAACGGGAAAACTCTTCCCAGAATCGGGAAAAATGTTACCGAAAACGGGAAAACCTTTCCCGGAAACGGGAGACACCCAATACAAGAACAATAGTAAAAGATCTTCTTCGTCTCGGAATTCTAAAGAATCCCGAAACGAGGAAACTTTGAAGTTTCTCTCTCGTCATCCAGAAGCGGTCGATGGGATTTATACCCCTGCGGGAAAATCCTGGGGAACAGCTGACGACCTCAAAGCCGCGCGATGGATTTTCGATAAAGCCCTCACCGTGAATGCCTCACTTTCAGAACCGAACTGGGTTGAATGGGCAAACACCATCCGTCTGATGCGTATGCAGGACAAGCGCAGCCATTACGAAATCTGCGAATTGTTCAAGTGGGCCAATGAAGACAGCTTCTGGCAGAACAACATTCTGAGCCCCACCAGCCTGCGAAAACAGTGGGATAAGCTCACGACTAAACGTCAGCGCAACCCAAACCCACAACACGCGAAATCCTGTGCAGCCGCGCTGGACAATACCGACTGGATCAAGGGGGTACTTGAATGAAATCTCTCGCAGAAAGCATGCATAACTTTGACCGGAAGAACTTCCAGCGTATCGCCGCCGGCATGCCTGAAATGCAGAATGCGCATAGCTTTGCACATCATGCGACAAAAACGGCTGAGATATTCAACGAGCTGTTTCGCCAGTTGCTCGCCGTATTCCCGGCACTGGCCAGCAAGTCTGCAGAAGACCTCAACGAGATGCGCCGGCAATGGCTTCTGGCGTTCAAGGAAAACGGCATCACCACGGTAGAGCAGATTAACGCCGGGATGCGGGTTGCTCGCAAGCAGGAAAAACCATTCATGCCATCACCTGGTCAGTTTGTTTCCTGGTGCCGTTCTGAGGAGGCGGTGACGGTAGGCCTGCCAGACGCGAGTGAGTTGGTTGATATGGTTTACCAGTATTGCCGGACCCGCGGTCAGTATCCGGACGCTGAGTCTTACCCATGGCCTGAACACAAAATCGAACCGATAACCCTGAAACACAAAGCCTGCTACTGGATGGTGACCGGTTTGTATACCGATATGCGTGCAAAGGGATTAAGCGACTCCGAATTACGCCGAAAAGCATCAGAGGAACTGTTGCGCATGGTTCGTCGGGTGAACGCGGGTGAAGTTATTCCGGAGCCGGTTAAGAAGATCCAGAATCTTGGCGGAAGACCATTAACACAAGAGCAGGGCTTAAACAAAATCGCTGAAATCCGCGCGAAGTTTGGCCTTGGGAGAGGGCGTAACCATGGCTAGAGCATTATCAGCAGCAGAGCGCCGTGAGTACGTCAGTGCAGTGATTCGTATCACTAAGCATCAGGGGCGCCTGACTACCACCGAAGCAATGAATAAACTGGGCCTGAGCCGCGATACCGTCCTGAAGTATTTCCGCGAGGCGGAAGCCAGCGGCGAGGTTGTTCGTCATGGACGATTGGGGTTATTTCGCGATCATCGCGCCGTCATCTACTTTGACATGCAACGATTCGGCATGGCGCCAAAGATAGCGATCGGGATGAATCACAACTTGCTGGGCGGTTCCGTTTTTCAGCGTTTTTTGGATGTTCAGGAGGCTATGCATGGATAACAAAATCAGCACCAACAAAATCATCGCTGATATCAAAGCGACCAAAGGCAATCGCTCTGGGTGCCAAGGATTAAGTTCCTCACTTGAGAGTGACGGCTACATAACTTCAATCTGCAAGTGGGTGCGAGCAACAAGTCCTGATCGGATTAATGCGTTGGTTGAGCATGTCGAGAAACAAGACGCCGCTCTGATTGCCTGGGAAAAAACCATGATGGAAGTTTGCGGCGAGGATGGCCCGGCGTCGGTAGCCAGCGAAATTCGCTCGTTGCGGGCTCTACGGGATACGGCAATTCAGGCAATTAAGTCTCAGGTTGAGCAGCTGGCTGCGGAGAATGTGGGGCTAAAGGCTGGCGTAACTTACTTCGCATACTCGCCTGAATACGGTTTTGATTATTTCAAAGACAAGCAGAACGCTATTGATACAGCGCAGGAAGAGATTGACGCTTACCGTGAGGACGCAGACGACGGCTGGAGCGAAGATGTTCAGCGCGTGTCATGGGGTGTCGTGATTCAACAGGCTCAAGGCTTCGATGCTCAAGGGCTGCATACCTCCGATAGCCAGCACACCTATCAAACATGCAATTACCGGTTGGTTGACTCGGTGGCAACCCCCGCCACCGATCGCATTGTTGCAGAGGCCGAGGCGCGCGGAGTTGAGAAAGCCATCGAATGCATAGTGCAAACAATCACGCCTAATCACGAAACGATACTCAAAGAATTCGCCCAGCAGCTGCGCGAGGGGGCTGAATGATCCACTTCCACGGAGGGCCAATCACGCCAGATACCTGTGCGTTGAAGGCGTGGAAGGGGCACCATGCGTCCGTTAGCTTTGCAAACGCAGGTCAGTTAGCGCTGGCTAGCGAAGTTACTCAGTCATTTGCTCCGGATAACAATGCATTCAGTTTCTGGACGAAAAAAAGCGTGGTGGACTGGAACGAGTATTACCGGTTCGTCGAGCGTTGGGCTAACCACTCACGGTTTGCGTTCGCTGTTATACCGGACGTGATCGGCGGCAGTAGCGAGGAAAATGACGCCCTGATAGGCGAGTGGCCGCATGGGAAATTCATTGGAACACCAGTGTGGCACATGAACGAACCGGACGAGCGGTTTATCCGGCTCTGCAGCGAGTTCCCGCGAGTGGCTATCGGCAGTATGGGTGAGTACGACGCCAAGCGCCCGCGCCGCTGTGTAGCCAGGCTGAGAGACTTGATTCGGCATGTTGTTGACGGGAATGGCTATCCAGTTTGCAAACTGCATGGTCTGCGAATGCTCAACGCCGAAATTTTTCGCCACATCCCACTGTCGTCGGCTGATAGCACAAACGTGGCCCGCAATATCGGTATCGATAAAGCCTGGCAAAAGTCAGTTTATGCGCCAGCCAGCAAAGAGACTCGCACGGCTGTACTTGTTGAGCGAATTGAGTCGATGAATAGCGCCAGTCCGCTCAACTATAACGCCGACCGCGACCGCTTTATGCCGCGGTTGGCATTTGAGATTTAGGAGCCAACGAATAACCAGCAAATTAACACCCAAAGAAGGATTGAAAAGGCCCCGCTTGAGGCCTTCGTTCAAACCACCTTCTTTAACCACCTTTTCCGTCTCAGTTTCGGAACACATGAAATGGCGGTGAGTTGAGTTCCACAAGTGGAACAGGCTGCGCCATGAAATTGGTTTGCATCACCTCGGTAGGTAGTGAAGTAGAACTTTGCTCCTGAGCAAACCGGGCATTTGAATTCGATGTCGGGGATATCCCCTCCAGTCAGGTGAGTTGAGTAATGAATATAAGCCAAAAAGGGAGAAAGCCTTATCTTTTTGGATGATTTTTGCCTGGTAATTAAAGGTATTTATTAATGAAGATGACAAAAGAGAGTCTCCTCAAAATTATTAGTGCTGCTGATGAAGTCATTTCAGCATTGGCAGGCACTAACGATGAAGTTCACAAAGACGACAATGACAAGATGATTCGTTTGTGGGATGACCTGAACGACCGATACGCGCCACCTGAGGTGGTCAGGGAACTGGCCCGCATGGCGCTGGGCGCAATGGACAGCGAGCCGGTGGCGTATACCGACGAGCGCAACCTGGGCTATATCGACCGAGGGCGAGAGACGGCCTATCTGTGGGGCAAGCAGAACTCAGAGGCGGGAGATGTACCGCTCTATCGCCACGCGCAGCCTACGCCGGAACGCGAGCAGGTACGCCGCGAACACGCCGAGTGGTCACAAGCGACCTTCGACAATGTCGGCCCGGTTGACCCGTTGAAGCACCATAGCAAAGAAGTGTTGGAAGCGCAGACGAATCCGATTACCTGAACGAGTGGGCCGATATACAATTCTTACTATGGAATGCGCAATGCCTTGCTTGCATTGCCGACGAGCAGATTAATCAGGCGATGGTTGAAAAGCTAGCGGTGAACGAACTGCGAAAATGGCTGGAGCCCAAAGACGGAGAGCCGCGGTTGCATAGCTGAGCTAAGCCTGACGTTAGCTGAAGAGAAATACTTAAACTTACTTTAAGCGTGATAGTCCGGCCAAAAAACGCCGATTAATGCTGCTATAGCAGACATTATCAACAAGCCGGATATCAGTAGCCTTGACTTAACTGATGGGTCTTTGTCCCCTCTTCGGTAATGTCTAATAAGTAGCAATCCAAACGACAAACTAATGGCTGAATGAGTATAGGCTAATTTCTCGGGTAAAAGCATGAAGATTTCCTTCCTTCGAATCCTATGACTTAGTCTTCAAATAGTTTAAAGCAATTATGCGTCTGAGTTCTATACTGAATGCAACGAGGGAAGTGATGTTCAAGCTACCCTCTATAGTGGATTTTGAGGATTCCCAGGGGGGGTAGGGGGCTGTGCATGCGCTTATGGAAGTTTTGGGATGGGAGGAAAATATTATCTGATGCAATGTTTAGTTTGGCGTTTTTGATTTGTAAATCATCAACGATGGCATAAGATGGTTAATCCCATTCAGCCTGCGAGTGTTTTATTCGCTTTGGAACCAGATCATGGACTTGCATGACTTGATTATGTCATGATATGAATGGCTTGAAGGTTATTTCAATTTATTACATGTGGTATCTTATACATTTTAGAATGTAAAGCAGGTGAATAATGATGGCGTATTTGGATCATTTTTTGAATTTCATTGAGAGCAACCCAGCATTGGCCATAGGTTTTAATATTGTGCTTCTAATCGTGTCTGGATTTTTTGCGCATATTATGTGCAGGTTCCTATTAATTAAAGTTGTCAGGAAAGTGTTTTTTGCCAGTCATAAACAAGATGTTCCTCTTGAAAAAGATCGACGTATTGCTGAAAAGTTATCCAACTTCGTTCCTGTCATTATTGTATATTATATTCTTCAATTTATGCCAAACATGCCCGCGTCATTGGTTACTGGCATAAATACAATATGTGGAATCTTGTTTTTTGTTTTTATGTCTGTCTTTTTTAATGAAATGCTAGATATCGTTAATAGTTCTTACTTAAGAAAAACAAAGAGGAAAAATCATTCGATAAAAGGTTATATACAAATAGGTAAGATTTTAGTTCATATCATTGCTGCAATAATGATACTTGCCGTTATGTCAAACAAATCGCCTGCAATAATTATCTCAAGTCTGGGTGCTGTTGCTGCTGTGCTAATGCTAGTATTTCAGCATACGTTGCTTTCGCTAGTAGCTAACGTCCAGTTGTCATCAAATGACGTACTTCAGCTCGGTGATTGGATTGAAATGCCAGATAAGAATTTGAGTGGGGAGGTTACCGATATTGCATTACACACAATTACTATACGCAATTGGGATAATACGATTTCACGTATACCTACGAAAAATTTCTTAACAGAAACATATACCAACTGGCAGGCTATGTTTTCTTCTGGTGCTCGACGGATAATGCGTAGTACAACAATAGATCAGCACTCGGTTACTTTTTTAACTCAGGAAATGCTTGCACCAATACTCGCGATACGAGGTGTGAGTGAGCCTCTCTCGAGGTTAATCGATGGGCGTGATGCAATGGGGATTACGGACAGTTGGTTTATAGATAATGGACTGACTAATCTAACGCTATTTCGCCATTACATGATGGCCTATTTGGCTGAGCGATCTGATATCATCAAGGATATGTATGTCGTAGTGAGAACATTAAAACCCTCAGCTTCGGGAATTCCACTTGAAATTTATTGCTTTACTACTTCAACACTGTGGATGGATTACGAAAATACTCAATCGGAAATTTTCGAGTACATTACGGCCATTGTTGAAAAATTCTCTCTTCGTATATATCAGTATCCAGCAGGACATGATTTTCGGTATTTTTCTTCCGGAAATTGTATTCGTTAAAGCGAACATTTAATGTAGAGGGTTAGTTTTGGTAAAGAGTTACATATTGATTTTTAAACTGCATGTAAATTTTTAGGTAGTTGATTATAGTGGGTGACATCCGAAGCATCCGAGCCCCGTTAGATCTATATGTCCTAACAGAACTCCAAAAAGTAGTTTTGATTTTCCGTTATCAACCAGCCATAATCATGCCATCGGAGCCTGAACAACTCCGGTGACTTCTGCGCATTTAAGGGGACTTAAATGCGACCACAATCTGAACTCCTCACCTTGTCACAGATGCAGAAATGCACCTGCGATTTTCTGCATTCTGTGGTTTCCGTTAAGGAGGCCGTATGAATCTGTCAGTAGACGGCATCAAACTCCATCGCGGCAACTTCGCGGCCATAGGTCAGCAGATTCAGCCGTTGCTGGATGCCGGGCAATGCTTCCGGCTGCAGGTTAAGCCATGGCGCGAGAAGCGCAGCCTGTCGCAGAACGCGCTCAGCCATATGTGGTACACGGAAATCAGCGACTACCTCATCGCCCGCGGTAAGGCCTTCGCTACGCCTGAGTGGGTCAAAGACGCGATGAAGCACACTTATCTCGGCTACGAAAGCAAAGACCGGGTAGACGTCGTGTCCGGAGAGGTGACTACGGTTCAATCCCTCCGCCATACCGCCGATCTGGAAACCGGCGAGATGTACATCTTCCTGTGCAAAGTCGAAGCATGGGCGATGAATATCGGCTGCCACCTGACCATTCCGCAGAGCTGCGAGTACCAGCAGCTGCGCGATAAGCAGGAGGCCTGATGTCCACTCCACTTTCCCGCGTTATCAGTAACGAAATCTTCCGCGTTCCGACGCGCCGCAAGCGTAAGCCAGCGGTTAAGCCGTCCGACATCCCGACACTGAAAGGCTACACCGCCCGCCTGGTGGATCAGAAATGGCTGCGTCTCGCGGCAAGGAGAGCGCATGGCTAAGTTACCGCGCCGCAAGTGCGCCCATAAAGCCTGTCGACAGTGGTTCCATCCGGTGCGAGACGGACAGGTGGTTTGCAGCTTCGATTGCGCCAGCGCGATCGGCAAAGAACAGACCGCAAAAACTCGAGAAGCCGCCAAGCAGAAGGAAGCGCAGCGCCAGCGCACTGAAGAGAAGGCAGGCCGCCAGCGGCGCAAGGCCAAGCGCGAATCATTCAAGACAAAGGCCCAGTGGGATAAAGAGGCGCAATCGGCTTTCAACCGCTACATCCGGATCCGTGATGAGGGAAAGCTGTGCGTCAGCTGTGGCAATCCACTTATCGGCAAGAGCAACTACCTCACCGGCAGTGCCATTGATGCCAGTCATTACCGTTCCCGCGGCGCAGCGTCGCACCTGAAATTCAATGTGTTCAACGTCCACTCTGCCTGTACCCGCTGCAACCGGCAATTGAGTGGAAATGCAGTTGAGTATCGGATCCGCCTTATTGATCGCATCGGGCTTGAGAGAGTGGAGCGGCTTGAGGCTGATAACGAGCCCCGCCGGTTCGATATCCCATACCTGCAGCGCATCAAATCCATATTCACCCGCCGAGCCCGAGCGCTGGTGAAGCGCCGCGCCCGCCATCAGGAGGCTGCATGAGCCGTTACGCTATTGAGCGGATCCGCGACCGCTGGCAAAAGCTCCGTCTGTTCCGGGCCCGCGGCACGGTATTAGTTGACTACCGCATTTTGAAGAATTTCGTTCGCATTTATCAGACCCTGGGAGAGACAGCATGACAGCGCAATATTTAGAATTTGTTCGCCAGCAGCTGATAGTGGCCACCGCCGATCTGAGTGGCGCGACGAAAGGGCAGTTGGTAGCCTTTGCGGAAAACGCGATGTTTGAGGCGACGGCGCGCAGCAGTATGCGGATGAAGGTAGTCGACCCGGCAACCGGGAGAATGGTTAAGCCGAGCAATCCGCCGGTACCGGGGAAACAGTCCCGCGCCAAAGGCTCAGCAATCGCCCTGGTTCAGCCCGTGGAATATTCAACGGCATCATGGCGGCGCGCACTGCTGTCGCTGGAAGAGCATCAGAAATCCTGGTTGCTCTGGAACTACAGCGACAATATCCGCTGGGAGCACCAGGAGACGATTACCCGGTGGGCGTGGGAGCAATTCAGCCAGCAGTTGGCCGGCGTTCGCATTGCAAAGAAAACTGTCGATCGCCTGCGTCAGCTTATCTGGCTGGCGGCGCAGGACGTGAAAGCAGAGCTGGCGGGCCGTGATACTTACGAATATCAGAAGATGGCGGAACTGGTCGGTGTAACGCCAAAGAACTGGTCTGAGACGTTTACGGAGCGCTGGATTGAGATGCGCCACATCTTCCTGCGCCTAGACAGCGGTGCTTTGTTGCAGGTTACGCGATCACGTTCACAACAAAAGGCGACAAATTTCGATACAAGTCTTGCAAAACTGGATTGAAACGCATATATTTCATGTAAATCTGATATCGTCGCCATAGCTTCGATTGTCGACACAAAGAATTCAAGCCCGAGGTTAACACCTTGGGCTTTTTGCTTTCCGGCGATACGACAGGGGTATTCGCGAGATACATTGCATCAGTACCCCTGTCACATCGTCGTATGGCATTGAAAAAAAATTGGTCGGATGTAAAATTTCCGGCGTGGTGAATCCTCCGGTGCGGAGGGGCGGAAGTGACAAGGCGGCATCATGATGATAATGCCATATGAAAAATTGACCGCGAGCAATGGTTGGTCAGCCAAAGGCTCACCGGGAGGCATCCGGCACCACAATCACCTCAAAATTAGAAACAGCAGTGGCAGGCTCGCTTTGGCGGGCCTTTTCTTTAGGCAAAAAAAGCCCGCATGGTTTCATGCAGGCAAGGCAGTTACATTTAGATTTTGTCCCGGTATATGTTTTTTTGTCCGGAAATCGAAAGATACTTTCTCGAATTCATTTTGTAAATAACGGATTCAAATCACAGGGCCATGCATTTGCATGGCTTTTTTATTATCAGGTCCCGCGGGAATCATCATCGACATGCTTCGTTGTTAAATCCAGCCTGACGGGCCTGACCCCTTTTAAACACACACAGCGCCAACCGGATATACCGGAGGTGAGAGATATGCGTATGCCCTACAAACAAGATTTCATCGCCGCTCTGCTGGCAGCTAAGGAGCAGGGCATTGGCGCAATACTTGCCTTCATGATGGCGTACCTGCGAGGCCGCTATAACGGTGGCGCCATGACGAAGACGCTAATTGATGCGCTTATGTGCGCAATGATTGCCTGGTTCGTCCGTGACCTTCTCGACTTTACTGGGCTTAGTAGCAATCTCGCCTACATCGCCAGCGTGTTCATTGGCTATATCGGTACGGACTCGATCGGCAGCCTGATTAAGAAATTTGCCGCCAGAAAGGCAGGGGTAGACGATGCAAACCAGTCCTGAAGGAATTGCACTGATTAAAGGTTTTGAGGGCTGCCGGCTGACCGCATACCCCGATCCGGGTACTGGCGGAGCTCCGTGGACGATTGGCTACGGCTGGACATTGCCAGTTGATGGTAAACCGGTAAGGCCGGGTATGACTATCGACCAGGCTACCGCTGACCGACTGCTGAAAACAGGTCTGGTGGGTTTCGAGAATGATGTCCTGAAGCTTGTTAAAGTGAAGCTGACACAGAATCAATTTGATGCCCTGGTATCGTTTGCCTACAACGTCGGCTCCCGCGCGCTTTCAACCTCCACTCTGCTTAAAAAGCTCAATACTGGCGATAACAAAGGCGCTGCCGATGAGTTCCTGCGCTGGAATAAAGCTGGTGGGAAAGTCCTGAACGGTCTGACCCGTCGGCGTGAGGCGGAGCGCGCTCTGTTCCTGTCGTGATTACTTTTGCTGATATTAAAGTCTCATGGCGTCTGATACTGCTGGTGACCGTCATTGCGGTAATCGCCGGACTTTGTATTTTGCTGGCAAACAGCCACGCTGATGTTGCTACGCTTAAGAGTGATAACGACGTTCTGCGCAGTGACAATACACTGCAAGGGACCGTTATCGCTGCTCAGGCATTCAACTTCAACCGGTTTAACCAAGTGGCCGATAACGCCAGCCGGCTAAACTCTCTGATTGATGCCAGCTCTGATAAAACTGTTATCGAATACCGGGAGATCCTCCACCGTGAAAAGACCTGTGATCTGCCTGTTCCTGCTGATGTCGCTGGTGGGCTGCTCGAATACGCGCACCGTTTACGTTCCAGCGCAATGCACACCGATACCGGCAGACCTAACGCAGCCGATGATAGTACCACTGCCGCCGGCTCAATAACGTATTGCCAGGCTGTTTTGTGGATTAAGCCGCTGCTGGCCGTCATCGAGAAGGGTAACAATCACTTTGCTGGCATAAGGCAGATAGAGCTGGAAAGAAAAAACTAGGGATGGCTCGTCCTTGAGCACACGGGTATTGCTGAACGACGGCTTTACCTGACATAGCAAAGCACCATTAAATTGTAGAAAAGACTCGATATTTAACAAGCGAAGCGCAGCATTGTAAAAAAATGCCCTCACAAGGAGGGCTACCAGAGTCTCAGTTTCACTTGCTTTTTTTATAGATGTTTCCCTGGAGTTGGCAATCTCCACATCAGAGTTTTTTACAGCCTAGCAGCCATACAGTGATCAACAAGCGTAAGCGGAAAGGATTAAGATTTAACTTAGGCAGAATTTTTGTCGTTTAAAGTCAAATTGCCTATCTGATCACTACATCGACGTATGCCCCGCCTGACGAAGAAAGACATCCTGACGCATAACAAAGTTTGGCAGGGGAACTGCCAGAAGGTGAGCCCATGAGTTACACGCGATGCACCTTTTGCGGTTCGGGTTTACACACCCGCGAGAATTGCCCTCACACATGGAGTGGCAACGCTTGCCGGGTGAGTCTGCGCTGTAGCTACTGCGGTGCCACCGGTCACAATTCTAACGCCTGCCCGCACAATGCCAGCAGCGCTAACCGTCGCCGTCTAAATGACGATTACTATCTGGACTGAGGATAAATATGTCATCTCCAATCATGAAGTATTTTGCATATCAGCATTTACCGGCTCACCTGCAGGAAGTGAGTAAGCCGATTGGCGATCTTGCAACACTGATGGACGAAACGTTACCTGATGGTGCCGAAAAGTCAGCAGGCTTACGTAAATTGCTTGAAGCCAAAGATGCACTGGTTCGCGCAAAGCTTGTCTAGCCATTACAAAGCTCATCTTCGGGTGGGCTTGATAATGGTCTACGCCTGAACAGGAAGACACATATAGGGTTCGAACTGAAAAAAACCCCTAAGGAGAAATCCATCAAGGGGCGCTGCATATCAGCCAAGCGGCCACCATACAGTAAAGCTGGGTAATAGCTAACATTACTTATTTAAAATTTCTTAAGCGGTAGTGGGGGTCGTCATCCTTGACATGATCTCCAGCCGGTAACGCCTGAGCGTAACCGTAAGGTTATCTTCTACATCGTTTTCCGGCCGGAGCCGGGCTACGTCATGAAGTATCCGTTCTACTTGTCGTTCAGGCTCGTTAGAGTCTTAATATAAGGCACGGCTTCTGCTTCTTCCCCAGTGACGTTAAGGCCAGTGAGCCAGCTTCTGGCTTCAGATATGGAATATAGCCGCTCATCATTCAAACTGACTTCAGCCATGCTGGTAAGTTCGTTGATAAGCGATGGGACATCAATATTCTGTTCTCTGAGAGCGAGTGCAAGAGCCGCTTCTCCAATTATGACATAGCCTTTCTCGTCGAGTTGAATAGACAAAAAAACCTCCATTTGTTGATGATAACCTCATATTTAATGCTAGTTGAATGCCAGTTTTATGCACGAGATATCTATAAAATCCTTTTTAAGGCGGAATTATCTGTATTGGGCTGTATCACTTGATGGTTTTTTGTGCGATGATCATCAATCAAGTCACGGTTAACGCATTTTGTACCAATGCTGCTTCCACAACCATCGAGAGTCCAATGCGATATGACTCAGATTTGCCATCTGATTTGCCATCTGACAGTCGAGGATCAAATGATGCTTTGCGGGAAGAAAAGGAAATCCTCGGCAATTGCGTCCGCCACCTTTTCTGTTCACAAAAGGCCATAACCAGTGAAAATATTGCAGAAGTTTTATCTACAAGAATCATGATTGAATCAAATGCTGAAAAAATTATTGTGATAAAGCGCATCTTTAATTTAATTAGTCAATCAAGATAAATTCCGTAAGTCCCTAATCACATATTAAGCCACCTTTCGGTGGCTTTTTTACAATTACTATCCCTCACAAGGGATAAAATTCAAATAGCTCCTGTAGCGGATAAAGAGGCTCTGAATGTCCGACATCTACATCATCAAACTGACTACGAACGACGGCAGCGAGTACACGGGCAAGATGTCACGACGTCAGCCTGAGCTTGTTAATGGCTTTGTTCCGCTGGCGACCGAGACGGGCGAGTGGCTGTATTTCGCGCCTGCCGATGTGAAGCGAGTGCAGTTCACGCCAGTACCGGAAGAGCAGACAGAACAAACAACGGAGTAACCCATGGCTAACGATGACGAGTGCAGGTTATCTCCGCCAGTTATCTTCCCCGACTCGGGCAACTGGCGTCCATATGCCTATTTCCATATGTTGAGTATTAACTGATATATCCACGAGCTTTGAGATAATTTTCCGCAATAATCACACCTACAGGGTTGGTGACTAGTGAGTTAAGTTCTGCAAGGGTTGAAATGCCAAAAGAGTCAAGAATTAATTTTGTAGCGGGGAATGCTTCATAAAATGATGCATCAGATGTGAAAGTATCATATCCAGTTCTTTTGGATAATAACTCTAAGTAATTGATGTTGTATGTTTTATCTGAGAACAACACGCCTTTAATCTCTAAAAGTGGCTTATTTAAGCGTTTGAGGGTGAAATGTTCTCCAAGAAATTTTATGTAATCTGTTTCATAAACAGCATACATTGACTTATGGGCCATATAATTTGCTTGTAAAGAAAGGTCAGGCAGTGAAACATGAGTCCTCTTTTCCTCTGCAAGCCTTGTGATATTTATTTTTCCTATCATCTTGGTAATTGAACGTAAAAAATATACAAATGCCAAAAACTTAATATCATTAGTGGTCAGTCTTGATGTTGTATCTAACGCTTGATCGATCAAAATACTTCGTCTTCTTGATCGCTTTCAATTTTAGTAACTATTAACTCCTTAAGAAGTTCTGATTTTGCATCAAACCCCTTTCTTGCGACCTGAACAACTGCTTGATTGAGGGTGTACTGAATATCGGGATCAGCGAGTTTTGCTCTTAGTTTTTCATCAACATCTTTAGAGAGTTTTTCTGCAATTTGGTGACCAAATTCTTGAGCCCGTGAGTCGACTAAAGCAAATGCATCTTCACGAAGCGAAGCCATTTCACTTTTGACCATTAACTGGCAAATAGCCATGACCTCAGTAGTGGTGTTGCCAAAGTGGGCATCACCTGTAACTTGTATAGCTGAGGAGTTATCACCCACACTTTGGCCGGATTTCTCGAATAAGTTCATTCTTTGTCCTTTTCATTAATAGTTACGTTGCCACCAATTTGTATACCGCTAGAGTTATCGCCGATTGTTTGGTTAACACCTTGCTCTTTAGCTTTGTTGCTTTTTAGATTGGCTAAGGCTGTTAGAAAAACTACCAAACTCGCTAATGCTGCTAGCGCTGTGGCTAATGTTTGACTGGTTATAGCTTGATACCCAAAGCCTAAAGTCGAACAAAGAGATACAAGTACGATTAATTTTCTCACCAAAATCTCCAGAGATAAAATATGGCACTCACTGACAAGCAAGAAATGTTCTGTCGCGAGTACCTCATCGATTTAAACGCCACGCAAGCGGCTATTCGGGCGGGGTACAGCGCTAAGACAGCAAACCGCACCGCGTCCGAAAACATGTCAAAACCTGACATCCAGTCAAGAATTGCTGAACTAAAAGTGCAACGCAATGATCTGGTAGGCATAAATGCGACATACGTCCTCAATCGTCTCGTTGAGATAGACCAGATGGACGTGCTAGACATCCTGACCCCGACCGGAGAGCTAAAGCCAGTATCTCAATGGCCAAAGGTATGGAGAACAACGCTATCTGGGCTGGATGTCGTCGAGATGGCTTCAGAGGGAAACACATCAGCGCTGCTTAAGAAGATTAAATGGCCTGACAAGGTGAAGAATCTTGAGTTGCTCGGTAAGCATGTGCGCGTGCAGGCATTCAAAGAGCAAGTCGAACAGAAAGTTGTGGCGACCCACAGCATTATGCCGGTTCCGACCTGTGACAATGTTGATGAATGGGAAGCCGCGGCCCAGAAGCAACAGAGCGAGGTTCTTGGTGGATGAATTACAAAGCTGTATGGAAGCCTCTACCTGGCTCGCAATCGCTCTCACTTAGCTGCCCATGTAACGAGATTCTCTATGAGGGAACTCGCGGGCCAGGAAAAACAGCGGCGCAGTTGGCCCGATTTCGGCGCCTGGTTGGCCTCGGCTATGGCTCGTTCTGGCGGGGCGTGATTTTCGATACTGAGTATAAAAACCTCACCGATATCATCACGCAGTCAAAGCGTATGTATCGCCTGTTCAATGACGGCGCCCGCTACCTGGCATCTGCATCTGAACTGCGTTGGGTGTGGCCGACTGGTGAAGAGCTGCTGTTCCGCTTCGGAAAAGAAGAGGGCGATTACTGGGATTATCATGGTCAGGAGTTTCCGTTTATCGGCTTCAACGAGCTGACCAAGCAGCAGTCGTCTGAATTTTACGAGATGATGTTCTCCTGCCGACGCTCATCGTTCCGGCCGGAGAATTACCCGCGGGAAGACGGCTCATTACTGAAGCCTATTCCACTGGAAACATTCAGCACGACCAACCCGTTTGGTATCGGGCACTCCTGGGTAAAAAAACGCTTCATTGAGCCAGCTCCCCGCGGCACCATCATCCGCGAGACGCAGCGGGTATTTAACCCGCAGACAGAGAAAGAAGAGGATGTGACGCTTACCCGTGTTGCAATCCACGGCTCGTTCAAAGAGAACCCGTATCTTGACCCACAGTACATCGCCATACTGATGGCGATCAAAGACCCTAACCGGCGCAAAGCGTGGGTAGAGGGCTCATGGGATGTGACCAGCGGCGGACGCTTTGATCATTTGTGGAATGAAGCGCTGCACGTCATTAAGCCGTTCCGCATTCCAGATAGCTGGACCGTTGATCGCTCCCATGACTGGGGCGAGTCGAAGCCGTTCTCTAACTTGTGGTGGGCGCGCACCGATGGCACTGCCGCGACATTACCTGATGGGCGTCAATTCTGTCCTCCGCCTGGCTCGCTGATTCTTATTGGCGAATGGTATGGCTGCCCGCCTGACGAACTGAACAAAGGTCTCAATATGTCATCCACTAACGTTGCAAAAGGCGTTGCATGGATTGATAAGCGGCTAACAGGCCAGGAAGTTGACGAACCGGACGAGATAAAACTCGATGGTATCACTCGGGGGCAACTAAACATCATGCCGGGAATCTGCAAAAGGATTGTCCCTGGACCAGCTGACAGCGCCATTTACAATACTGGAGACGATGAACTTTCTATTGCTCAGAAAATGGAGGTGCAGGGCGTTAAATGGGTTGAGGCCAACAAAAAGCCCGGCTCTCGCGTTAATGGTGCCGCGTTATTCGCTGACATGCTGGAGGCGGTGGTTGAAGGCAAAAAACTGGAATCCGGGATACCAGAGAAGCCCGCGTTTTATGTTTTTGATTACTGCCGTGGCTGGATAAGTCGTATCCCTGTACTCGTCCGTGACAGCAAAAATCCTGATGACGTTGATACGCAACAGGAAGATCACGACTGGGACGGAACTCGCTATGAAGTTCTGCATTCGCCGCCGAAGAAAGTCGGCAAAGTTACTAACCTACGGATCTAATCCCATGCCAGATATTTCAACACCCAACCTCGACTATAACGACATGGTTGAGGCATGGGATATTAACGATGCGCTGATGGGCGGTACGCTTGAAATGCGCCGACAGGGTAAGTTGTATCTTCCGAAATGGCCCAACGAAGACCCTGACAGCTACAAAGAACGATTAGCAGCTGCAACCTTGTTGCCTGCCTATGAAGAAGCGATTAAACAGAACATTGGGCGCGTATTTGCTGAGCCTACGGTATTGAGCGAAAGCGCGCCGGAAGTTATCCGAAAGCTTTCTACCGACATCGATATGGAAGGAAACCGCCTTGATGTCTGGGCGCAACAGTTTTTCAGTATCGGTTTCCAGTACGGCCTTGTTCATGCGCTGGTGGATTACCCGCGGGTGGATCCGGAATCTGTAAGGACAAAAGCAGATGAAAAAGCGATTGGAAGCCGGCCATACGTAACGATGCTAAATCCCCGTCAGGTGATCGGCTGGAAGTCGAAAGTCGAGGGTGGAAAGGTCATCCTTACTGATTTGCGTATTCGTGAAACCATCATTATTGACGGTGATGACTACGGGCAGACAAAGGTAGAACAGATCCGGCATATCATGCCTGGTAAGGTTGAAATCTATCGGCGTAACAGGGGCGATAATGGTGAAGCACAATGGACGCTACACGAAGAATGGAAAACCAGTCGCAGCGATATCACTTTGGTGACGCTCTACACGAAACGCACAGGATTTATGCGCGGATCACCACCGCTACTTAACCTGGCTTTGCTGAATATCAAGCACTGGCAAAGTCAGAGTGAACAGGACAACATCCTGCATGTCGCCCGCGTACCGCTTTTGTCTGTGTTCGGGCTGGAAGACGGGCAGGAACTTACCATCGGCTCATCGGTGGCCACGAAGTTTTCCGATCGCTCAAAACAGGGAATGGAATATACCGAGCACACAGGGACGGCTATTAACGCGGGCAAAGTGTCGCTGGAAGACCTGGAAAACCAGATGCGCCAGGCGGGCGCCAAACTGCTGCGTGCCGAAAATACATCAACCAAATCTGTTGACCAGACCAGTGAAGAGCGCATGCAGGAGAATTCGCCGCTGTACACGATGGCGAGTTCACTGGAGGACGCGCTCGATAACATCCTGCAGATCATGGCGGAATGGCTCGGTGAAACTAAGGGCGGCAATGTCGATGTACGCACTGAACTGGATGTATCTGCTCGGACGTTTGATGCCTCAGCTGCAACGGCTGTTCAGTCACTTCGGCAGGGTGGTGATATTCGCCAGATTGATGCGGTTCGCGTTCTTCAGGCGCTGAAATTCATCGACCCGGACGCGAAACCTGAAGAGGTGATCGACGAACTGAGGAACCAGCAGGTGACGCTTGTCGGCGGCCTGAATAATCCAGGTGGTTGAGATGGCGACGGCGAATGAAAAACTCAGTGACGAAAGCCTGGCTCATGCGATTTGGGTGAGTCAGTACAGCACCGGTGTCGCGAACAGGATGATAAAAATCCTGAATGACAGCGATGCAGAGCTGACGGCCAGGCTGCTGGTGGCGATGGATACCCTCGATGCGGAAAGTTTCAGGGTGTCGAGGCTCGAATCTCTTCTGGTCAGCGTCAGGGCGTTAAATCGTGATGTGGTTCAGTCGATGAGCGAAAGCCTCGCCGGCGAGCTGCAGGAACTGGCGCAGCATGAGGCAGGATTTCAGCTAAGTCTCTTCCAGTTCGCGATCCCCGATGATGTGCTGGCGCTTCATCCGCTGGTAGGAATATCACCGGACGCCGTTTATGCCGCGGCAATGGCCCGGCCTTTTCAGGGGCGGTTACTGAGCGAGTGGGCCAGTAGCCTTGAAGCCGACCGCATGACGCGCATCACCAATACCGTCAGGCAGGGCTTCCTGCTGGGCGATACGCATGAGCAAATCGCCAGAAAGGTCCGTGGTCATGCTAACCGTGGCTATCAGGACGGCGCGCTGCAAATGAGCCGGTCAAACGCTGGCAGTATTGCCAAAACAGCCGTAGGACACCTTGCTCAGACAGCGAGGCAGAGTTTTGCGATGGCGAACGACGACATTCTGAAGGGTAAACAGTGGTTGTCTACTTTGGATAACCGGACATCAAAGGATTGTCGGATCCGCGACCGCCTCAAGTACACGCTGGATAACAAACCAATAGGGCACAAGGTGCCTTATCTGCAGGGACCGGGGAAAATCCACTTTTGCTGTCGAAGCACCGAAACTTACATCCTGAAATCGTCCGAGGAGTTGGGTATCAAAGTCGGCGAAATCAAGGATAGCTCGCGCGCTAGTATGGACGGGCAGGTTCCGGCAGATACCGATTATCAGGGCTGGTTCTCACGCCAGTCGTTCACGCGACAGTCCCAGATTGTTGGCGTAACGCGGGCAAGGTTGATTCGTGATGGCGGCATGTCTCCTGATGAATTCTACAACGACAGGGGCGAGTGGCTGACACTGTACCAGCTACGCAACCGTGACGCGCAAGCGTTTAAAGATGCCAGGATGTGATAGGGTAAATTCGTGGTGAATGTAGGATGCTGACCTGCGCGCCAAAGCGTCCCATGAGAAACGGGCAAGCCGGAAACCAGATTCACTTAGGTGAATCCCCGCCGAACGTTTCAGCGTTTGCCGTGGCAGCACCGGCCACCACACTTTATCATAATGGCTCAGGAGGACTTTTAGCATGAAGATTTTCTTAAGAGGCGGGCCACTGGATGGTGAGTCCACGTCTCTTCGCACTGATGACTACGGTGTACCAATTGAACGAGTAGAATTTCTTCGGCCTATTTCTGATGTATCCCCGTTGTTTGATAAAGGTTTTGACGCTCATGACCTAAAGCAAGATGTCCTGATATACACACTCAAGAGGATAGCAATCGACAGGGAACACCATTACTACGAATACCACTATCAAGGTCGCTAAGGCGGCCTTTTTTATTATCTGAATTACACAACAGGCTGCCTAAGGGCGGCCTTTTTTATTGCCGCAATCCGGATGGTGAGCGGTGCAACGGTCGGATGACCCTGAAAAGGTACCAACATGAAACTGAAGACAGTCGAAGTAAATGGCAAACACTATGCAGAAGTTGATACGAACGGTCTGCCCGTCTACGTACACGATGACGGCCAGGAAGTCGGCTTTGATGCCGTGCAGGCCGTTGGGAAAATCTCCGCTCTGAACGGGGAGGCGAAATCTCATCGTGAAGCTAAAGAAGCGGCTGAAGCCAATCTGGCTAAGTTCGCCAAAATTGGTGACCCGACCAAGGCACTCGAAGCGCTGGAGATGATGACCAAAATCGACCAGAAAAAGCTGATCGACGCAGGCGCTGTTGACCAGGTGAAAGCGGATATCACCAAATCATTCCAGACTCAGCTTGATGAGGCCACCCAACGGGCGACAACGCTCGAAGGTCAGCTCTATCAGGAAATGATCGGCGGCCGGTTCTCTGGCTCAAAATTCATCGCGGATAAAGTGGCAATCCCGGCCGATATGCTTCAAGCGCGCTTTGGTCAGTCCTTCAAAGTCGAGGACGGCAAAGTCGTTGCCTATGATGGCTCCGGCAACAAAATTTATTCCCGCTCTAAACCGGGCGAGCTGGCAGCCTTTGATGAGGCACTGGAGTTCCTGGTGGAGCAGTACCCACAGAAAGACCACATCCTTAAGGCCAGCGGCAATCAGGGAGGAGGCTCTCGCCAGTCTCAGCATTCACTCGGGCAGAAAACGATGAAACGCGATGCGTTTACCAGTCTGAGCCCGACAGATCAGCAATCAACACTCAAAGACGGTATCACCATCGTCGATTAATTCTTTGCCAGCCGTCGGATGGCTGCTGGTGCCAGAGCTGGATAGCTCAACCAACCCTATATTTTAATCTCCAAGGAATCCATACACATGGCTAATACGCTTACCGGGTTGATCCCGACTATCTTCACGGCTCTGGATACCGTATCTCGCGAACAGGTCGGTTTTATCCCGGCTGTATCGCGCAACGCGAAAGCTGATGCGGCCGCGAAGGACCAGACTGTTACTGCGCCGGTCGCGCCACCGGCAACCACTGTTGATATTACCCCGGGGGCTACTGCGCCAAATGACGGCAACCAGACGATCGGCGCCGTTGATGTCAAAATCACCAAATCCAAAATGGCCCCGGTCAAATGGAACGGTGAGGAACAACTGGCGCTGGGGCCCGCAGGGACATACAACACCATTCTTGCGGATCAGTTTAAGCAGGCTTTTCGCGCGCTGGCTAATGAGATGGATGCAGATCTCGCAGCTCTGTACTTCGCATCTTCTCGTGCTGTTGGTACGGCCGGCACAGCTCCTTTTGGTATTGCAGGTGATTTGTCTGATGCAGCAAATGCGCGTCAGGTTCTCTCTGACAACGGTTCGCCGACAACTGATCTGCAGATGGTTCTCGGTTCTTCGGCTATCGCTAACCTCCGCGGTAAACAGTCTGTTCTGTTCAAAGTAAACGAGTCCGGTACTGATGCGCTTCTGCGTGAAGGTATTGTGGGGCGACTGGAAGGTTTCAACATCCACGAATCCGCGCATGTTAAGAAACGCGCTGCATCCCCGGCCGCCGGATACCTGGTGAATGGTGCAAAAGCTGAAGGTGAAATCCTGATTGCGATTGATACCGGGACAGGTGCTTTTGCTGCCGGCGATATCGTGACTTTCGACGGGGACAACAATAACTACCTGGTTGCTGCGGCGACTGCCACGACCATTACTCTGGCTTCTCCGGGCTTACGTCAGGCGTTGGCCGATAATACCGCTATTACTGCTGGTGGCGCCTACACCGCAAACATGGCGTTTGATCGTAATGCATTCCTGCTGGCATCCCGAACTCCGGCAATGCCGCAGGGCGGCGATACCGCAGATGATGTGATGAACGTAACCGACCCGGTCTCGGGCATCACTTATCAGGTGGCGCTGTACCGTCAGTACCGCCAGGTGCGTTACGAAGTCGGCCTGTCATGGGGCGTAGCGGCAGTGAAAACTGAACATTCGGCTCTGCTGCTGGGTTAATTATCAGGGGCTTCGACCCCTTTTTTTAATGGAGGTCGTATGGCTGGATTAACAAAAGAGCAGCGCGCCCAACGAGCTGCTGAGCAAATTGCGCCTACACAGGCGGATAACAACGTACCCGTATCGACCACATCGCAGCTGGTGGTGATGGTTACCGATTTCCCGGCATTCCCCGGTGCGCCCAATACCGCCAACGTTCACCCTGATGAAGTGGAGAACTGGAAGGCGCACGGCTGGAAAGAAATGGAGTGATGCATGATCACCTTCATCACCGTTGAAGACGTCAATTCGATTCTCGGTGCCTCCTGGACGGATGAAAGCAAAAAAGCCAAATCTGTGCTGATGGCTAATACCTGGATGAATGGACTTAACCTGAAACTGCCATGCAATAAGGCAACTCACGAAACCATTATTCCTGACGATGTGAAACAGGCCGGCGCCTATGCGGCGCTGTCGGCGGAAAATGGCGGGCTGTATCAGCAGAAAACTGATTCTGGGGTGTTACTGAGTAAGACGGTCGATGCTGACGATGTATCTGTTTCAAAGTCTTTTGCAGAGCTCGCCACCAACAGCACGGCGTTACTTGATTCCGACCTTCAGCTTGCGCTTGCCATGCTTAAGCCCTATGGCGTTAGTCAGTCGCAAGTGCGGCTGGTGAGGGGGTGATATGTCCGATTTGAAGGTGGTCCCATTCCAAAAGCCCAGCCATCACAACATCGATAACGACCAGGTTATTAGCCTACTGAAACAGGCTTTGGAGCGAGCCGAAAACGGCGGCTGCCACAGTGTCGCAGTGATACTGCTTGATGATGAGGGTAACTCGATTGATTGCTGGCATAGCGGCGGGCGCCCCTATGTGATGGTTGGTGCTATGGAGTCGCTTAAAACCGACTTTATCCATGCTCATATTGAGCGGCGGTAAGGGGGTAACATGCAAAATCCAGATGTGCATTATGCCAGTGACGGGCTCGGTCCTCGCGATGTGTTTGTGAATGGAAACCCGATCATACATGTCGTTTACGCAAACCGGGCAAAGGGCGTTGTTGAGTTTGCTCCGCTCCCGCTCAGGGTTAAACGCAACGGCGAAATCTATACCAGGAAACTGCGTGGTAACGTTCTGGTCCTTTTTACTGGCGGATATGTTTCTAACAATATCCCGCTTCAGCGTTTTGGTGAAAAAGGCATAGAGGAGGTAGACCGTGGGTATCCGCGACGAACTCCAAACTGAAGTCGCCGCGGCGTTCGATACCGACCTGCAGGATGCCGTAAAAGATTTCACCGGCAGTTACACCGTTCGTGGTGCCTGGGACCCGGTAACGGAAACCGGCAGCGAAACGCAGGTGACGTATTCAGGGCGCGGAGTGTTGGCCAGTTACAAACTCCGACGTATCGATGGCGTTAACATCCTGCATGGTGACCTGAAATTAACCGCCCTGGTTAACGAAGTAACCGATAAGCCAGCGGTTGGGCACTTTGTCACGGCGCCGGATCCGATAACTGGCGTACTTCAGCGTTATGAGGTCATCACTGCCGCTGCTGATTCTGCCGGTGCTGCGTTCTCCATCCAGTTACGGAGGGTGTGATATGGCTAAGGGATGGAGTATCGACCCGGCAGCATTCGCCGGGCTGGTGGCTGATGATGTGAGATTGCGCCAGCGAACCATCGCTACACAGCTGCTTAATGAAATCGTCCAGCGCTCACCTGTTGGCAACCCGGAGCTATGGGCTATCAATGCCACCGCGGTTCAGTACAACAAAGCGGTAGGTGAGTGGAACGAATCTCTTTATGCCGACCCCGCAAATCTGACCAAAACCGGGCGACTCAGGAAAAAAGTCCGTGTAAACGACAGTATGGATATCCGGCGCCCGGCGGAATACCGTGCGGGTACGTTCCGGGCATCCCACTTTGTCAGTATTGGCGAACCAGATCACTCAGTACCGTCTGAGCCAGACCCGCGTGGAACGATGACCTTTCTCAATGGCAAAAACATCATCAACCAGGCACCAGCCTATTCAGTGATTTACATCCAGTCGAACCTGCCTTATTCCGTGCCGCTGGAGAATGGTCACTCAACGCAGGCGCCGGCGGGCGTCTATGCAGTTTCATTTAACGGTGTCGTTCAGGCCTACAAATGACCCTTACAGAAATCAGAAACGCTGTCATTTCCCGGATGACGGCGCAGACCGCTATTGCTTCTGATGAGGTGGACTATCCCAACGGGCCGATATTTGATCCGAGTGGCTGCAATATCTGGGCACGCTTCACCAATATTTCAGGGCAGGCGGGAGCCAACGAAATCGGGGCCGGGCCGGTAGTCCACCGAACCGGTGTTCTCATCATTCAGCTATTTGTTCCGGTCGGTTCAGGCACGCTGCTGATATCTCAAACCGCAGACCAGCTAACGAAGCACTTCGAATTCCAGAATGACGGACGACTGAGTTACTTCGCTGTATCTGTGGTCCCGGCGGGCGAGGCCGACGGCTGGTCGCAGCTAAATCTCCAAATTCCATATCGCGCTCTGTAGCGCACAATAACAGGAGGCTCCTGTGAGTTCAGGCGCAAAAGTAGTAACCGCGTTTATACGCGAAAGCACTCCGGGTGTTACACCCACAATTGGGGCGTGGAATCTGTTAAGGCGTGCATCATATGGCCTTGCACCGACCCAGAATACCAACGATAACGACGAAATCGCTGGCAACCGAATGGCCCAGGGCGTATCGCGCGGCACAATTGATGTTGGCGGGGATGTCGGTACCAAATTTCGCTGGAATCAGCACGATGCTTTTCTGGCGAGCTGCTTTGGTGCGGAATGGGTTAACAACGTACTGACGATGGGCAACGGGCGTATTACGTTCTCCATGGCTTCCTTCGCTGAAGACGTGGGGATTGCGCAGATTGCCCGCGGATGCCAGGTATCCACACTCCAAGTTGAAATCCCGAATGATGGCGATATCACCGCCACGGTCACTTTTGCTGGACTGGACTGGGAAACGAAAGGCGACGATACCAGCTTTTTTACTGCGCCGGTCGATAATGCCGGGGCGCTACGCTATTCGTTTAAAGAGGTAACAGCCCTTAGCCTGAATGGCGTTGCTGGTGGCAATGGTTTTTGCGTCGATACCTTCAACATCCAGTTCGACAACAACATGCAGACTCAGCGCTGCATCGGCACCGGTTCGGCGTTCGCCGGCGCAAACATTCCCACCACGTTTACGCCGTCAGGTCAGGTCACTTTGTCCTGGTCAAAAGCAGCCTGGGAAATCTATAAGAAGACGTTCACCGGTGAAACGGTGCCGTTCAGTTTCACCCTGGAGAATGCTGAAGGTGCCTATATCTTCGAATTCCAGGAAGTGCAGATTTCCGGTGACTGGCCCGATGCGGGCAGCACCGATATTGTCCAGGTTCAGCTCGATATCACCGCGGCCAATACTCCGCCAACCATTACCCGCGTTCCTGCAACTACTGGCGGTGATGATTAACACAGGCCCTCTTAGGAGGGTTTTTTCATGGAGTTTTTATGCTGATTGTTAACCCAAAAATTGATTTAGACGGCGAGCGCTGGTTTTACCCTTACAAAAAGCCAGAAGACAGCAAAAAGGAATTTTCACCGGAAGAAGAATCGCTGTTCAAACTTCGCCTGCTGGTGGCCAGCAGCGAGAATTCACAATATCGCTCCCGTAACGCGCTGGTGCGCCGCCACATCGATAAGATGGACGCAGGCTATAAGGTAGGGACCAAAGAATTTAATCTCGCCAGCGTGGGCGATATCGACTCTGTTGATGACCTGCTGATCGATAACGTAGCGCGGTTCCTGCTGAAAGGCTGGGAAGGTGTGGGCCAGCTGGTGGATGGTACAGAGGTTGCTCTCGACTATACCCCAGAACTCGGGGCCGCCATGCTGAAACAGCGCCCGGAACTGTACTGGCTGATTCTGGCCGAGGCCGCAAACATTGCTCAGGGTAAAGAGCAGCAGACTCAGGAAACCGTAAAAAAGCCCTAGAGGCGCAGGCGTGGCTAAAGGAGTTCGAGGGCGAAAGGGGAGATAAGGCAAAATGGCGGCGGGAGAAATTAAACCTCCCGCCAATTCCTGAGCCCGAGATTGATGCTGTGACGGGGGAGATCCTCAACGCTTACGCCATGATATCGCGCGGCAGGCAGTATGCAGGAATGGCTGGTGTACCGCTCCCGTTGTCCCTGGGTGATATCGAGCGCTATCTGACCTCACGTTCCATTCTGATTGATCGTACCGAGTTTGACGCGGCGATACTGGCCCTCGATGACGCCTGGCGGGATGCGTGGGCGGAGCAGCATAGTGAGTCCAATAAGAAGAATTAAACCGTACAGTTACAGAGATTTTATTGCTTATTGTGGGAAACTATTGCAGAACTGTATGTAATGACTGAGAATAATCCAATCTCTTCATGTAAAAAGGTATATGGTGATGAATGCGAATTTGCAGGGTCATCAGAGCAAAGTTGCTGACCCCCTCGATAGTTTTGTCGAGCCAAATTTTATAGATTTGTTATGTGGTCTCGATCATTGTGCTGTGATTGACTTCTTCTTTTACTTTTCAAGATTCGAGCATGCCCTAAAAATTAAAAGGTTTATTTGTACTGATAAATCAGGCCAATATGTTGTGGGGGTTGATTGGCATGCTTTCATCAGAACATTACCCAATAATTACCCTTCTGGGAGCGAGAAAGTTGACAACGCCATAAGATATATATGTAACTATCCTGTTAAACGACAAAAAACGGATTTGACGTGGGTGGCTCGTAGTGCTATTACCCCACCTTGCTTTAAAATGGCATTGAATGAGGTTCCAAAAATACGGAACAACATTTTCCATGGAGGAAAATACCTTCGACCCAACAAAGTTAGAGATGAGGCATTGCTAATCAACTCAACGATTCTAATTAAAACATGCTTGCAAAATGACCCAGATCTATATCAACAGTTTATTTATACTGGTAAGTAAAAGATGGCTGTCAAACTGGCCACCGGCAGTTTTTTTCCTTTCTAATGAAGATTCATTGCCCGAGTAACTTGGAGAGCCCGGCGGCAGTCGCAGCTTGAACAACAGTTTTAAGGGCTTCCGTTGATAGTTCTCCGAGTGTGGATTTAGCCTTTTCCTTCTGCTCGTCGTTCATGTTGGACATTGCAATAAGGTCTTCGAGGACTAAGACGGCTTCTCGATGGAGTTTGATGGTCTGAACGCTGAGGATTGCAGAGAGGCCACCATCGTTTTGCATAAAATCGACGCCTTTGCAGGTCGCGCGCATATGATCAAGAAAAGAGTACGGGTCGTCACTTCTCTGTTCTCTGATTGTGAGCAAGCCATGTTCAGCCAGATAAATGATGTTTGCAGAGAGTTTGACATCGTCGATCTGTATTATTTCTGGGTCAAAGCTATTCCATGTGGTGTGAGCTGGGTATGCATCAATACAACAAGATAGTATGTGCTTCTGAAGTTCTCGGTCAAACTTATCCATAACAGTACCTTAATATGAGTTTTATCCTCTAACGTACACTGGTAACGAAGCGACGAACATCCTGATAAACAAACAGGTGGTTTTGCTGCCCACGCGTATCCCTGCTAATCTGTGTGAAATGTTAATGATGGGGATAGGGATGTGAGGAAATTATTACTGCTAATAACAGTAGTTACGATGGCAGGTTGCGATGGCCAAGTCGAGAAACCCCCACAAAAACCAACTATAGCAAGCATGATCGCTAGTGGTAATGAAGAAAGAACGTCTGTTTGTGAAAAAGGTTCGGTATCACTTAAATGTGAATATTTGGCTGGTGACCTGCTTGGTTCAGGAAAGTGGCATCATGCGATTGTACATGTATCGCAAAGGGGAGAAGTCAGCCTTTCTATAGATAACGAGGCCTTTTATCAAACGGATACCCGCAGCGGCTTCTTGAATGGTGTGAAATATGGACATTACGATTTCAAAGGATTGAAGAATTCAAAAGCAACAGTCAGCATTAGTAATTCAAACGAAGGATCGCAAATAAGCCTAGATGCCTGGGATGAAAATGAGAAAAAATTTATGACGGCATCAAATTAGCTTCTCGTTTTAACTTTATCGCTTCTTATCAAACCCGCGTCGGCGGGTTTTTTTATTTCCCGGAGAAAAGTAAATGGCAGAACAAGAATCACGACTAGCGATCCGCCTGGACAGCTCTGGGGCTGAAAAGCAAGCCGATAGCCTGGCAGTAGCCCTGGTAAAAATGACACGTGCAGGTGAAGAGGCTGAAAGAGCCACTGATGATCTAGGGGATGCAACCCAAAATCTCAACTCTCGCCTGAGGGATGGCGCAGCCGCAACAGGAAGAGCGACAAAATTCACTGAGGAGCAGCGAGAGACATTTCGTAAACTCCGCGATCAGATTGATCCAGTGGGTGCTGCCATAGACAGAATCGGCAAAAAATATTCCGAACTAAAAGGATATTTTGACCGTGGTCAGATTGATCTTGAGGAGTATCGCATTTTAGCGAAAAACCTCGACGCCGCCACTAACGAGTTAACTGGGGTTGCTAAAGCAGAACGTGACGCAGCAAAGGCCGCTGATGAGCAAAAAGCTGCATTACAGCGACTGGCTGCGCAGCTTGACCCTATATCTGATGGTCTCCGAAAAATTGCAGACAATCAGAAGTTGCTGGACAACGCAAAATCCAAAGGAATGCTATCAACGGAACAGTACGACTCTCTTTCTGGCAAGTTAAAACAAATGCGTGGCGAGCTTGAACTGACTCAGGCCCAACTCGAAAAAACGGGGATGTCAGCCAGACAAACCGCTTTTGCAATGCGCATGATCCCCGCTCAGATGACGGATATCGTTGTCGGCCTCTCCACTGGTCAATCTCCATTCATGGTGCTCATGCAGCAGGGCGGTCAGCTTAAGGATATGTTCGGCGGCATTGGACCAGCGATTAAAGGTGTTGGCGGCTATGTGGCTGGTCTGATTAATCCTTTTACTCTGGCCGCTACTGTGGTCGGTGTCCTTGGCCTGGCTTATTACAAAGGCTCTCAGGAGCAGGAAGAGTTTTATAAATCCCTCGTTCTAACTGGTAATCAGGTAGGCAAAACATCCGGGCAACTGGCAGATATAGCTGCCCGTGCCGGCATTGCGGCGGATTCAACTACTGGCAAAGCAGCATCAACACTTAACCAGTTGGTATCCTCCGGTAAAGTGGCTGGTGACTCTCTGGAGCGAGTGACAACCGCTATCGTTAAAACCAGTGACGCCACAGGTATTGCCACCGATAAGCTGGTTGGTGATTTCAACGATATCGCCGCAGACCCCGTAGCAGCCATTACCAAACTGAATGACCAGTATCATTTTTTGACGTTGGCAACCTACAACCAGATTAAAGCTCTTCAGGATGAGGGGAATCAGCAGGAGGCTGCGCGAGTAGCTAGTGAATCTTATTCCGCTTCGCTGATTCAGCGCTCCAGTGATATTAAAGAGAACTTGGGTTTACTTGAGTCCGCATGGGCCGCTCTTGGCAGAGGGGCGAAAAGCGCATGGGACGCGATGTTTGACGTTGGGCGTGAGAAATCACTTGAACAACTTTTAGCTGATGCTCAGAAGAGAGTCAAAAACTCTACTGCTGGTTATGAACGGGACATTTGGGGGAATGTCACAGGGCTGTCATCCCAGTCAAGCGCCGAAATTAATTTCCTGCAAAGGGCCATAAATTTGCAGGGAGACTTAAATGGAGCTCAGGCCGCAGGGCAAAAACAGCAGGATATGGCAATCAAGTCTCAGGATGAGTTTAATAAGTTGGTTGAAGCGGGACGATCCTCTGCAGAAAAAAGGGTAAAAGTTGAAGCTCAACTTAACCGACTTATTGCTCAGAACAAAAAGGATGCTGAATTTGGTGTTGCAAATTTATGGACCTCTGAAGATATTGCTAAGGCACGCGCTGGCATCGAGAAACAATTTAAAGACCCAAAAACGCCCAGATCCCCAAAAGGAAAAGCATACATAGAGGACGCTGCCACCCGACTACTCGATCAAATCAATCAGCAGACTGCTGCTATGCAGTCTCAACTGGAATCCAGTGATAGGCTGAATAGCTCTACACAGGCTCGCGTTAAATTTGAACAGCAGATTGCTGATCTCAAGTCTAAAACGCAGCTTACCGCCGACCAGAAGTCGATTCTTGCCCGTTCTGATTCAATCTTGCAGGCCTACAAGCAGCAGGAGGCGTTGCAGAACTCCGTTAAGACTTTGGACGACTACCGGAAAATGCAGGAGCAGGTCACTCCGAAGGAGCTACGGCAAAATGAGGCGCTGCAAAAACGCCTCGAAATCCTGCAAAAGATGGTTGAACTCAAAAAACTATCACCAGAGGACGCCGGAAAGCAGGCAACTGACCTGATTAGCAAATCTATACTGCCGGATTCTGTCATATCAGGGGTTAACAAAGCCGGTGGGACACTCACTTCAAGTGCAACCAATAACGACCTGACAGGGCAAGGGCTTAACATGATCGGGCTGCAAATCGATCCGCAGCTCGAAATCATTGAGAAGCTAAAAATTGCCCAGACTGATTATGCGGCCTGGTTGAATCAGCAACAGCAGGCGATAACGCAGAGCACAGTCCTGAACGAGCAGCAGAAGCAGCAACAACTCCTGGCCTTGCAGCAACAGGGCCAGCAGAGTCAGGAGGCGTTAAGCACGGCTGTCTACGTTGCGCAGATGCAGTCCGCTCAAAACTCCTTCTCCGGCATCACCGATTCGATGGGGACTATGTTTGGTGAGCAGTCCGCGATGTATAAAGCCGTTTTTGTGACGCAAAAGGCATTCGCTATCGCTCAGGCAGCCCTGCAGCTTCCTATGGCGATGGGGCAGGCGATGGCTGGCTTGCCGTTCCCGGCTAACCTTGCAGCTGTCGCTCAGGTTATCGGGCTCATGGCCTCCATTACTTCCAGCATCACCAGTGCCGCTGCTGTTGGCTTCGCCTCTGGCGGTTATACCGGCCCCGGCGGTAAGTATCAGCCCGCGGGTATTGTTCACAAAGGTGAATATGTCTTTGACCAGGCATCAACGAACCGAATCGGCGTGTCTCAGCTTGAGGCGCTTCGGAATGGTAAACCGCTCGATGCAACGCTCAGCAAACCGGGGTTCGGGACCGGGGTGCAGAACGTGAATAGTGATAACAGCAGGCGAACTACAGTTCACGCGCCGATTAGCCAGGAGTTTAACCTTCAAGGTGTTACACCTGAGCAGCTTAGCGCTACGCTCAACCAAAACAACAGGCAGCTTTCCAGGCAGCTAAAAGGGGAATTAACCAAGGAGGTTATGATTCCGCAAGGGGCGTTTGGAAATGCTTTAAAGAGTCGCTATGTGAGGGGATATAAGGAATAAATGGCTGACATCTTCTACCCACATGACTACCTTCCGATGCCACTTCAGGATGGGTACGGCTTCCAGCCAGTAAGCCCACTAAAGCGAACCCAACTTACCACCGGCCGCGCGCGGCAAAGGCGAATTTATACGTCAACGCCGACGCAGGCCAGCATCTCCTGGTTTATGGAGACTGATGGTCAGGCCCAACTTTTTGAGGCCTGGTATCACAAGACCATTACCGACGGTGCAGATTGGTTTTATATGAAACTGCAAACACCGCTAGGAGTGGAGCTTTATAAGTGCCGGTTCACTGACATCTACGAGGGGCCAACGCTGGTAGCGCCGATTTACTGGAAGTTCACCGCGACACTGGAACTATGGAAACGTCCGGTACTCCCTGACGGATGGGCAGAATTCCCTGATTTTATAGTGAACAGCGACATTCTTGATCTGGCAGTTAACAGGGAGTGGCCTGAAGCATGACGATACTCAATCGCCTCTATGCCAGCAGCGGGCCGGAGGTCATCATTGAAACGCTGCAGATTAATATCGGTGATGCGGTTCATTACCTGTGCAAAGGCTATGAAGACATTACAGCCGCCACCGAGAATGGCGATACCGTAACGTTTATTGCCTGTGCGATGGATATTGCATTACCAGCCCGTAACGCTGATGGCACACAGGATTTGAAGTTTGCCCTTTGCAATATTGATGGGGTTGTTTCGACTGCTATTCGTAACGCTATCAATGACCGTAACCCGGCATCGCTGACGTATCGTAGTTTTATCTCAACGGATTTAACGGCACCGGCTGCTGTGCCCTATACCCTGGCGATTAAGTCCGGATACTGGACAGCTACCGAGGTGCAGATTACCGCCGGTTACATGAATGTCCTCGACACGGCCTGGCCGCGATATCGCTATACGCTCCCATCATTCCCCGGTCTGCGTTACATCAGCTAAGGAATCCCAATGTTTAACCCTGATAAATACCTTTCGGTCACCTGGCTGAAAGGCGGCAGAGTGTATCCGCAGCTCGACTGCTTCGGCATTGTGAATGAAATCCGTGCGGACCTTGGACTACCTCTCTGGCCTGAGTTCGCCGGGGTGACCAAAGACGGCGGCGGACTCGATCGCGAAGCGCGCCGGATGATGATTTCTCTGAAACGTTGCGACCCCTGCGAAGGTGCCGGGGTGGCCTGTTATTCCGGCTCAACCGTCACCCATGTCGGTATCGTCGTCAGTATCGGTGGCTTGCTGCACGTGGCGGAATGCAATCCGGGAGCAAACGTCACCTTTCTGCCTTTGCCGCGGTTTAAGCGGCGATTTGTCAAAGTGGAGTTCTGGCAATGACCATTCGTTTTTACCCGTCGCGGATGCCTGGTGAACCGCTGGAAACGCATGAGCATGGCGTTACGAGTATTCGCAACTGGCTGGCGGCGAATATTAAAGGTTACGAGGATCGGGATGTTCCGCCGGTAACCATTGAGGTAGACGGTAAATCTGTTCCGCCAGGCGATTGGGGTAGTTGCGTGATCCATCCTGAATGTGATGTCCGGCTTTATCCGGTGCCCTTCGGACTGGAGGCCGCCACCATCGCGTGGATTGCTGTAGGTGTTTCTGTCGCAGCTGCGGTTTACTCTCTGTTCATGATGGGGAATATTGATGCCGGTGGCTACTCTTCATCAACTGGTCGTAGTCTGGACCTTAACCCCGCGAAAGCGAACAGTGCAAAACTGGGCGATCCCATCCGTGAAGTTTTTGGCCGCCGCCGCCTTTATCCGGATTATGTTGTCCAGCCTGTCACCCGCTATGATCCCGCGGACCCGACCATCATGCATGTTCATATGCTTGTCTGTCTGGGGGCGGGTTATTTTGATTATTCTGAGGGTGATATCAGAGTCGGGGATACACCAAAAACGTCTTTGCCGGGCTTCAGTCATACAAACTATCCCCCCGGAGCCGATGTTTCCGGCGATGAGCGAAGCGAAAACTGGTTCAACTCGACTGAGGTTGGGGGAACATCCTCCGGCACCGGGCTTGATATGGCGCAGACCTCACCAGATTCAGACGATATTATCGCGGACAGCATGACGGTATCCGGTGCGAGCGTAACGTTTACCGGACTTGATACAGATGACGACGATGATGAAGATGAGGACGATAACGCGCTGCCTGAAAGCTGGGTGGAAGGCACTATTGTGGAGATTAAAGCCCCCACCAACTTCCTTATCTCCACCTCGTCAGGTTACAGCATATTTGCAAGCAAGCTCCTGACTGAAATCGCGCCGGCAGTAGGAATGCCAGTGACGTTGAGTTTTAACAGTGTTGATTACGACCTCTTCATCGCAGCATACACGCCGGGGCAGGATGCCGTACCGGGTGAGGGGGGTAGTGCAGCTAAAATTCAGGCCAGCGCAGCGCCGACGACTTACGATTACTCACTGGGCAGTACCACCTTTACGGTGACCTGGCACGGAACAACCTATACCGTCTCTCTGGTTGCCGATTATGTCAACATGTCCGGCCTTCTGGCTGCAATTACTGAGGGGCTGACCGGGTCCGGCCTGGTGGCGCAGGATAATGGCGGAACGGTACTGATCACTGAAGAGGCAAGCCCGTTTGCGGGAGGAGAAATCACTTCGTCCTCGCTCCCGGTAGCGGTCTTTGGCGATGCGCCTGTTTATACGGCAGGCAGTGAATCATCCGGCGGTAGCGCAGCTATCATCGCAAACGTCACATTAGCGTATAACAGCGCGACGGGTACACCTTTTTCGGGGATGCCGGAAGGTACCCAGCGTCTTTCTCTCTCTCATAGGGGGAATGAGTACCAGATAATTTCAACTGATGGCACAACGGCTACCGTTGCGCGTCTGGTTAATGGTGCTGTTGATGCCTCCTGGCCGGGTTTTTCAGCGCGGACGATGATTGACTATGAAGCCACCGGGCTGAATGACAGTGACACATGGATGGGCCCCTTCCTGGCGAGCCCTGATAATGAAACTGTGGATATGTTTGAGGTGAATTTTTCATTCCCCAGCGGTATCTGCGGCTTCGATAACAAGGGCAAGAAACGCATCCGGCATGTTGAGTGGGAAATCCAGTATCGGGTTTATGGTTCAGGTGCAGGCTGGATCAGTAAAACAGGTGAGTATGCGTTAAAGAACGTGAACGGCCTCGGGTTCACAGAGCGGATTGTGCTGGACTCACCGGGTCTTGTCGAGGTGCGTTGCCGTCGCCGGAATGAGCAGGGGAGTAATAACGCGCGCGACAACATGTACTGGCAGGCTCTTCGCGGGCGTCTGCTGACACGCCCTTCCTCCTACCCCGGAGTGACTCTTATGGGCGTGACTGTGGAGACCGGCGGGAAACTTGCTGCACAGTCGGATCGCCGGGTTAACGTTGTGGCCACGCGTGTATATGACTCAGGCGTGGCCCGGTCAATTTCGGGCGCATTAATGCATGTGGGCAATTCTCTCGGCCTTCAGATGGATACGGAAGCCATCGACATGCTGGAATCGACATACTGGACGCCTGATGGTGAGTATTTCGACTTTGCAACCGGAGACAGTATTTCGGCGCTGGAAATGCTGCAGAAGATAACGAATGCCGGGAAATCCTATTTCCTGCTTAGTGACGGACTGGCGTCCGTCGGGCGGGAGGGGGTCAAGCCCTGGACAGGAATAATCACTCCACATGAGATGACTGAGGAGCTGCAAACCGGCTTCACCGCGCCGTCCGATGACGATTATGATGGCGTCGATGTGACCTATATTAACGGGACCACATGGGCGGAGGAAACTGTACAATGCAGGACCAGCGATAATCCTACACCGGTTAAAATTGAGGATTACCAGCTTGATGGTGTACTTAGCCGGGATCGCGCGTATCAGATTGGTATGCGTCGCCTGATGAAGTACCTTCAGCAGCGGGAAACCTACCAGACCACTACCGAACTGGATGCGCTGTGCTATAACGTCGGCGATCGCATTGTTCTGACAGATGACATACCGGATTCAGCGACGACAATCAGTTGTCTCGTTGAATTCTTATCAACTGTCAATGGCGTGACGACGATGACGGTATCCGAACCCCTGAACTGGACGTATCCGAATCCCAGAGCATTAATCCGCTATCAGGATGGTTCGGCCTCAGCGTTGATGGTCGCGACTAAGGTGGGAGACTATCAGCTGTCAGTGCCTTATCTCAGTATGTTCGACGAGATAGATTTTTCCACGGCATCCATTGAACCGGTCAGGCTGGTGTTTTGCGATTCTTCCCGCGTGGGTTACAACGCGATAGTGTCGGAAATAGCTCCGCAATCTGACGGGACGTGCCAGGTTACCGCCAAAGAGTACCGCGCGTCATTCTACGACTACGACAACGCCAGCTATCCCGGCGACGTTGCATAAAACTGAAACATCTCTCAACAACCCGCTTCGGCGGGTTTTTCGTTTATGAGGCGAGTATGACCAAATATAAAACCAACAATCCGTTGGGTTCGGCGGCTGTCAAAGATCTTTATGACAACGCTGAAAATTTAGATGTTGCTATAAACAGTATTACACTTGCCATTTGGAAAGACCGTCTCGGAAAAGAAAGAAAAACATGGTACGGAATTGAATCGGCTTTTGTCACACAGATTAACAGTCAACAAAGTCAGTTTATTGCTATGCTGGAAGCGCAGAGGCAATTCTTTAATAATCAGATTAGTTCACAGCACGATCAATTTACCACCCAAATCACGGGGCAAAGAGATGAATTCAACGATCTGCTGGCTTCTTCGGGCTATTCATGGCTGAAAGATTATGTTGACGGGCCGGTTACATTTACAAACCGTAGTCAGGTCACGGTTTATAATGGAGTGGCATATCGTATTGCTGCCAGCACTCCTATTGGGTTCACGACGACTGGGAATAATACTGCGAGCTGGGAAAATGATTCTCAGTATCTTGTTGCTGTTGGTGATAATGATATTCGTCAGCAGGTCCAGTATCAGTTTGGGCAGTGGTTGCCATCTGCTGTATCTATTTTTAGTTCAACAGACACCTACTCTGCTGTTCATGTACGTGGTTTCTATTCTCAAAACGACGGCGGTGCAGGAACCTGGATTGCTACAGGTAACTCTTTCCCGAATAATTCAGGGACTCATGATGTAGAAAAAGGGCTAATATATAATGCAAATGGGGATGAATACTCTTTAGATATCAGCACTGGACGAATTAGTGTTCTAGCCAACGGGGCGAAAAAATATTCATATGCCGAGTGCATTAACCAAGGGACAGATGATTTTGTTTGCCTTGGTCAGGTATCGAACGGGATTTTATCAAAATTAACGCTTGCTATTACTACGACGAATAATGAGGTTGGTTATGATGGAGGGAGTCGACTGTCATTAATCGTTCCCACAGGAAGATACCGTATAGGTAAAAGCCCTATAAAGGGATACTCCTCCGTAAACTATCATTTCGATGACTCCAGAGTTCTCGTATATGCTGGTAAATCGTATACCTATACCGTGACCGGGAAAAGACTTGATGCATTCAGACACGGTTACGAAGAGATCAAAGAAAAATGGGAGGCAGTAGATAAACAATCGTTCTGGGGTTCCGTCAGCTTACAGGATGTTAACATATATGGTGGTATATTTGTCGGCGATCATGCGATCAATAAAAGCTCTGACGCATGCTCTGCTGGGGTTGGCTTTTTAATTCTCAACCCGGAAGGTGTAACAATGCATCGTACCTATGTGAAAAGCAGCTTTCACTGGGCGCATGTAGCTATGCCAGCAATGATCGAATCCACTATCTGGAGCCAGCAGGGGCACAGGTTTGATAATAACGATCTGGATTACAGATACATCATGGACTTTTGGGTGGAAGCATCCGTAACCTCCCGTTTTGGCAACTTCAACCGAATGACTTATTACTCCTGTAAATTTGAATCAGGAAGAAGAGGTGTTTTCCGTAATGGTTGCGACTGGTCTGCTGCCTACAATACGGAAATTATCAATAGGCTTGCATGGCGGAATTCTAATAATGTTTCTGGCGTGAACATGGAGTATATCGCCATTCTCACAGGTACGTGCTTTCATGCATCTGGCTGTTACTTTAGTCCTGCTGCCGCCAAAGATTATAATGCGGAGTATGGGGTAGTATACGGTACAGCACAGAACCATGTATTTACGGGTTGCTATAACGAATGGACGTATAATTTCTATACTATCTCACGATGGGGCTTTATCGGTAAAGCCAGTCGTCTGCTGGGCTTGCATTTCGACTGCGTCAGCATGTACAAGGACAACTTTACCGAATATAACAATGTACGATTTGAGAGTGGCTGTTTCCCGACTGTAGACGACGGAGGCAATGCTAAATATCATGATGACTTCTGGCATTACGACACCCCCAACGGCGTATCCACATTCATCTGGGGCAACCCGGTGCGTGACCTCGGGGCTTTCCGGCACACGGGCTTTGATTTTAAATACGGCCCTTACAATATGTTTATTCCAACGGGGACAGATTGGGATTCAATTCGTAATCGCCCCTACGCAAAAGAGATGTTCAACCCGAACGGGTTACAGTTAAATGCCGGCCCTGCAATGGCACCCTGGCAGCAGCCGTCCATCAAGTCGGAAATCTGCATCTGGATAAAGGACCATACCGGGAATTTCAACCCAAGAAATATTTACGCATGGGTGACCGCTGCCAGCCAGGACGGACCGAACATGGATGAGGCGTTGTATAAGTCGTTTGCAGAGCCGTTTATTGATTTCGGTAACGGCCACAGGATGCTGAAAATCACCAACAAGCGGCTGACGGCATGGGACGGGCTGTACACTTACGCGCGCAATACCGGCATTTATTTTGATGTTCCGGCAGACGGCAGCACGCCCATCACGATTAAAGCGATTGAGGCCTATACGGGCGGGGTGCCGATGTTCCCGACCGGCTGCGGCAACTACATCCCGGAGGCAAACGGTAATTCAGTATTAAGCCCGGCCACCAACCCTGTGGGGCTGGACAGCTCTCTGGGCGGCGGTCTGTTCTTCCCCGGTGATATTATCGGTCCGTGGTCGCATGTGCGGCGCGCACAAAACGGCTACATCATCTCCCCGACGCTGACCAGTGGCTACACGCTTGATCAGAAAATGGTGACAGGTGGCTGCACACTGGAAGCTGCATTCAGGGTCGCGTTCAGCGCAACTGTAACGGCTGTAAACAGCAATGCGACGACTATCATTACCGTGCCTGCTGAGATCCTGCCGTATATCGCCGTTGGCATCCCACTGTACATTACAGGAGGCTCATCAACAGGCATGACCGGGCAGGTACGGCTGATTAAGCGTCTGCTGAACAGTGACGGTACATCGTCTAACCGTTACCTCGTACAAGGCAACGCCGGGGCCGAGGGTGACACGCTGACCATCGACCAGGCTCAGAACCCGGCGTACACGTTCTACAACGACCGCAATTTTAACACCGTTACCGCAACCTCAGTGACCATTAACGGAACCTCAGTAGCGACTGCTCATCGCTCCACTGTATCTATGGGTATCGGCTACGGCGGTGCATCCGGCACTAAGGCGCTGGAATGGTATTTTAACGGCGGCACCACATCGTCGCACAGGCTGATTGCATCATCAGCGTCCGGGATGACCCTGGAGGCGGGGGGTAATTTTTCAGTGGCCGGAAATACGTTCCCCGCTGCCGATGGTACCTATTCGCTGGGCACCTCATCCGGTCGCTGGTCGCAGGTTTTTGCATCGAATAGCGTTATCGGGACGTCAGACGAGACGCAGAAAACCCGCCCACGGGCAGACACTCCGGCGGAAAAAGACGCCTATTATGAAATCGGACAGCTCCCCGGCGTCTGGCAGTGGCTGGAAAAATACATGGTGGAGGGAGATGGCGCCCGGCTGCACTCCGGGCCGACCGTGCAGGCGGCGATTGCCGTGATGGACAAGTACGGTCTGGACTGGCGGGAATATTCCGCGTTCTGCTATGACGAGTGGGAAGCACAGGATGCCATCATTGAAACGTGGGATGACGAGTGGGAGGTGATACCCGGCACCCCGGCTGAACTGGACGAGGAAGGTAACGTGGTTGTAGAGGCGGTACCGGAAACGCGCATTCTTATCAGAGCGGCGGGGAGTAATGTTGTTCAGGAGGCGCGAGAGGCTGGGAGCGTCTACGCATTTCGCAAAGAGGAACTGCTCTTCTGGATTTCTCGAGCGGTCATTGCAAAGCAGCGAGATATCACGGAAAGACTGGAAAAGATAGAAAGTAGAATTTAGCCACTGATACAAAGACCACGGATGGTCTTTTAATTAAGATACAAATGATTGATTTTAAGAAAATTACAAAGTAATCTTTTGATGATTTTTTGTGTACTTTTTGTTTTTTAATATTTAATTCATTGATTATATAGGGTATGGGAATGGTTAGGGGAGATACAACTATAGATGTCATGAGGGCTGTTGGTCTTATGATGATCATACTAGCTCATGTTTCACCACCAAATTTTCTATTTCAGTTGCGGACATTCGATGTCCCCATGATGCTTTTCGTATCTGGAATGTCTTATTTCATTGCAGCCAAGAAAAATGTATCGTTAGTACCATATGTAATTTCAAGATTTAAAAGGTTGGTTTTGCCAGCATGGGTATTCATTAGTATCTTTTTTATCTGCATTTTTATATTTAACCCAGAGGGGTTTTCAAATATTAGAAACTCAAGCGTTGTTATATCTTCATACACGCTAAATGGATTTGGTTATTTCTGGATAATTCGTGTATTTCTTATCATCGCAGTTTTATCCCCTTTATTTGTAAGGGTTGCCGATGGGAGTAACGCGAGGGCATTAACTATTACTATTATAATGCTACTGCTTGCATCATTTTTATCATTGATAGGAAAAGGAAGTGGGGTTACGGGAAAATTGTTAGAGCAGATAATAATACCAACGTTATCATATGGCGCTGCATTTATAATAGGTTATAAATGGCTGTCTCTTAATAATAGAGACAGGGTAAATGTATTTATTGTTTCTGTTTTTGTTTGTTTGGTCTTTTTAATCGCTGGGTTTATTGCTAAAGGAATAATCTCATATCCGCAAGATTTCAAATACCCACCAAGCGTATATTTTATCGCTTACTCGTTTGTAATCTCAATTCCTATTTGCTTTATTTTGTCAAATATTCAAATAAATAGCGGGTGGAGTGGTGTGATATTACTATTTATTTCATCAAATACGATATGGATATATTTATGGCACATTCCTATTGTTGAGTATTTTAATAGAAATGATAGTGGGGTTAACTTTCTAATCAAATATGCTGTTGCCTTTTTTATTCCGGTGTTAATAGTATTTGTTCAGGTGTACCTTGTTAAGAAAATCATAATTCGCAATGAGAAAATGAAATTCCTGAACGTTTTAAGGGGCTAATTCTTGGGTGTTAAGATATAATACTAATTATATTAATGAGTTAACGTAGTGGGGAATTGATAGACACAACCTACATTGACCTTCCCTCCCAACACTAATACTATTTTAATAAACAGTGTTAGTGTTGGGGGGGCATGCTCAGACAGTCAGATATCAACTATGCTTTTCGTGAGTCTATTCTCTGGAGCACACTGAGAACGAGTGCAGACACAATGCACGGTATTCGAGTTGATTCAACCCCTTCCTCACCGTCAGCATCTATACTTATGTGCAATTTAAGCCAGAGTGCGGGTTCAGCTGTCTACATAGACGAAAACCCGTTTATTCGTCGTCATTTCAAGCCTACGAACAGCCTTACCGGATAAAATTCAGAAGGGAGTTTAGGTAGTCATTGTAGGATGTGACTGAAGAGGTTGAGGAGCGCAGCTGGTGCAGGTGGAGAACGGAGCAACACGCCGGCAGGTGGCCGACGTGATTGGCGTAGGGGTAAAAACTATCTGTAAATATTTCCCTGCCCAATGAAACGGTTCATCTGTGAACTGTTTATGTACTTTGAAGATGGTTAACTGGCTTTCTTATGCGGAGTATGTGGAAGAAACTCATCTTTTAATGTGACATTAAGCGGTAGTGGTATAGAATTATCTAAACTGGACATAACATGTTAATAAATAGGAGTTTTGATGTCAGTCTCTAAAGATTTCCTGCTTTCGGTATATGAGCGATGCAATGAACATTTGAAAGAACAATCGACCAAACGTGATCAGGCAATAGCTTTTTATTTGGTTGTTATCTCGTTTTATTTCGGGTCATACTCAGCAATTAGCAAGTTACTGGTAAGTCCGTACTCCCCTATTTTTTTTAATGTGGTTATATGTCTGATTAGTGGTATGACAATCAGAACGTTGTCTGGTTTACGTTCCTGGCATATGCAATATGCTAACTCGGCGTTAGTGCTAAATAAAGTGATATCGAAAAACATCGTTGAATTAGATGCTCTTAATTTAGAGATTAAGTCTTTCTTCGAGAAGAAAGAAAAGGAATATCATGAAATGTCGCTTGCTAAAATGTTCTCTGGTATTGAAAATCGAGTCATTCTCGGGATGACTCTTATTTCCGGATTTCCGGTTGTAATGTTAGTGAAAGAGGCTATGTCTTTACTCAAAGTAAGCAATAAAGAAATCATAGTGTTAGTTGAGTGCGCGTTTTACATAGCATATGTTGTATATTATTTTTACAATACTATAATGATAATTCGTAAATCAGCAAATCATAAAACTTGGATTGTAAATTTTGAATAATCTTATTGTTGAGAATCAATTTGTTGCGGTGTTCTTTAATGACTCTGGACACTTGCGCATAAGCCAGAAACACGGTGGCGTTGTTGTTATTCCTGAATGCAATGGAAAATACGCATTAATCCAACATTCAAGAAATGGTGTCGCGCTCATTGAATTTCCAAGAGGGTTTATCGAAAATGGAGAATCACATATAGATGGTGCCGAACGAGAACTTAGAGAAGAATTGAATCTCGTTTCGGTGAATAGCTATTTGTTAGGCGAATTGATTACTGATTCAGGATTGATTGCTGACAATGTTCGGGCTGTTATTTGTGAAGTGAAAGATACATCTCAATTATCATTGCAATCAAGCGAGGGTGTTATAGGTTGTGATTATTATACTTATGATGAAGTTATTGAGCTTGTAAAAAATGGGAAGGTTAAAGATAATTTCACCTTGGCCTCATTAATGCTATTACAGGCTAACAGGTAATGTTTCATAGGCAACCCTATGCCCGTTTAATTTGTTGAACGTTTCAGCGAACTGTATACAGAAGCTCGTCAAGAGCTGTTTACTATGAAGTCAGTATCATAAGTGCATAATGCTGGATTTGCACTGCTCGCAAAACTGTCAAACAGTTCAGTATAGAAAGCGCTCGTAACTCATTACATCAATGTGTTACGTCAACGACGTAAATTGATAGTCGAAACCTATATTGATCTGCTATCTGGATAAAACTACTGTATACATAAACAGTAATTATGGGAGAGTAGATCATGCTTCGACAAAGAGATATTAACCAGGCATTTCGCGAGTCAGTTTTACGTAACTCAAAGGGATATCAATACTTACATACAAGAGATTTCGTTTCATCATTACAGCAGCGCGGCATTCACTTCTCACACTCTGAGGCTAATCGGTGGATAGAGAGGTATCAAAGCTGCTTCGCTGACAAAACGCCGGACCACACTGAAAACAGGCTTTGGATTTTAAGGAACATGGGGAGGATCATGTAATGATGGTTAGTTCTTTTCCCTCAGCTGCGATCGCTGATAAAAGAATGATGGCCCGTTTCACACCTACCTTAGACCGTTCAACCTCTAAGGTTATTTCTGAACTGCCTACATATGTTAATCTTTTGCCGAATCTGTACTGAAAGCAAAAGGAAGAAGGACGCATAACAGCTAAGTATTTGGAAAAAATAGATTTTTATCATTAGCGACCTCGTATTTATTTACACAAAAGAGCAAGTCCATCAAATAATGTGTAAAAACGGAAGATCTTGTATCATTTTATGTATAATGCTAATAATTCTCATTACCATAAGCATTTTCATTAAGTGTTAACTCTTCTGGGGATTTTCGAAGTGAATGTAACTTTATGTAAGAAGCGCCCAATAGCGCTGTTTTTGGCTGGCCTCCTCACCTCATCGGCTTTTGCGGAAGAATCCACGGAGAAACTGGCGGACGATGAAACGATGCTTGTCACCGCCGAACAGGGACTGAAACAACAGCCAGGTGTCTCGATCATAACTGAAGAGGACATTCAAAAAAGCCCACCAGTTAACGATCTTTCCGACATTATCCGCAAAATGCCCGGCGTGAATCTGACCGGTAACGGTGCTAGTGGCAGTAGGGGTAACAACCGTCAGATCGATATTCGTGGTATGGGTCCGGAAAATACCTTAGTGATGATTGATGGCGTGCCGGTGAGCTCTCGTAACTCTGTGCGATATAACTGGCGCGGTGAGCGTGATTCCCGTGGCGATACAAACTGGGTCCCCGCGGAAATGGTGGAACGTATTGAAGTGATACGCGGTCCGGCTGCTGCTCGTTATGGTTCCGGTGCTGCGGGCGGGGTGGTGAATATCATTACTAAACGCCCCACTAACGACTGGCACGGATCCTTATCCCTTTTCACCAACCAGCCTGAAAACAGCAAAGAAGGCGACACTCGTCGTGCTAATTTCAATCTTAGCGGTCCACTGGCAGGTGATGTTTTGACGATGCGTCTGTATGGCAACCTCAACCGCACTGATGCCGATTCCTATGACATCAACACCGCACAAAACGGTTCATATGCAGCCGGTCGAGAAGGTGTGCGTAATAAAGACATCAACGGAGTACTGTCCTGGAAAATTACGCCTACCCAGATCGTTGATTTCTCCTATGGCTATAGCCGTC